>ERZ791830.2051-NODE-2051-length-10536-cov-10.373724_pt1 | contig 10536 bp, 10 predicted proteins | sample MGYA00509945_ERZ791830 | MGnify/ENA primary metagenome ERZ791830 (study PRJEB30046, sample SAMN00792021) | human gut metagenome | study: EMG produced TPA metagenomics assembly of the A metagenome-wide association study of gut microbiota in type 2... | reverse complement strand
CGCTGCAAAGCTGGCACGAGCGCGGCATTCCGTGGCAGTATATGGCGGTCGCGCTGGCGGATGCGCAGAGTATGGCCGGCATCCTCGCCGTCACGCTGCAAAGCGCGGGGATTCCCTGCTATCAGGCGCGGAAGGACAGTGCGGCGCGGCACGGCTTGAGTCGGATGCTCGTCGGCGCACTGCGTTGCATCTCCGGCGGATTTCTCCGCGCGGATGTGCTGCAAGTGGCAAAAAGCGGCTTTTCTTCCCTGACCCGCGACGAAGCCGATTCGCTGGAGAACTACGCCATCACGCACGGCATCAACCGCGGCAAGTGGCTGCGTCCGTTCCCTTATGGCGACGACGCGGCGGATATGGACGAACTGCGCGTCCGGCTGATTTCGCCTGTGCAGGCCCTTCGGGATGCGCTCCGCCGCGCAAAAACAGCGGGGGATTCCGTCGAGGCAATTTTCCGCTTCTTGGAGGATACCAATGCGTATGACCGCCTGATGGCGCGCGAGGAAGCGCTGCTTTCGCGCGGGATGGCGGCGGAAGCAACGCAGAATCGGCAGGTATGGACAATCCTGATGACGCTGCTTGATCAGCTGTATGCGCTGCTGAGCACGCAAAAGGCAAATCAGCGGGATTTGGCACGGTTCGTGGAATCAGGTTTGACAGGCGCGTCGATTTCGTCCCTGCCGCCGCAGCCGGACACGGTGATGATCGGCGAAGCGGGGCATTTGATGACCGGGCGGATTGATGCGCTGCTCGTCATGGGAATGCAGGACGGCGCGCTGGGCAGTACGGCGGATTCGCTCCTGTCCGAGACGGAGCGGCGCACGCTGTGCGACTTGGCGCAGCGCGCGATTGGCCTGCCGCAGCAGGAGCCGTGCGCCCTGCGGCAGTCGGACTTCTACCGTACACTATCCCTCCCCCGGCGCTTTCTGACCGTCACCTGTTCGCAGGGCGGGCAGGACGGCACGGCGTTTCGTCCGGCGGGGCTGCTGGAGGACATGACGCAGCTGTTCCCGCATATGGTGGTATCCGGCGGCGTGCTGGCAAACGACGTCGCGCCGCTCTCCCCCGCCATGGCGCTGGATGCACTGCCGCACCACCTGCGGCAAGCTGTCGACACCGACACGCCGCTTCCGGAGCAATGGGCGAACGTCCTGCGCTGGCTGTATTTCGACCCGGAGTGGCACAGCCGCTGTCAGGCCGTGCTGGATGCGCTGAACCGCCACGGCACGGCGATTTTCCTCTCCCGCGACCACACGCGGCGGCTCTTCACGCAGGACAAGGTGTCCATCAGCCGTTTGGAGGGCTTCGCGCAGTGCCCGTATCGGCACTTTGTGAACTACGGCTTGAAGCCCGTCATCCGCCGCGAGTACGAGTTCGACCCGGCGGATGTGGGCGATTTCTACCATGCCGCGATGGAGGGGTACGCCGCCCTTGCGCTGAAGGAGCCGGATTTTCCGGATTTGCCGGACGAAAAAATCCACGCGCTGATGGATACGGTGCTGCTGCCGCTGACGACCGCGTGGGCAGATGGCCCGCTGAATGAAACGCCGTCCCTGCGCCTGCAGGGCGAGAAGTACCGCCGAACGGTGCACCGCGCCGCGTGGATGTTCACGCATCACGCGCAGCACAGCCGCTTCCGCACCGTCGGCGAGGAAGTTGTGTTTGGCGAGGAGGACGGGCTGCCCCCGGTGGTGCTGACGCTGCATGATGGACGGAAAATCGCCCTGCGCGGCAAAATCGACCGCATCGACCGCTGGGAGGGCGACGAGGGCGTGTACCTGCTCGTATCCGACTACAAGAGCAGCCACCGCGACATTGACCCGACGCGCCTATGGTACGGGCTTCAATTGCAGCTGCTGCTGTATCTGCAAGCCGCGTGCGAGGGGCTGGACGGCAATCCGGCGGGCGCATTCTACTTCACGATTCAAGACCCGATGGTAGATACGGCGGATGTAAAGGAATCCGCGGAAAAGGCGATTGCGAAAAAGCTGCACCTGAAAGGCATTGTGCTGGCAGATGTGGACGTGGTGGAAGCGCTGGATTCCAATCCGGGATATTCGTTCACGAAAATCTTTAATGCGGATAGCAGCGTCGCTTCCTCGTCTGATGGCTACACGTCGGAGGAAATGGCAGCACTGCTTGCCCACGCCAAGAAGATGGCGGCGGAGCTGGCCGACCGCATCCGCAGCGGCGAAATCACCCCATCCCCCGCCGTCATCAGAGACTGGAACGCCTGCCAGTGGTGCGACTGCGCCGGAATCTGCAAGCTCGACACGTCCATCCCCGGTCATGAAAAACGTGAACTTCCGCCGCTGAAGAAGCAGGATTTATTGACCCTCATGGCGAATGATACAGATGCACCCGGCAATGAGGAGGACACGTCACCGTAAAAGCGGTGAATTTTTCTCCCGAACACAAAGGAAATTCATCAGAGGCATTGCATCCGGGCGCAAAATGGTTTATAATAGAGATACGAAACTCTCACTCACAAGGAGGCGTTTACCCATGATTCAGATTATCGCAGGCAAGAAGGGCTCCGGCAAGACCAAGCGGCTGATTGACATGACCAACAACGCGGTCAAGACCAGCTCCGGCAACGTCGTTTTCCTCGACAAGAACGACAGCTATATGTACGAAGTGGACCGTGCGGTTCGTTTCGTCAACGTCGAAGAGTACAGCGTTTCCAGCGCGGAAATGTTCCTCGGCTTCCTCGGCGGTATGCTCGCCAGCAACTACGACGTCAAGACCGTCTTCATCGACGCGTTCCTCAAGCTGATCAAGATTGACCTCGCCGACGCGAAGTGGTTCTTCGACAGCCTCGAAAAGTACGCGCAGAAGCATGATGTGACGTTCGTGCTGTCCGTCAGCGCCGATCCCGAAGCGCTGCCCGACTTCTGCAAGGGCTACATCATCTAATTGGAACAGCCCACGAGGGCGGCGGAGCATGTAAGCCGCCGCCCTTTTGATATTTCGCGCGCAGGGGGCAAGGGGGGCGAGTGCAGGCTTCTCCTGTTTTCATTGTCCCTTGTCGTTCCCGCAGGAGCGCCCCCCTGCAACATAATTACCTATTATAATAGGTAGGAAACCCAGCAACCGCAAGCAGAAACTCGGCAAGAACCCCTTCTTGCCCTCAACCCAGCAGGCATCGCCCTGCGGATAGGAGCGTGATTTCCATGTCATTCATTTCCACCCGCGGCGGCGCCTGCGTCACGGCGTCCCAAGCCATCCTGCGCGGTCTTGCGCCCGATGGCGGTCTGTATGTCCCGGCGGTGTTCCCGCAGATGACGCTGGCGGACATTGCCGCGCTGACCAAACTTGACTACCGCGCCCGCGCGCTGACCATCCTCCGTGGCTATCTTGATGATTTCAATGTGCAGGAACTGACAGACGCAATTGCCAGCGCCTACGAAGCCGCCAAGTTCGATGACGCCGCGATTGCACCGACGAAGAGGCTCGACAGCAATACCCATGTGCTGGAACTCTTCCACGGACCGACGCTCGCGTTTAAGGATATGGCGCTGCAGCTGCTGCCGCACCTGACGACGCTCTCCGCCAAGAAGAACGGTGAAAACCGCGAAGTGGCAATTCTCGTCGCGACCAGCGGCGACACGGGCAAGGCGGCACTCGAAGGCTTCAAGGACGTGCCGGGAACATCCTGCACCGTCTTTTACCCGACCGACGGCGTCAGCGACGTGCAGAAGCTGCAAATGACCACCACCGGCGGCGAAAACACGCACGTCATCGCCCTGAACGGCAATTTCGACGATGCGCAATCCGGCGTGAAGGCGCTGTTCTCCTCCGAGGATTTCCATCAGCAGGTGAACGCGCGCGGCAAGGTGCTTTCCTCCGCCAACTCGATTAACTTCGGCCGCCTCGTGCCGCAGATTGTCTATTATTTCTCCGCCTATGCCGATTTGCTGAACGCGGGCGCGATTGCGCTGGGCGACGAGGTGAATTTCGTCGTGCCGACGGGCAATTTCGGCAATATCCTCGCGGGCTACTACGCACGGAGCATGGGGCTGCCGATCAAGAAGCTCATTTGCGCCTCCAACCGCAACAACGTGCTGACGGATTTCTTCCTTGGCGGCGTTTACGACACGCGCCGGCAGTTCTTCAAGACGACCTCCCCTTCGATGGATATCCTGATTTCCTCGAATTTGGAGCGTCTGCTGTTTGAATGCGCCGACCGCGACGGCGCGCTGATCGCCCGCTGGATGCAGCAGCTGCGCACGAGCCAGTCCTACGCCGTTGGTCAGCAGCGGCAGGAGTGGCTGCTGAGCGTCTTTGCCGCCGGGTACGCCGATGACCACGACTGCGCGGAGGAAATCGCCCGCGTGTTCGAGCAGCATCACTACCTGATGGACACGCACACCGCCGTTGCGAGCCGCGTTCTGCGCCAGTACCGCGAGACGTCGGGCGATTTGACCCCGACGGTCATCGTGTCCACCGCCAGCCCCTACAAGTTCGCCGCCGATGTGCTGACTGCCGTCGCCGGAAAGAACGCCGTCGCCGGACTGGATGCATTCGCCTGCTCGGATGAATTGGAAGCACGTTCGGGGATGCCCGTGCCGCAGCAGGTGAAGGCACTGCGTTCCCTGCCGATTCGCCACACGGCGCACTGCGAGAAGGGCGGCATGGTGCAGGCGGTGCTGGACGCTTTTGGCGGAAAGTAAATCCCCAGTGGAAAATTGGAAGGGACTAATATGAACAACACGGACATGCTTTTTGTCCAGAAGAAGCTCAATGATTTGGTCGGCTGCACCCTCATCAACCTCTCCCGCACGGCGGATTTGCTTTGCCTGTCGTTTGCGCCGCGCGCGCTGACGACCGAGGTGCAGGAGGAACAATCCCTGCACTTGCAATGCTACTATCGTCTGGTGCAGGATGGGCGGGTTTCCTTGGCGCGGAGTGACTATTTCCAGCCGTCGGAAGCCATGTGGGATTTGTGGCGCAAGCAGGGGTTGGAGGAGGATGTCATTCCGGATGACTACCGCTGTGACGAGTTGGGCGCGAACCGGCTTGATGACCGCATTGTGGAGCTGAACGACGTGCTGACGGGCATTGAAAACCGCTTCATCGTCCGCACGGTGATGGTGGATTCTATCGGGGATGTGACGCTTTGCTTTGACAACGGCGCGGTGTGGAGCATTCTGGTAGACACCTCCGGGGGCGAGGAATGCTGGCGGTATCTGCCCGCGAACGAAGAGCAGCCGCAGCTGGTGCTGTACTCGGATGGCATTGAGTGCGAATAAGCGCTTCGGTTGCAAAGCGCAGGGGAATGCGTTTTTAGTGCATCCGCCAAATCGCTTTTTCATGCTTGTTTTTATGGAGCAGGGGGAATCGCGCCTGCGGGCGCGACCAAAGGACTTTCCGATCGCCCTTTGGAAACCTTCGGTGTGCGCACCTTCGGAGTTGACTTTTTCCGCAAAAATTGACCCGCTTGTCGTGCTGGACAGGCGGGTTTCTTCATTAATATTGCTTACTCACGCCGCGTCGGTTTTCTGCTTTTGCTTATACTGCGCGGTGGTAATTCCCAGAATCACACCGAGAAACGTATCCACCGCGGTAATGGTGCCGACAACCTGCTCACCGTATGGCAGGCGCCAGATGCTCGCCAGCGCAAAATACAGCGTCCCCATCGCGGGCAGCAGCAGCTGCGCCATCCATTTCAGCACGTTATACGTCTTGTCACACATGCGCATTCCTCCCCCATCGCAGTCTATGCGGAAATTCACCGTTTGTGCAGATTTTTTTCGCAGAAGGCTTGACAGAACGGGATTGCCCTGCTATAATAAACAAGGTTTTGAAGAAACCTGTGCCGTAGACAGCCGGTATCCGCAAGGATGTAAAGGAGTTTGCTCCGCCTGCCGAGGTGTGAAGGATATAGCATGAAATTTGCTCATCCCTTGCACCTGTTGCAAGGGTTTTCTTTTACTCCCAAACCGTTAAGGAGGTGCAAGAAATGAGCAAGGTGCATGAGGTGAAGCCGGAGAAGGTGGCAGCTGTTGCTGACATCGTCGAAAAGCTGAAGAATGCCCAGTCTGTGGTGATTTGCAGCTACAGCGGACTGACTGTGGAGCAGGTGACTGAAATCCGCAAGCAGTGCCGTGAGAATGACGCCGCGTACTGCGTCCTGAAGAACCGTCTGGTTCTGCGCGCGCTGAATGAGGTGGGCATTACCGGTCTTGACGATCTGCTCAATGGCCCGAACGCTTTCGTGTTCTCCATGAAGGACGCTGTGTCCGGCCCGAAGATCATCAACGACTACATCGAAAAGAACAAGCTGGAGAGCCTGAAGATCACCGGCGGCGTGCTGGGTACGGAAACCCTCGACGTGGCTGCTGTGAAGCATCTGGCGACCCTGCCCAGCCGCGAAGTGCTGCTGGCAAAGCTGCTTGGCTGCATGACCAACACCGTGGCGTCCTTCGTCCGCGTGGTGGATGCAATCCGCAAGCAGAAGAATGGCGAGGAATAATCCGCGCCGATGCCGCATGAGGCTTTACGCCCCTGCGGTCTGAACAACGACAAGTTTTCATTACGATATCAACCGATATAGGAGGCTGAATCAACATGACTCATGAGGAGATCATTGCCGCCGTCGAATCCATGACGGTGCTGGAACTGGCCGATCTGGTCAAGGCTATGGAAGAAAAGTTCGGCGTGTCCGCTGCTGCGACCGCTGTTGTTGCTGGCCCCGCTGCTGGCGCCGCTGCTCCCGCTGCGGAAGAAAAGACCGAGTTCGACGTGGTGCTGAAGTCCTTCGACGCCGCTGCGAAGCTGAAGGTTCTGAAGCTCGTCCGCGAAGTGTGCGGTCTGGGCCTGAAGGAAGCCAAGGACTTCGTCGAAGCCGTTGCGGCTGGCCCGAAGACCGTCAAGGAAGGCCTGTCCAAGGAAGACGCCGACAAGATGGCTGCCCAGTTCAAGGAAGTCGGCGGCGAATGCGAAATCAAGTAATTCTTCGGAATTACGTTTCGCCTTCTTGCAATCGTCAAGAAAAGCAAAGAGGTTGGATGCTTGCATCCAGCCTCTTTTTTATGCTATCGACACGCTTCGTCTCTGTTCCCCTTGACTTTTTTGCATTCTTGCGGGATAATAAGGCAGGAAATTCGTCAATTCATCCGTTTTATTTGAAGGAGGTGCATGGCGATGCTGACTTTTCGGGACGCAACCGCTGATCAGGCGGGGCTTATCAGCCACATTTATGCTACCAGCTGGCGTAAGACCTATCGGGGGCATATCGCCCAGCATTATCTGGATCGTCTGCCCGATGAATATTGGGTGCCATCCATCCGCTCATGGCTGTCCAGCGGGCAGCTGTATGGGCTGATGGTCTATGACGACGATAAGCCCGTCGGCTGCTGCATCTACGGCCGCGGGCGCGACGAGGATTACGGCGACTGGTGCGAGATTGTGTCGCTCTATCTGCTGCCGGACACGATGCGTCAAGGCATCGGTGGCAAGCTGCTGGAAGAAGTCATCCGGCTGATGAAGCTGGACGGCTATGAGAAGTTTTACCTCTGGGCGATTGACGGCAACGAAATCGCCGACGGCTTCTACCGCAAGCATGGCTTTCTGCGCACGAATGACGCGGTCGATTACAAAATCGGCGGTGAACCCGTGCGGGACGTGCGGTATACGCGCGTATTACCCAGCGCGTAATTCAGCCGGTTTCGGCTTTTGCAGATACATGCCCGTGGCAATCAGCGCCGTCAGCGGCGCCGCCGCTGCCAAGCCGAACGACCCGACAAGCGTGTTGAGCAGCTGCGAAGCGACATATTTCAGGTTGATGATGTCCGTCAGCGGCGTTCCCTGTCCGGCGAAATACATCAGCATCGACAGGTAATTGCCGGAATATGCCAGCATCAATGTCGTCGTCATTGTGCCTAACACGCTCCGCCCGACCAGCAGCCCCGACTTCATCAGCGCTCGGCAGCTGATGTCCATCGACAAATCCATCAGCGCGCCCGAATTAGCAAGGAACATCATGCCGATATACAGGCTGCGCATATCAACCCGCATGGCGGATTGGCTCAGCAGCGGCACAACATAGGGCAAATCGCCGCCGTCGAGCTTGAGCAGAATCGTTAGCCCCAACGCGCTCAGGCAGGTGACAACCGTCCCGGCAACCGAGCCGAGAATCGCCGTCAGGCAGCGGCGGCTGAACCCCGCCACCAGCACGTCAATCAGCACCGTCAGCACGATGACGGTCACGAACGATGCCATCCATCTGGCAGCAGGCAGAGCAAGCCGCAGAAAATCAGCATGACGAGGCACATCAGCCAATTCTGCTTGGTTTTCCGTTGGCGCTTCGTCTTTTCCATTTTCATTTTCCCCCATATGGGCAGAGCAGGAGATGGCATTGTGTCATCCCCTGCCCTTTTTGATTTTGCTGTGATTATTCCGCGTCCGTGGTCAAGCCCATCGCATCCATCGTGCGGGTGAAGATGCCCGTGTTGTCATACAGGCCAGAGAACTGTTCCGCGCCCGCCCCATAGGCGTACACCGGAATCTGCAAGCCGGTATGCGCATAGGAGGTGTAGGACAGCCCAGCCTGGTTGTTCATGATGTGGCTCACCGACATGGAGAAGGGGTTGGTCAGCGTTTCATCATAATTGATGACGCCGGAGAGCGTCTTCTTGCCGGAAGCCATCGACATAGCGGTCGAAGCGGAATCCGGGCAGAAGGAAGAGCTGTCGTAGGTGGTCACCAGACCAAGATACGGAAACTTGGTGAAGGACAAATCCGCCGGAACCGGGAACTTGCTGTCCGGGTTTTCGATGCTGCCCAGATAGTACTGGGTCGCAGTCACCTGCGGGTTGCCCATGCCATCGCCGATGAACATGAACACGTTCTTCGTCTTGCTTTTCTGAACAAGATGTATTCTACTGGAGGAATGTAAATTTTCAAACGCCGCATTTGTTAAATCAAGGCGAAAGAAAAAGCCGCTGTGTAAAGTGCATTTTCGCACTTTCAGCGGCTTTTCGCTTATGTACGCTCGGAATCTTCCGCTTTTCGGAAGAATGTTCCCAGCGCCTGTGCAATGCGAGCCCCTTCCCGGCTGATGGTACACACATGCGGCACGCTCTCCAAGCGCAGCACGCCCTTCGTTTTGCTTCGCACCCCCTGCAGAATCACATCCGCGCTGTCAGGCGTGATGACCTGATCGCCGCTGCTCTGCACGCACAGCACCGGGCAGGTGACCGCGCAGAGGTTATTGCGGGCCTCGTGGATAATGCGGCGCAAATCCACCGCGCTTTTCGTCGGAAATCCGGTATACCCCAAGTCGTAGTCGGGAGTGAGTGCGTCGTCCTTGCGCGCCTGCCAGCTGATTTCCGGCAAAAACGGCGCGGCGAATCGTGCCAGCGGGAACCAGCGGTTCAGCACCCCCATCGGCGCGGAAATCGGCGCAATGGCGGTCGGGTCGCTCTGCTCGGCAATCATCAGCGTCAGGCATCCGCCCATGCTCAGCCCGGTCACGCTGACGAAGCGGTACTGCTCTTTCATTTCCCGAAAGGCTTCCTTCGCCGCGTTCAGCCAATCCTGCCACGAACAGCGGCGCATGTCCTCCAGCGTTGTCGCGTGACCGGGCAGGTTGATGGTGCGCACACCAAAGCCCTGCTGCACAAGTTCTTCCGCGAGCGGCCGCATATGCGCCGCCGAGCCCGCAAACCCGTGCATCAGCAGCACGCCGTGTTCCCCTTGCCGCACCTCGTACGGCTGACACAGGGGCGAGGAAAAGTCCACTTCCGGGCGCGTTTTCATGTTGCTTCCTCCTTATTGCACAGCGGAAATCGCTTCCTTTTTGCCCATCACCAGCAGCAGATCGCCCGCCATCAGCATTGTTTCTGCGCCGGGTGAAGTAAGGAATTTGCCGCCGCGGTGGATGCCCAGCACGCTTACCCCAAAGTTCCGGCGGATGTTGAGTTCGACGATGGTTTTGTCCGCCCAGTCCGTCGGGAGGGTGAGTTCGGCAATCTGGTCGTCGTCGGAAAGCGCCATCAGGTCGAGGATATTGGGCGCGACAAGCGAACGGGCGACGCGCTGCCCCATATCGCGCTCCGGGAAGATAACGCGGTCAGCGCCGACCTTATAGAGGACGCGGGCATGGAGGTCATCGACGGCCTTCGCGAGGACTTTGGGGACGCCAGCTTCCTTGAGCAAAACCGTTGCGAGAATGCTGGCGCGGATATCCGTGCCAATGGCAACGATGGCGGCATCGAAGTTCTGCACGCCGAGTTCCGCAAGCGCGTCCTCATCCACGGCATTCGCCTGAACCGCCTGCGTCACATCAGGCGCAATGTTCTCTACCAGCTTCTCGTCCCGATCCACCGCGAGCACCTCATGTCCTAATTCGCACAAGCTCCTCGCCACGCTCGACCCGAAGCGCCCCAAGCCCAGCACCACAAACGACTGCTTCTGTTTCTTCATAACAATTCCTTTCTGAAGGAGGCGCCAGAGGCTCTGCCTCTGGACTCCGGCAGGGCTCTGCCCTGCACCTGCCAAAGGGTCTTCGACCCTCTGGACTCCCTTTTCGCGATT
>ERZ791830.2048-NODE-2048-length-10552-cov-2.572449_pt1 | contig 10552 bp, 7 predicted proteins | sample MGYA00509945_ERZ791830 | MGnify/ENA primary metagenome ERZ791830 (study PRJEB30046, sample SAMN00792021) | human gut metagenome | study: EMG produced TPA metagenomics assembly of the A metagenome-wide association study of gut microbiota in type 2... | reverse complement strand
TTTCAAAAATGATGAATACCTTGCTTCCGGGACGGTTAAGTTTACGTAAGGCATGTAAATCAATCATCAGAGACAACAAAATCTAGAAATCACTAAAAACGAAAATGCGGCAAGGCAATTACTATAGTTCTCTGACGGCAGAAATCACTATGTAGTGGCTGCAAAATACTTAGTATTCTTTGACATAATAAGCAATATGTGACAGCATGACAATTTTTGATGTGCAAAGTTTGGGTTATTTATATAGAAGAAAGGATTCATATGAATACAATAGAATTGATCGATCGTTTGGAGCAGGAAAAGTCCTTGCAAAAAGAGGAGTGGATCACTCTGGTTGAGAGTGCAAGTGAAGAAAACCGTGAATATGCGGCGCATAAGGCGCGGACACTCGCAGACCGATATTATGGGAAAGAAATATATGTGCGTGGTTTGATCGAATTCACGAACTATTGCAGAAATGACTGCTATTATTGTGGTATTCGATGCAGCAACAAAAAGGCGAATCGCTATCGTTTATCTGAGGAAGATATTTTAGCGTGCTGCGAAGAAGGAGACCGTCTGGGCTTTCGGACGTTTGTGCTGCAAGGTGGAGAAGATCCTTATTATACCGATGACAGAATTGCGTCCATGGTGCGAGAGATAAAAAAACGTTATCCGGAGCATGCAGTAACGCTGTCGATCGGAGAGCGGGAAAGAGAAAGTTACGAACGATTTTTCGAAGCGGGAGCAGACCGTTATCTATTGCGTCATGAAACTGCCAATGATACGCATTATCGCAAACTGCATCCGGAGAGTATGTCGTTAGCACATCGTAAGCAATGTCTTCGTACATTAAAAGAAATCGGCTATCAGACAGGATGTGGCTTTATGGTAGGAAGCCCCGGACAGACAGCGGCAGAGCTGGCGGAAGATTTTCTGTTTATTCACGAGCTGCATCCGGAGATGATAGGGATCGGCCCGTTTATACCGCATCAAGACACGCCGTTTGCGAATGAAACACAGGGAACTTTGGAACAGACATTATATTTGCTCAGTTTGCTGCGTATTATGCAGCCGGATGTATTGCTTCCAGCGACAACAGCGTTGGCGACCATTCATCCACGGGGACGTGAACTTGGTATTTTGGCAGGAGCTAATGTTCTTATGCCAAATTTGTCTCCGGTGGCAGTGCGTGCAAAGTATTCCTTATATGATGGAAAAGTATGCACCGGAGACGAGGCAGCCGAATGCCGTAATTGTTTGGAGCGGCGTGTAGAAAGCGTTGGGTATCATACAGTCGTTGCGCGGGGCGATAATATCTCCATACTGCGGTAGCAGTATGGAGATATGGCAAATTTGTGCCGTAGGCACAAAGTTTGCGAGTGGGAGAATAAATGAATGATAACTGCGGTAGCAGTATGGAGATATGGCAACTATGTGCCATAGGCACAAAGTTTGCGAGTGGGAGAATAAGTGAATGATAACTGTGGTAGCAGTATGGAGATATTGCACCCTAATCTTAAAAAATAAAAAAAGTATATAAACCCTATTGACATACTAGGGATATAGTAGTATACTCAGTTCATCACTTGAAACAGACAGTGCAAGACGCCTCATATTATGCGGTGTCAGAGAACATGTGAAATTAGTACAGAAAAGGAGTTTGAAATATGGCAAAGTTAAAGAGAGAAGACAGAAATTTGAAGTTTGAGACATTACAGTTGCATGTTGGTCAGGAGCAGGCTGACCCAGTTACGGATGCAAGAGCCGTACCGATTTATCAGACATCTTCCTATGTATTTCACAATAGTGATCATGCAGAGGCTCGTTTTGGCCTGAGTGATGCAGGTAACATTTATGGACGTTTAACAAATCCGACAGCAGATATTTTTGAGCAGAGAATTGCAGCACTGGAAGGTGGTGTCGCAGCACTTGCAGTAGCATCCGGTGCAGCAGCAATTTCTTATACATTGAAGACATTGGCGCAGAATGGTGACCACATTGTATCAGCAAGTAATATTTATGGTGGTACCTACAATTATCTGGAGCATACACTTCCTCAGGATGGCGTGCAGACTACATTTGTAGATATTGCAAATTTTGATGAGGTTGAGGCAGCAATTCATGACAACACCAAAGCGGTTTTCATTGAGACATTAGGAAATCCAAATTCAGATGTTGTTGATATTGAGGGCATTGCAAAGATCGCACATGCACACAAGATTCCACTTGTCATTGATAACACATTTGGAACACCATATCTGATCCGTCCGATTGAGTATGGTGCAGACATTGTTGTACATTCTGCAACAAAATTTATTGGTGGACATGGAACTACGATTGGTGGTGTCATTGTTGATAGCGGTAAGTTTGACTGGGAAGCATCCGGCAAATTTGCATCTTTGACAGAGCCAAACCCAAGTTACCATGGAATCAGCTTTACAAAAGCAGTTGGCCCGGCAGCATTTGTTACAAAAATCCGTGCTATCTTGCTTCGTGATACAGGCGCAACACTTTCCCCATTTCATGCATTCATTTTCCTACAGGGATTAGAGACATTATCTCTTCGTGTTGAGCGTCACGTGGAAAATGCATTGAAAGTTGTGGAATATTTGAACAATCATCCACAGGTAGAGCGCGTACATCATCCATCTGTAACGGATGATCCGGAGCAGCAGAGATTATACAAGAAGTACTTCCCGAATGGTGGCGGTTCCATTTTCACCTTCGAGATTAAGGGTGATGATCGCACAGCGAAAGACTTTATTGATAACTTGGAGATTTTCTCTTTGCTGGCAAATGTAGCAGACGTGAAGTCCTTAGTAATTCATCCGGCAAGTACTACACATTCACAGATGACGGTAGAGGAGTTAGAGGAAGTAGGTATATATAAAAATACGATTCGTCTTTCTATCGGTACCGAGCATATTGATGATATCATTCAGGATTTGGATGAGGCGTTTAAGGCTGTAAAATGATAGTAAGTATACCGCATAATAAGTATTATGGGACATCGTAACATAAATGGGTATGGGAAGTTTGAGTAAGCAATTAAAAAATAATGATCACTAATAACATTTTTAATATAAGGAGGACATTAACATGGCAAAGATTTATGAAAGCGTTACAGAATTGATCGGAGGAACACCGATCTTGAATGCAAAGAATTTTGCAAAACAGGCAGGAGCTAATGCAACTCTTTTGGCAAAATTAGAGTATTTTAATCCGGCAGGAAGTGTTAAGGATCGTATCGCTAAAGCGATGATCGATGAAGCAGAGAAAAGCGGCAAATTAAAAGAAGGTTCTGTTATTATCGAGCCAACCAGCGGAAATACAGGAATCGGTTTGGCATCTATAGCAGCAGCGAAAGGCTACCGTATTATTTTGACAATGCCTGAGACAATGAGTGTGGAGCGTCGTAATTTGTTAAAAGCATATGGTGCTGAGCTTGTCTTGACAGAAGGCGCTAAGGGTATGAAGGGTGCTATTGCCAAAGCAGAAGAGCTGGCAAAAGAAATCGAAGGCGCATTCATCCCAAGTCAGTTTGAAAATCCAGCTAATCCGGCTGCACATCGTGCAACAACAGGACCGGAGATTTGGAAAGACACTGACGGAAAAGTTGATATCTTCGTTGCCGGTGTAGGTACCGGTGGAACAGTTACAGGTATCGGCGAGTACTTAAAAGAGCAGAATCCGGATATCAAGGTTGTAGCAGTAGAGCCGGCAACGTCTCCGGTTCTTTCTAAGGGAGAAGCAGGACCTCATAAGATTCAGGGAATCGGTGCAGGTTTCGTGCCGGATACATTGAATACTAAGATTTACGATGAAGTGCTTCCGATTGAGAATGAAGATGCATTTGCAGCAGGTCGTGCCTTTGCTAAGGCAGAAGGTGTATTGGTAGGAATTTCTTCCGGTGCAGCATTGCATGCAGCAACCATTTTAGCAAATCGTCCGGAAAATGCAGGCAAGAACATTGTCGTATTATTACCGGATACAGGTGACAGATATTTGTCAACTGCACTTTTCACAGACTAATCAGTGATTTGAAGCAAGTTAAACTTCTTACAGTTGGTAATTTTTAATATAATTTTGAATGAGAGGCGGCAAAGTGTTGGCAATGAGATGTAGGTTACGCCGGTTGCTTTGCCGACCTTAATAAAAGATAGCAGACAATTAATAATAAAACCTAAAGATGAATAATTGTAAATAAAAAACCTAAGAGAAAAAGATTAAAACATACATAAGGGAAATGGTGTACCTAAAAAGCTTGTGATTAACAAAAAACTTCGCAAAGCAGACAAGAAATGGATCAAGAAACTGGCGAAGAAATGGAAAATAAAAGTTGTTGAGAAAAAATAAGCTAAGTCCTGCACTGTTACATGCAGCGGCATGCTGTCTAAATGAGAAATTTAATTCTTGACAAATACCCTACAGGGGTATATCTTAAGTGAAGATACCCCTGTAGGGTATTTTTTGCAGGAAATTTTTGGTTTCCTATGGTGTAGCTTGATATCGGCTATTTGTGCTGCAGACGTCACAAAGCAGCCTTGATCGCAGAGACGAACATATGCGAATAAAATCCGCATAGACAGGTAGCTTGCGATTTCTCTGACACGAAAGCGTTTGCGGAATGGAGAATAAATAATATGGCAGAAGAAAAACTTTGTCCATGTCACAAGACGAAGGTGCGAGATGATAAGGAGTATAAAGATCTGCTCAATCGTTTGAATCGTATCGAAGGACAGATTCGCGGCATTAAAGGCATGGTAGAACGGGATGCGTATTGCCCGGATATATTGATACAGGTAGCTGCAGCAAATGCCGCATTAAATAGTTTTAATAAAGTTTTATTGGCAAATCACATAAAAACCTGTGTTACAACGGATATTAAGGATGGGAAAGAGGAAACGGTGGATGAATTAGTAAAAGTCCTGCAAAAATTAATGAAGTAGCCGCAGGACAATCTATTCATGACAGGTAACTGTCAACGAAAGCTGATTTATTCATGACAGGTAACTGTCAACGAAAGCTGATCTATTTATGACAGGTAACCGTCAACGAAAGCTGAGTTATAAAATTCACAGAAAGGAAGGTTCAAATGCAGCAGTATATTGTAACAGGAATGAGCTGTGCGGCGTGTAGTGCCAGGGTGGAAAAAGCAGTGAATGCAGTGCCGGGAGTGACATCTTGCTCGGTCAGCCTGCTTACAAATTCGATGGGTGTGGAAGGAAATGCAGCCGAAGACACTATTATTGAAGCCGTACAAAATGCCGGATATGGAGCCAAAATAAAGGGTGCAGGCGTGCAATCCGGGAATGCGCAGAATCAGGGAGCACTCGAAGAGGAACTTGTCGATCACACCACGCCGCTTTTGCGAAAGCGCTTGCTGTGGTCGGTCTGCTTTTTGCTAGTACTTATGTATTTTTCTATGGGGCATATGATGTGGAATTGGCCGGTGCCGAAATGGATGGCAGGGAATCATGTGGCGATGGGATTGACACAAATGCTTCTCACGATCATTATTATGGTGATCAATCAGCATTTCTTCATTAGTGGGTTTAAGAGTTTGTGGCATCGGGCACCTAATATGGATACGCTCGTAGCATTAGGTGCGACAGCGGCATTTGGATATAGCACATATGCATTGTTTGCCATGACGGATGCTGTGATGCGTGGCGCGGACAAGCAGGTTATGGCGTATATGCACGACTTTTATTTTGAGTCTGCGGCGATGATCTTGACATTGATCACAGTCGGCAAAATGTTAGAGGCGCGCTCGAAGGGAAAGACAACGGATGCGCTCAAGGGTTTGCTTGGACTTGCACCAAAGACTGCCGTCGTTGTACGAGATGGCGCCGAAGTGACAGTGGATATTGCCAGTGTACAAAAAGACGATATCTTTGTGGTCAGACCCGGAGAAACGATACCGGTGGATGGCATCGTGCTGGATGGCAATAGTGCGGTGGATGAATCGGCACTTACAGGAGAGAGCGTTCCGGTGGACAAGCAAAAGGATGACCCGGTATCAGCAGCAACGATCAACCAGTCTGGTTTCTTGAAATGCAGGGCAACACGTGTCGGTGAGGATACGACATTGTCACAGATTATTCAAATGGTTAGCGATGCAGCAGCAACGAAAGCGCCGATTGCCAAGATCGCTGATAAAGTATCCGGAGTATTTGTGCCAACAGTCATTGTTATTGCACTTGTGACAATGATTGTTTGGCTGCTTACCGGTGCGAGCATCGGTTTTGCATTAGCCAGAGGCATTTCCGTGCTGGTTATCAGCTGTCCGTGTGCATTAGGGTTAGCAACGCCGGTAGCGATCATGGTGGGTAACGGTGTTGGTGCAAAACATGGAATACTGTTTAAGACAGCCGTTTCGCTGGAAGAGACCGGTAAGATGGATGTTGTATGTCTCGACAAGACCGGAACGATTACAAAAGGCGAACCGCAGGTTACAGATGTGATTCCGGTGGATGGTGTTACAGCAGAAGAATTGTTGTTGTATGCATATTCTCTGGAGCAGAAGAGTGAGCATCCGCTTGCTAAGGCAGTCCTAAAATACGGACAGGAGCATGCGGTAAATGCGATAGAACCAAAAGAATTCATGGCATTGCCGGGAAATGGATTGTCAGCAATGTGCGATGGCGCAAAGATAATGGGAGGCAGTCGAAAGTTTATTGAGCAGACGATTTCACTCGAGAAAGTGTATAGCGATCGAATCGATTCACAGAATAAGAAATTCGATCGGCCGACAGAGCAGGAAAAGTCAATTGTGCCAGCTTCTGGTCGGTCGACAGAGCAGGAAGAACCGATCGCAGAAGCCTCGGACCGCTTGGCGGGTCAGGGTAAGACACCGCTCTTTTTTGCAAAAGATGGCAAATTGCTTGGTATTATCGCAGTTGCGGATGTGATCAAGGACGACAGTCTTTCTGCTATTAAAGAGATGCAGGGTATGGGACTGCGGGTCGTTATGCTAACCGGTGATAATGAACGCACTGCGAAAGCAATTGGTGATCAGGTCGGCGTAGATGAGGTGATCGCCGGAGTGCTTCCGGATGGCAAAGAAGCGGTTGTCAGACGCTTGCAGCAATATGGTAAGGTTGCCATGGTTGGAGATGGTATTAACGATGCACCGGCTCTGACCAGAGCTGATATGGGTATCGCGATCGGCGCCGGAACAGACGTTGCCATTGATGCAGCAGATGTGGTTTTGATGCAGAGCAGACTTCGCGATGTGCCTGCGGCAATTCGCTTGAGCAGAGCAACGCTGCGCAATATTCACGAAAATCTGTTTTGGGCATTTTTCTATAATGTGATCGGTATTCCGCTGGCGGCGGGAGTATGGATCCCGGTGTTTGGCTGGGAGTTAAATCCTATGTTTGGTGCTGCAGCAATGAGTCTGTCCAGTTTTTGCGTGGTATCCAATGCATTGAGATTGAATCTCTGCAAAATATATGATGCCCATAAAGATAAAAAAAGAGCTGGAAATTCACAAATCCAGTCTAAAATAGTATATAATGAGGAGGAAACAACGATGACAAAAACAATGAAAATTAACGGAATGATGTGTGGACACTGCGAGGCAACAGTGAAGAAAGCATTGGAGAGTTTGGATCAGGTAACAGAGGCTGTGGTAAGCCACGAGGCAGGGACAGCAGTTGTTACGTTATCTGCAGATATCGCAGATGATGTATTGAAGCAGACGGTAGAAGCGAAAGATTACGAAGTGACATCCATTGAGTAATAGAGCATAAGCCAATGTTGATATGGATCCCGGAGTGTACGCTTTTGTGGACAGGAAAGCATTCTCCGGGATTTTTCTTTGTTTATCAGGAAAATACGTACATTTTTTGTTTTGATCGGAGGGGACATGAAAACTTTTATTACAAAACATAAGAAAGGGATCAAACGAATGTTGATCGGATGTGGAATTGTTGCTGCGCTAGGAGCAACCGTTATATTTGGTATGGATGCGTATGTGGTGCATTACGCCAAAGGTTATGTATATGAGACAGGGCAGGAAAACAGTATGCCGAAAGCCGACTGCATATTGGTATTAGGGGCAGGCATGAAGCCCAATGGGGAGCCAAGCTTAATGCTTCGTGATCGTTTAAATCGTGCGATCGAATTATACCGTGCGGGGGTATCGGATCGTTTCCTGTTGACCGGGGATCATGGCAGGAAAGGCTATAATGAAGTACAGGGAATGAAAGACTATATTATGGCGAATCTGGATGTCCCGGAGGATAAGATCTTTATGGATCATGCAGGCTTTTCAACGTATGAATCCATGTATCGTGCCAGAGATATTTTTGAGGTACATAATCCGGTTGTTGTCACGCAAAAGTATCACGCATATCGCGCGGTGTACGCTGCACGTAAATTGGGACTGGATGCTTATGCTGCACCAAATAAACGGATGAAATACCGCAATATCTGGATCTGCAAATTGCGCGAAGTGGCTGCGAGAGATAAGGAAGTGGTCAATCTGTGGATACAGCCAAAGCCGACTTATTTAGGAGATAAGATTCCGATCAGCGGAAGTGGACTGGCAACGAAAGATACAAGCACTGACAAAGTAGAAAGGGAAAGGTAATGACAATGAAAAAAAGCAAAAAAGTATGGAGTATGTTACTGGTATTGAGTCTGGTGATCGGCATGGCGGCAGGAGGTGTGCAATCGCAGGCATATAGCGTTCCATCGAACATGAAGTGGTGGACGAAAGATCGTTTCGGTATGTTTATTCACTTTGGAGCGTATTCCTACTATGGACATGGCGAATGGGCGATGCAGACCGAGGGGATTTCGAAGCAGAAATACCAACAGACGGTAGCTGCGAAGTTCAATCCAACCAAGTTTAATGCCAATGAAATTGTGAAATATGCAAAGCTTGCCGGTATGAAATACATCGTGATCACAGCCAAACATCATGAGGGAATGGCAATGTGGGATACGAATGTTGCCAGCTTTAAGGATTATACCGGTAAGACGATGTTTAGTCTGCAGCAGTATACACCATTTGGCAAAACCGGCCGTGATGTGCTGATGGAGTTAAAAACAGCTTGTGATAAGGCAGGGATCAAGTTTGGCTTGTATTACTCGATCATAGATTGGAACCATTCGTCGCAGACGATCAACGGTGATTTTACGAAGATGAAGTCAATGGCTGCGCGCACAGCATATATCCGTGACATGAAGGCTCAGTTAAAAGAGTTAGTAGACCGTTATGATCCGGCAATTATGTGGTTTGACGGAGACTGGACTTATAGAAGAAAGGCGCCGACACTGGCAAAATGGTGGACGAAAGCAGATGGAAAAGATCTGTATAAATATGTAAAATCTTTGAAATCTTCTATATTAGTAAACGAGCGTGTCTGCCGTGGATTTAAGCTGGGCGATTTTGAGTGCCCGGAGAGAAGTATTCCGGAGAAAGCACCATCAAGACCATGGGAGACTTGTCAGTCCATGAACGATGCGTGGGGCTATAAAAAGGATTTGGAGAATTCATATCGAAGCTATAAATATTTAATCCGGGAATTGGTCGATGTTGCTTCTAAGAGTGGTAATTATCTGTTAAATATCGGACCGAAGGGTGACGGTACTATGACAGCGGGAAGTAAGAAAGCACTGCGTGGCATTGGTAACTGGATGAAGAAAAACGGCAGCAGTATTTATGCTACCTCCGGTAATCCGTTTGGTAAGGTCCCATCTTGGGGAACATATACCAAGAAAGGTAAAAATGTCTATGTACATGTGACGAAATGGCCTAAAAATAAAAAGCTGACAGTACGCAAGTACAAAAATAAAAAGCTCAAAAAAGTCTATTTGCTGGAATCCGGTAAAAAGATATCCTGCAAAGGCAATAAAAAAGGAAAGACGAAGGTGACCTTAAAGGTGACGAAGAAAGTACCTAATAAAAAAGATACGGTTATTGTGATGCAGTATAAATAGGTGTCCGTATAATGGCACAGCAAGACGGGCAGGCGTTTAGCGCATGAGATGTAGAGAAAATGATTCACTAGAAGATTAAGAGAAAGGAAGAAAATATGGAGATCGCACAATATATACAAGAAGGAAAAGCAGTACTTGGCATTGAGTTTGGTTCGACGCGTATCAAGGCTGTGCTGATCGGAGAACAAGGAGAACCACTTGCTTCCGGCAGCCACAACTGGGAGAATCGCTTAGAGGATGGTGTGTGGACATACCATGAGGAGGATATCTGGAATGGTTTGGCAGACTGTTATCGTTCCTTGGCAGAACAGGTGCAGCAAAAATATCAGGTAACAATCACCAAACTTGCAGCAATTGGTTTTTCGGCGATGATGCATGGATATTTGGCGTTCGATGCGAAAGGAGACTTCTTGGTTCCATTCCGTACTTGGCGCAATACAATGACAGAAGAGGCGGCAGAGCAGTTGACGGAACGGTTTGCGTTTAATATTCCGCAGAGATGGAGTATTGCGCATTTATATCAGGCAATTTTGAACGAGGAACCACATTTATCGAAGCTTTCTTATTTTACGACATTGGCGGGCTATGTACATTGGAAGCTCACAGACGAAAAAGT
>ERZ791830.2043-NODE-2043-length-10575-cov-2.101996_pt1 | contig 10575 bp, 5 predicted proteins | sample MGYA00509945_ERZ791830 | MGnify/ENA primary metagenome ERZ791830 (study PRJEB30046, sample SAMN00792021) | human gut metagenome | study: EMG produced TPA metagenomics assembly of the A metagenome-wide association study of gut microbiota in type 2... | reverse complement strand
TGCCCATACTCAGCAGCGCAAAAGATACGAGCCTTGAGGCGTTCACGAAGAACGACCAGCTCGACCTCGTCCCCTACACAGGCTCCGAGTTCCTCGACATGGAGGTCATCGGCGACGAGATAGGCGACGACCATGTTTTCAACTTCCTCTATGACTGGAGACTCAGCCACGCCGATGTTGCGGCTCAGCTCCACGATTATCTCGCAGAGGTCTGCGCCCTCACCGGGCACGACAAGGTCAGCGTATACAGCATCAGCCAGGGCAGCCTGCTGCTTGGCACTTATATGTATGAGTATCCGAACGACAACTATATCGACCGCGCGGTGTTCGACACTCCGCTTCTCGCGGGAAGCAACCTTGTCTCCGATCTCTACACTGACAAGCCCCTTGCATTGAACTTCGACACCACCCTCGATATTCTCAGAGCTATCCTGCACACCGAGACCGACTTCTCGTTCGTCATGGACATCATCCCTGCCGACGGCGCGAACAACATCGCCGACTACGGTCTCAAGAGCATGGTTCTCCCGAGCGTCATAAACATCCCCGCATTCTGGGAGATGTGCGACCCGGAGAATTACGAATATATCAAGTCCGTGCGCCTCGACTCCGTCAAGAATGCAAAGCTCATTGAAAAAGTCGAGAAAGTCAGAAACGGATTCATGTCCCACATTTCCGAGACCCTCTATGCTCAGCAGAAGAAGGGCGTTAGCGTTTCGATAAAGGCCTGCTCCGGCGTTCCGCTCGCATCGGGCACCGTTGACAACAGCGACGGCATAGTCAACATGAAGTATTCCTGCGGCGCCGTCTGCGCGCCCTTCGGCGAGACTTTCCCCGCCGACTACAAGCAGGCTGTCAAGACGGGCAAGAACAACATCTCGCCCGACAGAACGGTTGACCTCTCGACCGGCTATATGCCCGAGCGCACATGGGTAGTCAACCGTCACTACCACGGTCAGGCGGAATGGGATCCCCGCACCTATTCCCTGCTCATGGATCTCCTGCTCACCGACAACATCAAGGACGCATATTCGCACATCGAATATCCCCAGTTCATGGAGAGCCTCTCTCCGACGAGCGATGTAGTCGTTCTCTTCAAGAGCACGAACTCCTCGTTTCTGCCGACTCTCTCGAAGCACCTCTTCTCCTGCAACTCCGTCATGGTCAAGAACCTGTCGAAGAAGGACAAGATAAAGATCTCTTCGATAACCTCGGAGAACGGCACGCTGAACTTCGCCCTGCCCTATCCGATAGTTCTTGAAGCAGGCGAGAGCGCCGAGATAGCCTTCACCGGAAAGGTTCCCGCGACCGAGAGCTACGACAAGATAACCGTAGCCTACAAGCGCATGACCGTCACCGGCAAGGACGCGACCCGCGACTTCGGCTTCACCGTCACCCGCAACTATTCGGGTGTTACGAAAATCGATCTCACCCCCGCTTATATCATCACCGCTATCCGCATAGCGCACGATATACGCGATATCCTTGCGCGGATAGATGCGATCTTCTCGTTCATCAACGGGATAAAATAAAATATAAAATTAAAGCGAGCGACATAACCGAGATTATGCCGCCCGCTTTTTGTTATGCTCTTTTATCCTATAAGCTCCGCAACATACAGGCTCTCGTATATGCTCCCGTCGGAGGGAGATACATATTTCCCGAGGTCAACGAGTATCGCGTCTGCCTTTCCTTTAAATTCATAGCACTTCACACCGTTGACTTCGCCTAAATACTTGCCCTTTTCGGGAACGGGCCAGATATAAGCCGTTTCGCTCACTATCCCGTATTTTTTTCCGCGAAGCTCAAAAATGCCGTCCAATATGCAGTCATAGCACAGGACAATACCGTTTTTCTTGTCCCCTATGCTCTGTTCCATGGGGATATTTTTCAGCGAATAGACGGCGATTTCCGTGCCGTTTATTTTTTCGCGGTGCAGCGAACCTAAATCGGAATCCGTCAGCGCGAGGTTGTCGCTCGCATACCCGTAAAGCCTGTGATTCCAGACCTTGTATGTCGGGATGCAAACACCCGCCACGCTGCCGCCGTGGGAAACGGCCGATGTCGTTCTCTCCGTAGCCTGCGGAATCGTTTCGCCGATAACACTTTCGGGCTCTCCCGCTCTGTCTGTCACAATTTGAGCATCCTGTTCCGCATCGTTTTCGGTGTTCAGAAGCGAATCGGAAGCGGGAAGCTTCGGGCTTTTGTTGACTGCTAAAGCACAGACGAGAACCACGCAAGCCGCAATGCACGCCGCTGCGGCATACCAAGCCGTTTTCGGTCGCCTTTCGGGTTTGCCGCTCCGAGCATTTTGAATCGGCTGATTTTTAATTTTGTCCCACACCTCTTCCGGGGCAGTAAAATCCATTGATTTTTTTATGAAATCTTCCGTTGATTTACGCCTCATCCGTATGCACTCCTTTTCGTTCGAAATAACGCTTCAGTTTTCTGATGGCGTATCCGTATTTTGAACGGACGGACAAATAAGGGATGTTCAAAACCTTGGCTATCTCTGTCTGCTTCAGACCCGAATACAGATACAGCGACACTATCATCTGCTCCGTTTCGCTCAATGCTTTCATGGCTTCCAGAACAAGCAGCGCATTTTCGGTCTGTTCAAGCCCGTTTGCATCGGTCGGCAGCAAATCAAGGCTATCATTATCGACGACCAAAAATTTTGCGTTTGCTTTCATGCAGTCCATGCAGCAATTGCGCGCAATGGCGAAAATCCACGCCCTCGCATTTGTGCCGGGCTTATAGCCGCAGGCTGACTGAATAATGTTCAAAAAAGTCTCCGCTTCGATATCCTCCGCGAGATGGCGGCTGCGAACCAATGACAGCGCAAACCTAAAGACCTGGTCTTTCATTTCAACATATAATTGGCTCAGGGCTTCTCTGTTTCCCGCAGCGATCTCGCAAATACACAGATCCAACTGCTTGCCTGTCATCGAATTCACTTCCCTTCTTTGCCTTTCACCTATATATCCGTTTAAACGGGCGTAATGCATAAAAATTTTTTGGCTTTTTATCAACACAAATCGCGGCATTTTATAAAAATATCCCGTCGGGCAAAAACTCGACGGGATTTCTCTTTTTCCGTTACGGGGTGAGTCTGTTCGGACCTCTGAAGATGAACATTGCTTCTTTGATATGGAGTCCGAGCATGAGCATCGTGAGGCGGTCGATGCCGATACCGAAGCCGCCATGCGGCGGGCAGCCGTATTTGAAGAACTCGAGATAGAACTCAACATCCTTGTCGAGACCCTTCTCCTGCGCCTGGCTCTTGAGCACATCGTATCTGTGCTCGCGCTGCGCGCCGGTGGTTATCTCGACGCCGCGCCAGATGAGGTCATAGCCCTGCGGCACGCCGTTCTCGTCGCGCATATGGTAGAACGCGCGCTTCTCGGCGCTGTAGTCGGTGATGAACAGGAACTCGTGACCGTATTTCTTCATGACCCAGTCGTAGCTCAGACGCTCGGCGTCGGTCGTGAGGTCGCCCTTTTCGCTGTCGGGCACGGTATAGCCGAACTCCTTTTCGAGCTCGTCATAGAGATCGGCAAGCTTTATGACCGGGAACGGGGTCGTCGGGACGATAACCTCCTTGCCGAACAGCTCCTTTATCTCCTCGCCGTACTTCTCCTTGACCGATTTAAGCATATATGTCAGCAGCTCCTCCTCCATCTTCATGACATCTTTGAAAGAGGTGATGTAGCTGAACTCGAGGTCGAAGCCGGAGAACTCGGTGGTGTGCTTGTTGGTGTATGATTTCTCGGCTCTGAAAACGGGGCCGACTTCAAATATGCGCTCGAAGCCGCTCGCCATTGCCATCTGCTTATAGAACTGGGGGCTCTGCGCAAGATAAGCGAGGCGGTCAAAATACTTGACCTCAAAGACCTCCGCGCCGCTCTCGCTCGCCGCGCCGATGAGCTTCGGAGTGTGAATCTCGATGAAATTATGGTCTATAAGGAACTGACGCATGGCGTTGACCATGACGGTCTGAACCTTGAACATGAGCTGATTTTCGTCGGTGCGAAGGTCGATCCAGCGATAATCAATGCGCTGGTCGATGCTCGAACGCTCGACGCCCGGGCGCTTCTTGGTCGCAGGGATCTCCTTGCGCACTATAGGCAGCGCGTCGGCTATCGACTCTGCGGTTATCGACTCGGGGATAATTTCAATTCCGCCCATCTTGACGAAATCGTTCTCGACGGCGGTGCCGACGACCGAGATAACGGAATCCTGAGTCAGGGTCGCTATCACGGGGCAGAGCTCCGGCAGCTTCTCTTTCTCGACGGTTATCTGGATTTTTCCGGTGATATCCTTGAGCACGATGAAAGCCATATACTTGCTGTCGCGCAGGTTCTCGACAAAGCCCTGAACGAGCACGGGTTTGCCGAGATTATTTTTGATGTCCGCAATGTAAGTTCTCTCCATTATCTGAGCCCTCCAAAGAGATTTGATATATCGGCAGCGTTGAGATCTCCGTCGTTGATGCTGTCCGCAAAGGCGTTTGCCGCAGCCTGAACGAGAGCCGACGAGAATTCATCGCTGAAGTTTTCGATTGAGAAAGCGGTCTTTTCGCCGTTTTCCATGTTCTTGACGAGGACTTCGCCCTTGGCGATATCGTCGTCGCCGATAACGCAGGTGAAGCGTGCACCCAGTTTGTCGGCGTATTTCATCTGAGCCTTGACCGAGCGTCCCGCGACGTCAAACTGCGCACTGACTCCATCCGAGCGGAGATCCGTGCAGAGCTTCGCCGCAACGAGCGAAGCGGCGTCGCCGATTGAGCCGATATAGATATCGCACTTCTGGTCGCCGGGCAGCTCAATGCCCTGTGCCTCGATAACGCTGAGCAGGCGCTCGAGTCCCATTGCGAAGCCGAGCGACGGGGTGTGCTGACCGCCGAGCTCTTCAATGAGTCCGTCATAGCGTCCGCCGCCGCCGCAGACAAGTCCGTCGGTCTTGTCGTTGTGCGAGACGAATTCGAAAACGGTCTTTGTATAGTAATCAAGTCCGCGCACGATGTGCGGGTTGACAACATAGTCTATCATCAGCGCGTCAAGATAGCTCTTGACTTTCTCGAAATGCTCGCGGCACTCGTCGCAGAGATAATCGAGCATGACGGGCGCGCCCTCGGCTATCTTCGAGCAGACGGGGCTCTTGCAGTCGAGAATACGCATGGGGTTGCGCTCGAGCCTGTCGAGGCAGGTGCCGCACAGCTCGTCTTTATACTGCTCAAAATATGCCTTGAGCGCCTTGTGATACTCGGCGCGGCAGGTCGGGCAGCCGATCGAGTTTATCTCGAGCGTCAAGTCCTCGATTCCGAGAAAAGCGAATATTTCGGCGGCGAGGGAGATTATCTCGGCATCGGCGGCGGGAGCCGGAGTGCCGAAGACCTCAACGCCGAACTGGTGGAACTCCCTGTATCTGCCGGACTGCGGCTTCTCGTAGCGATAGCACGAGGTTATATAGCAGGTCTTCTGCGGCAGGGGCTCGTTGAAAAGCCCGTGCTCCAGGAATGCGCGCGCAGCGCCCGCAGTGCCCTCGGGTCGGAGCGTTATAGAACGTCCGCCCTTGTCGAGAAAAGTGTACATCTCCTTCTGCACGACATCGGTGGTGTCGCCGACGCCGCGGGCAAACAGCTCCGTATGCTCGAACACGGGAGTGCGTATCTCCTTGAAGCCGAAGCGGGCGGCTATATCGAGCAGTGTATTTTCGAGAAAGCGGTTTTTATAGCTCGCCGCGGGCAGCACATCCTGAGTGCCCTTGACAGCTTTCGTAAAAAGAGCCATTTTTTCGTTCCTTCCATAAAAACATTAAATCCCGCCGTTGGCGGGATGAGCGAAAAAGCTCCGGAAAAATCCGCCCGGCGGGAAATACCGCCGGGGCGGGTCAAAGCTTATTTCGGGTTGACTATGTCGCGCCAATCAAGGTCGCCGCGCGCAAGGCTGTGAATAAGAGCCTCGGCGGTGGCTATATTGGTGGCAACGGGGATGTTGTGCACGTCGCAGAGTCTGAGAAGATTTGCTTCGTTGGGCTCGTGCGGCTTGGGTGTGAGCGGATCTCTGAACATGAGCAGAAGATCGATCTCGTTGCAGGCTATTCTGGAAGCTATCTGCTGGTCGCCGCCCTGACTTCCGCTGAGGAAGCGCTGAATCTCAAGTCCCGTTGCCTCGGCTACGAGCTTGCCCGTAGTGCCGGTCGCGCACAGGGAATGGCGGCTCAGGATACCGCAATAAGCTATACAGAACTGGGTCATAAGTTCTTTTTTTGAGTCGTGAGCCATGAGAGCGATGTTCATTGTGTATCCCCCTTTTCCGAGTTGTTGACTTCGCTGGTCATGTTAATATCATATCAGAGAAACCGGGTTATGACAAGAGTTATTTGTAACTTCTTACAAAATTTTAATAAAAACCCGACCGATTATTCCTCTGTTTCGGAATTTTCGCTGTCTTCGGCAGGTGACACTTCCTCAGCCGCGGTTTCTTCCGGCTTTTCCTGATCTTCCTCGCTCGGAGTGCAGGCGACGGTAACCAACTGCTCGCCCTCGGACACACGCATGACTCTGACGCCCTTGGAGGGTCTTGCAAATGTGCTTATCTGTGAGACAGGGATGCGGATTATAATGCCGTCGGACGAGATGAAGATGACATCCTCGCTCTCGTCAACGACCGCTATCGCGGCAACGTCGCCGTAGGTCTCGGTGCGGTAGTTTATCGTACCCTTGCCGCCTCTCGACTGGAGTCTGTAATCCGAAGGTTCGCTGCGTCTGCCGTAGCCGGTGGTACTGACTGTGAGGACAGCCTTTGCATCGTCGAGCACTTCCATACCGACGACCTCGTCGCCCTCGCGCAGCTCGATCGCCTTGACGCCGCGCGCCGTTCTGCCGAGCGGTCTCGCGTCGTTTTCATTGAAGCGGATGCCCATGCCCTTGCGCGTGGCTATGAGCAGGTCATCGTTGCCGGAGGTCAGGCGCACCCATGCGAGTTCGTCGTCATCGTCAAGATTTATCGCGATAACGCCGTTCTTGCGGACGTTGCGGTAAGCGTCGAGGCTCGTGCGCTTGATGATACCCTTGCGCGTGACCATGCACAGGAACGCATCGGGGTCATATTCGGGCACTCTTATCATCGCCGACACCTTCTCGCCCGCTTCAAGGGGCAGAAGGTTGACTATATTCATGCCCTTGCTGTTTCTCGAGCCCTCGGGCACTTCGTAGCCCTTGAGACGGTAAGTTCTGCCGCGGGTGGTGAAGAACATGACATAATCGTGGGTCGAGCAGGTAAACATGGTCTTTGCCACATCCTCCTCGCGCCTTGTCATGCCCTTGACGCCTCTGCCGCCGCGGTGTTGGATCGTGTATGCGTCGGCGGGGATACGCTTGATATAGCCGAGGTTCGTCATGGTGAACACGCAGGTCTCCTCGGGGATAAGATCCTCGATATCGACCTCGCCGCTGACATTTTCAATGACGGTGCGGCGGTCATCGCCGAACTTCTCGGCGATGGCGCCGGTCTCCTCGCGGACTATAGTAAGTATTCTCGACTCGTTCGAGAGAATATCTATAAAGTCGGCTATCTTCGCCTTGAGCTGAGCCATCTCGTCCTCGACCTTTATGCGCTCGAGTCCGGTCAGCTGGCCGAGTCTCATCTGGACTATCGCCTGCGCCTGAACTTCGTCGAGCCCGAAGCGGTTCATGAGCGCCTCGCGTCCCTCGGGGATGCTCTTTGACGCGCGCAGAATGGCTATGACCTCGTCGATGAAATCGAGAGCCGTGAGCAAGCCCTCAAGAATATGGGCGCGCTCCTGAGCTTTTTTCAGATCGTACCTTGTGCGGCGGGTAACTATCTCGCACTGGTAGTCGATATACTGCTGGAGAATCTGCTTAAGGGTGAGTATCTTCGGCTCGCCGTTTACGAGGGCGAGCATAATCACGCCGAAGGTAGACTGGAGCTGAGTGTAGGTATAGAGCTGATTCAAAACCACCTGCGGATTCGCGTCGCGCTTCAAGGTGATGTCGATGTGCATACCGGAGCGCGAGGAATAGTCGTGGATATCGGATATGCCCTCGATGCGCTTATCCTTGACGAGATCCGCCATGCTCTCTATGAGCTTCGCCTTGTTGACGCCGTAGGGTATCTCGGTGACAACTATCTTGTGGCGGTCGCCCTTTGTCTCGACTATCTCGGCGCGGGCGCGGACTATAATTTTGCCGCGGCCTGTGCCGTAGGCGGCGCGTATGCCCGCTCTGCCCATGATTATTCCGCGGGTCGGGAAATCGGGACCGGGCAGATGAGTCATAAGCTCCTCGAGCGTCGCGTCGGGGTTATCTATCAGGCAGTTCATGGCGGCTACGACCTCGCGCAGATTGTGCGGAGGGATATTTGTCGCCATACCAACCGCTATACCGACGGAGCCGTTGACAAGCAGGTTCGGATATCTCGACGGGAGCACCGTGGGCTCCTTGAGTCGGTCGTCGTAGTTCGGGATAAAATCGACCGTGTCCTTGTCGATATCCGTCAGCATTTCGAGAGAGAGCTTTTTGAGCTTTGACTCGGTATAACGGTAGGCGGCGGGCGGGTCGCCGTCGACGGAACCGAAGTTGCCGTGGCCGTCAACGAGCGTATATCTCATGGAGAAGTCCTGCGCCAGACGCACCATGGCGTCATAGACGGAGGCGTCGCCGTGAGGATGGTAGCGGCCGAGCACCGAACCGACCGTGTCCGCGCATTTGCGGTACGGCTTGTCGGGATAGAGGCCGTTTTCGTACATGGTGTAAAGTATGCGTCTGTGGACGGGCTTCAAGCCGTCACGCACATCGGGCAGAGCACGCGAGGTGATGACCGACATGGAGTAATCCAGAAAGGATTTACGCACTTCTCTATTGATCTCGACATTGATTATTTTTTGTTCGTTATATGCTTCGTCAAAGCTCACAGAGATCTACTCCTTTCCGTTATATATCCAGGTTCTGGACGTATTTTGCATTGGTTTCGATGAACTCGCGGCGCGGCTCGACCTTGTCGCCCATAAGAATGGAGAAGGTCTCGTCCGCGAGCATCGCGTCCTCTACATTGACGCGCAGCATCGTGCGGAAGTCGGGATCCATTGTCGTCTCCCAGAGCTGCTCGGCATCCATCTCGCCGAGACCTTTGTATCTCTGGATATCGCAGCTGCCCGAGCCGCCGAACTCCGCCATGAACTGGTCGCGCTCCTCGTCGGAGAAAGCGTATCTTATCTTCTTGCCCTTGCTGACTTTGAACAGCGGGGGCTGAGCGAGATAGACATGACCCTGCTCGATAAGCGGGCGCATATAGCGGAAGAAGAAGGTCAGCAGCAGCGTTCTGATATGCGCGCCGTCGACATCGGCATCCGCCATGATAACTATCTTGTTGTAGCGAAGCTTTGTTATATCAAACTCGTCGCCGATTCCGGTGCCGAGGGCTATGACTATGGGCATGAGCTTCTCGTTGCCGATAACTCTGTCGAGTCTCGCCTTTTCGACGTTGAGCATCTTGCCCCAGAGGGGAAGAATCGCCTGGAAGCGTCTGTCGCGTCCCTCTTTTGCGGAGCCGCCTGCGGAATCTCCCTCGACGATGTAGAGCTCTGTGCGCTCGGCGTCGCGCTCGGTGCAGTCGGCAAGCTTGCCGGGCAGGGAGTTTGAATCGAGCACGGACTTGCGGCGAGCCAGCTCGCGCGCCTTTCTCGCAGCCTCTCGCGCGCGCGAGGCGTCGAGAGCCTTCGAGAATATCGCCTTTGCGACTGCGGGATTCTCTTCAAAATAGGTCATCAGCTTCTCATAGACCGTTGTAGAGACGAGCTGGGTTATATCGGTGTTGCCGAGCTTGCCCTTGGTCTGTCCCTCGAACTGAGCCTCGGTGAGTTTGACGCTGATAACGGCAGTCAGTCCCTCGCGGACATCGTCACCCGAGAGCTTCTTGTCGCCGTCTTTGAGAATGGAATATTTGCGTCCGTAGTCGTTGAAAACGCGGGTCAGAGCGGTCTTGAAGCCGGTCTCATGAGTACCGCCGTCAACGGTGTGGACGTTGTTCGCAAACGAGAGCATTGTCTCGTTGTAGCTGTCTGTATACTGCATGGCAATCTCCGCGCTTCTGTCGCCGTGCATGGCGGAGAAGTGGATCGGCTTTTCATGCAGGGGAGTCTGGCCGCGGCTTGTGGTCAGATATTCGACGAAGCTCGAAAGTCCGCCTTCGTAGCAGTAGGTGCGCTCGATGATATTATCGGGGTCGCGCCTGTCCGCAAGGGTTATGCACAGTCCCGCATTGAGGAACGCGGACTCGCGCAGGTGCCTTTCAAGGGTCTCGAAATCATAGACCGTGGTCTCGCGGAAAATCTCGGGATCGGGCTTGAAGCGTATGGTCGTGCCGGTCGCCGATGATGTGCCTATCTCCTTGAGGTCATAGTCGGGATGACCGCCGTTCGAGAAGCGCTGCTGATAGACATGGCCGTTCTGCGCGACCTCGACCTCGAGCCACTCGGACAGGGCGTTGACGACGGACGAACCGACGCCGTGCAGACCGCCGGAGACCTTGTAGCCGTTGCCGCCGAACTTAC
>ERZ791830.2040-NODE-2040-length-10591-cov-3.501234_pt1 | contig 10591 bp, 12 predicted proteins | sample MGYA00509945_ERZ791830 | MGnify/ENA primary metagenome ERZ791830 (study PRJEB30046, sample SAMN00792021) | human gut metagenome | study: EMG produced TPA metagenomics assembly of the A metagenome-wide association study of gut microbiota in type 2... | reverse complement strand
TCTTTTTCTGTCTTGGCATCATGCTTTCCACGCACATAGCCAAGACTATAAAAAGTCGCACACAGTGAGATTACTGCGATTAGGTCTGTAATGGTTAGCATAATTTCAAGTCCCCTTTCCGTCAGATTTCTCTATGAAAGAGATGGATCTATGTAATCGGGGCTAGAACTCCCCGTAGGAAGCAAACCGCCATTCACGTCAATGTGAAGTAACACCTTGACGTTTATTTTAACAGAAAACATATATTAATTCAATAAAAAACAAAGTATAAACATATAAAAGTACAAAAAATTTTACATACATTTAACACAACACATCTCCTAAATAAGTTAAAATAAAACTGTTGTAAAAAATAAGTGAAAGAAAAGTAAAGAAAAGAACAACTAAAGGAGAAAAAAAGTGAGCAGTACAAACATTTTAGGTCTGTTGGGAGGATTAGCATTATTCCTCTATGGTATGCAGATGATGAGTAACGGATTAGAATCTGTTGCCGGAAATAAAATGAAAGACATTTTGGAAAAATTGACATCCAATAGATTCTTAGGAATTATCGTAGGAGCTTTGATCACAGCCGTGATCCAGTCATCCTCAGCTACAACGGTAATGGTTGTAGGATTTGTAAACTCTGGAATGATGACATTAAATCAAGCAGTATGGATCATCATGGGAGCAAATATCGGTACAACGATCACGGGACAGTTAATTGCATTAGACGTTGGAGCATTAGCACCATTGATCGCATTTATTGGTGTAGCACTTGTTGTATTTTCAAAGAATGAGAAAGTACAGTTTGTCGGAGAGATCGTTGCGGGACTTGGTATCTTATTTGTCGGAATGAACATGATGGGAGATTCCATGGTACCACTTCGTGAGTATCCACCATTTATCAACCTGATGACAAGATTTTCTAATCCACTGATCGGAATCATCGCAGGTATGATCTTTACAGCCGTGATCCAGTCATCTTCAGCTTCTGTAGGTATCTTACAGGCACTGGCGTTAAGTGGGGTTATCAGTTTCCATGACGCAGCCTTTGTATTATTTGGACAGAATATCGGTACATGTATCACAGCGATCTTAGCATCGATTGGAACAGAGAGAAGCGCGAAGAGAGCAACGATCATTCATTTAAGTTTCAATATCATTGGAACAGTTATTTTTACAATTTTATGTTTAGTGACACCTTTGGCGAATTATGTGGCAGGATTCAGTGGAAGCAGTATTACAAAACAGATTGCCAATATGCATACATTATTTAATATCAGTACAACCATCCTGCTGATCCCATTTGGAAATTATCTGGCAAAACTTGCAACCAAGATCCTTCCAGAGAAAGCAGAAGAGAAAGAACATCACAAACATTTAAAATACATCAAATCAGTTGATACAAGAGTGGATGCAACATTTGGTACATCAGCGATCAACTTACAGAACTTAAGAAATGAAATTCAGAGAATGCTTGAGATGGCAAGAGTCAATGTAGAAGAAAGTTTTGATGCATTTTTGGCAGGAAGCAGCAGATCCTTAGGTGATGTTGATAAAAGAGAAGATTATATTGATTATCTGAACAAAGAAATTTCAAGAGCCGCAGCAAAGATGATGGCGCATGAAACGAATGTTAAAGCTTCAAAAAATATCGGCTCATATCTTGATATGACAAGTAATATCGAACGAATTGGAGATCATGCAGTTAATATTTGTGATTATACAAAGTTGATCGAAGAAAAACATATTGTATTTTCAGATGACGCAAAACAGCAGATGGAGGAAATGAAAATGATCTGTGAAAAAATGTTCCATAACATTTCTAAAGTACCAGAGGATACGCAGGAATGGCTTCAGAAAGTTCATGATTCAGAGAACTTTATCGATCAGAAGACAGAAGAATTCTACGAAAGTCACTTGGAACGTATCAACAGAGGAGAATGTAATGATGAAGCATGCATCATTTTCTCTGAAATGTTAACAGACTTTGAGCGTATCGGTGATCATACATGGAATGTTGCGAAACAGATGGCAAAGATCATTGAACGTGGGTAAAACAATTACATAAAATTCAAAAAGAACCTTCTGAAAGAATTAAAATAAGAAGGTTCTTTTTTTGATAGTAACTAGACTTGTTATAAACAATACGTTATACTAAAAAGAGTGCTAAAAACAGGTGTGTAAAGGAGAAATGAGTTATGGATTATATTTTATCCCCATCAATTTTGTCAGCAGATTTTGCGAATCTTGGAGCAGATGTAAAAGAAGCAGTAAAAGCAGGTGCAAAATGGGTGCATATTGATGTTATGGATGGAATGTTCGTACCTAATATTTCCTTGGGACTTCCAGTGATTAAATCACTTCGTAAAGAAACAGAAGCTTTATTTGATGTACATTTAATGATTGAAGAACCAGGAAGATATATTGATGATTTTGCAGAAGCAGGAGCTGATCTGATCACTCTTCATGCAGAAGCAACAAAACATCTTCATAGAGCGATCCAGCAGGTAAAAGCGAAAGGATTAAAAGTTGGAGTAGCCTTGAATCCAGCAACGCCATTATCTGCATTAGATTATGTATTAGAAGAATTAGATATGGTACTGATCATGACTGTAAACCCAGGTTATGGCGGACAGTCTTATATTGCGAAGATGGATAACAAGATCAAAGAATTACGAGCGATCATCAATGAAAAAGGACTGGATATCGATATTGAAGTAGATGGAGGAATCTCAGCAAAGAACGTAGCACATGTCAAAGAATGTGGAGCAAACGTATTTGTAGCAGGATCCGCTGTATTTAACGGTGATATTGCATCTAGTGCAAAAGATATTTTAGAAGCTATGGAGGCGTAAAAATGAGTGAATGTAGTCATGACTGTAGCAGTTGTAGTGCAAACTGCGGAAGCAGAACACAGGAGAAAACAGATTTTCTTGAACCATTATATAGAGAAAGTAAAGTAAAAAAGGTTATCGGTATCGTCAGTGGAAAAGGTGGCGTAGGTAAATCCATGACAACTTCTTTATTAGGAGTCGCAGCAATGAGAAAAGGGTTGCATACAGCAATTCTTGATGCGGATGTCACAGGACCATCCATCCCGCAGGCATTTGGACTTCATGAGAGATTATTAGGAAATGCAGAAGGAATCATTCTTCCAGCAATGACAAATTTCGGAATCGAAGTTGTATCCTTAAACTTAATGTTAGAAGAAGAAACACAGCCAGTGATCTGGAGAGGTCCAGTTGTAGCAGATGTTGTAAAACAGTTCTGGGGTAAGACATTATGGAAAGACATTGATGTGATGTTTGTGGACATGCCACCAGGAACCGGAGAAGTTCCATTAACAGTTTTCCAGTCTATTCCATTAGATGGAATCGTTGTCGTTGCAACTCCACAGGAATTAGTAGGAATGATTGTGGAGAAAGCTGTGAATATGGCGAACATGATGAATGTACCAGTTCTGGGTCTGATCGAGAACATGAGCTATATCAAATGTCCAGATTGCGGCAAAGAGATCAAGGTATTTGGAGACAGTCATATTGAAGAAATTTCTGAGAAGTTTAACATTCCAGTACTCGGAAAACTTCCAATTGATCCAAAATTAACACAGGCATGTGACGCAGGGCTGATCGAGGATGTGGAAAATATTTACTTAGATGGTGTCATGGATATCATTTTATAAGAAGAAACAACGTAAAGAAGCGGTTTTCCGCTTCTTTTTTTGATGGAAAAAATGCAATGAAAAATAGAAATATTTTATACAAATATATAAAAAACAAATCGTATAAGTTAATAAATTTGTAACAACAAACTTACATATATTGGAAATGAATTGTATTTTATCGAGTACAAAGGTTGACATATCGAGGGATATCGGGTAAAGTATGAAACATAGATTTCGAAATTGTTACAAAATTGTTTCGAAATTTAAGAAACTATTGAGCACAGAAAGAGGTTTATATGCTGAAAGTTATGAAGAAGAAATTGTTAGTAGTGATCACAATGCTAGTAGTAGCATCAGGATTCATTTTTACAGGATCAACTTCAACCAAAGCAAAAGATAACGACGTAAAGTACTTAGGAAAATATAAATTAACAGCTTACTGCGGATGCAGAAAGTGCAGTGGAAAATGGGGAGCAAGAACAGCTTCTGGAAAGAAAGCAAAACAGGGAAGAACTATTGCTGTAGATAAAAGAAAGATCAAATTAGGATCAAAAGTACAGATCAATGGAAAAACATACGTAGCCGAAGATGTCGGAGGCGGTGTCAAAGGAAAACATATCGATGTATTCTTTAAATCTCATAAACAGACAAAGAGATTTGGTAAGAAAACAGGTGTTAAAGTTTATAAAGTAAATTAAGATACGAATGATGATTATAAAATATAGCGTAAAAATATCAGCCAGTTTGGAAGAAAAGATGAATTCAAACTGGCTGATATTTTTTTGCTTTTACAAATGAACATTTAACGGTATTAAAATTTATAAGTACCATTTTCTCTTAAAGCAGCTAAAGCATCAATAACGCTCTGTTTATCTTCTGGATATGTAACACCATACCACTGATCTTTAGATACAAGCACTTCAAGAGAGGCTTTTCCGTCATGTAACAGGTCACTTGCGACACTAGGAATAAAGTATTCACCTTTTAATGGATTCTTTTTGATCGCTTGATTAAGGAAAGCAGGGAATCCTTTTTCTAATTCGTCCATGATCATAGGCTGGAATCCAAAGAAGTTCATGGACACTAAAGTATCAAATGGAAGCGATGCCCAAGTTGCACCGTCATCTTCTGTGAATTCTGCATGATCTTCACGTTTTTCGATATGAGTTCTTTCTGTGATAGAAAGTAACTGGTGGTTGTCATCAACTTCACAGACACCCCTGGATACGTATCCATTCTCTGTAACTGTATTTCCAAGATGATATCCCACCATTGCAAATGGTGCCTTTCCGTCTTTCTCTTCATGGCTTGTAAGGAAATCAGCCATGACTTTATATCCATCAACACCATAATAGTCATCTGCGTTGATCACGGCAAATGGTTCATTGATAAAAGGTTTTGCACATAAAACAGCATGTGCAGTTCCCCAAGGTTTCACACGTCCTTCTGGGACATTATAACCTTCTGGTAATGCATCTACTTCCTGATATGCATAACATACTTCCATTCCTTCAGGAACCCTTGCTCCAACAGTTTCTTTAAAATCTTTCTCAATTGCTTTCTTTATCACAAAGACTACCTTACCGAATCCGGCACGTTTTGCATCATAGATGGAATAATCAATGATCGCATGTCCCATCGGATCCATAGGGTCCATCTGTTTTAATCCTCCATAACGGCTTCCCATTCCGGCAGCCAGAATTACTAATGCTGGTTTTTTCATGAAAAAACTCCCTTCTGATTTTTAAACTAAAATAAGTATAACGCAAGATAGAACAGATGGAAAGAGAAAGAAGAAATAAAGAATTGGAATTGATAAAGATCTATTTCGGTCAGCTAGAATTTATTGTATAATTTGAGTATTGAATCGTTGCAGAAAAAGAGAAAGATTTACAAATATTCGAGGAGGAAGAGTATGAAAAAACGAATATTATCAGTTTTATTATCGATGGTTGTGACAAAATAAAAGGATATCCACGAGGATAAGAAAAGGATAAAGCGATGACAGAGATTCAACATGAACTGATCATGCCGAATAAGGATCTTCCATTTAAGATGTTCCTTTTTGAAGGCAGAGATGGTAATTATATCAGAGAAAAACATTGGCACAGATCGATTGAGATCTTTGCGGTCTTTCAGGGAACGCTGGAGTTTTATTTAAACGATCAGGAGTATTTACTGGAATGTGGAGATTTTATTATTGTCAATTCCAACGAAGTGCATTCCATTCATGCACCAAAAGAAAATATGACTGTTGTGCTCCAGATGCCGCTTAATATGTTTGAAAAATACTACACTGGGGATCAGTTCATTTGCTTCGCCCATGCCCCGCAAGCACAGGATGAACAGCTCATGGAAATGATCTGTGAGATGTATATGGCATATTCTGATAAGCATTGTGGCTATGATCTGAAGATTCAAAGCCTGTTTTATGATATGTTATATCTGATGGTTACAAGATACCGTGAGATTAATGTACACCCAGATATTTTACATCAACACAAGCAGTTAACCAAGTAATCTGTGATCACAGATTACATGAAAGAACATTACAAAGACGAATTATCTTTGGCAAGACTTGCAGAGATTTTCGGGTATTCTCCATCCTATCTATCTCGAATGTTTCAAAAATATGCAGGAATCAATTATAAAGATTATTTGCAGGCAATCCGCACTGAACATGGGTACAGACAGCTGATAGAGACAAAGATGACGATCAGTGATATTTCCATGGAAAATGGATTTCCAAATAACAAAGCATTTTCTAAAGCTTTTTATAAAAAGTATGGGATCATGCCTGCTGAATTTCGAAAAAGACAAAAAAGTGCCATAAATGAGATAAGTAATTAGTCGAGAAAACAAAAGCATATTGTTATAATCTTATAAGTGATAAATGGAGAAGACAAACTTTTAACTGCACAGAATAAATGGCTGATCGCACATGAAGAAACTCAAATACCTGGAGCGTTTTGTGGATTAGTTGGAGAAAATATCACATTAAAATGATCAAAAAAGGAAAGGATGGAGAATCAAATGAGTAATATGCCAAAAGTAAAGATCGAAATCGTAGCAGTCAGCAGAGATTGTTTCCCAGAAAGTTTATCAGTGAATCGCAGAAATATTACTTGCCAAACATTTTGAAGGACCAAAAATGTTCTTTGCAGCAGCAGAGGAAAGAGGAGATAATCTGTTAGATGGACGTGGAGATGCATATTGTGGTATGCTGAATGCAAGTTATAATCTGAAATTAAGAGGTATGAAAGCTTACATTCCAGAATATCCAGTTGGTAATGCCGAAGAATGTGCAGAGATGTTACATGAATTTGTACTAATCGCAAGAGCTGTCGTTGGATTAAGCAGCTTAAAGATCATCAGTTTTGGGCCTCGTCCATTAAACTTCTTAGCATGCAATGCACCAATCCAGCAGTTATACAACTTAGGAGTTGAGATCGAGAAAAACTTCCCTCATCATGGAGCTGTAGCATTTGGTAATTTCGGAAAAACATTATATGAAGTATTTAAATATGTTGGAGTTCCAGTAGAAGAGATTGGATACAATCAGCCAGCTGGAGTCAGATATCCAACAGAAAATCCTTGGGGATAAGATCGGAGGTTTGTATGTTATACATTGGTGTAGACCTTGGAACATCCGCAGTGAAATTACTGTTAATGGATGAAAAAGGTGAAATCAAAAAAATCGTTTCCAAAGAATATGAGCTGTATTTTCCACATCCAGGATGGTCTGAGCAGAAACCGGAAGACTGGTACAGTCAGTCTATGGAAGGAATCAAAGAATTGATCAGCGAATGTGATAAATCACAGGTTGCCGGGATCAGCTTCGGAGGGCAGATGCATGGACTTGTCGTTTTAGATGAAGATGATGATGTGATCCGTCCTGCAATCCTATGGAATGATGGACGTACACAGAAAGAAACAGATTATTTAAATAACGAGATTGGAAAAGATAAATTATCTGAGTACACAGCTAATATCGCTTTCGCAGGATTTACGGCACCCAAAATCCTGTGGATGCGTGAAAATGAACCAGACAATTTCAACAAGATCAAAAAGATCATGCTGCCAAAAGATTATCTGGCATATAAACTATCTGGAACATTTTGCACGGACTATTCCGATGCATCCGGAATGTTATTATTAGATGTAAAGAATAAATGCTGGTCAAAACAGATGATGGAAATCTGTGGAGTGAGTGAAGAACAGCTTCCGAAACTGTTTGAAAGTTATGAAGTTGTCGGAACATTAAAAGAAGATATTGCAGAAGAACTTGGTTTATCCAAAGAAGTCAAGATCATCGCGGGAGCTGGAGACAATGCGGCAGCAGCGGTAGGAACTGGGACTGTTGGAGATGGAATGTGTAACATTTCCCTTGGAACATCTGGAACGATCTTCATTTCCAGTAAGACATTTGGTGTAGATTCCAACAATGCCTTACATTCTTTTGACCACGCAGATGGATACTATCACCTCATGGGATGCATGTTAAGTGCAGCATCCTGCAATAAATGGTGGATGGACGAGATCTTAAAGACAAAAGAATACAGCAAAGAACAAGAAGGAATCACCAAACTTGGAGAAAACCATGTATTCTATCTTCCATACCTAATGGGAGAGAGATCTCCACACAATGATCCAAAAGCCAGAGCAACATTTATCGGAATGTCCATGGATACAACGAGAGAAGAAATGACACAGGCCGTGTTAGAAGGAGTTGCATTTGGACTTCGTGATTCTCTGGAAGTCGCAAGAAGTCTTGGAATCAAGATTGAACGCACAAAGATCTGCGGCGGTGGAGCCAAGAGCCCATTATGGAAGAAGATCATTGCAAATGTGATGAATCTGAAAGTCGACGTGATCGAAAGCGAAGAAGGTCCAGGATATGGAGGAGCGATGCTTGCAGCCGTTGGATGTGGAGAATACGACAGCGTACAGGAAGCAGCTGATCAGCTTGTGAAAGTTGTGGATATGGTGGAACCTGATGACAAGCTTGTTGCGAAGTATGAGGCGAAGTACCAGCAGTTTAGAGAAATTTATCCAGCACTTAAGGGTGTATTTCAGAAATTTGATTAACTATAAGGTAACTATAAACTAAATATAAATAATGAACAACAACAAAGAACAGGTATGCATAAGGAATTTAATGAATTCCTTATGCATACCTGTTCTTTCTTAAATTTATTGTTTTATTGGAAGATTTGACTTGCGATCATGATAATGATCACAAGAATAAAAAATCCTAAAATACATTTTGCAACAATCACTTTATTTTGCCACCAAGGCAATTTGATCACTTCATCTTCGGATGTATCGTAGTCATTATCGTATAACAGTTCATTGATCAAAGCTTCTGCCTTAGCTTTCTGATCTTCTCTAACATAAATATCCGTTCCATAAACAGAATACCCCATTGCAATACTCATATATTCTCCTGTTCCAGGTTGTTTGGACATGGTTTCAATTCCGTTTTGTTTTAAATGATCATGAATCATCTCAGCCTGAATCTGGTCAGCTGCGTTGAATATTTTTGTAATCTTAACCTCCATAATTGCCACCTCCCTTATTGAGTAAATGTTCAGTAACTTTGTATATTAATGATGAGCGTATCAAAAGTAAATTTTGTCACGCTCTGATGTACCCGGCGTGTCAATAAGTATGAATTAATTATAACAAAAATTGGATATAATTCATAGAAAAAAACATCACTATTCAAATTCTAAAAAATATTATTGACATTTTTTCTCACATGTATTATTATATAAACATAATAACAGTAATTATTATTGATTTAGACATAAGGAGGATGAAATAATGAAATACGTATGTGATGTATGTGGATGGGAATATGATGAAGAAAAAGGATATCCAGAAGGAGGAATCGCTCCAGGAACAAAATGGGAAGATGTTCCAGAAGATTTTGAATGTCCATTATGTTTTGTAGGGAAAGATCAATTTTCAAAAGAATAATTTTTATAGATATATTGTAGTAGAAGGGAGAAGAAGTTATGGCTAAATTTTATCGTTCAGAAGACAAAACAGTATTATTAGAAGTATTTGGAGCAGGAAGTTCCATAGAGAATTTGAAAAGTTTAAAAGCAAACACAACAGATGCTGCAGTAGAAAAACATTTACCAGTTGTGACACAGGAAGGAAATAAGATCACAGTAGCTGTATCTTCCGTAGAGCATCCAATGCTTCCAGAACATTATATTATGGGAGTATATATTGAAACAAAGAATGGTGGGCAGCTACATAAATTTGCACCAGGGGATAAACCAGAGGCGGTATTTATGTTAGCCGATGGAGATGAATTCATAGCAGCATATGAGTATTGTAATCTGCATGGATTATGGAAATCTGAAGTATAGAAATTATCAATTTCTAGGGAAATATATAAAGTGATTGTAAAGGAATCAGTAAGGAGAAGAATCATGGGAAGTAATAGATATGTAGGAACACAGACAGAGAAGAATTTATTAGAAGCATTTTCAGGAGAATCACAGGCAAGAAATAAGTACACTTATTTCGCATCTGTTGCAAAGAAAGAAGGATACGAGCAGATGTCTGCACTATTCCTTAAGACAGCGAATAATGAAAAAGAACATGCCAAGATGTGGTTTAAAGAATTAGCAGGAATTGGAGATACAAAGGAAAATCTTGCTGCAGCAGCTGAAGGTGAAAATTACGAATGGACAGATATGTATGAAGGTTTTGCAAAAACTGCAGAAGAAGAAGGTTTTCCAGAACTTGCAGCAAAATTCAGAGCAGTCGGAGAGATTGAGAAGCATCATGAAGAAAGATATCGTGCACTTCTTAAGAATATCGAGACTTCACAAGTATTTGAAAAAAGTGAAGTGAAAGTATGGGAATGTCGTAATTGTGGACATATCGTAGTTGGAACAAAAGCACCGGAAGTATGTCCTGTTT
>ERZ791830.2029-NODE-2029-length-10664-cov-3.719201_pt1 | contig 10664 bp, 10 predicted proteins | sample MGYA00509945_ERZ791830 | MGnify/ENA primary metagenome ERZ791830 (study PRJEB30046, sample SAMN00792021) | human gut metagenome | study: EMG produced TPA metagenomics assembly of the A metagenome-wide association study of gut microbiota in type 2... | reverse complement strand
TGCTGTAGCTGTTGCTATCGAGGAAGCTATGAAGAAGTAATTAGATTATTACTGATATATAAACTCCTGTAATCGTTAGGATTGCAGGAGTTTTTTTGTTTATAAAAATATCTTATATGCTTCTTCTTTCTTACCTAATCAGATACTTCTTTTAACAACAAATATTCTTTGTAAAGCATTGGGATTGGTATATAGGAAACATAAAAACACTCATGATTTCTCACTTTTAAAAGAAAACAGGAAAAAGAGATTTCTCTCCTAAAAATGATGAATTTGAAAGTATTTTGTGACCAATTTGTGACCATTTCCGCATTTTTAGGAATATGGTCACAAACAACCAAATAACAACCTAATTTACAGAAATATAAGCAAAATTAAAGAGCTTCTAAAATGTCTAATTTAATTATTAAACAAGATGGTTAGAAGTTCATTTTCTACTCTCTTTTTCATAAGAGAAAGTAAAGTTCGAAAAAACGGGAATGCTCCTATTGAAGTTATAATCACTATCAATGGTGAAAGATGTTCCTTTTCAACAGGGAAACAGGTTCATATTGATAAATGGGATAAGACCAAACAACAAATAAAAGGTAAAGATGAGGAAGCTAAAAGCCTCAACAACTACCTGAAAGCCGTAAAAGCCAAACTGTATCAGAAAGAAGCAGAATTGTTGGATAGAGGTTTTATCATTACTGCCAAACTTCTATGTGAGGCATATCAAGAAAAGATCGAATCTCTGAAAGAGAAAAGTTTGTTTGAGGTCTTTACAGAACATAATCACGAACAAGAAAAATTAATTGGTAACGGAGTTTCTAAAGCTACTTATTGGATTTCTGAATATACTGTAAGATTGCTCAAAGAGTTCATGCAACAGAAATACAAAAGAGAAGATATGTATTTACGTGAACTCAATTTAAACTTCATACAGTCGTTTCATTCATTTTTGAGGATAGATAAGGGCATGTGCCAAAACTCATCTACAAAACATTTGAAGCTACTAAAGAAGATAATCAATCTAGCTGTTGCAAATTCATATATATCTTTCAATCCCTTTGCCACATACAAAGTGGAACGAGAAGCAGTTGAAATTGACTTTTTGGACGAAGAAGAACTTAGGAGAATTATCAATTTCGATACTCCTTTGCCAAGATTGGAGAAAGCCAGAGATATGTTTTTGTTTGGCTGTTTCACAGGATTGAGTTACATAGATGTGAAAACTCTTACCACAGCACATTTTGAAAAAGATCAAAATGGAAGAATTTGGATTAAGAAACGAAGGATCAAAACAGGTGTTCTTTCCAGAATCCCATTATTGCCAATGGCTAAAATGATTTTAGAGAAATATAAAGGCAGTGACAAACTATTACCTATCCAAGATCCAGCAGATATAAATAAGTATCTGAAAGACATTGCAATACTTTGCAATATCAATAAGCGGATAACCTATCACACAAGCCGTCATACCTTTGCAAGTACGGTAACTCTTGCAAATAACATTTCTTTGGAAGTTGTTTCTAAAATGTTAGGACATACAAATACCCGTATGACTGCTCATTATGCAAAACTGGTGGATGAAAGTATCGCTAAACAAATGGATCAACTTACTAATATTTTCAACGAATAAGACAGCGCAGAAAGAGTAACACAAATTTATCTGGATAGCTTTGGCAATGATCAGATGGATAATGCCATGAAGAACCTACTTTAAATAAAAATAATCTCATTTGCAGTAATGCAAGTGAGATTATTTTTTACTTTTACATACATAAACTGAATAACAATGGCTACTAATACAACACTCATTCCAATAATTCTACCAGACTTTAGACGAGTTGAACCGTTAATGATAAAATACTATGGTTTCAACCGATATATGTTGCGCCATGAAGTAGATGCATTACATCAAGCACATAAATATAAACTGGATGATTTCACAGATGGTAAAGACTTATCACCATATAAAATAGAAAGCTCCCTGATGCATGAACCTATTGGAGCGACAGCATTTGATGTTGAACGATATACTCCCAAAGAGAAAGATGAATTTATAAACCATCAAGCTGTCATATTTGATTCCAATTCTACATTATACATATCCGTTTCAAATGACAAACTAGTAGACAATATACTAACACTTGCTGATAATTTCGGTTTAATGCAGGACATTAACGATGATGTAATGTATGTACTTTTATGGATGGCTGCTATTTATGATAAATATAAACATAATCGTTTCGTACATTCTGACGATATTGAAAACAGCTATGGTTCGTTAGCCTATGCCAAATACGTACGTCCAGAAATGTTACAACTGTATGAATTTCTGAAAACAAGCAAATTAACCAATTTGCAGATCAAAAGCCCCAACAGTTCTGTTACAATACCCAATTCGGAAGCATGGTTGACAACTCTGTTAGAGGACTATCTGGATATATACTTAGGAGTAAACGATCTGGAAGAAGCACAAAATGAACTTAAATTCACCTATGGTAAAAAGTCTGGTAGAAAGTTTGATGATCCTGCTTTCAACATTATGACGATGGGCACATTCAATATACTGCAACATTCCAGTATCGCATCAACCAAAGCAGGTACAATCACAAATCAGCAGTGTGAGTTCATTCTTGAATATCTTGATATATTGGACTTTTTCAAAAATGATGATAAGAAAAATGATATGAACTACATACGCTCCATTATATCTATAATGAAGAAACAAAACTTTACTCCAAAATGGGATTATCTGCTTAACTTCACACTTAAACGCTCACCTAATAATCCAACAGAAAGTTACTATTGGTAATTTTCTAATACGCAAAACCATTTAAAGGATTAAACCACAACCACATAAAGAATACTCCATCAAGTTACGTTTATTGTTTATACCACAGGCCTCGCCAAAATTCGATATTTGCAGTGTAATCAACAACGAGAGGTGCACATCTCAATAGTTGGTTCCCTGAAATCCCGAACAGAAAAGAGGGAAATATTAAAATAAAAAGAATTATGACAACACTAAACATTACATTTGAAAGTAAAGCAGTAAAAAACTATGACAACAGCGGTGCACATGAAGCTGCAAAACTGATTATGAAGAAATATGAAAATCTAAGTGTTAAGTTCAAAACAGATAAAGACAACTATCCTTATGCTTGGTTGGAATCTAAAAGTATGGCAGGCTTTAAGCTTCGTTTAAATCAAGCAGAACTAACTTGGATTATGAAATATTTGAAAGAGGGTGAAACAGAAGATTTTGGAACTAAGCCTGAAAACGTTGAAGCTTACAAAGAAGATGATGATAATGATTTTCAACTTCAAATATTCAAACAATTGATTGAAAGCGGTAAAGTACTCCAATTCGTTCCTACATTCCGTGAAACAAATGGTTATATCAGTGCTACTTCTTCTTATATGAAAGGAAAAATCTTTTTCAGACTTGAAAGAACAGATAGTTTGGTTGAATACTTACAGGAAAAAGAATTAATCTAATTATTAACCCATAAAGAGGAAGTGCAAAAGCTTCCTCTTTTAAAACTTATACTACAATGAACACAATAAATATTCAGATAAATAAAAATAAAGAAGGTAAAACTCAATATCTTACAGAAGTCCTTCCACAAATACCAACTAACGTAATCTTATACAAAACACTTACAGGTTTGGGAGCCACTTACGGAGAGTTAAAGGCAGACCGTAATTCCATCATTATCGAACCGAATGTACCTGTTATCGTTGGCAAATGCAATGATCCCAAACATAAAGAGGATAACCTGTTTGGAGTTTACGAAGGTGTTTATACGGAAGATGTCATTAAGTATCTGGAAAAATCAGCAGATAAGAAAACAAAAATCCTGACTACTCCCGAAAGTTTTCACAAAGTGAAAGACGCTTTTGAAGCAATGGACATGGATATATACGGTACATGTTTTCTTTTGTTCGATGAATGTCATAAGATCGTGAAAGATGCAGATTACAGATCGGATATAACTCTTCCATTTGATGATTTCTTCTTATTCAATGAAAAGGCTTTGGTATCTGCAACTCCCATTTCCTTCAGTGATCCCCGTTTTGAAAGACAGAGTTTCCAAGTTGTTAAAATCAGGCCAACATTCGAATGCAAGTTCCCTATTAGATTGATCCATACAAACAACGTATTGGAGCAGTTGAAAAGGACACTTGAGAAACTGGATGCCACTAGCATTTGTTTCTTTATCAACTCTACGGATATGATCTATTCCTTTATCAAACAATTGGATATTGAAAATGAATCGACTGTATTTTGCGCAAAGAAGAGTGTGGACAAACTGAAAAATAAGCATTTCAAATATGCATTCGAGCAATGGAACGAATCCAGAATGAAGAAATACAACTTCTTCACTAGTCGTTTCTACAATGCGTTGGATATTGAACTGGATATAAAACCAACTGTCATAATGATTTCTGATGTATATTTTGCTGAATATTCAATGATTGATCCACATACAGATGCTATACAAGCTATTGGAAGATTCAGAAACGGTATTGATAAAGTATATCATATCTTCAATACAAATATTAATTTACCTATCAGGACAAGGAAAGAAATCAATATATATATGCAAGCAAGCGAAGAAGTCTATAAAACACTAAAGACATTTTACGACTGTGCTACTTCTAAAGAAACAAGAAACGCCTATCGTGAAGCATTGAATATTTTACCATACAATAAAATACTAGATAAAGAAGGACAGAAGAACTTCTTTGCTATCGACAACTATCTTGATGAAGCTCTATTGAAATCCAGTTACAATAGCAAAGAAGGGGTATTCAATAACTACAAAAGTAACCCACTATTTGATACGGAAGTCCAATCTGGCTATTATCCATACGGTGATTTTGAACGACTGAAAAAGAACTCTCAATATTCTTCATTAAAAGAGAAACGCAAGGAAATTGTTCGTCAACTTGAATTATTAAAAGGAGACAATGAAACAGAACTGATCCGTGATTATAAAAAAGAATTGCGTCTTGCTGATCAATTTATTTATGATGCATACGAAACTATCGGAAAGGAGATGATCGAATCCCTCAATTATTCCGAAAAACGAATAAAAGAGGCTATGATTATGAAGCAATACAGGGAGAGAACCGAAGGAACAGAGTTTATTCAGTTAATAAAGAACTCCTTCAAGGTGGGACAAAGATATACGATGAAGTATATCAAAGAGGAATTAATCCGCATTTATGCACTTACCGGAGTGAGACCTCAAAAAGTAATCACGGGACAATCCATAAAAGAGTTTTTCTATGTACAGGAGGTTAACACTGGTGGAAGCCGTAAATTTTTATTAGTTGAGTCGAAGATATGACAGTGCAACATTTTTGAGAGAATAACGATTTTATAGACCCTGTTCAAAAAATGTTGCGTGATTTTCCAGAAACATACTTCAACTTTGAAAATAAATCCTTTGGTCACTAGACTAGAGGATTTTTTCATTTATAACCATTTAAAGAAGAAAGAGCCAACTTTAATCTGGAGTGTTTCCTTTAAATGGTATATACATTTATTAATTTTGCGACTTTTACTCGTTGATGTCAAGTAATAAATCAATTTTTTCTTTTAACTTCAACAAAACATATATATTTGTAATCTAAATTTTCTAAAAATGAATGCAAACGATTTTATTGAATATTTAACTTTATTAAAAGTAAATTCTGATAAAGACTTCATACCCAATAGCGAAATATATATTTATGTAGATCGAATTACACTAAAATGTTCTGTCGAAAGATTTTTTCGTGTATGCTGGAGACCCAAAACAACATATCTTATTGTGATTGCTATGTATAAATGGAAAAACTCAAATTATACAAATAGGTCTTATACAACACTAGGCTTTTTTGATAACTTATATAAACCTACAGAAATCTTCCTGAAAAGTTGTAAACTAAAATCTCTTATTTTTAGCCATGAGATGAATGTCATTTATAATGAATTTAAACCTGTCCCTATACTTAGCTATGCTGATAAAGAAAAAATATGTAGTGAACATTATTTTTCCATTTTTAGATTTGAGGAGATTTTAAAAAAATTTGTTACTTCTACACCACATAACTTTTAAGTTGTTAAAAAATGAGGAGAAAGTTATGATAAGTGCCATTAGTTAAATCAAATAAACTATTACTATTTACATTTGAAACACAAAATGGATACCTTGATTTCTCAAAGCATCCATTACACACAATTTATATATGAGCCGAATTTAATCGGAAATAATATTCTATTGAAACATATACAAAGTTACCTAAAACAGAAGCCAAAAGAAAATGAATCCTCTTCAATCTGGATTATGAATGTAAGAGATACTTACAGCTTTAAAATTAGCCTCAACCCTTAACTCATATATGTTATACGCGCTAGAGTGCTGTATCAACTAAATCCCCCGTAACCCATCATTAGAAAAATGAAATTGTTTCGCACAGTGTAGCACACAAAAACGGTTTCTATCTCTCAGGTATCACTAGTATTTATCTGTATTGAAATTATCTTTTAGGAGAAAGAGATCTTTAACCTGATTCATTTTGACACAGTTAGCTATTTATCAGGCTTTCTTCATTTACATGGTTTGATACTTGGTATACAGGCTATATAAAATTGAAGAAACACACTTTCACGCAAATACAAATTCAAAAATTATACTACAATGGAAGAAAAATTAAAAGTCTGTGAGGTGAAACTTACTTACAAATCAAAGATTAAAGTCTCTGAAAGGGAACAAGTTCAATCATCTGAAAAAGCATATAAACTACTATTATCAGTATTCGATACAGAAACAATACAGTACAGAGAGAGTTTAAAAATGCTTTTATTAAACAGAGCGAACAAGGTCTTAGGTATTTGTTCTATTTCAGAAGGTGGAACAAATGAAACATCTGCTGACTTACATCTTATTATGCAAGCTGCGATATTAGGAAACGCTTTTGGTATTATACTTGCTCATAATCATCCGTCTGGTCATTTAAAACCAAGTCTAGCAGATGACCAATTGACGCAAAGAGTGAAAGAAGTTTCTAAACTTCTGGATATTCATCTACATGACCATCTTATCATAACAGATGAATCGTATTACAGTTATGCAGATGAAGGACACATTATTTAGAAGGGAGGGTATATGTCAATGGTGTATCTTATTCTGATGGCATTAGGTATATACTTAGCTGCCGTTGTTTTTACTCCTTTAGTTCCAGTGTTCCTGATTCTATTGGTAATTTATGAATCCATGAAAAGATTTAGACACGATTAAGATCAAAAAGAATGTTCACTTATACTAGAAGTGAATGTTCTTTTGATTTTCAATCAGTTACCATTTAAAGAGAAAAACAAAGACGCAAAAACAATCACTTTTATTGATAATCAATTAAAACTGAATATTATGAGTTTGAAATATAGTTCTACAACTGCGGATTATATGCAATGGGATGAAATGACGAATCTGGTTAGACGATTGAGTAAAGACGGAGATTATAAGATGTCATTACTTATTGCTGTTGGTTGTTTCTGGGGTTTGAGGATTTCTGATATTTTATCGTTACACTGGGAGACTATTCTTTACATGGATGAATTTACCGTACTGGAAAAGAAAACAGGAAAGACGAGAACGATCCGTATTAATCCTCAACTTAAGAGACATATTGCAGAATGTTACGAACAAATAAAGCCTGTCAGTATCAAGTCCCCAATTTTGGTAAGTCAAAAAGGCACAATATTCTCTATACAGCGGATAAATGTACTGTTGAAAGAGATCAAGCCAGATACAAGCTAAAGGTTCAGAATTTCAGTTGTCACAGTTTGCGAAAAACATTTGGCAGGCAGGTGTACAATCAAAATTCAGAGAATGCAGAGTTGGCATTGGTGAAACTCATGGAGTTGTTTAATCATTCCAGTGTTGCAATTACAAAGCGGTATCTAGGATTGAGACAGGAAGAAATATTGCAGGCTTATGATAGTCTATCCTTTTAAAGGATTAATATTTCAGCTTAAATTGTTGACACATAAAACACTTTTCGTAACTTTGTGGTAATTCTACAAGTTCATGGCGTTGAACCTCTATAGAAGGACATACGTTTAACGAAAGGTGTTATTGAAATTATCTTCTACATTCAAACTTCGCAACTTTGATTATTGGAATGAAGGTGATAGCAATAGCACCCGCATCATTTGTATTAAACTTACCTGTGAGGGTAACATATACAAAACTGGTGTGGGTTGCTGTTGCTTTATCTATTCCAAAGGCAATGCGAAGGCCTGAATGTAAGATAAAGCTAATACAGTTCCCACACCTTTTATTTTATAATCCAACCGGAGGGAACAGGGAGGATAAAATTTAATTTGTTATGATTAGAAAATTACTTTTTATGCTTATCGCATTGTGTTTTTTACTAAGTTGCGGAGGAGATGATCCTATGATTGAACAACCTGTTGATCCTGTTGTACCAGAAAATCCTAATGACCCCGATAACTCAGAGGATGTGAAAACTAAGAAAATTAAGACTATTAATATTGAATGGCCTAATGAAGCTTGCTTTTTCAATATAGAGTTCCTTTACGATAAAACCAAGAAATTGGAAAAAGTTGTATATCATAATTCTGAAGGCAACGGAGAAAAATCTATTAGCTATCAAAGTGATTTGATGACTTTCTTTGACTATCAACAGAATGGGAATTCAACAGATCGCGATACTTCTTACATAAAGTTGGATCGTAACGGTCTTATTGAAAATATGGATGGAGATTATGGAGGTATTATTTCTTTCGTGTATGAGAATGGCTTTTTAAGAAAGTCACAATATGTTAGAGATGATGGTTCTTTTTATATGCAAACAGAATTTATCTATTCTGAAAATAATCTAGCTCAAATCATTGATGGTAATTCTGGACCTTTTGAAAAACCGAAATTTCATTATACTAAATATGATAATAAAGCCCATATATTCCCATCTTTAATTGATTATGACGGTATGATGACTGATGATTACAACTTTCTATTTCATTATATGGGATTATATGGAAAATGTTCCACAAAACTAGAAGAATCTGTAATAAATAATTATTCTCAGTTTTCTTTCTCTTATACATTTGATGAAGATGGGTATCCCACTAAAATCCAACGTAAAGGAAGTAAAGACAATGATAATGACTACGTGGCTTCTATTAACTACTATGAATAGTGCTTGATAGAAAATTGATATTTGCCAGTCTATATTTTGACATAGAACCATCATCTTTCTTTTAAATGGTACAATATTACAAAAGAGATTATTAACCTAATTTTTCAATCTACATCTGTTAAACCAAACAAAAGATAATAATAGAATTATAATAAAGCAATTGTGGCTTATTCACAGCCATTTTAGAACAAAACAAAAACAATTATAAAACGAAGTTCTTTAATATATTTGTATATCACTGTAAAATAACACTTTACAAACAAGACAATGTTTTTTAAAGGAGTTTATGGCTAGTCACCCATAGTATGACTGACACTATGGGCCGTATGCACGGTGACGCTCAGTTCGCCGGTTCTTCATCCGTTCCTGCTCACGTAGAAATGATGGGATTCCTGGGTATGGGTAACAACCCGATGGTAGGTGCTACTGTTGCTGTAGCTGTTGCTATCGAGGAAGCTATGAAGAAGTAATTAGATTATTACTGACATATAAACTCCTGTAATCGTTATGGTTGCAGGAGTTTTTTTGTTTATGTACATGAAACTACAACTGCATATGTAAAATAGGATATTCTTTACCTTCTCCGTCTAAATTCGACCTTTTATATATGCTAAAACCCATATACTTATAAAAACCGACAGCTTGAATATTTTGCTCATTCACATCGACTTTAGTTACTTGCAAATTACCTATAGCATAAGTAATTAACCTTTTTCCTATTCCTATGCCTCGATAATTATCGTCAACAAATAACATTTCAAGATTTACTTCTGCAATTCCCATAAATCCGATTAAGATTCCCTCTTGTTCAAATCCGAATAGAGTGACATGCTGAAAATATACCGGAAGTTGTTCCTTATAGTATAGAAAATCTTCCTCTTTAAGAAAATCATGTGTACTCGATACTGCACTTTCCCAAATTTCCATCAAACGTGGATAATCCGTAGCTTTAACTTTTCTAATCATAATTGTAATTGCTATTTAAAGCCGCAAAGTTCGGAACCTATATACTCAAAGCACTGAACCCAAGTTAAAAAATACGTTTACGGATTCTGCTTAGTGCTTGCGGTGTGATACCCAAAAAAGAAGCTATATCTTTTAGTGGTATATAGTTTAATGTAATGCCATATTCTTCAATCATCTGTAGATAATACTGTTCAGGAGAATATTTAATCAAATCGATATTTCTTTCCAAAAGTTTATTCAACAATATAGCATTCAAATCTTCAAATACAGTTTTTACCTTAGGGATAGCAGTGTATAGTTCATTTACTTGTTTCTTGCCTATTCGGTAAATAACGCTATCTACAACTGTTTGCACATTAAATGCAGACCTTGTTTGTAATGTAAAAGATATATTCGACATTGAAAACGTACCCTCTTTACAAAACCAAAAAATTTGTTCTTCCCCTTTATGATTTAAAAGCCAACAACGCAATATTCCATCAAAAACGAAATAA
>ERZ791830.2022-NODE-2022-length-10687-cov-10.787152_pt1 | contig 10687 bp, 11 predicted proteins | sample MGYA00509945_ERZ791830 | MGnify/ENA primary metagenome ERZ791830 (study PRJEB30046, sample SAMN00792021) | human gut metagenome | study: EMG produced TPA metagenomics assembly of the A metagenome-wide association study of gut microbiota in type 2... | reverse complement strand
CCGTGCTATAATATAGACAGTTAAGAGGTTAGCCGTAACCCTGATACGGTGGGAGTGATTATGAATACAGAAAAAAATATTAACCGCCAATGGGTCGATATCGAGGTACTACCACTCGAAGTGCATTCGGTTTATGACAGCGACTGTCCGGTTATCTCGGGTGAAGTTTACAGTTATACGACAGCCGACGACGCGGCAAACGCTGTAATTGGTCTAGACCGTGAGAACGGATACCGGTTTATTCTTCACGTCGGAATTGACGGTATAGACGTCGAAATCAGACGCCCGATCGATAGAAGTTTAGCTGGTACGCTGATTAAATCAAACAGAAAGGCGGTTTATTATATATGAGCGATGATAAACGAATAGCTCTCCGTCCGTCCTATTGGGCGAGTGTTTCGGGGGGAAAGGACAGCTTGTATATGCTCAATTTGATACTACATAATCTTGACCGCTATCCGCTTGACGGTGTAGTTCATTTTGAATTGGAAATTGACTATCCGTTCATCCACGATGTGATTGATTATATGGAGTCTGAGTGCAAGCGGTTCGGTATTCCTTTTCTCCGTATCAAGCCCCGCAAAAGCTGGGAGGAACTATATGAGAGGTGCGGGTATCCTACAAGGACGGTCCGCTGGTGCAACGAACACTATAAACTTGACTGCAAAAAACAGCATGATAAATGGCTTGCTTCCCGAGGATATTATACCGTAACGTATATTGGATTTTGCGCGGACGAGGAAAAGCGTTTTAAACAGAGAAAAATGAAGAAAGGGATTGAAAAATATCCGTTGGCAGAAAACGGTATCACTGAGGATGAAATATGGGAGTGGGCTAAAACAGTGCCTATATTTAATCATTATTACGAAGTCAACAAACGGTGCGGCTGTATGTACTGCCCCATGAGTAATTATCTCAATTTTACTTATCTTTACAAGTATTACCCCGATAACTTTTCTTTCATGATTGCTAAAATGCGGGAAACTGAAGCAATGCGAGAAAGAGAGCTCGGCAGACCCTTCTCGGTGGTTTCATCCAATCCAAAGTATAATGCCGATTATCTCGAGCAAATTATTAAAACAAAGTGGCTTAAAAAGCTAAATGAGATGGAGGAAGAGAATGTCAAAAAGAAAAGAACCGAAAGAGCTTAGCGACGCTCTAACTGCGTTATCGTTAGAGATAGCGCGGTCAATGGGCTACAACGAGGCGCAGAGCGTCGAAAGAGTTATCAGAGCGATTAAACGGTCAGCCGTAAAGGTTGAAAGTGATCGCGCCAAGCTAATTTTAGCCGCAGTCGATACACTGCCCGAATCAACGCAGGCGGTTATCGCTGATAATATTAATTGCCGAATAGGCAGAAAGAGGTAAAAAATGAAAGTAACGATCAAGTGGGTTAATCCCGAAAAAGACGGAAAAGTGCGTGCAATCTGCAACGTCGAAGTGTTGGAGAAGTCGCTGACGCTGTACGGCGTGAAGATTATTAAAGGTAACAAAGGAGTTTTCGCCGCAGCACCTTCATCTAAGGGCAAAGACGGTAATTATTACTCTTCCGCCTTTTTCGGCGATGAGTTCAGTAAATCAGTCGTTGCAGAGGCAAAGGCAGCCATGAAAGCTAAGCCCGACGGCGACGCTCTTCCGTTTTAATCGAAACGCCGCATTATTGCGGCGTCTGCCGGAGATAGCCTACCGGCACCGATGAGATAGGCTACGGAGGTATATAATGGTATTTGATCCGAAAGATATCCGGTTCACGCCGGCAGGAATCGACACATTAACAGATGAAGAGCTTCGAGCGGCTTATGAGGATTTAGCCGGAAGCGCTAAGTCTGAGTTAAACCGGATAAAACGTAGTAAGGTTTTCGGCGACGCTGCAGTCGTCGAACGTAATAAGGATTACTATCCGTCTTTGAAAAAGATTGACAACTATTATAATCCGCGCCGAGAGCTTGAATGGCGAACGGTCGAAGCGGCGGCACAGTTGCGGTCGGGGCGCGGCACGCTGGAGGGATTATACCGTATACGTGATAAACAGATCGCCGCGCTGCATGACGCTGGATATACGAAGATTAACCGCCGCAATTACCGCCAAGCTGTTGAGTGGCTAACAGCTAATGACGCGGGCTTTCTCGCGTCTGATCAGATACTGGACACTTTTAACGCGCTGCCGCAAAAAACAAAGCTGGAAGCCGGAGCGCGAAAGATTGCAGATACGGCAAATTTTAAAAAGTTTGCGGCTTCCGTGGCGGCAGCCGAAGCGCGTCGGTTTACCGGCGCGGAATATAAATCGGCGAGGGCTGATATCCGTAAACGCGCTAAGCTGGAGCGCGGCAAGATTGCTTCTGCATATTTTGCCGCGGTCGTCGAAAGTGACGACGGCGAAACATTGGACGCGGTAACAGCTGCAAAAATTCGTTCGCAACTAAGGCGGGAAATATATGGTGACATGGGCAGAAGCAAAGGAAAGCGGAAGGGTCGTAGATAAACTTAACGGCGCTAAACGTATCGCCCCCCGGCGCGGCAACACCGGAGGAAAAAAAACGTGTATCTATCCTGATTTGGTCTGTGCGTTCGATATTGAAACATCGTCGCACGTTGAGCGGGTAAAAAAAGGAAAGAAGTGTGTCCCTACCGGTTATTCATGGATGTATATCTGGCAGTTCTGCGTTGAAGATTATCCCTTTTACGGTCGCACGTGGGGGGAATTTCGAGAGCTTGTTAGGCTGATATCGGATAATTTAGGCGAAAAAGAAAAGATCGTATGCTATGTCCATAATTTGTCATATGAAGCGCAGTTTCTTCTCGGCGTTTTTCAGATCGGTAAAAATGATATTTTTGCAATGGAAAAAAGAAAAATTGTCAAGATGTTCATTGAAAAGATCGAATTAAGGTGTAGTTATATTCATTCTAATATGTCGCTTCGGAAGTTTTTACAATACATGGGTGTACCGGATCAGAAAGAAGAGATCGATTACAGTACTGTTTATTATCCATGGTCGCCGTTGCCGAGCGACGTATTAAGCTACGCGGAAAAAGACGTTACCGGTTTATGTCAGGCGATCCGAAAAGAAATGAATGACGACGGCGACACCCTGCAGACGATTCCGATTACGTCGACCGGGTATGTTCGCCGGATTGCAAAAAAAGAACTGGAAAAAATCAGTCATTACCGGGTCAGGGCTTTGCAGCCGTCAAAAGGTGAATATATCGCGCTGAAAAAAGCGCTGCGCGGCGGTGATACACACGCTAACCGGTATTACGCCGGGCTGATACTGCCTAATCTGCGTTCGCGTGATATCGGATCGTCGTACCCGTTCGTCATGTGCGCTCGGAAAATGCCGGTCGGCGGATTTACCGAGCTGGGGGAAATCACAGAACGGTATTACCGCGAGCTGATTTTTAAAAAACGGAAAGCTGTTATCGCAACACTAATTTTTGTAAATCTTCGACTAAAAAATGAGCAATGGTGTGACCCGCCGCTGTCGCTATCGAAAACACGGCACTGCATCGGCGCGGCGGAAGATAACGGACGTATATTAGCTTGCGATTATTGCGAAACAACGATCACCGATATCGACTTTCGGATTTACGACGAAGTCTATGATTGGGATCATTTATCGTTCCGTATAACCGATGTATGGGTATCGTCCTACGGTCTGATACCGGACGGAATCCGGAAAGCTATTTTTGATTTTTACGACAAGAAAACAAAATTGAAAGGTGTTGACGCATATATGTACGCCAAATCAAAAAACAAATTAAATTCTTTCTTCGGTATGGCATGCACCGACCCACTGCGTGATGAATGGCTATTCAATCCGGAGACGCGGCAAGTTGAATTACAAGATTTTGAAGTCGAAAAATCTATTAATAAACAGAAAAACAAAATAGCTATGCCGTTTGCGTGGGGCGTATGGATTACGTCACACGCCCGCAAGCGTCTGTATGACGGTCTGAAAATCGCGGGCGAAAATGCTGTTTATTGGGATACGGATTCCGTCAAGTATATATCCACGCCGGAAATTGAAGCCGCGTTCGAAAACTACAACGCCGCAGTAATCGCCGAAGATTCGGAATCAGGATTATTCGCGCAGTCAAAAGACGGTAACATTCATTATATGGGCGTTTTCGAGGTCGACGAGGAATACAAGCGATTTATCACTTTGGGCGCGAAAAAATACGCTTTCGAAAATCCCGAGCTGCATATCACAGTCGCCGGCGTATCAAAAAAAGAAGGCGCGCGGGAGCTGGGACGGCTCGAAAATTTCCGGGAAGATTTTATTTTCCGGAAAGCCGCCGGCAATCTTCTGATCTATAATGACGATGATGATTTTCACGTCGACGTTGAAGGTCACGATCTACACGTGACACGGAATGTTTGCATAGCCGATAATACCTACCGGCTGTCCCTGACACCGGCTTACGCTTCGCTGATTTTCTATAGCGAAAAAATGAATATGAACGACTTGAAAAGGAAGGCAATAAATGAATCTGTATCTTGATAATGGCTATGTTGATATTAGGTCTATCCGCGAAAGCGGGTACCCTTTTATCTTCATGTGGGGCGGTCGCGGCATCGGCAAGACGTACGGCGTTATTGATGATGTTATCAATTCCGGCGAAAAAATGATTTTCGCGCGCCGGACGCAGACTATGGCGGATATAGTGTTTACGGACGCGATGAATCCGTTTAAACGATGGAATAATGATCATGGAAGGACTTTTGCGTTCGATTCTGTGGCGAAAGGTGTTCAAGGAATCTATGAATTTGAAAAAAGAGGCAATAGCTTCATGAAGTTGCCGAGCGGGCTGCCTATCGGCTATACCGCCGCGCTGTCGACTTTTTCGCATATTCGGGGCATTGATGCGTCGGACGTATCATTATTTTTTCTCGACGAGTTTATAAAAGAACCGCACGAAGCGGGCGGGTTTTTGGCGGGCGCTTTTTTTGACGCTTACGAAACAATCGCCCGAAATCGCGAGCTGGAAGGCGCGCCTCCACTTCAATTTATCGGTGCGTCGAATGCCTATAATATATTAAATGACTTTTTCATAGAATTGGAAATAGTGCATGATGCCTATATCATGCAGAAAAAAAACCAGACAGTAAAAGAATTTAAAGACCGGGGGCTGCTATTGATCCGATTCGCGGATTCGCCTATCAGCGCCGCAAAAAGTAATACAGCGCTTTATAAGTTGGCAAAAAATACAAAGTACGGTGAAATGGCATTAAACAACAATTTCGCGACATACGATTATCCGATTAAATCACGCCGTCTGAATGAATATACCCCATTTCTTTCGGTTGGCGAAATTACCGTTTATATCCACAAAAGCAGGTCTGAGCTTTACGTATCGCCGCATCGTTCCGGCGACTGCCCGAAATTAACCACCGGTAAGGAAGATATGCGGATTTTTGCGGAAAAATATCGGCAGTTACTGCGACAGATGATATTGACCGATTCTGTTGTTTATGAGGATTATATATCCGCGGCGCTGCTGAATCGTTGGTGCTTCGAAAAAAACCCCGCCTAACGGCGGGGATTTTTTTAGTACGAATATCCGTTTGACGGTGTTATAGTCGCTTGCGCCGGTACGGACGGGGTGAAGCCTATAACCCAATTATTATATGACGCGCCCGATGCTGTCGGTATCACGGTCGTTGATATATACTGACCCTCCAGCCCCTGTTCGCTGCAATTGACTATTTCCCAGCCGTTGACATTTGCAACGGATCGCCTGACGGTGATTCGGTTGAATCCGTTAAATATCCTGATCGTTGTTTCTATGTTAACGACCGCCGAAATAGTGATCTTTAGTTTAATATTGCCGGAAGCGGTACTATCAAGAACGGTATTAATCGTGAACGACATAGTATCAGCTGTCGTCAGATTACCCCCTGACAGCCGGATCGACTTGGTTGCAACATCGTATACCGGACTAAAAGCACCGGTATGAATGCCCCTATCATAATTTTGCAGCAATTCTGCGCTGCTGGGGACTTTGTGCGGATCAAGCGACAGCGTTCCGGTTTCAATGTCGTTGTATTCAACAAAATTTTCGTGGACGTAACGCGACGACGGCGCGATGCTTATCGCCAGTTTATTAGTGTCCTGATAATCATCAACGCCGATTCCGTTATTATTGACGGTGATCAGCCCGGATTTCAGCCATAATATCGACACAGGGTTCAAGATATTAATCCTGCCCGAAAAGCCGGTCTGATAGTTCACTATTCCCGTGAACATCAGCGATGTGCCGGTATTAGCGGCGGGGAATATTTCGCAATATCCGCCGTCGGATATCCGTCCGGGGTAAAAGTAATATTTCCAGTTTATTGCTGAAAGCGAGTCGATAACTTCCGAATAGGTTCGCGAAGTTACCCAGCGACCGGCGTCGTCTTTTGCTATGGTGAATGTCGTTTTTGCGATATCGTTCACGACGGCAGCGATCGCGTTTCTGACAGCTTCCTGTGACATGACCTTAGTTTCCGACGTTCCGGAAGTCTGGACGATATCAGCTTTGTCGAACTTTCCGGCTAAAAGCCGTTCAACTTCGGCTTGGCGCGCGTTTAATATATCCGTTATCGCCTTCTGCGATATCAGTTTATCGGGCGCATCGCCGAGCGCCTGCAAGATATCGTCTTGTGTGATAGTCCCTGCTGTCAGATTCTGAACATATTCTATCAGCCAATCAAGATTCAGGCGGTGAAAGTCGGTGTAAGGATAATTATAATCACTCATTTTTAATAGTCTCCTTTTTTTAATAAATTAAAAGACAGAATCTTTCGATAAATTGATTTTTTATCATTTCGGGCAGTTCGTACGCCCGGCGTACTTCCAGCTCATCGCGCAGAATCTGCGACGACATGGTGACGCCAATATTGCCGTATTCATGGCGGCGCTCAGTTTCCTCGCCGGTCATAGCGTGACTGCGCGTACCGGATTGTGCGACGCTTTCGGTGTCGGTACCGTCATTCGGCTTTTCCACTGCTTCGCTAACCGGTACAGCATCGTCGCCGTTGAAGCCCCAGCGGCTGCCGGTGGTAGTGACAGTGATTCCGCGCGTGACGGTAGTCGTCGACTTAAAAGCATCCGCGCCCGTTCCGAAAGAATCAACATCTTTTCGGTCGTTGTAGCCGTATGTAACGTCGATTATGCCGTCTTTGTTATACTGGAAAAAATAGTGTGTGCACAAATCTTCCCACATTCGCGTCCATAGCGGGAGATGCAACGCTGACCAATTACCGATCATCTGCTTTAGCGTCGCCGCGTTGGGATACAATACTTCAAGCTCGGAGGCTTCGTCAAGAATAGCATGGACAATATCGGATTTATTTAAATCGTAGGTTTTATTGATGACTTCGCCTGTGTCGTAATCAGTCCACTGCGCCGATATACTGTTGGGAAGGCGCATTAAGCTAAACAGATCAGGGTCAGTCAGATACAGACCCCGCAGGGATAGCGTTGCGCGCATCGTCCGTCACTTCCTTTCTTATTCTACAGTCAATCCCGATATCGCCAAACACTTTTTTTACCTGATCAATTCCGCGCCGGATCGAATCGTACCACAGCATTAATTTGCTTTGCACAGCCTCGTTATTGGCTTCGACTTCATCGGTGATCAGGCGTTCGCGCTTTGCGGTATTCGCGTTATTGATTCCAATTTCTGTATAGAAATTGTTCCTAACCGTGGCAAGGTCGTTAAGCAGCTTGCCGACAAGATAGTTTGCGCCGGCTGTTGAATGCAACTGCATCACTGTCGGATTGCCCTCTGCGTCAATTAAACGGCGATCCGGGAACACTGCCGGAATACCGGTAGCGATATCGTCGTACATCCGCTTTAGTGCTTCCGCTTGCTGCTTGTTTTTTGACAGAAAAATCTCCGGCTGTTTACTGTTGAAAGCGTTTACTATTGCCGCCTCGGTTATGATCGCCATTTGATCGGCGTAATAGCTGACCAGCGCTGACACGCCGCGATAGTCCGGGCGCAGCTTGATCAATGCCCCGTCGATACCGATCTTTCGGTTATACGATTCTTCGCCGGTCAGCAGTGGATTAGCTACCACTAATTCGGTCGGCTGGTAATTGAATCCTAACGCCGTCAGCCCGACACGGTCGCAGACCGTCCCAAATTTTGGCGTTCGATATACACCTACGAACCCCCATAGATAAAGGGTGTATACAAAAAATGTAAAATCCCAACCGTCGGGTAAAGTCCATTCAAATCGCGCTAAAACGTCGTTTAGCAACGATTCATAATAATAATTGAACATTTCCGTGTTCCGGCTGTGAACCATATTAGGCTCCCGCGTTTCAGAAACGATCAAATTGATGTATTCCGAGCTGTAGGGCGCTCCGTGATTTGAAAAAGTGTTATTCATAATAAAATCCCCCTGTCATAGCCTGATAAATCGCTTGAATCTCGGAAATATTTGCCCCCGGGATATCGATATGCGGGCAGGAAACAACAATAAACCTATCGCTGTCCGTGACGGATTCGCTAATTTTCCGGATAGTGCAGTCAGGCTTACCGGTCACCGTAGCACCCGATGCTATAGTGATAAATGATCCCGTGATCATCACCGTTCTGCCGCCCTCAAAACGATTTCCGCCGCCGGAAACCGTCGATACACTATTTTGCGCAGACGCAATAGAAGTATTGATACCGTTAATCGCTAACGCGTTGGCGGTATTAGCCGCTGACGCTGCGACAGTGATACAAGCCGCAACAGCCGCTACCGCCAGCGCTGCACCGCCCGTTGCTAATGATGCGGCGGCTAAACCGGCACCCGCCGCTGCTACAGACGCGCCACCTGATATCATTGCCCCGCGTTCGGTCGCCGCCCCGACAGCCGACGCCGTAGCGCTGTTCCCTATCACCCCGCCAAAGCCGCTATAACCGGCTATCGATACCGTAGCAGCCTGAATCAGACTTGCGTCGTCGCCGAAAACGCAACGAATATTTGCGGTACCGCTAAGCGGGTCGCATCGCGCAGTTATATTTATCAACGATCCGGAAGCTAATCCGGGGGATACGGGAATAACCCCTAAAAACGGGACAAACAGCCTATAATCACTATAAGTATTTGACTGCAAAAAAGGGTAACTATCTGCTTGCGGATGCTTCGGCAAGGTAACAGATGTGCTTTTTTCAACGGAAGAATCGGGCGAAATCGATATCAAGGGTTGTTTAGTACTAAACTTTCCGGCCGAAACAGTAACATTGACGGTGCTTAAATCCTTCGTTGCAATCGGCAGAGTGTAAGCGCCTTTTATCAGCGCCGGCACGTTCATCGCTTCCCACTCGGCGTCTGTCGGTTCGTTGCCCTCGGCGTCCTGCCAGAAATCCGCACGCATTAGCAGCGAAGAACCCCCCGCGACTACCGCCGATAGACCGGTAACGCTGTCAGTACCTGCGACGAGCACTACATTGCACGTGCCCGATCCGAACAGCTTACCGCCCTTCGCGCTAACAACGCTACGCTGTAGATTGGTGGGCAATGTCCCGTCAGCTATGTTATAATTTCCCAGTGACGAACGGACGATATATTGACTGCTACCGCCGATGTCGTCGCGGTAAGTAGCCAACGGATCAATATCTAACGATAATTGATATAGTCCGCTGGTATTAATAGTGATATCGGTAATATAGTAATATCGTCCGTGTACGTTATCAAAGTAATCGCCGTAAGTCGCAGTATTATAGTCGCCAAAAAGCTGAATCCAAGCATAATTATATGCTATAATATCGGCTTGCTGATATGGCGGATCGGGGTAGTCCGTTCCGCCTTGCGTCTTTAACGGCTTAACGTCCCAGCGAATTTCAACGACCGGTTGAAAGATTGAACAGCCGTTGCGAAGTCTGCCCCTGACACGCTTCTGTTTGGTAGTCACTTCTTTATTGATATCGATATCCGGGCGTTTTGTGCTGTTAGGCTTTTTTGCAAATCCTTTGATCAAATATATGTCGAAATATTGATCCATTTCTTTCTCCTTTTTTTAAAAAAATATCGGGGCATATAGCCCCGATAGGATTAGTCAAGAAGCAGCACGACCGCCTGCTCGGTGAAATCGTTATAGCCGCGCAGGGCGTACGACCATGTCTGATTCCAATACTTGCCTTTCTGATTGTAGGGCGAAACGCCGACTTCTTCGTCGCACAGCGTTACACCGGCGGCGTCAGTATCAAACAATACGCCGACTACCTTGCTGACCGTCGTTGATTCGCTGTCAGTAACTACCGTACCGTCTGCGGTATTAATATACGACAGTGTAGCGGTTATCGTATCCGGCGAAGCCAGCGACTGCCAGTAATCCGCTACTTCGTAACCGCCGATGTCAAAGCGGTCGGGATTAAACACATTCAACATTTCGCCGGTGATCTTACGAACGAAAGACGAGAGCATAACCAGCCGCTGCTCTGCGCGCGGGGTAAAGCGCGCTATCGGCTTGCCGGTGATCTGACAGCTGTAGATATGATTACGGCGTTCCATGTGATCGCGGATTTCGAGAATTTTTGCGGAAAGCCAACCGATGAAGCTAACGAAGTTTGCAGGCGCAAAAACTGTATTAGCTGTCAGCTTAGCGCCCGTCTCCGCGTTGTACTCCGTGATCAAATGAATCTGCTGCGTATCCTTGCCGCACTTGGTGACGCCGCCTATCAGGTTGATAAGGGTATCTTCGGCGTA
>ERZ791830.2021-NODE-2021-length-10692-cov-2.015794_pt1 | contig 10692 bp, 20 predicted proteins | sample MGYA00509945_ERZ791830 | MGnify/ENA primary metagenome ERZ791830 (study PRJEB30046, sample SAMN00792021) | human gut metagenome | study: EMG produced TPA metagenomics assembly of the A metagenome-wide association study of gut microbiota in type 2... | reverse complement strand
TCCAGCCATTTCAGAAGGTCGTCCGCACCATCTCTTATCACATGTTTGTGGTAGAGCTCAAGAAACCGCTCTTTGTCTTCACTCATTCTGCTACCTCTTCGTCAAGACACAGCAGCTTGGAGAAATTCTGCATGACTCGCTCATTCTTGTTGCGAGTGGCGGCCAGACCCTTGCGCGTGTCGGCAAGCCGCAGAAGATATGTATCGATCTCTTCCATGGTCTTCTGGATATCGCCGTTGACCTGTTCCAGATCGTCGATGGACTTTTTGACCGACTGCACCGCGAGTTCAGAACGCTTGGTCTGCAACGCCAGCTGCGCTTCCTTTTCCTGCAGGAGGTCCATGGTAGTGGCTGCTGTCTGTTTCTTTCCGGTTTTCATAAACATCATTCCTTTCGTTCGTTATTTCGTTTGCTTTTGAGTATATAAAAACGAACCCGCGAAAGCAGGTCCGTTCTTATCAGAAAATTAAATTACCATTTACGCTTCGATGGGATGCTTGGGTATTTCTTATTTGCAGCATCCCTGGCATCTACAAGCGACATTTTCCCATATGTCTGCATCAGCATACTGACGGCTAGTAATCTATTATAAGAAAGCTGCATGGAGTAATTCAAATTCCTGGGTGTAAGCGACCCGTTCATATCGTGAAATGGGATTCGCTCTTTCCCGACGGATTGCCAGCCAAACCCAGGCTCAATATATTTACCATCATATCCATAGTAGCCTTTTTCCTCATGTTGACTACACCACACTGGATTATCCCGTTTAAAACGCTCGATATGCTCCCATACGCTATCATAGCACGACGGATTTTCCACCATTGCATTGAGCTTGCGTTCCAACTCATGATCGCTATGCTGGGCAACGAACTCATGATACAATTTAGCACAATGCTGCTCGACGCCACGATCGCCGATTTCACGAACTGTCTCTTTGGTCAACCATGCACCACCGGCAAGAATGGTGAATAAGTCAAGAACGCCCACGGGGAGCACCTCCTTTTATAGCTGGAAGGCAAGCTTCCAGAGCCGATATTCTTCATCGTAACGTCTGGCCAGTCTCAAAGCGGATTCTTCATTGGTTGATTTGCAGTCGATCGCCGCCTGACGATAAAACCTGACTTTTAGACCGTTTACCTCATCACAATAAGCACGAAAGAAAATGCCGCACAAATAGACGCGGCTATAACTAAGGCACTTGGTCGTTTTCCCCGCATCTTCGGCAAGCTTCGTCTTTTTTATGATTGCAGAGCGATAATTCTTAACGGTGGAAATCTCTTTATTGTCTTTCTTTTTGATGCCGCGAAGAAGCAGATTGCCGTCAACACGATCCTTAATCGCCGCTTTGTTGTTTTTATAATTGGGATTCCGGTAGACAAAAGCGTTGAGAGAGATAGCTTTGTGAAATGCAGGAAGCGCCTCGACATATATCGGGAACACCCGGCCGCTATCCAACATGATCTGCATACGGTCAAGATTCAACTGATCTGCGCGGATTTTGACCGCATCTTCTTCGTCAATGCCGGAAAAGGCAAGCCAGAAATAACTGCGGTAGATCACGTCAATGGTTTCATCTGACTCCGGACTGAAAACCTGATCCAGATATACCTGAAGCTGCACCGGGTTGTCAACGACATTCCTTTTGTATTTCTCCACGTCTGAGAACTGAATAGCTAATATATCGGCACATGTGCCGGGGATGCGCTTAACAAGACACCACCGCACATAGTTTTTGAGAACGCACAGATCCAGAGCAAAATGGATGCCCCTGGCGCTGCTGATGTGCGAGACAATATCCTGCAGCGCATCGCCGCCGATGGCGGAGATATCCGTTTCCATGCGCTTCTCGTAGGGCGCGACACGATCTAAGGTATAGCGGGCATCCACTCTGGACTCTTCTGTTACATAGCATTCGCGGAGAAACTGATCTTTGACTGGCGCACGATACATGACCCGGCACCCCCTTACAAGGCAGCGTTCAGCCGGGAGGCACGCTCCCAGACTGCCAGCAGCGTATCAACATCCAGAAAGGTGATGGCGGAAGTAGCCAGGAGATTCGCCTCGGTAATCTTCTGCATATAGTGATCGGATAGGGTGGTGATATAGTTGCCGATGCGCTCCTTGGACATACGCTCAGGATTCTCACACAGCACCATACTGTCAGACTTCAGGCCGCTGTCTTTAGCGCGAACCAGTGCATGGGTGGGCTGATTCACCTTTTTCAGCACGCTGGTCATGGGGAGGGCAATGATGTTAGGACTATGCGCGTTTCCCACATTATTCTGAAAAACGACGCCCGGACGCCATCCGCCCTGCTCACTGCCGCTGCCGCTGAACCGCATCATGTATACGTCGCCAATACGGATCGGACGCTTATTGTTGGTGTTACTATATTTCAATTGAATACTCCTCCAATACTGTTTATGGTGGGAGTATATCACGAATTACGCGCTATGTCAAGTTGATAATTTGTCCGTCACAAATTGTTTACAATTGATTGAGAAGAAGCCGGTATGTACGCCTTCCGCCTTCATGCTGGCACACAAGGTGAGCCACGTCGCCCTTTTCGGGCTTGCGTCTCTCGATCATCACGAACTCCACATAATCAAAATAGATCGTACCCCATTCCGATTTCAGCACCACGGCGTGCGCGCTGGTGGAAATCAGGATGGTTGGGAAGGTAAGAGCGCAGATCATGGAACCGAAGGGCGAAAACCACTTTTGATCCTCGGTATAAAAAGACACATCTTTAGGGCAACGTGTTTGACAGAAGTCCGAAAACTCTGTCAGGGTAATTTTCTTTTTCATTTCTGTAGTAGCATCCTCCATTTGCAATTATTTTTTGGCTATGGTATACTACAGAAAGCTGCGGCAGAACTTGCACTCTCTGCTCCGCAGTCAGGTCTGTACAACCACAGGCCGGTATACACTGTGGCCGTTTGTTCCATTTCGCCCGCAGTGGATCAGAGCGGCCCTCTGTGGGCCGCTCTTATTTACTTCTTGACAGAAACTTTAGTTTGTGCTACTATGCTTGACAGAAACTTTTGTATTACTATGCTACCACATGGAAAATGCTGTGTCAACTGGAAATCTTTAGGGAATGGAAAATATTAGGAGGTGTTTTGTTGTGAGTTTTGGCCAAAAACTACGTCAGCTGCGCGCAAGAAATAGGTTGACACAACAAGAGCTGAGCGAGTTAATGGACGTATCCGTGGTTGCGGTGCAGTCGTGGGAGGGAGACCGAAAGCGGCCGGGAATGGAGGCGTTGATCGGACTTAGCCGCGTGCTGCAGGTGTCGATCGATGAACTGGTAGGGACCGGAGCGCAGACAGGCGGCACCACTTTATCATCACCGGAATGGACACTGATCACTGGATACCGCAGTCTGGACGAGTTTGGAAAACGCGCTGTGGAGAGCATATGCAGCATCGAGCTGGAGCGAATGAACGCAAAAAACGTCCGGAAAACCACCAGCAAAATTGTATCTTTTGAGACGCACAGCAGAAAGATTCCCTATTTTGCACTGCCGTCTGCGGCAGGCTATTCCACACCGTTGGATGACATGCCTTATGAAATGATCGAGGTGGACGATTCTGTGCCGGGAAGCGCAGATTTTGCCATCTATATCCAGGGCAACAGTATGATGCCATATATCCATGATGGGCAGATGGTATTCGTACACCGGCAAGAGGAGCTTGCTATCGGAGATGTGGGCATCTTCAGCGTAGATGGCGCTATGTATTGTAAACAGTATTATAAAGAGCAGAACGGCACACTGATCTTGGCCTCTGCTAACGAAGCATTGAAGGAGTCAAATATCGTCATATCGCCGGACAGTGGCCAAACCGTGGTCGTGTGCGGGAAAGTGTTGCTGGGACGAAAAATCCCGCTGCCTGGGTATCTATCGGAAAACTGAAAGAAGCAGGGAAGTACCCCTGCTTCTTTTTTTTATCCAATGTCGATTACACCGCCATGGATCACCAGGTTGAGCTTATCTTTCAGATCGCTGAGCATATCCAACGCGTCATTAAGACAGTCAACGGTGTATTCCATAGTCTCATATCGTTCTGTCCCCTGAAGGTTCTCCGGGTAGTTATCTACGCAGTCCTCCTCTTTATTGCAGACACGCTGGACAATGTGAGAAGCGCTGGAAATGAGCGCGATGGCGCTGCGTAGGTCTTCACGACGCTTCTTATTCATCAGACATATCTCCAGATATTATAGATATTGAAACGGATAGCAAGAGATTCGCCTTCTTTGGAGAAGCTGAAAGACCCCACATGCTTGATGAGCTCAAAGAAATCATCGGTGCGGCCATGCTGAAGGATCATATCATCGCATACGACGCCGATGGTCAATACACGGGCGTTGGGCTCTGCTTCTACAAAGCAGTTGGTGGCCTCCACCTTATCCATGAGATCGCCTACCATGTCGCAGATATCAGCCATACGGGCATCGGCGCCGCTGGTAACAGCAAACTTTTTACCCAGCCGCACGGTGGTATCATGGATCATCTGAGTGACCATATCACGCAGTTCTTCTCTCATTTTGCGGCACCTCCCTCCATCAGTGTGGTAAGGCCGTGGAACGTGAAGGTGAGACGCACAGCGTTTTTGCTGAGAGGATAAACCTCGGTATTACTGGCGAACTCCGCCACACGGGCAAACCACTCCGGCTTATCAAACTCCAACAGTTTACCCTCCACCGAAATACAGCCCATGGTTTTAAAGGGCTGCTGCAGCTTATAGGAGACCTTGGCGTCAGTATTGCGGGTGATATACTTGAGGGCGGCGTAAGCAAACTGCATCTGCTCCATCCGATGGGGGTTCAGGATAGAGGGCTTTGCTTCCTCTTCTTCCAACTCGTCGCTGATACCTTCCAGCAGACTATCCAGCGCCTCCTCCAGCTCTTCATCCGACCGGAACTGTTCTTCAAAATCGATCATTGGATCTTCCTTTCAATTTAAAATGGGAGTTAAGCGGTAAAGGCAGCAACACAACCGCGCAGCAGTCCGATTAACCCGATAACGGCAAAAATACCGCATAATACAAGGGGGAGATAGACGTGAAATATATCATAACGCCTGTTCGCCTTATCGATCTTCGTTTGTTTTTTGTCGTCCGCTTCTTTTTCTTCGGGAGTCATATCTTGGCGGGCAATATTGCGATACGTTATCGCATCTATGACATATTTTACATACTTCGTTTGATCTGGAATATAGGTGTATCGTGCGGCAGCCTCGCGTTCTGCCCGCTCTTGCGAAAGAGCGCGAGTTTGTTCGCAGCTAGTCGCGTCTGCGAGCGGGACCACACGGTTGGGACGTTCTGGCATGTAAGAAAACACCTCGCCGTCTTTTGTGGCGGACGCTTTTGTCATAGCGATGCAGGCGATAAAACGTACGGCATCTGGATCGAAGCGATCAAACTCGTATCCGGTATCGTACACAGCGGCATCATGTTCTTCATCAACAGCAGAAGACAAATATTCTATTAAAGCTTTTGCGCCGCATTCCCGCCACAAAGCGCTGTTTCTATCCACTTCCATACCGCACTACCCCTTTGCAAAATACTGCCTTTATTGTACCATATTATCAGGAATTGGCAAGCGATTTAGCGGAAAAGGTGATGGTTAGGTCACCTTCTGTATCGCTGCCGACCATATGGAGCAGAGAATTGGCCACCATAGAGGCGTCAATTTTTCCTGAAAACCGCATAGAGAACACATTGAGCCGCATGGAAGGCCCTGTCCGTTGAATGACGGCTTCTTCAAGCGGCTGTGACGTTTCCGGCGCAGGAGCGGAGTCAGCTTCCGGTAAAGTCTCACCAAGAAACTGCCGCCAGTTTTCCTGCACGGATTTGGGCTGACGGCCATTATTCTTTGTTAAGGTGACCCCTAATTGAGAAGCGCGGCGGAAAACGTTGCTCTGACTGCAGCCGAACATTTTGCCCATGGCGGGGCAGCCCACATGATATGTATCAATAATGTGCTGGAGATACTCCTTTTGCATGGAGGCAGACAACTGGGAAAAAGACTCCCAGGTCATGGGTTGGTTGAGATTCATGGTCATACACTGGCCGTTCCTTTCTTTCCATTGTTTTGGTGTGAGGTGGTCAGACGGCAGGCCGCAATAGCGACTTTTGCTGCCGCATTTGCGGTGGCGGGCATTCTGCGCTACACGCTTTTTCTGTAACACATCATAGTCAAAATCTGTCACGGGCTATTCACCCTTTCATCGACTTTATATTTCTCCTCAAGGTCTTTGGGAGACCGCGCCTTACCCAGCTTTTTGGCAGATGCGCCGGAGATTTCATAGAGATAGTAGAAGTCACGACTTGTCTCCTTGCTGGTAATGAAAAACCGCAATGCGCCTTTCTTATCATAGTAGCGCATCCAGAAGCGCTCGCCCTTGGGGCACTTGATCTCAGCCATAGTAATCACCCCGCAGCTGCGTGACGCAATCGGCGATGATATCGGCGGCCTCGTCCAATTCTTTGATGAAGTTCAAACGGGAGAAGGAAAACCGCACGGAAGCGCGGGCTTCTTCATCAGAAAGGCCGATGGCCTTCAGCACATGGCTGGGCGTATTTTCCATGCTGCAGCAGGCGCTGCCGGCAGAGGCACAGACCTCATAGCTATCCAGCATGAGAAGGAGGGTCTGTGCATCTACGCCGTCAAAGCGCATGTTGAGAATCTTCTGCTTATGGATTGTCTGATCGCCGTTGATATGGCAGCCCCATAGTTTCTGTGTCAGCTCTTCTGCCAGGTAATCTCCAGGACAACATCGCAAAGTGTATGGGCTGGACAAAATCTTATGGGTAAACTCACAGGCCGCGCCAAACCCAACAATGCCGGCAGCATTCTCGGTGCCGCCGCGCAGACCGAACTCCTGCGCGCTGCCGCCAAAGATCAGTGGTATTAAAAGAGAGGGATCACGAGCATAAAGAGCGCCCATACCTTTGGGGCCGTGTATCTTATGGGAAGAAATAGAGAGGAAGTCGCAGCCGAGCCCCTTGGTGTCCAGCGTTAGATATCCGGCGGCCTGCACGCAGTCCGTGTGGAATAGCGCCGCATGTTCATGACATATGGCGGCGATGACGGCTGATCGCCTCGATCGGCTCTACTGCTCCGACCTCGTTATTGACGTACATCACGGAGACAAGACCGGTTTCGGGATGGAGCATATGGCTGACAGTTTCAGGATCAATGGAGGCAGTGCCCTGACGGGGCGGGATCAGCTCTACATCAAACCCGTCTTTTATCAACGAATTTGCCGCCTTTAAAGCGGAATCATGCTCGATGGCGGAGACCAGGACATGGGTCTTGCCAACGCTTTTAAGCGTTTCTTTCAATCCATGAAAAACCAGATTGTTGGCTTCGCTGCCGCCGGAGGTAAAGATGACCTGTTCCGGAGAGGCGTTGATAAATTTTGCCACTTGCTCTCTTGCTTTACTGACCGCCGCATTGGCGCGGCGGCCAAGGGCATAAAGACTGCCGGGGTTCCCGTACTGCCCTTCAAGATACGGCATCATGGCATCCAGCACGGCCGGATGAATGCGGGTGGTTGCCGCGTTATCGAGGTAGATCATATGCGCTCAACTCGCTTTCTCTATAATAGTATGCACTATAACATCCCATCAAGCAGCCTTCAAACCGTTGGTAGCAAAGGGCTGGAAGGGGGTATTTTTTTCCAACAGCCTGAAAAATCAGGCGTGGCAACAATCTAACCAAGGAGTATATCTGCTGGAAGGATCTCATTCAATGTGCGGGGTGTGTAATACATCCACGGCATCATGACGCCCACGTTATACATGTGGCAGGGCTTATCATAAAGCTCGGTCATGAGGCGCTTATGATACTCCATCATATTGTACTCGAAGGAGTTATGGACATGCCCGTAGAGGTGATACCAGCCGTAGAAATGGTTCTTGAAGCAGAGGATTGGATAGTGGCAGAGCACCACATGGCGGCCCTCATCTTCCACCTCAAGATAATCGGTGATCTTGACAAACTGCTTGGCAAAAGTACCATCGCCGCAGCGGTCATGGTTGCCCTTGATGAGGAATTTCTGCCCGTTGAGCTGTTGCAGGATGGGAACGGCGACGCTGGACTTACACCAGAACATATCGCCCAGCACATAGACGATATCACCGGGCGACACCACACTGTTCCAGCGCCGGATCAATTCGGCGTCCATTTCCTCCACGGAGGTAAAGGGGCGGTTATCAAACGCCAGACAGTTGGCGTGCCCGAAGTGCATATCCGCGATGTAAAATCTCTTACTGATGGATTGTTGTTGCGCCATCTGGAATATCCTCCTTCCGCTCTGTCTTCTCACCGAAAATCAGCTTAACCAACTTAGATGGCAAGAAGAAAAATAGAATTGCCATAAATGCGACGAACCACCACATAGGCCACATAATACAAAAGAATACAATATCTTCTATATCAGGATCGTAAAATCCGTCGCCATCAAGTGGGTTGTAACCCGACCACTTTATCATAAATGCGGTAATGATAAACCCGATGATATAAGCGCCGACCGCATAGAAAATAATCAAAAGTGTTTTCATATCAGATATGGCAGTCCACAATGGTCAGCTCCCAGCCGTTGGCAAGAGCAGGCTTAATAAAGGTCTCATAGTAGCTATAACACCAGGCGGTGTCCTCCTCCGGTGTTTCGCTGCTGCAGCCAAACCAGCCCATCTTTCCCTCTTCGTGCCATTCTCCGTCCGGCGTAAGGACAGCGAAGGTGGAAAACTCTGTCACCTTTCGGATATACGTTTCCTCATCCGGATAAAGGGCGAGCAGGTATTCCTTTTTGAAGAAGTGATCGCCATCAATAAACTCCTGATAGGGCGTCAGGTCTTCCAGATCGTTCTGGCGCATGGCGTCAAAGTCGATGTCAGAAACCGGCAGGTAATCATAGAGGCAATGGTCGCTCTTGCTGAGGAGCTTGGCACCAAAACGGCCACCCACAGACCACCAGTCCCACTTGGAATCAGGGTTATAGGTGGAATACACAGCGCCGGTGTCCGGATCGATCATGTCTTCATCATAATACTGGAGTTCATGCTGATAGATCTCCTCATCTGTTTTATCGGCGTTGCGGTTATCCTGACGCTCATCCGCAATGATCTGCGCCTTGGTCTTATATAAATAGCGGGGAACGCGAATATTCTCATCATAGGGAGCCAGCAGTTCCTCGACTGTGGCACCTTTAGGATCGGTAAAAACCGCGACAGAATAATGGCTCATACATCTTCCTCCAATTCTTTCAGTTCTTTCTCCAGTGCGCTCAGCTGCTCCGCAGTCAGCGGCTGCAGCTTGGACTCGTCAAACTTGTTGTAGGTATAGGTGACTACAAGGCCATCCGTCTGGACGCGGCCGCCCTTATAATATTGTGCCCACACATCCTCGGAGTCCTCGCCGTCTCCGCGAAGCTCAAAAACCACATCAGGGAAACGGTAAGAGAGAAGCCGCATGTCTTTGTCACAATCGTACCATTTTGTATAAGCCGACCAGCCGTATTCGGCGCAGCCGCCCGGCTCGAAGATGTTCAGTTCCTTGATGGCGTTTTCTACATTCTTGATGGCGGGATCATCCAGCCCATTTGCGTCGTCAATGTAAAGTTCGTAACCTGTATAATAGCCCATATCAAATCTCCTTTACCAGATCAAGTTGTTCACCTATGTCTGACAGACAATCCGCCAGATGATAGCATAAAGAGCGCAGCCAGACAGCGTCCTTGTCCGCTGTGATCCGGTCGCGCTCCTGTGGCGTTAAATCGGAAAAGCAGATGCTCTGCCACTTTCCTTCCCGTTGGATGCGGAAATAGCATCCGTCCAAATTACGATTCATGATAACCTCCTAATCATCCAGCCAGTTATTTTCCGCGTAAACAAAACCGGCGGCAGCACCGCCGGTAGCCGTGAGCCAGAGCACCCAGAAAATAACAAGCGGGGTGTTCTGGTATTTGATCTTGTAGTAGACGACCTCCTCCGGCGTTTGGGAGAGGAACATCTCCGGCTTGTCCGGAATAGTGCCATCCCGAAGGTCTGTATGTATGGTGACATCGAAGGAAGCAGGCACGGCATCGAAATACCAGCGGGTGCGGCCTTCGGTCAGGTAGCGGCTTCCGCCTAAGTAGACGGGCTGCGCATGATAGTAAAACTTGTCCCGGTCGAAAACCTGGGACAAAAACTGCACCTTTGTACAGGTTCGCGCTTCGCTGCCGGCGTAGTCCCAGGAATAGTAGATCTCCGTGCGGGTGTGGGTGTGGCCTTGAGAATCTGTGGTGGTGACTGTGCGGGTGTGCTGGTTATAATGCTCCTCAGTTTTCTGGATATAGAGGTACTCCCATTCTACTTCCGAATAGGAAACCGGATCGACAGCGGAAAGGGTGCCGTAAACCAGAGCGTTGCCGAAGTTGGTGTCCATCCCGTAGCGGAACTGCTGGGCATCCGTGATCTGGACGGCGGTGGTATACTGCTCCAGACGGAGCTGAGAACCGGCGGCAATGGAGTGATGGATCATGATACCAAGCGCCAGCATAATGGCCACAATGCCGGCCGCTACAAGCACCTCACGAGGTTTTATTTCGAGGCGGGTCATCGGTCGAAGAGATTCTGCGGCGCGTCCTGCGGGGCATTATAGGCCGTGTAATCGCTGTCTACGGCGGTGTAGCCCATGATG
>ERZ791830.2006-NODE-2006-length-10790-cov-3.795715_pt1 | contig 10790 bp, 8 predicted proteins | sample MGYA00509945_ERZ791830 | MGnify/ENA primary metagenome ERZ791830 (study PRJEB30046, sample SAMN00792021) | human gut metagenome | study: EMG produced TPA metagenomics assembly of the A metagenome-wide association study of gut microbiota in type 2... | reverse complement strand
ATGGTTTAAACGGCTCTCTTGAGATAGGGAGCGCAATTTATTTACATATGAAACATAAAATAAATAAAGTAATCTTACCTGCATCCTTATTATCTGCTATCGTTTCCGGAAGTTTTTCCCAAACACAACAACCCAATATTGTTATCATCCATACCGACGAGCACAATTTCCGTACGCTGGGATGTTACCGGGAATGCCTGCAAAATGAGCAAGCTTTCCCCTGGGGAAAAGAAGCTGTCGTTGAAACACCCCATATCGATCGTCTGGCACATCAGGGGGTATTATTTACGCGATGTTATGCAACGTCTCCGGTCAGTTCCCCCAGCCGGGCATCTTTCATGAGCGGACTTTATCCGCAGAATAACGGGGTATGGACAAACGACATGGTACTGTCTGATGCAGCCGTAACATTCGGAGAATCACTGCGACAGAACGGTTATGCCACCGGATACATCGGTAAATTACATATCAATGGCAAAGGACGCCCCGAATGGCATCCCAAGCGGGACTTCGGTTTTTCAGACAACCGTTATATGTATAACCGCGGCCACTGGAAAAAAATAGAGGAAACAGCCGAAGGACCGACATTCAGAACGGATGCAGATGTGAAAAGCACGGACGAACAGACATTCCCTACCGACTATTTCACCACGCAGGCTATTGAGTTCATCAACCGGCATAAGGAAGGACCGTTCTGCTGCATGCTCTGTTTCCCGGACCCGCATAGCGCCAATCTGGTAAGGCCACCATATGACACCATGTATAGCCGGATCAGATTTAAAGAACCGGCAACAGCACTAACGGATACGACAGGACGCCCCGCCTGGTCACACGGAAATAACCTGAAAGCAGACCAACCCGAGGATATGGCTCAATATTTCGGAATGATTAAATGTATCGACGATAATGTAGGGCGCATCCTGGATGCGTTGAAAGGTGCCGGTATCCTGGACAATACAATCATTATCTTCACCTCCGACCACGGAGACATGTGCCGCCAGCACGGACTGATCAATAAAGGCGTTCCGCTTGATGATTCCTCACGGGTACCGTTTATCATCAGTTACCCGGCCGGTATGCGTCAAGGGATCAGGATAGAGAATGTCATGTCTGTAACCGATTTCACTCCTTCCCTGCTGAGCTTCTGTAATATACGACCTACTACACAGTATGATGGCCGTGATTTATCGCTTCTATGGAAAGGAGAGAAACTTCCGGAAAAATACAAAGACATAGTCTTTATGCGGGCAATTACTCCTAAAATAAAAAGCGATTGGGATGAATCGGCTACAGCGATGCGAACGAAATGGATATCAGCAGTAACTCCGGAATATAAACTGACCTATTCCGAATATGCATCTGATGTTCCCTGGCTCACCGATCTGAAAAAAGATCCGGATGAACTAGTCAACTGCTATCGGGACCCGGCCTACAAGGAAATCGTTTCCCGGTTAGCTGCTGACTTGAAAGAATATGGGGAACAATACAACGACCCAAGGATTAAGCATCCTAAGATACAACAGGAAATTCTATCTGCAATCTTGAAAAAGTAGACAATATCCGTTAAAAATACAGCGTACAGCAAGGCGGATATAGAAAAAATGCAGACCTTTAGTTCCTAAACAAAAATATCATAAACTTATATATACTTTAAATATTATGAAATCAAACGTATTGATCGGTCTCGGACTGGGAGCTTTCTTATTCTCCCCCTCCACCTCTCATGCCCAAAAGGCGAAAGAGACAAAGACCCCGAATGTCATTTTTATCTATGCCGACGACCTCGGTTATGGTGACCTGGAATGCTATGGAGCAACCCGCGTACAAACGCCAAATGTAAACAAACTGGCAGACAGTGGTATCCGCTTTACCAACACACATGCAACAGCGGCCACCAGTACCCCATCCCGTTATTCCCTGCTTACCGGAGAATATGCCTGGCGCAGACCCGGTACGGACATCGCTGCCGGTAATGCCGGAATGATTATCCGCCCGGAACGCTATACCATTGCCGATATGTTCAAAAATGCAGGCTATACAACAGCTGCCCTGGGTAAATGGCATCTGGGACTGGGCGACAAGACTGCCGAACAGGACTGGAACGCTCCTCTGCCTGCCGCATTAGGTGATTTAGGATTCGACTATTCCTATATCATGGCAGCGACAGCCGACCGTGTTCCCTGTGTATTCATCGAAAACGGAAAAGTGGCCAACTACGACCCGTCCGCTCCTATCGAAGTAAGTTATCAGAAACCTTTCGAAAGCGAACCTTTAGGAAAAGATCATCCGGAACTTCTATATAACCTGAAGCATAGCCACGGCCATGATATGGCTATCGTAAACGGTATAGGACGTATCGGTTATATGAAAGGCGGCGGCAAGGCTTTATGGAAAGATGAAAACCTGGCAGATTCCATCACGACACATGCCCTCGATTTCATCAAAGCAAACAAAGATAAACCCTTCTTCATGTATTTCGCGACAAACGACGTACATGTTCCCCGCTTCCCGCACGACCGCTTCAGAGGCAAGAACCCGATGGGATTGAGAGGCGACGCTATCGTGCAGTTTGACTGGAGTGTCGGACAAATCCTCGACGAACTCGACAGGCTGGGACTAAGAGAAAACACCTTGATCATCCTTTCCAGCGACAACGGTCCTGTTGTGGATGACGGTTATGCAGATCAGGCAGAAGAACTGCTGGGCGATCATAAGCCGGGCGGTCCGTTACGCGGCGGTAAATACAGTGCATTTGAAGCCGGAACCCGTATCCCTGCTATTGCAAGCTGGCCGAAAGAAATAAAAAAAGGCCAAGTATCGGACGCATTAATGTCACAGGTTGACTGGTTCGCTTCACTGGCAGCACTGACAGGTTCCGTTCTTCCCAAGGGAGCAGCCCCCGACAGTTACAATTATCTGGGTACCTTGTTAGGAACAGACAATGCCGACCGTCCCTGGGTGATCGAACAGGCATCCGACCATACGTTATCTGTCCGCACAAAAGACTGGAAATATATTGAAACCAGCAACGGACCGAAAATAGTTCCCTGGGGACCGAAGATCGAGACCGGTTATTCCAAAACTCCTCAACTGTACGATATGACACAGGTAGGCGAACAGGAAAACCTCGCTGAAAAACGTCCGGAAGTCGTTTATCAGTTACAGGAAATTCTGAAAGGTGTACGTAACAATACAGTCAAACCTAAATAATCAGATTTTATCTGTTTAGACTATAAATCAATGGTCCGAAGCGAAAGTTCCGGGCCATTTTTATGTTTTTACCTTTTTTTATCAGGGAATAGGCATTATCTTTGTGGCAATTTGGCAGAAAATAAAAGGATAATGCTGGGACTTATTAGTAAAGGAATTGTGATAGGCGTACTTGTATCAGCCCCTATGGGCCCGATAGGTATGTTGTGTATACAAAGAACATTGAACAAAGGACGTTGGCACGGTTTCGTTACCGGCCTGGGAGCAGCCTTATCGGATGTCATCTATGCGGCACTGACCTGCCTGGGAATGGGAGTTGTCGTCAACTTCGTGGAAGCCAACCAGGCACCGCTCCAACTAATGGGCAGTATCGTTCTCGGTCTTTTCGGTTACTACATATATCAATCCAATCCTGTAAAAAACTTAAAAAAGCAACGTGAAAAAAAGTTATCGTTCACACAGGATTTTATTACAGCTTTTCTTCTTACCTTTAGCAACGTATTAATCGTGCTGCTATATATAGGACTGTTTGCGCGTTTTGGATTTGTGTTGCCGGATCATTCCGTCTGGATGTTGGTGGGAGGAATAATATGCATAGGAATAGGTGCCGTCCTTTGGTGGTTCGGCATCACATATATAGTTGCGAAATTAAAAAAGTGGTTTAATGTACGGGGAATATGGTTATTGAATCGGATTGTAGGGACAGTCATCATTATATTGGCTATTGTAGGGGTATTATCGGTACTCCTCACCTCATATTTCCATTTGCCGTTGCTCCAAATCTATAATTAACATGAAGAAGCTTAAAGTACCTTATTTAGTAACGCTGGATGTGCTGGATTTATCATCAGTCGGTTTTCTGTTGGAAAACAAAGCCCAGCGAGAGTATATCGATGTCATCAATTGGGAAGAATACCCTTATAAACCAATTGTCGCTTTCGATATTGCGCGAACGGATGAAAATCTTTATATCCGTTATTTCGTAAAAGGGAATTCATTAAAGGCTGTTCACAGCTCAGACGGTTCCCCGGTTTATACAGATAGTTGTGTCGAGTTTTTCATGAAAACGGTCGATGATCATAACTACATGAATTTCGAGTTCAATTGTATCGGAACCTGTGATGCTGCCCGCCGCCAGTCGCGTGATATCAAAAGATCGCTAAATACCGATGAATACACTTCTATCCGTCGGTATTCATCCATAGAGAACAAACCTTTTTCAGAAAAGACAGGTGTATTCTCCTGGGAGTTGGTCGTATCTATCCCCTTCAGGCTCATGGGACTCGATCCGGAAAACCTGCCGGAAAAAATCCTGGGCAATTTCTACAAATGTGCGGACGATACAGAATATCCCCACTTTGTCAGCTGGAACCCGATAGACCTCCCAAGCCCCGACTTCCACCGTCCGGAGTTTTTCGGAGAGATTTATTTATAAAATATCAACTATTCCCGGTGAGTATATCCCGGGAATAGTTCAATTACCTAATCCTCCTGATATGCCTTTTACCACTCTATTGATTGATGACGAACCGGCCGCACATTACGCATTGAAAGAGTTGCTCAAAAATCATGCAGATACAATTCAAATTGCGGGAGAAGCCTTTTCCGGCAAAGAAGCTATTTCGTTATGTGAGAAACTAAAACCGGAACTTCTCTTTCTGGATATCAGAATGCCGGATATGAATGGCTTCGAGGTGCTGGAACAGCTATCTTCTCAACCCTACGTTATCTTTTCCACCGCTTATGATCAATATGCTATTCAGGCTTTTAATGAAAATTCGATCGACTATCTGTTAAAGCCTATAGAAGAAAAACGTTTCGAACAATGTATTCATAAACTAAAGCGATTAAACCTGAAATCGCCAGCTATCAATTATACAGAATTAAATCAGCTGTTCGCCCAACTTCAAAAAAGCCAAAAGAAAGCAAGCGCCATTCCTATTCATGTTCAATCTAAAATCATATTGGTCCGCTGTTCCGATATTACATTTTGTAAATCGGCAGACGGTTACGTTTCTTTGTTTACAGACAAAGGTAAAGAGTATATATCCGACCTCAACCTGAGTCAATTGGAAGAACGTCTTCCGAGCTCGTTCCTACGTGTCCAAAAGTCATATATCGTTAATAAAGAGAAGATAGAAGAGATACATAAATATTTCAATAATCGGCTCATTCTGGTTATGAGTGATAGACCCCATACCCATATAACCACCGGAACCAGCTATATAACAGTGATCCGGGAAGAGCTCGATTTATAGTTACAGTCCGATAATACAGGTTTGCCTTTCATTTTTTCAGGTTCAAAGAATTTCACTTTCAGAACATCTTCTAACCTGCTAGATTTGCCTTACTATTAATTAAATGAATGAAACAATGAAAAGACTTTATTACATTTTATTCTGTCTTCTGTTTTTCTGCCAACTAAGAGGACAACAGGCAACTCTCATCATCATTCCGGAAAAGGAAAACAATGAAATCAGCTATCAATTTTCAGATAGCGAACATCTTCCTTTTTATACATTATTTCAAACGAAACAGGCAGAACCTGATGGGGTCTTCCATATCAGCTTACCCGTACAACAACCAGTAGTCCTCAATCTTCTGACAGAAGATCGTTTATCTTTTCGTGTCTATCTGACAAAAGACAGCCACGATACAATCCGGATCCGAAATAACCAACCCTTCTTTTCCGGGACCAATACCATTTATAATCAATGCTTGCAAGAAATACAAAAAACAGAAGAGTATTGCCACAGCATTTCCTATTCCAAGCATCATGAACTTCACGCGGTCGATTCACTGAAAGAATTTACACAGATTGTCAATAACAAACAGGCCGAATTAATAACTTTCCTTAAAGGTCAAAACGTATCTTCCGATTTTATTCATAATCAGAGTCATATTATAAATTGCATGTTCACACATTTGTTTTATAAAAAGATATTGAACCTCTACACCAATCGAAAAATAACCGACGAATGGCTTAAAGAGATAAAAAAACAACTTTCGTTTGACTTCCAAGAAGGGGCAAACCTTTGCTATTCGGAATATGAACGAATGCTATATATGAACACAACCATTAATTACTTCATTATTGAAAAACATTCCCCACAGGATATAGACAGGGACAAGATCAATACATTTCTTTTGAATGAATATAAAAAGAAGAGAACAGGGAAATACCTGGAATATGCCTGGGCCAGTTTGATCTATAATGACATTTTTCAACGTGATTTCAGTGAAGACATACCTTCCCTTTACGATCAGTTCTGTTCCGAGTTTCCACAAAGCGAATTCATCGGCATATTATCTCCTGAAATAGAGAAAATCAGACAATTTCATCATATACCGGAAACTTCCAACAATATAACCATTCTTCCCACAGATACCATACTAAAAAATCTGGAAGAAGCCGTACATCCTTTTATAGGGAAAATCGTCTATATCGATTTATGGGGAACTTGGTGCGGCCCTTGCCAGAAAATGTTTGCATATAGTAAGGCATTAAAAAATGCAACTAAAGAAATGGACATTATCTATTTATATATTTCACTGGACCGTCCGGAAAATCGGGATAAATGGAAGAAAATGGTTTATTATTACAAACTGGAGGGATACCACTTACAGGCAGGAATCACATTGGCCAAGTCTCTCTATGCATCACTGGGACATAAAGGGATGTTAGCCATTCCACAATTTATAATCATCGGGAAAGATGGAAAAATAGCGATAGAAAAAGCTGCCGCCCCCGATAATCTGGAAAAAGTCGTTGAACAATTAAAACAAGTAAGCAATGAATAACGGACATACAATGAATTATTATATAGAAGGAGTAATATTTATAATAACAATCGCTATTATCACGTATCCCTTTCTATCTTTCATTCTCAAAAAAGTCATCTCCAACAAATGGCTTAACAGACTCAGTTTTATACTGATTTCATTAGGTGGCCAGGTGATATACCTGGAAAAATACAATGACCCTATTAGCATAAAACTAGTCATTTCACTCTTTTTCTCTTACATTCTTTTTCATCTTATTGCAGACCAACTATACCGGCTCAATAAAGAATGGAGGATAATTCTTGAAACTTTACTTACCGGAGGTTTACTCATGGGTACATTAACCATTGTAGCCTTGGCCGGAAATTATCAAATCACTAAAATCATTACAGAAAGATTTCCTGACGGAAGTTATAGCTTTATTCCCGGTCATTTTGATGAGATGCTGGAAACAACAGTGATCTTTTCCATTATATTAATTGCTTCCAGGTACTTCTATACTTACCTACTGGAAAAAGCAGAAGAAAAGAAACAACGTAAGATAAAAGAAACTATCCTGGAAAAAGAGCTGATCCATGCTCAACTGGAAGCTCTTCATGCTAAAATTAATCCTCATTTCTTATACAATTCTCTCAATACGATTGCCGGACTCGCCCTCGTCGATGGAGAAAAAACCAGACAAATGGCATTGGCCCTCTCTCGTTTTTTCAGATACAGCATTAATAAGGAGCAAACAAATTTAATCTGTGTTTCAGAAGAGATCGAAATGATAAACACGTATCTGGATATAGAGAAAATACGTTTCGGGAACCAACTAGATTATAAAATAGAATGCGATACAGAATGTGAAAAAGAACTTATTCCCAGAATGTTACTTCAGCCACTTGTAGAAAACAGCATTAAGCATGGTTGGAATGTAGATTTGAATTCTATTCTTATACGGATTGTCATTAGAAAAGATAACAACCGGCTCATTATCTCAGTAAAAGATTCCGGAGCCCCTTTCAAGCCAGGCTTCATTCCCGGATATGGATTACAAAGCATCTATGATAAATTAGAACTTCTTTTCCCGAACAAGCATGATCTGTCAATCATTTCCCATCCGGAAAAAGAAGTCCGCATTATGATCAAGGTAACATCTCCGTCAAAATCTTAGTCACCTCTTCTGCCGAAGGATGGATTGCCAAAATCTTTCCATCCTTATCTACCAGATAGGTGCAGCCGCCACTGTTGCCGGCTCCGTACATTTCCCAGATATTTCCTTTATCGTTCAGTTCGACTAAGTTCAACCAGGGGTATTTGTCCTGTTCGATTGCCTTTTTCATGGCATCCGTGTTATTATTTTCACGGGCAATGCCGACTACGGTGAATCCTTTGTCTTTAAATGCTTCATAAATAGGGATCATGCTGGATGACAAACGGCGGCACGGTCCGCACCAGGAAGCCCATAAGTCGATTAAAGCAACTTTCCCTTTTATCTGATCCGAAAGTTTTACCATATTCCCTTCAAGGTCCGGGGCAGAAAAGTCAATGTAAGAACCTCCAACCTTTACATTCAAACTCGCAATGATACGCTCCATATCCGTGATATAAGGATGGGAAGAGAATTTTTCTTTATACTTGTTTTCAAATATATCCTGATAGACGGAAACATCTTCCTCCCCCGGACTATAGCGGGCCATCATAATAGCGCGGTCAAGCATCTGTTTCAAAATACATAAGCCGTTCAATGTCGGTTCTTTTTGTATATAATCAAGTTTCCATTGCCGAATACCCTCAAAATATTCTTTATACTTCTTATTCAGCGCAATGCCTTCTTCTGAGAATTCTTTTCCGGCTTTGTTCAAACGGTCATATTCGGGATAGAGCGTTCTCCGTTCTTCGTCCGTTTTCGCAGCAGATATACGTTTCTTTAAATCATACATTTCTTTTGAATAATAGCGTTCATCCTGATCCAGGGCATCCCGGTCCTTTTCCAATTGGTTCACAGGATACAATTTCTCCATTTCCTCCTGCATACGGATTTCTTCTTTATTCAAAGCGGATTCCGTTTGTAAGACACTATGCGGACGGTGTTCCATCGGGTAAAGAGTGAAATGTAAAGTTCCTTTCTCGGAGATAAAATAGGTCGGACGCCAGGAACCGTTCAATTGCTCTTCCCAGAAAACCAGTTCGTAAGTTTCATTTTCATCCGCAGTCAGTGTATAGCTGAATTTACCATCCCTGACAGGAATAGAAATAAACGGGGTAGTACGCATATCTTTCCCGGCACGCATCAATGTCAGGCGGGAGCTTTCAGGGCGGTCTATTACTTCTCCTTCCAGTACACATTCAAAAGTACCGGGTTGAGCAGGCTGCTTTTTCAAATGTATGCCTTCGATATGGAAATCACCTTTTTCCGTTCCTTCGATAAAACTGATGGCTTCTTCATTCTCATCTACCGGCTCAAAGAATAACGTAGCCGGAGAATTGCCGGACTCGGGCATATAAACCTCCTTATCCAGTTCAAAATCGGACGATTTCAGTAATTTATATTTCTTTCCCGAAGTAACACTTTCCAGATAGGCACCCGAAGAGAGGCGAACCCAATAATTCGGACGGTTGTACATTTCCGCATAGAGAATCGTTGCCGTATCTGTCAGCTCCACCCGGTAAACTTCCATGGTTGTTGTATTTTTATTATCTATAACCGGATAATCGATAACGCGGCTTTGCTTTGTACAAGCGACACTGAGGCAAATTAGCAGAAAAAGTAATAGTTTCATTTTCATAATCAGTCAAATCAAAGGATTAATAATTTATCAAAAGTAAGTAATATGCCACAATAAACAAAAAATAAGGATGGAAGTATACCTCCACCCTTATCTAACACACAACTCCCCGAACTATTTATTTTTATCTTTCGATAATTTCAATTCAATAACAAAAGCGACAATCAGTCCGATCCCACCAAATAACAGGACAGATGCACCATAAACGGTACTGATTAATTCTCGTCCGGACCAATTATCCATATCCAAATTAACAGTACTGGAGATAAGAAATCCAACCAACAATCCCAATCCGATACCGGTCAACAAACATCCGGCTTTCAACGAAGTGAAAGAGCCGTTAGCCAAACGATGCAGACCGATCTTCATATCGAATGCGGATGCATCCAGTTTATCACCGATCTTCTCGATGATAGCTAACCGTTCTTTTTTCCGTACAAACAATTCAAACAAGCCGTAAATAGCGGCACAAACGATTCCGATGATAAGCGGAGCTTTTATGAATTCCATCATAGCAGTAAATATTAAATGTTATTATTAATTCGTTTATAAGTTTGACGCAGCTTCTTAGAAAAGGTTACAGTTTTCATTATATCTTCCATAAAAAATCACTTGAAAATGGAGAAATCGCATTTTTATGTAATACGTATATAATCATCAAATAGGCTACGACAGTATGTTTGATGACATGATAAATAAAATAAGAGATGGATTATCATAGGTTGAAATATTATTAATATGTATATTTGCATTCGAAAAGGCTTTTGAATTGAAGTCTTGTGTTGCGTGTGATATTTGTGCGTCTAAATGAAAATCGGCTAAATTTTCTTAAGAACGAATGCACAAAGAAAGCCCTCGCAACCCTTTACCGAATATACCTGTTATCTATGCTGCTGTTGTAGTATGGATATACTATTGTATACAGATAAAGGGGGGCGTGCGGCTGACTTTTATTCGTTGTTGGGTCTTAGCCGAACCTTCATTTTGTAGAAGTTCAGTCCGCCGCCCTTCTTTTTTATGAATGGG
>ERZ791830.2002-NODE-2002-length-10806-cov-7.572877_pt1 | contig 10806 bp, 10 predicted proteins | sample MGYA00509945_ERZ791830 | MGnify/ENA primary metagenome ERZ791830 (study PRJEB30046, sample SAMN00792021) | human gut metagenome | study: EMG produced TPA metagenomics assembly of the A metagenome-wide association study of gut microbiota in type 2... | reverse complement strand
ACACCAGCGTGCGCGCTGGTTCGCAATGACAGAGCGTTTTCTAACAGCCCCTTGCTTTTACTGGTAAGTCATGTTGCGGCGGGATATACCGTCAGGGCTTTTCCAGGATCCGTATTCCGTTGGCTGCCTGGTATGTCTCCACATAACCGCACTTTTCAAAATAACCGATACTCTCCGGCCAGCCTTCCTCTGCTACCACCTGGTCCGGCCATTTGCTCGGATTCAATTGATAGTACAGCTGAAGCCGAAACAGCGCCGCTTCCTCATTCTCCCCTATCCAGGCGGAATAGCTGCTGTTCGTCCGGCTTCCAAAGAGATACAAATAGGTTTCCGGTCCCAGCACAAGTAAAGAACTTTCGTCCTCCACATGGGTCATAGCGTCTGTCCAGGAAAGATACTCCCATTCCCGTTCCGGTGTTACCACCAGCCCCTTATGGGTTCCCTCCCTCAAAAGCTGGGTTTGCCTGGAAACATCCTGATCCCAGAACACGAAGTTCCACCGGAGACTGATTTCCAGAGTGCCCAGCAATACAATGGCAGCCACCAGGAGGCACGGGAAGACGTATTTTGCCAGAACCGGCCGTGTCTCGCCGCACAGCTCCTTAAGCGTCACCACAGTAATGGCCACACTGGCCACCATAGATACGGTCATTGCAGAACTGATGGCGTAAAAGCCCTGATTGGAGGAAAGGTGAATGCACAACCCATACACCGCCCCAGGCAGCCACATCCCCCAGAAGATATCCTTTACGGATTCTCTCCGATAAACCGCGTAAAAGTACAGTCCTGTCAGATTCAGCGGGAACATCAGGAAATTGATATAATCCCGGCAGGCATAAATACTGCGGATCGTCAATACCAGTACGGCAAAATCCAGCAAACGCCGGACTATTGGCTTTTTGACGTACATGCCCGCTGCGGTCAGACCCGCAAATGCGATAAAAGAGCGATGCGTTCTTAGAATCGATAGCAGCTCTCTGCCTTTATAGGCCAGAGAACTGCCGTGCTCCGGATCGCTGAGCATGCCCTTCAGAATTATGCCACACTGGTCAGGATGAATGTGTGTCAGAATTTCCGCCAGCACGCAGATCGCGGGCAACACAATTCCCAGAGAAAAGGACAGGAATCGCTTCGGCATTACAAAGGTAGGCATATTCTTTTTCTTCCGGCAGCCCCAGGAGAAAACGCCGTAAGCAACATAGAGGATTGACAAATAGGGGCAGCAGAGGACCGCCATCGCAAAGAAGAAACCGCTGATTGCATCGCTCCACCACATAGAAGCCAAGACAAGAATGACTGTAGCAGCGGCCAGGCAATCAATGCCCATAGAATTATAGGATAGCGCCCCGATACCGAAAGGGGCGTAGACATAAAAAATAAGCACTGCCGCAGCGGCCCCAATACCAGATTTTTTTCGCAGCAGAAAGAACAGCAGCAGACTAATACCCAGGTGGGCAGCAACATACAGATAGCGAAAGCTAAGGCAGATACCCTCCGTGCCGCCGTTTATTCGGAGGAAAGCAGCCATTGGAAACCGCAGAATCCACCCCGATAGCTGGGACAGATGCCACTCATTCAGAAGAAGTCTATCCCCCTGGCAAAGCCTATATGGGATTGTAAGGTAGAAAGATTCATCTATATTGGTAAACCCATATCTGCATTTTTCCAGCAGCATCCAGCTCAGCGGCACCATTCCCAACAGGAACAGCAGAATATCCAGATTTTTTCGGATATAATCTTTTTTCATTACGGCGATCTCCTCTTCAGACAGCATAGAGCAGGCTATGAAACACACTTTTTGTATTATATACAATTGTCTCGCAATGTGCAAGTCCTTCTTCCCGTCTGAAATTTCAGCAACGTCCAACAAAAAAATATAAAAGCCCGGTAAGAATCCTCAGCTTCTGAAGCAGAATGCAGGAAGCAATCCAATCATTGGGCACCTCCCCACGGAATTTTCAGAAAATATCTTGTTGAGAGGGCATCCGCTTGGCAAAACAAACTCTGACGCTAAGATGATCCTAACTTTTTTCTGAACCCCGTGACGTTTCCCCTTTCAATTCTTATTACATGGGTGAGGAACCTCAGAGATTCCCGGAGAAAGGAGTGTCATGCATTGGACGACACACAGATCATCGCGTTGTTTCTGGCCAGAGACGAGAACGCCATCCATGAGACGGACCTGGCCTATGGCCGGAGGTTGCATACGCTGGCGAACCGGATCCTGCCGCCCGGGCCAGACTGCGCAGGCCTCTTCTGATCGCGGCGCTGATCGCCCTGCTTCTGCTGCTGGTGGGCTGCGGGGCGGCCTATATCATCACCCGCAATCTGAACTGGTCCAAGGAGCTGGAAAAGGATCTGCGCTTTTACAACGAAGATACCTCCGTTGGCGCGGTGTCCAAGGGCTGGGTCCTGGACGAGGCCATGTTCACCCTCTCCGCCGCGCCTCCCGAAAACGGGAACGTAACGATCACCTGCGGCGAGTGGAGCCTGGACGCCACCGGCACCCTGGACATCGGCACGGAATACTGGATCGAAAAGTGGAACGGAACCACCGCAGAGGCCGCCGCCGTTCTCCGGGCCATCGACCTGGACAGTCCCTCGCAGTTCTCCTACGCCCAGGACCTGGAGCAGATCAAATCTGGCGGGCTGGTTCAAAAGACCGGCGGCTTCAAGAACACCACCGCCCAGACGTCCATGACCATCGATTCTGCCTCCCGGCTGGCGGCGGCGGAGATCCCCGTGGACAAGACCAACATTCAAAGCGTCTTCTACGACCCGGAGGCCAAGATCTGGAAGGTGGAATTCTGCCGTTCGCAGCATGATGAGATCTATTACGCCGTCTACCTGGACGATACAGGGATCACGCAGCTGGTTGTAAGCAAATAAACAGTTTGGCCGCCGGAACTGGTACGCAGTTCCGGCGGCCTTGCTGAAATGGCGGTTTGAAGATTTTCTTTCCGGTTTAGCCCCTGCCCACATTTTCCCGGGTGTTCACGCAGCAAGGGGGGCTGTTAGAAAACGCTCTGTCATTGCGAACCAGCGCGCACGCTGGTGTGGTACCCCAAGGGTATTTCCTTCGGGCACAATCCCCCGGATTTTCAAACATCTTGGCCGTAAAACCAAGCTGTTTCCATCCAACCGGGGGGCTGCCACACCAGTGACGTCGGTCACTGGTTCGCAGCGACATACTTTTCTAACAGCCCCTGGCAGGGCGTTAGCCCTGACTGAGGAGGGGCGCTGCGAGCGGAAGCGGCTGGTAATTACGTGCCGCTCTCACCCGTAAGGCCCCTCTTCCGTCTCGCCTACGGCGAGCCACCTTCCCCGCAGGGGAAGGTTAAAAGCTCCCCTTCGGGCGGTGCGTCGCGCAGCAAATCGAATCCCAAAAGTGGAGCTGGCAGGGCGTTAGCCCTGACTGAGGAGGGGCGCTGCGAGCGGAAGCGGCTGGTAATTACGTGCCGCTCTCACCCGTAAGGCCCCTCTTCCGTCTCGCCTACGGCGAGCCACCTTCCCCGCAGGGGAAGGTTAGGGGGAAAGCGCGTTACTTGCTGCTGATATCCGCGCCGAAGTACTTGCCGGACAGCTCGGTGAGCTTGCCCTCGGTGCGCAGGGCTTCAATGGCCTGGTTGACGGCCTCCCGGAGGGAGGCGGTGTCGTCGCCCTTCTGCATGGGGATGGCGATCTCGTTGGCCTCCTCAGACTCGGCCACGATCTTGATGGCGGCGTCCGGGTGCTGGTTCAGGTAGTCAAAGAAGGAGACGTTGGCGTTCAGGGTGGCGTCTGCCCGGCCCTGGAGCACCATCTGGATGGTCTCGTCCAGGGTGTCTACGCCGGAGCAGGCAGCGCCGTAGGCTTCCGCCATCTCCATATAGGTGCTGCCGATGGAGTTGGCCGTGGTCTTGCCCGCCAGGTCCTCAAAGGATTGAATGGTGTCGTTGTCCTTGGCCACCACCAGGGCGGTCTTGATGTAGGCATAGGGGGTGGAGAAGTCGTAGGTCTCCTTCCGGCTGTCGGTGATGTCCACGCCGTTGATGACCATGTCGTACCGTCCGGCCTCCACACCGGCGAGCAATCCGTCCCACTCGCCCTCTACGAAGGTGGCCTTCACGCCCAGCTTCTCGGCAATGGCCTTGCCCACTTCCACATCGTAGCCCACCAGAGCGTCGCTGTCGTCGTGGAAGGACCAGGGGGCCCAGTTGCCCTCCAGGGCGATGACCAGCTCGCCCTTCTGCTGGATCTGGGCCAGGCGGTCGCCGGCCGGTTCCTGCTTCTTGCCGCAGCCGGCCAGGGCCAGAAGAGCGGCCAGAGCCAGAGCGGTCATACGAATCCATTTTTTCATAGTGTTCCCTCCTGTTTGGGAGCTTCTTCTCCCAGAATGGTGCGCAGGAAGGCCCGGGAGCGCTCCTGCTTGGGCTGCCGGAAGAAATCCTCCGGCTTGCTCTCTTCCAAAATCACGCCGTCCTCCATGAAAACCACCTTGGACGACACATTCTTGGCAAAATTCATCTCGTGGGTCACCACCAGCATGGTCATGCCCTCCTGGGCCAGCTGCCGCATGACGGCCAGCACCTCCCCGGTGAGCTCCGGGTCGAGGGCTGAGGTGGGCTCATCGAAGAGGATGATCTCCGGGTCTGTGGCCAGACCTCTGGCGATTGCCACCCGCTGCTGCTGCCCGCCGGAAAGCTGGCTGGGATAGGCAGAGGCCCTGTCCGCCATGCCCACCTTTTGCAGCATCCGCATGCCGATCTCCTCGGCCTGGGCCTTGGGCATTTTCCGGGCCACGATCAGCCCCTCGGTGACGTTTTGCAGGGCCGTCTTGTTCCGGAACAGATTGTAGTTCTGGAACACAAAGGCGGTCTTCTTCCGGATGCGGGCAATGTCGCGCTTGGAGGCATTGTGCAGAGGCACCGTCTCCCCGTCGAAGACCAGCTCCCCGTCGTCGGCGGTTTCCAGAAAGTTGATGCAGCGAAGCAGGGTGGTCTTTCCCGAGCCGCTTTTGCCCAGAATGGCCACCACATCGCCCTTTTCCACGGACAGGCTCACGCCCTTCAGCACGCCCAGCCCATCGAAGGCCTTGTGAATATTCCTGATTTCCAGCATTGCCATACTCACACCGCCCCGTAAGAACTCAGTTTCTTTTCGCCCCAGCTCTGCAGCCTGGTCAGCACCGTGCAGAACAGCAGATAGATGAGGGCGACTTCGATGTACAGCGCCAGATGCTCATAGTACCGGGAGGCGATGCGCTGGGTCACCATGAACATCTCCATCACCGTGATGTTGGCGGCAAGGGAGGTGTCCTTCACCATGGAGATCAGGTTGTTGGACAGGGAGGGGAAGGCCGTGCGCATGGCCTGGGGCAGCAGAATGCGGCGCATGATCTGCATATAGCTCATGCCCACGCAGCAGCCCGCCTCCAGCTGCCCCTTGGGCACGGATTCCAGGGCCGCCCGGATGGTCTCGGCGCAGTAGGCCCCCTCGTTGATGGAGAACACCAGCACCGCCGAGGGGAAGGGCTCCAGCATGATGCCCAGGTTCGGCAGGCCGTAAAAAATCACATACAGCTGCACCAGCAGCGGGGTGCCCCGGACCACCCAGATGTAAAACCGGGCGATCTGCTTGAGCACCTTCACATTGGCAAACTGGACAATGGCCGTAACGACGGCAATGACCAGAGCCAGAGAGAAGGAGATCACCGTCAGGGGGATGGTCATGGTCAGCCCCGGCAGCAAAATCTTGGGGAAGGATTCCAGAAGAATCCGGAATAGTCGTTCGTTCAATGGGTTCTCCTTTGCTTAAAAGTGCTCTGCCAGATCCTGGTAGAATGCGTTCATTTCCTCTTCCGTATCAAATCGGCCAACGTACATCTGGTTGGCCATGGCCCCGGACAGGGCGTCGGGAATGCGGCCGTTCATCACGATATGGCCTGCGTACTTCATCATGATCTCGTAGTCGTCCAGCTTGTAGCGGGTGCCGTCCCGGCGGCCGTAGAAGGCGCAGTAGTGGTGGGCGCCGGTGGGCTTGGTGTTTTTGTCGAAGCAGACCATATCCGCCCAGATCTTATATACATCGGTCTCCTGGCTGTAGTTGTACATGTCCGGGGTGTAGCCGCCGGCGGGGCGCATATTCACCTCCAGGCCCAGCACATCGCCCTTCTTGCCCAGCCCCGCCTGGTCCTCGCTGAGTACGAAGAACTCCAGGTGGATGAACCGGCTCTTCACGCCGAAGGCCTTGACGGTCCGCAGGCCTGCGGAGCGGATGTTCTCCGGCACGTCCTTCACCAGGTAATAGGTGGAGTCCCGGTTGTCGTTGACGATGTCCATAATGGATTCGGGGGTGATATTGCCGCTCTCAAACAGGGGCTGGCCCTTGGAATCCACAATGGCATCGAAGGTCTGCACGTAGCCTCTGACGTACTCCTCCATGATGTACACCTCGTCGCCCTTGTGGTCCATGAAGAACGCCAGGTCTTCGTCAGAGGAGAGCTTGTAGGTGTTGTTGGCCCCCACGCCGTTGTCCGGCTTGACCACCACGGGGTAGCCCACGGTGTGGGCGAAGTCCAGGGCGTCCTCCAGCCCCTCCACAATGTGCCATCTGGCCGTGGGCAGACCGGCCTTGGCATAGTATTCCTTCATGGCGGACTTGAACTTGATCTTCCGCATATCCTGAATCTTGGGGCCGGTGGTGATGTTGAATTCCGTCCGCAGCTGGGCGTCCCGCATGAGCCAGTACTCATTGTTGGATTCCAGCCAGTCGATCTTGCCGTACTTGAAGGTGAAGAAGGCCACGGCCTTGAAGACCTCGTCGTAGTTTTCCAGGCTGGACACCTTATAATATTCATCCAGACTGTCCCGCAGCTCCTGCAGCAGGTTTTCATAGGGACTGTCGCCGATCCCCAGCACCCGCATGCCGTTTTTCTTTAGCTCCGCGCAGAATTTCCAATAGGTCATCGGGAAATTCGGGGAGATGAAAATAAAGTTTTTCATGGGTTTCTCAACTTCTCTCTTTTATTAACATTTATGAAATATCAATATGTACGACGCACCGCCCGAAGGGGAAGCTTTTAACCGAAGGGGGAAGCTTCTTAACCTTCCCCTACGGGGAAGGGGGACCGCCGCAGCGGTGGAAGAGGGGCCTTACGGGAGAGAGCGGTAAGTAGCTGATACGCGCTTTTTACGTACCGCTCTCGCCCAAAACGCCCCTCCTCAGTCAGGGCTGCGCCCTGCCAGCACCACTTTTTGCGGTATAGCTGCCACCGGCAGCTATGTTAGATTCAATTCGCTGCGCGACGCACCGCCCGAAGGGGAAGCTTTTTGCCCGCAGGGGAAGCCCTTACCCCAGCAGCCAGGGCAGGTATGTTTTCACCATTTTGTGCCACCAGGGCCAGTCGTGGTTCACGTCCAGACCCCAGTATTCAAACCGGGTGTGGATGCCCTTGCGGCAGCACACCTCGTCTAAGCGGCGGGTGCTCTCCAGGAGCACATCCTCCCAGGCCCCCTGACCCACCACAATCAGGGACTTCTGGCTGTTGTAGAGGCCCATATAGGGGTGATCGGCGGGCATGTTGTTCAGGTACAGCACGGGGCAGTTGTTGTAGACCAGATCGTCGCAGTAGTCGCCAAAGAACTCCTTGTTGTCGTACAGGCCGGAGATGGCGAAGCAGCCGTCGAACAGGTCCGGGCGGCGGTAATAGAGGTTCGCCGCGTGCATGGCCCCCATGGAGCAGCCGAAGGTCATGATTCCCTGATCATACCCGTTGCGCGCTCCGGAGAGATGGCGGATGTAGGGCACCAGCTCGTCTGCAATATAGTGGTACCACCGCTCGTGGTTTTCGATGCGCCAGCGGTTGTCCGCCCCCAGGGCCGCCCAGGCCTCGTTGTCGATGGAATCGGCGCAGTAGACCGTGCATTTGCCGCTTTCGATCCAGGGGGACCAGGTCTCGGGCATGTGGTTGTCCTCAAAGTCAAAAAACCGCCCCCCCTGGCAGGGAAAAAACAGCACGGGCTTTCCGCAGGAGCCGTAGACCTTGAACTCCATGTCCCGGTTCAGGTTTGCGCTGTAGTGCTTGAAATAACGTACTTCCATATGAATACTCCGTTTATTTGATAAATGAGAGCTTGCGGGGGACGAGTTGACAGTTGACAGTGTACAGTTGACAGTTATGGTGTCCCTCCGGGACAAATTGAATTTTCGCTCTTTCATTCCCAATAATTCTTTAACTGTTAACTGTCAATTGTCAACTGTCAACTCATAAACAACCCAAGATTTGCGATTTTCTTACCTTAAACGTCCAGGCACTCCATAAAAATCGGCACCTGGTTGGCCCAGCTGGCTTCGCAGTGGGTGCCGTCGGGGACGATGCGGAAGGTGAGGTTCACCCGCTTGGTCATCAGCAGATGGGCGGTGGAGAACAGAGCCTCGGCGTTGGCCGCGTGGTTGAACATCTCCTTGGCGCCGTAGTCCAGGTAAATGCAGGTGTCCCGGCGGATGTGCGCCCGGGCGATGAGCTCCAGAATTTTCCCCGGGGCGACCCACAGGCTGGGGCTCAGGCAGGCGGCCCGCTGGAATACACTGTTAAAGGCGGTTGCGGCGTACAGCGCCATGAGCCCGCCCATGGAAGAGCCGGCGATCATGGTGTTCTCCCGGTCCGGCAGTGTGCGGTAGGTCTCGTCGATATAGGGCTTCAGCTCCTGGATGAGCCAGTGCATATATTGCTTGCCCCGGCCCTTGATGCGGCCCAGCTCGGAATTCTCGAAGGTGAAGGGGCTGTACTCCTCCAGCCGGCCGCTGCCCTCCCGGTTGCACTCAATAGCCACCAGGATCAGCTCCCGTTCGCTTTCCAGCATATAGCCCTCCATGCCCCAGGAGGTGCTGAAGGCAGCATCGTCATCAAAGAAAATGTTCTGCCCGTCAAAGAAGTACATAACGGGGTAGCGCCGTTCCGGATCTTCCCCATAGCTCTGGGGAACGTACACATAGGCCCGGCGGGTCTGGTCGCCGGACAGCTGAGGGATGGTCAAATTCCAAGTGATGATCATAAATAACGCCTCCAAAAGGGGAAAAAAGTTCCCCACATATCTAGTATATTAGTATAGTTTGTATGTAAGCATTTGTCAAGAAAGGAAGCAAAAGCCCCGAAGGGGAAGCTCTTTAACCTTCCCCTCCGGGGAAGGTGGCTCGCCGCAGGCGAGACGGAAGAGGGGCGTTTTGTAAGTGAGCGGTAGGTAGCTTGCGCGGATTTATTTTGCTGCTCTCGCCCATTAGGCCCATCCTCAGTCTCGGCTAACGCCGAGCCAGCACCACTTTTTGTGGTATAGCTGCCACCGGCAGCTATGTTAGATTCAATTCGCTGCGCGACGCACCGCCCAAAGGGGAAGCTCTTTAACCTTCCCCTACGGGGAAGGTGGCTCGCCGCAGGCGAGACGGAAGAGGGGCCTTACGGGAGAGAGCGGTTCGTAGCTGATACGCGCTTTTTACGTACCGCTCTCGCCCAGAACGCCCCTCCTCAGTCTCGGCTAACGCCGAGCCAGCTCCCCCGAAGGGGAAGCTTTTGCCCGGAGGGGAAGCTTTTTACTTGATTTTATGAAAAATCGGCTCCCGGTCCTGGAAGGTGCACACGCAGCCGAAGATCTCAGAGAGCATCTCCGCTGCCTGGGTGCAGTACTGGCCTACCCGGTCTGTCCGGTGGGCATCGGAGCCCACGGTGACGATCTCGCCGCCAAGCTCTTTGAAGCGGCGGAACACATCCACGGTGGGCAGGAACCCCACGCTGCGGTCCACGCCGCTGGTGTTCATCTCCAGGCCCTTGCCCTTGCGCACCAGGACCTTCAGGATCTCCTCCATGATCTCCCGGTGGGCCTCAAAGGACAGGGGTGCCCGGACGGGGTTGAAGGGGGACTTCATGAGAAAGGTCATGTGGGCCAGAACGTCAAAGTCCTGGTGGGCGCTGACCATGGCCAGGGTCTGCTCCAGGAACCGGCTCTGGGCCTGGGCGGGGATTTTGTCCTGCCAGTACTCCTTAAAATAGACATCCACCCCGTCCACAAAATGGACGCTGCCCAGCACAAAATCGTAGTGCCGCTGGCTCAGGCGCTGTAAAAGCAGGGACTGGTTCCCATCCGTCAGGCCGAATTCCATGCCCCGCCGGATCTTCAGACCCGGGACTTCCAGATTGTCATACTCCAGACCGTACCGCTTCACGTCAAAGACCATGGTCTGCACCGCCGCCTGGGGGATAAAATCCACATGGTCCGTAAAGCAGATCTCCTTCAGCCCCCGGTCCCGGGCGGCCTGGGCCAGCTCCAGGCCCGTATTGTGCCCGTCGAAGGACACGATGGAGTGCATATGGTAGTCAAACATGCTCTGTCTCCTCCCAGAACAGGCGGAACGCCGTGGGCAGCGCGGCCTGGGTGTCGATCTCCCCGGGGGTCATCCAGGTGAATTCCGGGGTCTTCTCCCGGACCTGGGCATAAATGCCCCGCATTTCCCAGACGATGTGTGTGAAGATGTGCTTCCGGGTGATGCTCTTTTCCAGCTCCGAGGGCCGGAGATTCCAGTCACCCAGCAGCCCGATGGCCGCCTCCGGCGTCAAGGTCCCCGGCACATTGGGAAATTCCCACAGCCCCGCCAGCAGGCCCTTGGGCGGCCGTCTGCGCAGGGCAAAGCAGCCGTCGCATTGCAGAATGAAAACCGTCTTCTCCTCCTGCCGCTTTTCCCGCTTGGGAAGCTTTGCGGGCAGGGCGGCGGCGGTGCCGTGGGCATAGCCAAGGCAATGGGCCGCGCAGGGGCAGCGGGGGCAGTCCGGCGTCC
>ERZ791830.1998-NODE-1998-length-10816-cov-2.957811_pt1 | contig 10816 bp, 9 predicted proteins | sample MGYA00509945_ERZ791830 | MGnify/ENA primary metagenome ERZ791830 (study PRJEB30046, sample SAMN00792021) | human gut metagenome | study: EMG produced TPA metagenomics assembly of the A metagenome-wide association study of gut microbiota in type 2... | reverse complement strand
ACAATAGCAGCAACCAAAGCCTTTGTTCCGGCTATGATTGCTTTTATTGCAGATACTGTTGCTTTAACTGCTACTTTAACTCCTTGTGCAGTTCTCTTGGCTGTTTCTTTTGCAATTTGTGTTGCTCTTTTACTTGCTTTAATTGTTTCTTTTGCAGTCTTTTCTGTTTTCTTTGCTACTTCTTTACTTGTTTTAATTGCAGTTTTAGTATTTTTAACTGTTGATTTTACCTTTCTCTTATCTTTTATTTTCTTTTTTAATTGTTTGATTTTTGCCTTTGATTTTTGATAATTTTCTTTGGTTTTCATAAATGATTTTTGACCTTGTTTATTAAATTGATTAACACTTTCATCAAAGGCTCTATCAGTAGCAAACTTTATTTTATTACTTGCATATTCATTACTGTTAATATCATTACTAACAGTTTCTTCTGCTTTTTCTTTTGTTCTTACAATATTATCTTTAAATCTTTCGGTTTGAACTACTGCTTTGTTAATTGTTTTTACACCTTTTTTTGCTATATCTTTGACTTTAATGTCTGCCAAGATAACCACCTCCTAACTGTTAATTACCTTCGCCGGGTTTTGTAGTCATAAGTTTATATAGTTTAGTATTTGTTGGAAATTTATTTATAAATGGAACTAATGAACTGCCTACTTTTAATAGTCCTTGTCCTGCTCCTACATTTGTGATATAACCCATTTGTAGTTCTGATATATTAAGTAATTTTGCTAATTCTAATCTATCGGTACTAGCCTGATTTAACATTACTATAAACTCACTATTAGCTAACATTGTTCTAGCAGTATGACTTTGTAATAAATCATCAACATTCTGTGTTATACCAGTACAATATGCACCATACTTTCTCACACGCTTCCATAAAGTGAATAGGAAGTTAGCAGAATACTCGTGTTGAAATAATAGATAAATTTCATCAATAAAAATAAAGGTATTTCTACCTTTACTCCTGTTTGTGGTTATTCTATTTAAAATACTATCAAGAACTACTAACATACCAATAGGTAATAATTGCTTTCCTAAATCTAAAATGTCATAGCACAATAATCTGTTATTAGTATCAACATTTGTATTTTTAGCAAAGGTATTTAAACTACCATTTGTAAATAATTCAATCGCAAGGGCTATTTCTCTTGCTTCTGGTTCATTTTGTTTTAATAATTCTTCTCTAAAATCTTGTAATGTTGGTGGAACTCCTTGATAATTTCCTTGTTGATAATATCTGTAAACCGAAGCAGTACATCTATCTATAATACTTTTTTGCTTTGGTCCAAGATTATTTCCACCAATCAACTGTTCACATAAAGAAAGTATAAACTCTGATTTCAATATTACTGGGTTTGCACCATCACCGTATTCGCTATTCATATCCATAGCATTTATGTGATTATCACTTGTTGCTGATATTTTAATAACTTCTCCTCCAAGTGCTTCAACTAACTTGCTTTCCTCACGCTCCGGATCTATTAAAACAACGTCACAATTAGGATCACGAAGTATTACAGACACTATTTCGTTCTTTGCAGTAAATGATTTACCACTACCAGAAACTCCAAGAATAAATGAATTACCATTTAATAATTGTCGTCTATCTGCAATAATCATATTTTTACTTATAACATTTTGACCATAATAAATTCCGTTTTCGTGATTTATCTCTTGTACTCTAAAAGGTATAAATACTGCTAGACTTTCAGTAGTCAATGTTCTTAATGCGTCTATCTTTCTAACCCCAAAAGGCATTACAGTATTTAGTCCATCCATTTGTTGATATTTAAGTATTGAAAACTGACATAAATGTTTTCTAGCAGTAGTTAGTAAACTTTCAGTATCATTATCTAATTGTTCTTTACTATCTGCCGTATGCACCATTGTCAAAACGCTTAAAAACATTCTTTGGTCACGAGTTGTTAAATCATCTAAAAACTCTTTTGATTCAATTCTTTGTTGCTCTAAATCATAAGGTATTACTGCACTAAAATTATTATTAGAATTTTGTCTTCGTTGCCAGTTTGTTATATTCGTTTCAACACCTAGTCTTCGATTCTCCACCTCTCTAACTGCCTCATCCATAGGAACAGGTATGACATCAATACTCATCATCATATTTCTGTTTAAGTCTGTAAGTTCTGCCACCATATTGTCCTTAATATAACTTGCGTATTCTTTTAAGAAAATGACTCTACCATATTTCTTACCCATTTTAAAATAATCTTTTTCAAACTCAAAACTATCAGGGCATATAAAATCTTTAAAACTATGTCCTTTTCTCATATTTTGTATCATATCAAAAGTAAAAGCATTTTCTTCTCCTTGTCTATAAAAATCGTGACATAGTCTTAATCTATCTTCTGCCTCTAATTCAATACATTTTGAACCTAGTTGTGAAAAGTGATTTATTAAATCAGCACTAATTCTTGTAAAATAGTTTCTTGCTTCTTCTACACTTTTTTTATTAACTGAAACTGTTATAAATTTTTCTTGTGTGATTCCGTTTGCTCCTGTTGCTTTATCTAAAAGCATTTTATTATATTCTTTCCTATATTCATCTAACTTGTCATTAGATAATGGTAATAAAATATTTTTTTCAAAGTCTATTTTGTTTAATCTTCTATTTAATATAGTTATTTTAGTAGTTGCTCCTGTATCAAATGAATTTAATAACTCGCTATATTCTAAAAACATACCCTCTTTATCTGCCCTACTTGCAACTGCATAGTTTATATCAGTAAATCGGTAACATTTTGAATATTTATTTTTTCCTACTTGAAATATTCCATCTTGCCATATTCTAGTAACAGGTATAACATCTTGTATTCCTTTTGGAACTACAAATGCTTCTTTATCTTGTTTAAATAGTGTTCTTAATGTCTTCACTATTTTCACCCTCCTTTTCTAATTTATCTTTTAATAATTCGTAGTAAAAATTAACTGGTTTAAAAGTTAGATTCTTTGGTATTAAAAACTCTGATTTAATATAGGCGTATAAAAACTTTTCGGCTGTCATACCGTTATAAGTTACAAAACCTATTGCAGCAAAAGGTGCAGCACCTAATATACATACCCAAGACAAAGTTTCTATTCCAAAGTGTCCTTTTAATAAAAAGTATAATAATACTGCTACACCACAAGCCAATATAGAAAAAACGAACTGTCTTAATGACAGTCCGAAGAAAATGCTTTCTGTATAGTTTCTTATTTCCCTATTTATTTTTACTTCCATTTGTACCTACCTTTCTTTGTCCTTTTTATTTTTATCAAATGTGTTTGCAAGATTTCCACCGGACAATACTTTATTAAAATCTTGCTTTGCTTTTGAAATATTTTCGTTATAATAATAGCCATACGCCCAGTCAATTTTTTTATCAGTGATTTTATAGTTAAATGCAATAATATATTCTTTACTATTGTCTTTCATTGTTTTTTCAATTAAAGCAACTGGTTGCTTATTTCTATAACCTAAATCTATAACATACATACCACCATCAAACATTCTAGTAGTATCTCTATCAATTGTTTCTCCAATAAATAAACTGTGTTGTTCTCTTATGAAATCCTTGTTATCATTTACCCAACTTTCTAACATTTCATAAGAAGAATATTTTTCATTTTTGTATTCTTCGCTCTTTAAAAATTCCCCTGCAATCATATTGCAGAAATCATAACTAACATCATTTTCTGGTGTTGATGATTTTGAAAGCATATCATTTAACAAGTCGTATCCTAATACAAATGTGAAATATGCCTTTTCACTTTCTATAACAGTTTTATCAATATAAAACTCATCTATATAATCTCTAACATTTTGTTTTAAGCCAATAGTTTTCAATGAAGCAGTTTCTATTTCTTCTTTTTTGTTATAATCTTGTTCATTTTCATATATATGGACAAGACTTTCTTTTGAATTATCAAGATTTAAGTCATCAGCCTCTATAATATAGCCTTTATATTTCATAGTATCATTTATTGCTAGTCCCTCAAAATAATGCATAACATCTGGTGTATCAAAACCAGTATTTTTATCTAAATACTCTTTTGTAATTCCATTGTCTGCACAATATTGTAGATATGCTTGAACTCCGTCTTTGTAATCAATATCTTCTGGATATAATTCGTGAATAGAGTTCCAAATAGAATAATGAACTTCATCAGTCATATAGCCTATTCTTTTACCTTCCTCCAAATAATTGTAGATATAATAGTCAAAATTGTAGTCCCACTCTGGAACTTCAAGATAACCTCCATCATACTCCTTAGTATAAGGTGTAAACTCTATTGCTTCACCATAATTATCACTTGCTAATACAAAAGTATTATCATTATCTGGATCATACAAAATATAATCAATATGTTTATTTTGATGGTCCATTGTATCTTTTAAAAATGTTTCTATATCATTTTTTATTTTTTCTATCTTTTCGTTCATTTGACACCTCCTATAATCCCATCATTTCACGAACGACTCTATCAGATAATTTTATTGTTCCTACAAGCACTAACATATTGAAAATTAACTCTCCAATATATTTCCACACTTGCGTGACTGCTGCTGCATTTGCGTCCACTACTGGTGGTGAACTTGCAAATAGAGAGAATATAATACAAGATAAGACTATAATTGCTCCCTCTAAACAAACGGCACAGTAAGATTTAATAAAACTTTTCCCAACACTTTGTGTAGGTTCTCCTGCAAAGGTAGATAACGGTATCGGTGCTATTGCAGTATAAAGATATAACTTAAAGAATCTTCCATAAACAGTCATTATCATTATGAAAGATAATACTGTAATAAATAAGCCACCTATCAGCGTAACTGCCCATAGTGGTATGGATTCAAAGAAACCACATTTTTCTACTGCCGTTATAATTTCTTGTGGTAATGTTGTGCTTGTTGCTCCACCTAGTCCTGAAGCCTGAATAATTGTAGATATTACTCCTTGAACTATCTTAAATAATGAAAGCATTAAATCCAGTCCATAAGTTACCACTATCTTTGCGATTGCGAATCGTATAAATAATTTAAGAGCGTGTTCTGGTTTCTTTACTTCTGTTATAGAGCCACAAGTTTTCATTACACCAACTACAAAGAATAAAACTAACAATGCAAGTCCAATTGCTTGAACAGCACCGTGAATATTTAGAATTACATTCCAAATGCTTCCACCTTTAAAAGTTTCCGGAGTTTGCGTAACTAATTGCCATATTTCTCCTAACTTCGAGTTCCAAGTATCAAGTGCATTTTGTAAATTTTGCACTACCCAATTATCGCTCAATATTAACACCTCCTTGTAAAAATAAGATGAGGACGAGTAGAATATTTACTCGCCCTTTGATAATTGCTTAACCTGTTATCATGTTTAAGATTTCTTTTGCAAATGTGATAACAATACCACCTGCAACTGTCAAGAAACCATTGGCTCTTTGACTAGGGTCGTGACTCTTTAATGACAACCCTACTTGAACTATACCAAAGCCTAGTAGAATCATACCTATTGCTCTAATTAGTCCGAAGATAAAGTTAGATAAGTTATTTACAACAGTCATTGGATCATCTGCTGCAAAAACATTCATACTTGTTCCAATGGTTATTGCAAAAAGACTTACTCCTAATACATAAGCCTTAAATAATTTCTTTCCTTTACTACTCATTTTTAATTGTTTACTATTTTTATTCATAAATTTCATTCTCCTTTTCCTTTAAAATAGTCTTCAACTTCTTCCGAAGTTATCAATTCATAGTCATTTGCTATATCTTCAATTTCTGTGAAATCATAGTTATCTATATTTTCATCAATACTAATTGAAGCAATAGCATTTTCTGTTCCTCCGTGTAAGTAAGGTTTTTCTTTTCCATCAGTAGTAAATGCTACATTCGGATGTTTTAAAATATCATACTTAAAGTCCATTACTGGTCTTTCTCCTCTTATAAAAAGGATTGCATATTTATTATCAAGTAACCTTACTTCATCAGGAGTTAATAACTCCCTACCACTTATTTGATAGTTAGTTGAATAATTGCCACTTCTACCACTTGATTTTCCATAAGTATTAGTGTCAATCGTTTCTTTCCCCAATAGTTCTGAAACATACTTGTGAGTAGATTGCTCGTTTCCTCCTAGATATAGAAATTCATCGCAATTTCCTACTATTGACTCCCATTGCTTCTCAAAAAGTGCTTTTAATTGTGCAAGATTTTGAAGAATAATAGATACTGAAACCTCTCTTGAACGCATAACTGAAAGTATCTTATCGAAATCATCTGGAAGTGAAACATTGGCAAACTCGTCCATTATGAAATGAACGTGTACTGGTAAACTTCCTCCGTATTTATGGTCTGCCAAAAAAAACAACTGTTGAAACAGTTGCGTGTATAAAATACTTACTAAAAAATTAAAACTTGTATCATTATCTGGAATCAAAGCAAATAATGCTGTTTTCTTTTCTCCTAATGATGGTAAATCTAATTCATCAGTAGCAGTTAAAGAAGCCAAACTTTCTAGGTTAAATTTTTCTAATCTTGCAGCCAAAGTAATCTGAATAGATTTCAATGTTTTAGCAGAACCACTATGATAATCACGGTAATACTTAACTGCAATATGCTCTGGTTCTCTTTCTTCTAATCTATTAAATAAAACATCTAATGGACTTACATAAGAGTCATCATCTTCGTGGACTTCTCCTGCTCGAAGTAGTTCCATAACCATTGGAAAATTTTGCTCATCCTCTGGTGCTTCGTATTTAAGATAAAATACAAGTGCTAGTAGTAACATACTTGCAGCCGTATCCCAGAACGGATCATTAGACTGGCTACCCTTTGGTGTTGTTGACTTAAATAAATTGGTTACAAGTTTTTGAACATCATTGTCATTTTTTAGGTAAACGAACGGATTGTAGCAATGACTCTTTTCCATATTTATTAAGTCTAATACTTTTACCTCATAGCCTTTCTTCTTTAATAGTTTGCCTGTGTCCCTCACAATTTCGCCCTTGGGGTCTAAAATTACCATTGAGGTATTGCATTGCATTACATTTGGTTTGCAATAAAATCTTGTCTTTCCTGCTCCACTACCACCACAGACTAATACATTTAGATTTCTTCTATGCTTTTTTCCATTTAACCCTACACAAACATTTTGAGTTAATAACTTATTTCTATCCATAGGTAATTGTTTGTACTTTTTATTTATCTCATTTGCATTTCCCCACCTTGCAGAGCCGTGTTCTTCTCTCCTACGGTAATTCTTTTTAGTAGATAAATAAATTGTAATTGCCATTACATAACCAATAATAAATATTATTATTACTTTTATTGAACTATCACACCAAGTAATATGAAAAGGATTACCAATAACCTCTGAAAAATCTTTCATTATTTGTGGTAATCCTCCATTTACTGATGGTGCAACTAAAAGTGCTAACCATATTGTCGGTATTAGTCCAAGACAATACAACCACTTTGGATAACTAGAATCTGTGTTCATCTCTCCTCATAGACCTTGTGAGAACTTTTTTTTTAGGTGGGGCGTCAATGGCTCTTAATAAAACTTCATCAACATATTCTGTATCTTTGCCCTCTTTAATCATTTTATTTCTAAACTCATTTAAAGCATTGATAAGAATACCTAACTCGTATTTATCAAGTTCTAACACTTTAATTTCTTCTTTCATAATTCCTCCTATCTTTCGTGTTCCTTATTTTTTTGTGCTTTTGAGATAGTTTCAAAATATGCACTCATTCTAGTATTTATATCTTCCATATTACTACGCATAGAAGTTAATTCATTTCTTACCTCACTAGCACTCATATTTTTAAATGCTTCTGGAATAGAATTGATATTTATATCTGATACATCAATTCCATATTTCTTACATAACATATATGAAGTAGATTCACATTTAAAATTATCTAGTTCAGTATTTCCTGTTTCTTCAAGTGCAGACCTAGTTAGTTCTTTTGCAAGTTGTTTAAATATTGTTGGAGTTTCTCCACCCCTTTTAACATATAAAACATTATCTTCCTTACTCCATAGTGCAACTTTATCACTATTTGGAATTTCATCTACTGCCTTTATATCAACAGGACAGTCTTTTAAAAGAGCCGTTAATTTTACTCTATCATCATAATTAATAGTTCTTGGCTTTTGTGTAGAAGTTGTTTGTGATATATCAAACATTTTCTTAACATTGTATGAAATAGCAGAACTACCATCTGATCTTGTGTAAGAATCTCCCGGCTCTAATATCTTAATACCATTGGCACCTTTCTTTATAAATGCTCCGGATTCTTTCCAATCATCAAATTCTTTTATTTGTGTGGCATTAGGATAAGTAGCAGATATTACAAGTGCATTACCAACAGAGTATTTGTCGAATCTTCCTTGAACATCTAGGTATTGTTTATACTTGTTAATATCTGTTTTTATCTCATCTGCTGTTTTGTCCATTAAATCATATACTTCTTGTCTTTCTTGTTGCTTTCTTTCTCTCCAAACATTTTTATCAAAAGATTTATTTGATTTAGTGGTATTACTATTAGCATTAGCCATTATTTGGTCAAAATCATTCATATTCTATTACCCTCTTTCCTTTGATTTTTTCTTTTTTGATTTTGGTTGTTTGTGTTTTGTTGTTTTGTTTTTTTCTGGCTTTTCTTTTTTAAGTTCATCTTTATCTAAATCTTTATCTTTCTTCTGTTCTTCTCTTATTGCTTTTATTTCTTCTCTAACAGATGGTTTTTCAGATTTAGTACCCTTGTCTGACTTGTTTTTGTTGTCTAAGGTAGGCTCTGACAGAGGGCTTTTTTCTGTCTTTGCCACTTGGGGGTTTGACATTTCATTTTCCTCCTTGCTTATAGGTTTAGATAAAATATCATCAACCAATTTTTCTTCAACACTCTTAATAACAACACCTTTATCTTTACTGTCTTTTGATTTTTGAATTTCACTTTTAATAGAAGCAGTATCAACAGTAGCAAGATTAAATCTATCAACAATACGGTTTATTTTACTTGCGTCTTCTGCTCTAACCATAATGTCGACCATACCATCTACACTTTTGCCTCTACTTTTTAAAGCACAAAATAAAACGCCATATCTTTTTGCTTCCTCTGTGAATTTTCTTAAATCTTCTTCCTTAACAGTAAATACTTTAAGTTCTTTACCAGATTTAAGCATATTAGTAAGTCTTGTCTTACCTTTTGTTTGCTTTTGGTCTTTTAATATTGCAATCATTAGTGCAGCAATATTCTTTGCTCCACTTCCAGATAGTCTTACTGCTACCTCTAATCCTTGCAAACTCATTCTTACAATAGATTCAGCAGCGTCACCTGATGTGTTCATTTTTCTCTACCTCCTTTTCTTGATTTTTTTCATCAGATAATTCTTGAAGATTTTGTTCCATCTTCTTACTTCTTTCTATAATATCTTTACATAATACCACATCCTTTCGTAATGGATTTATTTCTTTATTTAAGTTATCTATTTGTTCCTTAATTTTTTCCTTTTCTTGTTTTGACTTTGACTTTTTATGTTTGTACCAGAGTTTACTTCTCTGATCCATAAGTTCTTCAAGTCTTTTTTCTTTATCTTCTTTAAACGCAAAAAACTGCTCGTCAGTTTTTAAATTATTTCTGACAAGCAGTCTTGTTTCATTTGATATTTCTTCCATCTTTCGTACATCAGCACGAATAGCAGGAGATAATTTTTGATAAGGATACTTTTTAGGAAATACTCTTAATAGATAACAATAGTGAATATATAAAGCATAAAATCCTTTTGGCTTTCGTTTTTTATAATAGTTAGCATTATACTTTTTCTTGTTACCATATTCTTCTATAAAAGGTACTCGTTTGATATATTCTTCATCAATTCTTTGCTTAATTCTATCAATAGAATATTCATTGCCAAAATATCTTTCAATACGGATATTTTTCTTATATGGACTTCTTTTTATACTTAACTTATTACCTCTATAAATTAACTCATAGTCCATTGCTTTCATTAAATCTTCAAAGTCATAATAAGAAGTAGCCATACCTATTGCTCTATCTAAATCATTTTTTGCAATAGAGTAATAATTAACTTTATTGTTATTATCTTTTTGGTAATTAGCAAAATTAATTCTACTATTTCTACAAGGCTTTTCTTTTAGTACCGACAAGCCGTATTCTTCACATAAAGAATCTGATAATCTTCTTAATTCTGCATAAGTTTCTCTTTTATCATAATATCTTTTTCCATCTTTAAATGATACAGAGTTTATTACAAAATGATTATGATAATGATTAGTATTAAGATGTGTACTAACAACAACCTCAAACCTATCTCCCCACATTTCTTCGGCAAGTCTTACTCCAATAGCGTGACATTGTTCCGGAGTAACTTCTCCCTCTGCAAATGACTGAAAGGCGTGAAAGCCAAGTATTCCTCCTGTCTTACCATATTGTTCTTTTGTAATAGTCATTTCTTCTAATGCAGTTTTTGGATTACAGTTCACACCAGACACATAAAATTGTTTTTCTGTTTTATAATCTGCTTCAACATAATCAATAACATTGTGTAAGTCATAATAACTGTCTTTACCATAATCACTATTGATAGTCTTTTCAATATTAGTAGTATAATCTATTACATTATCTAATCTTTTTTCTATTTTCCATATTCCTGTTGTTGCAATTTTTCCCACTCCTTTCATTTTTGATATAAAAAAAGAGCAAACCATTTCTGATTCACTCCATAAATTGTAATTTGAACAACCATAAAACGATTTTTTTAATACAATATTGTTGCCACACTTA
>ERZ791830.1993-NODE-1993-length-10840-cov-2.527677_pt1 | contig 10840 bp, 7 predicted proteins | sample MGYA00509945_ERZ791830 | MGnify/ENA primary metagenome ERZ791830 (study PRJEB30046, sample SAMN00792021) | human gut metagenome | study: EMG produced TPA metagenomics assembly of the A metagenome-wide association study of gut microbiota in type 2... | reverse complement strand
ATTTTGTGAGGGGCATTCCTTACTATATCGACTAAACGGAACGATATGTCAATTGCTTTAAAACTTATTAAAAGTTGCTGATGAGGTCTACAACAAACTTCTGAATAGTAGTAGCATCCTTAACTGTGATTGTGCCGTCATGGTCAACATCGGCAGCAGTAAACTGGTCGTTTGTGAATGCAACGAGCTGAGCAACATACCTCTGAACTTCGGTTGCATCTACAACTGTGATGTCGCCGTCCATGTTAACATCACCAAGGGTTACATCGCCGACAAATGCCGTTGATGCGTTTACTGATACTTTTTCAAAGCCTGCAATGCTTGTTACATCGCAAACCTTGCTGTTATTTACAACAGATGCCTGATTAAGCTTGTTGCCCTTTACATAACCTAATGTAAGGTACTGTGTGTCAAGATATACGCTTGCAGTACCTGAACCGATAACCTCAAATGTGAGTGAGATAAATGTATCTCCGTTGTACTGAGTAGGCACCTGTGGGTTAGTAAATATACCCTTAATTACATTGCTGTAAGCATTGTGAATAAGGTTTGACTGTGAAGGCATGATTGTCTGCTTGCCGTCTGCCTTGTTATCAGCCATGTTGAATTTGAGCTTGCTTGAATCATACTTAACAGCCCACTGTCCGTCAACAACGCCCATGTTTGAGTTGAGCTTGTAGAGAACAGTTACCTTCTTGCCGTCAGTGCTTACTGTCTTTGATGCAGAGCCAAAGTAATTTGAAGTAGCGTTTACTGTGAGCTTCTGAGCAGGAGCAGTAGTCGGCTCTGTAGCTGTTGTAGGCTGTGTAGGTGCAGTTGGCTGAGTAGCTGTTGTTGGCTGTGTAGCTGTAGTCGGCTGAGTTGAAGTAGTAGGCTGTGTCGGAGGTACAGGAGATGTAGGAACAACTCCGCTTTCAATGTTGCCGTTCTTCATAGCATATGAATATGTGCCGTTTACACCGTTTCTTGTTGCGTCAACCTTGATTGTGCTTGTTTTCTTGAGAGCTGATGTTGCAACTGTGAATGCACCTGTTACATCGTCTGCAGTAGCAGTATATGTCTTACCGTCAACTGTAACAGTTACCTTTGCAGCGCTGGCTGTAACACCTGATACAACGCTCTTGCCTGCAACTGCATATGTGAGTGTTGCAGGAGCAAGTACAAGTGCCTTCTGAGCTGACTTGAGGTCTGCAATCATAGCATTCATATCTTCAGCTGTTGTAGCGTCTTCGCCTGCTTTAATCATAGCCTCGGCTGACTTGAGAACCTTCTGAGCATTTGCCCAGCTCTCTGCTGTGTAGTCTGATGCTGTCATAGCAAGAATCTTTCTTGCTTCTTTCTTGAGTGATTCATAAGGTGAAACAACGATTGGCTTTGATGTAAGCTTGTATGTTGTACAACCTTCGTTTGTAATTTCGATTGTAGCGCCGTCTCTAACGCCTGTGATATCTGCTGTCTGACCTGAACCGCTGCTGAGAATAATGCTTACTTCGTTAACATTATCGAACTTAACAACATAGTTGCCGTCAGAATCTTTTTCTGTAAGAGCAACGCCCGGCCATGTGCCTGTGAGCTTCTGTGTATCACTCCAAGCGTAAATTTTGTAGCTTGCAGATGAGCTGTAAGGCTTGATTGTTACGGAAACAGAACCCTCTGTAGGCTCTGAACCGCCGCCGCCCTGCGAATTACCGTTGGTTACTGTCTTAACCGATGCGTAGTTGCCGTTCTGAATTTCGAGAACAGCGCCGTCATAAAGACCTGTGATATCGCCTGACTGTGAGCCGCTGCCGTTGTTGAGAACAACGCTGAATGACTTGTCGGCTGAAACAGGAAGTGTGAGTTCATATGTGTTTGCCTGACCTGAAACGGCTGCTGCCTTTGCACCCGGCCATGCACCGTTGAGTGCTGTGCTTGCACCTGTCCAAGCGTAAACATTCGGAGCGCCTGCTGTGCTCTTGATTGTAAGCTTTGATGTCTGACTTGCTGTCGGACCGGGAACAGTTGTGCTCTGTGTCGGTTTGGTTGTAGGTTTTTCGTCGTTTTCGCCGAGCTTGAGGAATGTGAATTTAGCCTCTGAGCTTGCCTTGTCGTTTGTAGCCTCAACAGTTACTTCGATTGTATCGTTCTTGTAAGCTGTCTGACCGATTGTGAATGTGTCGCCGTCCTTAACAACAAACTTGTTACCGCCGTCAACAGAAACCTTTGCACTGTCGCATTCCTTGAGAGAAACAGTAACCTGCTCTGTGCCGTAGAACTTCGGCTCGCCTGTGATTGATACAAGCGGCTGACCGTCAGCATTTTCCATAAGGATTGTGCCGTTTACACCGCTGTTGAAAGTTACCTTACCGTCAGTAACAACTGAAGATGAGTTGTCATAAGTATTGATTATATAACTGCCGTCTTCCCAAAGAGTTGAAACATCAACAGTTACGCTTGAATTTTTGTTACAGCCGATTACTGCAGCTGCCTGATCTGTTACGCCGTTCTTATCGTATGTACGGCCGAAAGCAACACCGCTTGTAGCAGAGAGCTTAACATTTGCGCCGGCACCGATAGATACATGCTTGTTACGGAACTGACCAACCTTCTGCCACTGAGCAAGAAGAGTTTTGTTCATGTCGTTCCAGTTCATATCACTTCTGAGTGCATGACCCGATCCGCCGTAACCGTCAAATGCAACGCCGGGATAGAGAGGACGGTTGGTTTCGTCACCGTAGAAAATCTGAATTCCGCCCGGGAGAAGGAGGAATGCAGCCGCATTGTAAAGCATTGTGTTCTCATCGCCACGGGTAAGTGTTTCATCGTGTGATGACATAAATGAAAGAACGTTAAAGCCTTCCTTTGTGTTGATCTGGTCTGCATAGCCCTGATATGTGCTTGCAACACTACCGCTTGCAAGAGCACCGCCGCCTGTAACTGCGAAGTTAATCATTGAGTCGAAGCCGCCCTCGGAATAGTATGTGTCGTAGCCTACACCGTGATCCCAATGCTCGCCTGTCATCCAGAAATCTTCTTTCCAGTCAGCACCTGCTTTGCCCTGGTTGTTGGATCTCCACTCTCTGAGAGCAGAAACACAAGCCTGCTTGAGCTGGTTCCAAGAAGCCTTATCAACATGCTTTGCAGTATCGCAACGGAAACCGTCAACACCGTACTCCTTAACCCACTCTGAAAGCCAGGTTGAAAGGTAGCCTGTTACTGTGTTTGAATCACCGTATTTTGCGAGCTTCTGATCATATGTACCTTCCTTAGTCCACTTTCTTTCGAGGATCGGAGGAATTGTAACTTTCTTTGTCTGCTCTGTTCTGAAGTCGGGAAGTCCGCTGAGTGACATTGTAAGATCACCGCCGGCACCCTCTGTATATCCGGGAAGACCGCTGCGGATCCAGTCATTGCTCCACCATTTGCCCCAGTCTTCTGCTGATGTTTTATAGTCAATGTGGTCGTTTACTTCACCTACATCTGTGAGCTTGTATTTGAAGTCTAACGCACCGTCAAGGAGAGTACCGAAGCCGAACTCCTCCATATCTGCAACGGTGTTGTAGCCTGTGTGGTTCATTACGATATCCATGATAACTCTGATACCGTGCTCATGCGCTGTGTCAACGAGAGTTTTGAACTCCTCTTTTGTACCGAAGTTTGCATCGGTTTCGGTATAGTCAAGAACATAGTAGCCGTGATATGAGTAGTGAGCAAAGCCCTTACCTGAATCACAATAGCCGTGAATCTGCTCATACGGAGCTGAGATCCAAATTGCATTTACACCGAGGTTATCAAAATAACCCTCTTCAATTGACTGAGTAACACCTGCAAAGTCGCCGCCGTGGAATGTACCGGGGTTTGTATCCCAGCCGTCAAGCGGTTTGCCGTCCTTGTCAAGTGTTCTGCCGTATGAATGGTCATTTGCGGTGTTTCCGTTCTTAAAACGGTCGGTAAGCAGGAAATACACATTGGCATTATCCCATGTAAAGCCGTCATTTTCAACAAGTGAACCTGCGGCAGTTGATGATGCAGATGTGCTGCTGTCATCGGAAACTGTTGCAGCACTTGCCGAACCAAATGCTACGGAAGCACCGGGGAGAGCCATACAAAGTGTCAATACGGCACTGAGTGCTCTCTTCATACTTCTTTTTTTCATTGTTTGATTACTCCTTTCAAAGCTTTTAAAACGTAGGGTCAAACATCCCTAGACAAGTTAATTTTATCACAAAACTCTCACAAAAACTACACATAATGCTTTTATTTTGTAAAAATAGCAACTTACACAATCTTTACACTGGAATTTTATGCAAAATTACTTTTAGGGCATTTTCCTTTTTGTAGAAATTTTCTTGAACAGACACGAATGTTTATGTTGACTTATGCGTATAATATGCGTATAATAAAAGTAGAGGAGTGATGCCGATGAAACGCAGGGATTTGGTTAAACTACTCGAGAGTAACGGTTGGTATTATGTCCGTGACGGAGGTCGGCATGATATTTATTCAAACGGCACAAATTCCGAGCCGATACCAAGACACCGTGAAATCAACGAATTACTTGCGAAATCCATCATTAGAAAGTATGGACTCAAATAGTCCGTACTTTCTTCCCTCTGCTAACGAATTTTATTGGAGGTATTACAATGAAAAATGTATATCCTGTGGTTTTAATACCGTCTGACGGAGGATATGTTGTAAATGTGCCTGACTTTGATATTATGACACAAGGTGATGACCTTGCCGATGCGATAGATATGGCAAGAGATGCAATTTCACTTATGGGTGTTGATTATCAGGATGACGGTAAAACAATACCTGACGCATCTAATATTGATGACATAAAACATAACAAAAATGAAATAATAACCCTTGTCGATGTAGATTTCGATTCATACAGAAAAATGCTTGAAAATCGTGCAGTCCGCAAAAATTGTACAATTCCTGCGTGGCTTAACACTATGTCTGAAAAAGAGCACATCAATTTTTCCGCAGTTCTTCAAGAAGCACTTATGGAAAAATTAAATCTTAAAAAATAATCAAAATAAAAATCAACGGCAGTACCGTGCAAATTGCATGGTACTGCCGTTTTTTATGTTGCAAAATAAATGTCATTATTTGTCTTTTGGGAAATATTTTTGTGATATTTCACCGTTATCTGTAGTATTTTACAATTTTATTGTAAAAAGTTTTTTATATTCAGTAAATTTATGTGAGGGATTTTCCTTTTCCTAATTGGTATATATAACGAACAAACAAACCGCCAAAAGCGGACACCCTTAGCGACATAAATAAATAGAAAGCCAAAAGAAAGAAGGAAAGAAAATGAAACTGAAATGTAAAAAATGCGGACAATTTTTCAATGTTGAAAAGCGTAACGAAAAACTCGTTGAAAAATACAAAAACAAAACAGTTGAAATTTGCCCACAATGCAGAAATAAAGACAATCCAAAACGCAGTTATTTTTTTGATAATTACAGATGTCCATTTCTTGAAATAGAGAAGTGGGGAGTTTGGTGTGTTTTCTCAGGATATAGGTAAAATCAGTTAGCCGTTACTGAATTACGACATTTATAAAAATTGTATGTAACACACTGACTCCCATATAAATAAAAACGGTCGGGCGACAATGGTTTGCAATCTGCAAAGTTGCCGTCCGACCTTGTTTTTTTCATTTACTTTAGTCTTACATTCAAAAATCTGAGTTTAAAGGTTGAGCCGACGCCGAGCTTGGAATCTGCGGTAATATATCCGCCTGTTTTTTCAACAATCGATTTTGCAAGCGACAGACCTATGCCGACGCTTGACGGGGACGAATTCTGTGCTTTATAGAACCTCTCAAAAATGTGGGGCAAATCCTTCGGGCTGATTCCGCATCCGTTGTCGCTTATGATGATTTCCGAATACATACTGTTCCTTTCGGCAGAAATTCTGACATAACCGCCGTCGGTATGCTCAATACAGTTCTTTACAATGTTTGAAACCGCTTCGCAAATCCAGCGAAAATCGCAATTAAGCATAAAATCATTTTTGATGGTTTTTTCAATTCTCACATCACGGATATCGGCAAGAACCTCTGTGCGTGAAATGCACTCGTCAATTATTTTTTCAACCGACACATCTCCGAACTTCAATTCAACAGTTCCCGAATCAAGCATTGAGAGCGTGAGCAGACTTTTTACAAGGAAATTTATCGAATGGGCATTATGCGCTATGTCCATAACAAAATCCCGTCTGATTTCAACGGGCATATTATCGTCATCAAGGATATTTTCGGTTGTAATCAAAATTGAAGTCAGCGGTGTTTTAAGCTGATGTGAAATGTCGGCAAGCGAATTTTTGAGGATTTCTTTCTCTCGCATTGAATTGTCGGCATACTCACGAAGCATTACCGTTGTTTTTTGAATCTCCTGCTTTAACAGCGACATATCGTCGTCGGTTGAGCCGTCAAGGCCGAGGTCGTACTCTCGGTTGTTTATTTTTTCAAGACATTTTACAATTTCAAGTCGCTGTCGCTTCTGCCTTTTGCAGTATCTTATGAACACAACGCAGAGCAAAATCCCGAACACACAAACACCTGCGGTTGCAATCACAATTGTAATTGTTGCATAACTTCCGCTCTGAATGTCAACCCAGTCGCTGTCGGATTTTATTCCGTACTTTGCAAAGTCGCCTTTTATGCCGGCAGTGTCGTTGTTCAAAATTTGAGCAAGCTCCTTTTCCGAAATGTCGGGATATTGTTCCCTAACCTTTTCCGCAACGGCAATTATCTTTTTATCCGTGCTTTCACGAACAGCGTTAAATCCTGCACCGATGCCTACTGCAACGGCACAACAGAAAAGTCCCGTTATCGCAAGCATTACCGCAAGAAATTTTGATGTGCTTTTCATTATACCTCCAGCCTGTAACCAAGGCCCTTTACGGTTTTAATCATATTTGTATCAAGTTTTTTGCGAAGTCTTTTTATGTACACGGTCAGCGTGTTGTCCTCAACATAATTTCCCGACAAATCCCATATGCGTTCAAGAATCTGTTCACGGGTCAGCACCTTGCCGCTGTTTTTGGCAAGCATTGCAAACAGGCGGTACTCAAGCGCCGTAAGCACAACGGGATTGCCGTTTTTGCAAACCTGTTTTTTGTCAAAGTCAATGCTGATGTCGCCAAAATTCATAGCCATAGTTTTGTCGAGCTTTTTGGTAATTCGTTTAATTCTTGCGAGTAGCTCACGGCTTGAGAACGGTTTTGTTATGTAGTCCTCCGCTCCGAGGTCAAAGCCTTTGACAATGCTGTCCTCATCGTCAAGTGCTGTGAGAAAAATCACGGGAGTTTCGCACACTCTTTTTATCTCGTTACAAAGTTCAAAACCGTTGCCGTCGGGAAGTGACACATCAACAATAAAAAGGTCAAAGTCACCGCCGAGAGAGTTAAGGGTTGATTCGGCATTTTCGCACAACGCAACCTCAAAGCCGTTTTGTTCAAGAGTGTAAACAAGTCCTTTTGAAATTGCACGGTTGTCCTCAATAAGAAGAATTTTCACAACAAGTCCTCCAAAATGAAATTCGGGCGGATTAAATCAATAATCCGCCCGTCAGCAATGAAAACATACAAAATATTGTGGTATCTGTTGTTACAACTACATTATAACAGAGTGTAAAACTATTGTCAACAAATTTCAACAAAATACAGTCTGTTGGCTGAATATGACGCTCAGATATTGTCATTTCTGATTGTTTCAATAATATTTTGCTTGTTAACCTTTGAGATTGAGTATTTCATAATCAGCCATACTACAATAATTACAGCCGCAATACTAATCAATATAGCTTTCCACGGGAATACAAAGCTCATTGGAACATTGCCTCTTGAAAATGCCGAGAAGATTGCAAATACACCGAGAACGCCGAGAGGAATACCGATAATCAAAGATTTTATGCCGTACATAAGGCTTTCAAGGCGAATCATACGGTTAAATTCTTTCTTTGTCATACCGATAGATTTAAGCGATGCAAATTCCTTGCTCCTCAACTGCATATTGGTTGAGATTGTGTTGAAAATGTTTGTAAGTCCGATAAGCGAGATAACACCGATGAAGCCGTAAACAAATATTCCGACAATCAGCATAATGGCATTGAACTGTCTTACAATTTCTTCATAGTCAAAAATAGAAATATAGCTTTCCGAGTCACCTGTACCCGACATAGACTCAATACGATTTGTAAGCGAAGTGTGGTCTGATGTATTGGCATAGAGGGTAATACCGCATCCGTGTTCACCAAGCTGAGGGGAGATTACACCCTGTTCGCCGATTATCAATCCCTGACCGAAAATTGTTCCTTCGCCGATTACAGAATCAGCCGACTTTGGAATTTCATCAAACACTGACGAAACCTTTAATTTGCCTGTTATCAAGGCGTTTCCTTCATCATCATTTCCGTGAACGGTAAACTTTGTCGGAGCGGTTTTGCCGAACAGTTTCATTGGCTTGGAAGAGTTGCCACTCTCACTGTTATCGGGGGTTACCTGAGAATACACAAGTACACCGCCCTTAACCTTGTTGTAATCAAGTTTTAATTCCCTGCAAATCTGAACAAAGGTATCGTGTTCAAACTCAAGAAATTCCACGCTGAATGACTTTGTACCGTCAGCATTGTCATAAAGGAAATTTTCTCCACATTCATTAACAGGCACATCTGCCGACACATAACCGTACTGCAAACCGACTGTCAGATAATTTTCGATTTCGGGCATTTTTTCAATTGTCTGAGCCTGCTTTGAATCAATTCCGACAACCATATAGCTGTAATCGGCATTGCCGTAGTAATGGTCTGTAAATGTCATTCCGTAGTCCATAAATGCCGAAACTGCAATGAACATTGCAACGCTGACTACAATTGAAATAACAGTTGTGCGGTACTTTTTCCTACTGCGTTTAAGGCTCTTTGAGGCGATTTCACCGCCTACACCGAAAAGCTTTTTGGTAAGCTTGGATGTGCGGTACGGTTTGTTATTCTTTACCTTGATATCCTTGTTGCCTCTGATTGCAACAAGGGGCGGGATTCTTGACGCACGAAGTGCAATGAAGAATGATGAGCAGAATATAGTAACAGCCGAAAGAACAATTGCGCAGATAATCGGAATTGTAGGGGTTACAAATACAAATGATGCACCGCTCAGCACATCACCGAGAACGCTGTTGAGTATTGCAATAAGAATTGCGTTTACACCGAGTCCGAGAAGTATTCCGAGAGGAATACCGATTAAGCCGAGAATGAATCCCTCAAAAAGCACATTTCTGCGGATTTGTCTTTTGGTTGCACCGACCGACGCAAGCATACCGTACATACTCGTTTTCTCGGTAATTGAAATTGCAAAGCTGTTGCGGATTACAAACACGCTTGCAAGCATTACTATAATAATGATAATAACGGCAAGGCTGAAAATCATTACATTTGTACCGTCACTTCCGCCGTAGCCTTTCATACTGAGAAGTACGAAATTGAATTCGTATGCATTTATTCCTGAGGTCTGCTGATCTTCGGGTGAAATTTCATCGCTGATTACATTACTCATATCATCAGCTTTAAAGCCTAAAATATCCGCTGTATTTTGAAGATAATTGCCTTCGCTCTGAGGAGTATAGGCGATATACAGCTTATTCATATGCTTTGTTCTGATTGCCTCAACAGGTGATTCCTCATCAGAAACGGTATATATTTCGAAACAGGAGGAAGGATTGTTCAGCTCTCTTGTGTTCGGATTTTCGATAATTCCTGTTATTGTATATGTCTTTTGCTTTTTATCGGTTATTTTAGATTCTTTGAATCTCTTTGGCGACAGGTCAAGCAACTCGCTTTCTCCAAGAACCTTTCCGTCTGTACCTTTAAGCACTCCGAGTTCAAGCGTAATTTTATCACCGACTTTTACATCTTTTCCGTCAGTGTTTTTAAATGCACCTGTAACAACAGCTTCGTTTGAATTTGTCGGGAAACTGCCTTTTTCAAGTTTTAACTTAAAGCAACCGTCAAATGCATTTTCGCTGATTGCGGTAACGGCATATCCGTATTCGGCATTATCGGCAACTGTTGCCTTGGAAAATCCCAGTCTTTCCTTATAAAAAGCATTTTCAACATTACGGTTCTGTCGGATTTTATCAATTTTTGCGGTGTCGATAATATCAAGTGCAACATCATAATTGCCCGACCATTCCGTCTGACCGTCAATCATAGTCTGTCGGCCGCTGAGTGCCATTCCCGAAACAACCGTAATAAGTGCCGCCGAGAGCATAATGCCAATGATTGTAACGGCGGTACGCACCTTGTTAAGTCGCAGATTTTTAAGCGTAAGCTTGTTGAGAAGTTTCATAATTAAACCTCCTCAACGATTTTACCGTCACTTATTGTGATAATTCTGTCAGCCTGTTTTGCAATGTCGAGGTTGTGCGTAATCATTATAACAGTCTGTCCGTAACTCTGATTGCACATTTTGAGCATACTCATAACCTCTTCGCTTGACTTTGAATCAAGGTTGCCTGTCGGTTCATCGGCAAGCACAAGAGACGGATTGTTAATGAGTGCTCTGGCAATAGATGTTCTTTGTTGCTGACCGCCCGAAAGCTGGTTTGGAAGGTGTTTTCTTCTTGCACGCAGTCCGAACGAATCAAGAATCATCTCAAGTCTTTCTCTGTCAACACCTCTGCCGTCAAGGTCACAGGGGAGCGTGATGTTTTCTTCAACAGTCAGAATCGGAATAAGATTGTAGAACTGATAGACAATGCCCACCTGTCTGCGGCGGAATACGGCAAGCTTGTCATCATTCATTTTGCTTATATCGTTGCCGTCAACAAAAATTTTTCCGCTTGTGGGAC
>ERZ791830.1989-NODE-1989-length-10865-cov-3.225994_pt1 | contig 10865 bp, 10 predicted proteins | sample MGYA00509945_ERZ791830 | MGnify/ENA primary metagenome ERZ791830 (study PRJEB30046, sample SAMN00792021) | human gut metagenome | study: EMG produced TPA metagenomics assembly of the A metagenome-wide association study of gut microbiota in type 2... | reverse complement strand
GGAGCCTCACGCGCGGCATCGCCGGAGGCGTCACGGTCTTTTCCCGGCGGTGCGCTCTCGCGGACGCCTGCGCCACGCACATCGCAAACTGCTCCTACATCGAATCGCCGCGGGTACATACCTGTCTCGCCGGAGAGATCGAGCCGGAGAGCGACATTGCCTCGCTCCGTATCGTCACGGCCGTCGAGCCGCTTCTCCCGGAGGAGAAAAAGCGCGGTCTCATGCAGGTGTACGAGGAGACGGAGCGCCAGTGGAAAAACGGCAATCTCATCCGCGTATACGCGGATATCCAGGGCGAGCGTCTCACGTTCGAGCGCAGCGCGCAATAACATTCGGCAACAATAACTTGCAAATATTTTAAAGGAGATCTTTTCCAATGAAAGTCGGTTTTATCGGGCTGGGCCGTATGGGCGGCCATATGTGCAGCAACGTTATCAAGGCTGGTTTTGAGACCTACGTGAGCGACCTTGTTCCCGCTCTCGTCGAGCAGAAGGTCGCCGAAGGCGCCATCGGCTGCAAGGACAACCTCGAAGTCGCCGCCAACATGGACATCGGCTTCACCATGCTCCCCAACGGCGCGATCGTCGAGGCCGTTATGTGCGGCCCCAAGGGCGTTCTCTCCCACTGCAAGCCCGGCACCATCATCGTTGACATGTCCTCCGTCGCTCCCGGCACCACCCAGAAGATGGCGAAGATCGCCGCCGAGCACGGCGTGAAGTACATGGACGCTCCGGTTTCCGGCGGCACCATCGGCGCGCAGAAGGGCACGCTGACCATTATGTGCGGCGCGGACGAGGAGACCTTTGAGAAGGCCAAGCCCGTTCTCGAAGCCATCGGCAAGCGCATCATGCGCATCGGCGGCACCGGCATGGGCGACGCGATGAAGATCGTCAACAACATGCTGCTCGGCGCGAACATGGCCTCTCTCGCCGAAGCTCTCGTGCTCGGCGCGAAGCTCGGTCTGGACAACAAGACCATGTACGACGTTATCTCCACCTCCTCCGGCAACAGCTACGTTGTCGATGCGAAGATGAAGAAGTTCATCATGCCCGACAAGTTCGAGCCGGGCTTTGCGATGGACGTGCAGTACAAGGACCTGACCCTCGCGCAGGAAGCCGCCCGCGGCGTCAAGATGCCCATCCCGATGAGCGCCACCTGCACCGCCGTTTACGAGCAGGCCCGCGCCGCCGGCTACGGCATGGAAGATATGTCCGCCGTCATCAAGCTCTGGGAAAAGCTGATGGGTGTTGAAATCCGCGGCGAACTGGAGTAAAATAAAGTATTCTAACCGGGACGGGCGGCACAGCCGCCCGCTCCGGCGGAGAAAAAGCAGCGAAAGCAGCACATTTAGAAGGGGGAAAACCGCGCATGAGACCATTTGATTTCTACGCACCTACCACCGTGGTCGAGGCGCTCACTCTGCTGGATCAGTATAAGGACAGCGTCGCCTGCATCGCCGGCGGCACCGACCTTACGCTGGAGCTCAACGAGTGGAAGGCACAGCCGGCTGTCGTTATCGACCTGAAGAAGCTCAAGGAGCTTGATTACATCAAGGTCGAGAACGGCATCGTCCGGATCGGTGCTCTTACTTCTCATGCAGAGGTAGCGGCCAACGACATTATCCGCGAGAATGTCCACATTCTCTATGACGCCTGCCGTCAGGTGGGCTCGCCCCAGATCCGCAACCTCGCAACGCTCGGCGGCAACATCTGCCAGTCTTCCGTGGCGGGCGACGGTTTGGCCGCGTGCGTCACGCTCAACGCCGACGTTACCATCAAGAGCGTTCGCGGCGAGCGCACGATCAACATCAACGAATTCCTTTCCTCTCCCGACCGCAAGCGCAACATCCTGCAGCCGGACGAGCTCATGACCGAGGTCTCGTTCCCGCTGCCCGATACGAAGCACACCGCTACCGCGTTTTATAAGCTGGGCAAGCGCCGCGCGCTCGCCATCAGCGTTATCGGCGGCGGCATGGTCGTGACGGTCGATGATAACGGCGTTTGCACCTACTGCTCCATGCGGGCGGGCGCCATGGCGCGTTATCCGCAGCGCTACAAGAGCTGCGAGGAGTATCTCGTCGGCAAGAAGCTCAGCTGGGAGACCATGCTCGGGTGCCTGCCGATCATGCACGATCAGGTTTACGAAGCGAATAAGTCCCGTCCCTCTGTGTTCTACAAAAAGGAGAGCATCCAGGGTGTGTACAAGCACCTGTTCGCCGATGTGCTCCGCAAACTGAATATCGAGGAGGTGCAGGGATTTTGAAAAAGATCACCATTCATTTCACCGTTAACCACGAGCCGGTGACCGTCGAGGTCGAGCCGAACCACCGCCTGATCGACGTGCTGCGCAACAACCTTGGCCTCACGAGCGTCAAGGAAGGCTGCAGCGAAGGCGAGTGCGGCGCCTGCACCGTGATCTACAACGGCGAGCCCGTGACGAGCTGCTGCATTCTGGCCGGACAGGCCGACGGCGCGGACATCATCACGCTCGAGGGCGTCAGCAAGGACGGCCAGCCCGACGTGGTGCAGCAGGCGTTCATGGACGCCGGCGCCGTGCAGTGCGGCTTCTGCATCCCCGGCATGATCCTCACCGCCGAGGCTTTTCTCAAGAAGAACCCCAACCCGACGCGCGATGAGGTCAAACTCGCCATCAGCGGCAACCTCTGCCGCTGCACCGGCTATGCCAAGATCAATGACGCTGTGCTTCTGGCCGCTGCCAGAATGCGCGGAGAGGAGGCCGAAGCATGAGAGACGTAGCTATCCTCGGCCGTGACCATATCAAGGTCGACTCGCTCGACAAGGTGCTCGGCCGCGCGAAGTTTGCCGCGGACTATTACATGCCCGACATGCTCTATGGCGGCGTGTTCCGCAGCACCGTTCCCCACGCCTACATCAAAAAGCTGAATCTCGAGAAGGCCCGCGCGCTGCCCGGCGTCGCCGCCGTCCTCGAATATACCGCCATCCCCGGCAAGAACCGCTTCGGCATCATCGTCAAAGACGAGCCCTGCCTTGTGGACGACAAGGTGCGCCGCTACGGCGACGCCATCGCCGTTGTCGCGGCGGAGACCCCGGAGATCGTACAGGAAGCCATGCAGCTCATCGAGGTCGAATACGAAGAGCTGCCCGTCATCAACTCCTACGAGAGCGCGATGGCGGAGGGCGCGATCTGCGTCCACGGCACGACGAACGTCCATGCCAAGAAGCACATGGAGTTCGGCAATGTGGACGAAGCCTGGAGCAAGTGCGATGTTATCGTCGAGAACACCTACTCCACCCACGTCCTCTCCCACATGTTCATCGAGCCGGATGCCGGCATCGCCTACTATGACGAGAAGGGCATCATGACGGTCATCGCTTCCACGCAGAACCCCCACTATGACCGCAACGAGGTCGCCGGCATGCTTGGCGTTCCCCAGAACCACGTCCGCTGCATCCAGCCCACCACGGGCGGCGGCTTCGGCGGCAAGCTCGATATCGGCGTGCAGCTGCACTGCGCGCTGCTCGCGCACTACACCAAGCGCCCCGTGAAGATCGTCCGCTCCCGCACGGAGTCCACGATGATCTCCTCCAAGCGCCACCCGATCACGACCCATGTCAAGACCGGCGCGACGAAGGACGGCAAGCTTGTTGCCGCGCAGTATGAGCTCACGTGCGACGCCGGCGCTTACGGCTCCTACGGCCCCGCCGTTATCGGCCGTTTCCCGGTCCACGCCGTCGGCCCCTACGATTGCCCGAACGTCCGTCTGGACGCGGTATTTGCTTACACCAACAACCCGATGTGCGGTGCGTTCCGCGGATTCGGCGTGCCGCAGGCCGCCGTTGTCCACGAGGGACAGATGGACGCTCTGGCCGCGGCTCTGCATATGAGCCCGCTGGAGATCCGCCGCATCAACGGCCACCACGTCGGCTCGACGATCCCGACCGGCCAGACCCTCACCGAGAGCGTCGGCTATCAGGATACGCTTGCCGAGGCGATCAAGAAGGCCGAGGAAGTCATGCCGGACGCCCTTGAGCGTCTCGACCCGGATTGGAGGCCGCAGATATGAAATTGAGAGGAACAGGCGTCGGCAGCATGTTCTACGGCGTCGGCAACACCGGTCTTCCGAACCCGGCCGCCGCGTTCTGCGAAGTTCTGCCCGACACCAGCGTTAACGTCACCATCGGCGCGGCCGACATCGGCCAGGGCGTCGCGAGCGTTGCCGCGGCTATCGCCGCCGAAACGCTCGGTCTTGAGTTTGAAAACATCCACGTGACCTGGGCGGATACCCAGATCGCCCCCGAAGGCGGCGCGACATCCGCCTCCCGCCAGACGTTCATCACCGGCAACGCCGTGAAGAATGCCTGCACGAACGCGATGGGCGAGCTCAAGCGCACCGCTTCCGAGTTTCTGAACGTCCCGCAGGAAGAGCTGATCTTCCGCCACCGCGAGATCTACAGCTCCAAGGATGAGTCCAAGAAGATGACCTATCCCGAGCTCATGGGCGCGATGGGCAAAAATGGCCGTCTGGCCGTCGGCGCGGGCTACTACAACCCGAAGACCACCTATCTGAACCCGGCCGACATGTCCGGCGTTCCGTATGAGGTCTACTCCTACGCCACCTGCATCATCGAGGTCGAGGTCGATACCGACACCGGCGAAGTGCAGCTTCTCAAGTGCGTTTCCGCGCACGACGTCGGCACGCCGGTCGGCGTGAAGATGTGCGAAGGCCAGATCGAGGGCGGCACCGCCATGGGCACCGGCTTCGTCATCAGCGAGAAGATCGAGATCGACCCGAAGACCTGCGCGATCAAGAACCCCTCGCTCAGCAAGTACATCATCGAGTCCAGCATGGATGTTCCCGAGGTGTACCCGATCGTTGTGTGCAGCAACGGCGACGCCGCTCCGTACGGCGCCAAGGGCATCGGTGAGCCGGCGCTCATCCCGAGCATCCCCGCGACGATGGCCGCCATCGGCAACGCGCTCGGCGTCAAGTTCCACCACACCCCCATCCTCGCCGCCGACATTGTGAAGGCGTGGAAGGACAAGCAGGCAGCGGAGGCTGCCGCCAACTAAGGTTGAAAGTACACCCTAAGGTACTTTTTTAACAATAACTCATCGGCCGCGTCGTACGCGGCGCGGCCAGCTTACCAAGCAATAAGGAACCGCGCACGTCCCTCTTCGGGCAATCAGCAGCTGCCCGAAACCACACACAAGTAAACGCTCAACGAATGTTGCAATCAACATTAAATTAAGGGAGGCACTTTAATTAATGGCAAACAACAACACCGAGCTTAAGGGATGGGCTAAGTACTGCAAAGAGCAGAACATTGAGTTCTCCACGAAGCGCATTTTCATCGACGGCCTGGGCGGCATGGCTCACGGTCTGTTCGCGTCTCTGCTGATCGGCTGCATCATCAACACGATCGGCATGTACGTTCCCCTGCTGAAGGACATCGTTGTCAACCCCTGGATGTCCGATAAGCTCGCCGGCGAGAACCTTCTCATCGCCAGCAAGACCGCTGCTTACGCCGTGCAGGGCGCCGCTATGGCCGCTGCTATCGCGTACAGCATGAAGGCTCCCCCGTTCGTCATGTACTCCACGCTGGCCGTTGGCTTCGCTGCCAACGCCCTCGGCGCGCAGGGCGGCCCTCTCGCCGTGTTCTTCGTCGTCGTCATTGCCGTGTTCTTCGGCAAGCTGGTCTCGAAGCGTACCCCGATCGACATCATCGTGACCCCGTTCGTTACGATCGTTTTCGGCGTTCTGTTCGCTTTCCTGATCGCTCCCCCGATCGGCAAGGGCGCCGTCCTTCTCGGCGACCTCGTCATGAAGGCGACCGCTCTCCAGCCCTTCTGGATGGGCATCCTCGTCTCCGCTCTCATGGGCATCATCCTGACCCTCCCCATCTCCTCCGCCGCTATCTGCGCCGGTCTTGGTCTGGTCGGTCTCGCCGGCGGCGCCTGCGTTGCTGGCTGCTCTGCTCACATGGTCGGCTTCGCTGTTGCGTCCTACCGTGAGAACGGCGTGCAGGGTCTCCTTTCTCAGGGCCTCGGCACCTCCATGCTCCAGGTTCCCAACCTGGTCAAGAAACCCATCCTCTGGCTGCCCCCCGTGGTCGCTTCCATCGTGAACGGCCCGCTCGCCACCTGCCTGTTCAAGCTCCAGATGAACGGCGCTGCCATCAACTCCGGCATGGGCACCTCCGGCCTCTGCGGCCAGATCGGCCTCATCACCGGTTGGGCGGCTCCCGTGTGCGAAGAGAACGCCGCTCTTGGCGTTGACTTCGCCGCCGCTACGGCCAGCCCGGCTCTGAACTGGATCGGCCTCGTCGTCTGCTCCTTCGTGATCCCCGCTCTTGTCAGCTGGCTCGTCAGCGAGCTCATGCGCAAGAAGGGCCTCATCAAGGAAGGCGACTACGCTCTCGATCTGTAATCCTAACAGGCACAAAACTCTACTTACTCCCGGGGCAAGCTGCAGCTCCGAGGTAAGCACAGCTCGTGCGCGGATTTTTTTAAAAAAGGCGTTGAGTTATTCAATATTCGCCGGTTCCCGGCGCCTTGTGCGCCGGGAATTGAGCGGATAAACTTAGGGAATCAAAAGTCGGCTCCCCAGCCACAGTTTGACCGGGGAACCAGGGGTTTTCTGCACGGTAAGGGCGTTCGTCCTTCCGGGCACACCCCTGCCGCGACAGAAAAACCCTTTGGACAGGGCTGCTGCCATATCCCGGATGTGCGGATGGCGGCGGAATGTCCGCGTGTACTCTGGCAAAACGCTCCCGGCGCAGAACTGCGCAACGCCGGGGGAGTTGGGCAAACACACAATTTAATTGCTGCGCGCAGCAGCAGAAGGGAGTTTACCATGGCTACTCTGGTAATTAAGAACATCGGTAAGATCGTTTCCGGTGACATTGACCACCCCGTTCTTGAGGGCAGCGTCATCGTCATCAACGAGAACCTCATCGAGGCGATCGGCGGCGAAGAACTCCTCGCCAACGTCGGCGACGCGACCGTCGTCGATGCCAACGGCACCACCGTCACCCCGGGTCTTTGGGACACGCATGTGCATGTCTCCACGGCGGACGGCTACGGCACCCGTCAGAAGACCTTTGGCTTCATTGAGAGTGCGAAAAACGGCGGCGTGACCACTATGATCTCTGCCGGCGAATGCCATATCCCCGGCCATCCGAAGGGCGACCCCGTCTACACCAAGGCGCAGGCCATTGTCGGCCACAAGTGCTTTGCCAAGGGCGTTTCCGGCGTGAAGGTCGAAGGCGGCGGACTGATCCTCGAGAAGGGTCTGGTCGAGAAGGACTTCGAAGACCTCGCCAAGGAAGGCGTCTGGGTCGTCGGTGAGATCGGCCTCGGCACCGTCAACAACCCCGAGACTGCGGCTCCCATGGTCGAGTGGGCCCACAAGCACGGCTTCAAGGTGCAGATGCACACCGGCGGTACTTCCATCCCCGGCTCCTCCACCGTTACCGCGGACGACGTCATCAAGACGAAGCCCGACGTTGTTTCCCACATCAATGGCGGCCCGACCTCCATTCCTCTGCACGAAGTTGACCGCATCATGGACGAGACCACGTTCGCGATGGAGATCGTGCAGTGCGGCAACCCGAAGACCGCTCAGTACGTCCTCAACCGCGCTGCCGAAAAGGGCCAGCTCGGCCGCGTGATCTTCGGCAACGACGCTCCGTCCGGCACGGGCATCATTCCTCTGGGCATCATGCGCAACATCAGCTTCGCCGCTTCCATGACCGACATCGCCCCCGAAGTCTGCGTCGCCATGGCGACCGGCAACCCGGCGAAGGTCTACACGAAGCTCAACCGCGGCGTCATCGCCCCGGGTAAGGAAGCCGACCTGCTGATCATGGATACCCCGATGGGTTCCGTCGGCAAGGACGCCATGGAAGCTTTCGCCGCCGGCGATATTCCGGGCCTGTCCTATGTCATCATTGACGGCAAGATCAACGTCAAGAAGTCCAGCAACACTCCTCCTGCGTCGAGAAAGCCCTGCTGAGCCTTGCTCGCACAGAAGCCCAACTCATTTAGCTATTAATTTTTAATAGGAGGATATACCAATGAAAGAGCCTAAGATTCGCAAGATCGTTACCAACCTCGAAGAAGTGTTCTACGAGGGCGGCGCTGAGAAGCCCGTGGAGACCAACTCCGGCCGCAAGTCCATCAAGACGGTGTCCGTGGCTGCCGTTATCAAGAATCCGTACGCCGGCCAGTGGGTCGAAGACCTGTCTGAGCTGACCGAGTACGGCGAGTACCTGGGCGATCTGCTCACCAAGAAGGGTGCCGAGCTCCTCGGCGCCGAGAACGTTGAAACCTACGGCAAGGGCTGCATCGTCGGTCTCGACGGCGAGCTGGAGCACTCCTCCGCTATGCTGCACCCGAAGTCCGGCAAGACCATCCGCGCTGCTATCGGCGGCGGCAAGTCCATCATTCCTTCCAACGAGAAGGTCGGCCCTGCCGGCTCCGAGCTGGACATCTCCCTGCACTTCAAAGATGCTGCCTTCGTGCGCACCCACTACGGCTCCTTCGCGGTCCGTATTCCCGATGCCCCGAAGAGCGATGAGATCGTCATGGCGGTCGTTCTGGCTGACGCCGGCCGTCCGCATGCTCTCGTCAACGGCGTTGGCCGTATCGGCGGTCTGCAGAAGTCCGAAGCCAAGTGCGAGGACGGCATGCACTAATTCTTCCCCGCGTTTAACAATAGCCCCCTTGGCAACAAGGGGGCTATTTTCAAGAGCATGACCGCAGAATCATCTGCGGGAGAAAAGGCCTGGAGGACATTGTAAATGAACCTTATTGAAAAGTATCTGGCAAAAGCGGCTGGCAAGGAACATGTCGCCCCCGGCCAGGATCTCACCTGCAAGGTGAGCTTTGTCGCCGCGCACGACGTGACGGCTCCCATCGCCATCCGCATGTTCCGCGAGATCGGCGTGAAGAAGGTCTTCGATCCCAGCCGCGTGGCGCTGATCGTTGACCATGTATACCCCGCCGCCACGGAGAAGGCCCGCGCCAATGTTTGGGCGATGGACGACTTCTCCAAGGAATTCGGCGTTCCCCTGTATCAGCGCGGTGAAGGCGTTATCCACCAGCTGATGTATGAAAAGCATAAGCAGAACCCCGGCGATATCGTTTGTATTGCTGACTCCCACACCGGCACCTGCGGCGGTTACGGTCAGATCGGCATCGGCGTCGGCTCCACGGAGCTGGCCGCGGCCATGGCGACCGGCACGCTCGATCTTGAGGTGCCCCAGGTTGTGCAGATATATCTCACCGGCAAGCGCCCCTCCAACGTTTTCGGCAAGGATCTCATCCTGTATCTCGGCAGCAAGTTCGGCTCCGACTATCTCGTGGACCGCGGCCTTCTCCTTACCGGCCCCGGCATCGACGATCTCTCCATCGCCGAGCGCATGACCGTCTGCAACATGGGTATCGAGATCGGCAGCATGATCACCATCTTCGGCACCGAAGAGAAGGAATCCGACTGCTTCGAGACCTATGAGATCGATCTTTCCACGCTCGAACCGCAGATCTCCTGCCCCTTCAGCCCCGCGAACGTTGTTCCGGTGCGCGAGAAGGCCGGCATCAAGGTCACGCAGGTCGTCGTCGGCAGCTGCACCAACGGCCGTCTGAACGACATGGAACAGGTCGCCAAGGCATTTAAAGGCAAGAAGGTCAGCCCCGACGTCAACGTGCTCATCGTTCCCGCCTCCCGCGAGATCCTCGGCCAGATGGAAGAGCGCGGCTGGACGAAGATCATCCGCGACGCCGGCGCCACCATTCTCAACCCCGGCTGCGGTTCCTGCTTCGGCGCGCACGAGGGACTTATCACCCCGCGCGACGTGTGCGTTTCCACGACGAACCGCAACTTCCCCGGCCGTATGGGCAGCAAGGTCGGCCAGATCTATCTGGCGAGCCCGGCTACCGCGGCGGCCACCGCCCTCACGGGCGTCATCACCGTTCCGGAGGTGTAAGCACAAATGGAAAAGATCAGAGGTAAAGTTATCATTCTCGGCGACGACGTCGATACCGACCAGATCCTCCCCGAGCCCTACGAGGAGATCGGCAAGTACGCCATGGCCGGCCTCCCGACGGAGGACTTCAAGCTCAACCGCGAGCCCGGCTGCATTCTCGTAGCCGGACGCAACTTCGGCTGCGGCTCCTCCCGCGAGCAGGCTCCCATCGCCCTCAAGCAGGCGCAGGTCGCCCTCGTCGTGGCGCAGGGCTTCGCCCGCATCTTCCGCCGCAACTGCATCAACATCGGCATGCCGGTGTTCGTTGCCGACGCCGTGAAGAAGCTCCACACCGGCGAGATCATTGAGGTCGATCTCGAAAAAGGCACGATCACTGCGCCCTGCGGCGTCATCGAGGCCAACCCTCTTTCGGAGAACGTGCTCAAAACGCTCGAATACGGCGGACTGATCCCCCGTGTACGCGCCGAGCTCGGCATCACCGAATAAACCGGTTTGAAAGAATCAAATAAGGAATATACAGAGGAGAAGAGCTATGGCTATGAAAGACCCTCAGGCAAGAACAAAACAAATTATTAAGGACGATATCGAGACCATCCGCGCTTATGCTGATGCGTTCGGCGTTGAGATGCCCGATCTTGACGAGAACGGCGAGGTCGTCGGTCTGCCCGCGCCGTACCCCCGCGAGGTCGCCGGTGTCGTCCGCAGCGGCTACCGCATCTACGAGCTCGGCCAGAAGGCCGTCGAGACCGGCATGCCCTGCCTGAACCCGATCCTCGGCCGCAACAGCGCCGAAGAGACCTGGAAGGAATCCAACGACATTTACAAGTACGCCGAAAAGTTCGGCCAGACCGTGTTCCAGTTCGTCCACTCCGAGGCGACCCGCCACATCGACCCGCT
>ERZ791830.1988-NODE-1988-length-10867-cov-3.017851_pt1 | contig 10867 bp, 7 predicted proteins | sample MGYA00509945_ERZ791830 | MGnify/ENA primary metagenome ERZ791830 (study PRJEB30046, sample SAMN00792021) | human gut metagenome | study: EMG produced TPA metagenomics assembly of the A metagenome-wide association study of gut microbiota in type 2... | reverse complement strand
GCTATCCTCAGACCAGCGGTCTGTTGACCACGGCCTATCAGGACAAGGACGGCTATAACTACGTCTATTTCTTCGACAACTATACGCCGGGCAAGCTGCGGGTGCTGAAGGATGCGCCGGGGCAGACCCGTGCGGAGCTGACCACGGAGGAGAGCTACACGGTGAAGGGCGTGACCACCACCTACACCACACCCTACGTGCTGTTTACCCCGGCGGACGCCCAGGCACAGTATGCTATATGCTCCCCCATCACGGACAGCTACGGCACCCTGTACTTCAAAAACGACTCCGCCCATCTGATGGCGCTGAGCAGTACCATTGAATCGCTGACCATTTCCAAGCAGCCGGACAAGACTGCTTATAAGGCCGGGGAGATGTTCGACCCCACCGGTATGGAGATCACCATCACCTATGAAAACGGTCTGACGCGAACGATACCGGCAGCGCGGACAATGAATGGGACGGCCATACGTTACGCCGCGTGGAATGAGGAGCCGCTGAAGGTGTCGGATGGGGAGGGCTTCCTGATCCGGTTCGCACACAGTCTCTATCAGGACGGCGCGGACGGCGCGGGGACGAATGTATATTCCCCGGCGGCGGTGCTGGATATCACGGTGGAGCCGGCGATGGCCGGCGATCTGGACGGAAACGGCAAGCGGAACGCTGTGGACATGCAGAATCTGTTCACCTATCTCTCCACCGGTGTGATGGAGGGCGCGCTGGGCGGCGATGAGGAAGCCTACCGCGCGGCGGCGGACGTCAACGGCGACGGCGCGGTGGACATTCTGGACTATCAGGCGCTGTACACGACCATCAGGGCAGAGGAGGAAGCGGCATGAAAAATCACCATATCCGATCGAAGCTGCGCAGATTCCTGTGTCTGGCAGCGGCGCTGCTGATGCTTTGGCCGCAGACGGTCACAGCGGTCGGGCACATCACGGCGGCGGAAAAAAGCTATACCGTCACGCAGGGCGGTATGCTCAAAATACCACTGGAGGAGGTCTTTACCGACAGGGAGGGACACGCGCTGACGTATTCCGTGGTCAAGGACGACAGGAACCAGGCTACAACGAACATTTCCGGGAGCACGTACTTCTTCACGTCGCGCACGGCGGGGGAGTATGCCCCGGTGGTGGCTGCCAGCTGCGGACAGGAGCGGGCGGAGGTCACGCTGCATATCACCGTGGAGCCGGGTGCTGAGGGGGACCCCCGGCAGTACGGCTATGACGAAACGCCGGCGGGGGAGGTGACGGTGTATGTGACCGTCTCCTCCGACGGCGTGCCCCTGATGGGTGTGGACGGAACGTTGCTGATGGGACTGCCGGTGACGGTACGGTATTTCGATCTGGCGGACTACGGCCGGCAGGATCTCTACCGCTGCGCCACACAGGGTGGTAAGGGCGGCTATGTGGGCGACACAGTGATCGAGCGTCCTACGCTGCTGCACCTGTACATCTGCCTGCTGGAGCGCTACTACATGGACCTGCCGGCGGAGAAGTGCGGCAAGGGAACCAGCGGACTTATCGGTCACAGAGACGACGATCATCCGGTCATGAATATCAACGGTGAGCCGGCCTACGAAAGCAGATTCAGCGCGCTCCAGCTCACCGGCAGCAGCACCAGCATCTACATGAAGGAGTTCTGGGGACACGATGAAAACCTCATGTACTACCGGAATCACATGTTCCCGCTGATGGACACCGGATGGGGCTCCACCTGCGACTATATCCTCCTGTCGGACGGAGATACCATCGATGTAGCCATGTTCACCGACTGGAGCTTCTACAATAACGGCGGCGCGTTCTGCTGTTTCGATCAGGACAGCTACACCGTGACGGCGGGAAAGCCCCTGACGGTGCAGACGCTGAAGTATGATACGAAATCTGTCTCAGATGGCGGAACGGAGAGCTTTACGCCTATTGACAAGCTGACGTTAGAGGTCTATAATGATTCATCAGAGTGCGTGGATACGGCACCCGGCGAAAACGGCTCCTACACCGTTGTGCTGGACAAGCCGGGAACGTATTACCTGCTGGGCATTGACCCCAATGCAGGGACAGAGGCCGCCCGCTGCGCACCGGCTGTGGCGCGGGTGACAGTCCGGGATGTGGGCGCTGCGCCTGAAGGCGGCGATGTCAACTGGGACGGCGCGGTCAACGTGGAGGACATGCAGGCGCTGTTCGGCCATCTGTGCGGCGAAAGTCCGCTGACGGGCGAGCTGCTGACTGCGGCGGATGTCAACGGAGACGGCGCGGTGGACATACTGGACTATCAGGCGATGTATATGTGGATCCAGTCCTTGCAGGCCGGTTGACCAGTGGGAATAATAGAATATTGAATGGACACTTCTGCCGGCGGTTTACGCCGGGAGCGGAATGGGGTGAGATGCCCCGCGAGTCGGTCACTGTGAAGCCGTGCCTTCGGGCTGCGGATAAGTCAGATACGCTTGGGAATGTCCATAAGCTCCTGCCTGTACCGGGATGCTGATAAAGCGGAATGACTGCGCCCGCACGTTTGCGGGCTGCATCTCCCGGCCTTACGGCAGGAGCACGGAAATGTGCTTTTTGCCGTAAGGCTTTACTTTTAAGAAAAAGCAAAAAAAGAAAAAGGAGATGCAGAACAGAGAAATGAACATCAAGAAACGGATCGTCTCCGCGCTGATGGCGCTGGTGATGACGCTGTCGCTGGTCAACAGCGCCGTGATCACCGCCTTCGCCGAGGGGACACAGTCTGCCGATCCCTCTACCGGGGAGACGCAGAACGCAGGCTATGAGCTGCGGGTGCTGACATTTGAGGATGCCGACTATAAGGGCGGCACCAATTTTGCCGGCAAGAGCGACTGGTCGAGCCTGATCGACAGCCCTCAGTACGGCGGCAGCATGCTGTATGGCAATGGCTCCGGATTTGACACTTTGGAAAAAGCCTATAAGTGGACAGATTCCGGAAATACAGAGTTGTCTTCCCGTTTATGTAGCGGATATGGTGCATACTGCTATTGGAGTGGCGGTCATGCCGTGTCCAACTATGCATCCAGTGATTATGTTACCAATGGCGACTTCAATCACCAGTTGACCGTGTACAAAGCGAACGCCGAGGGCGATGTCCGCACCGGCGGCGGACACAATGGCTCCAATAATTTTGCCGTCCACTTCGGCTACAAGGATGGCTCTCAGTTTAATATGACAGAAGAGCTTCCGGCGCTGTCTTTTAGCGATGGCATGGCGCGCGTGATCGACCACATGTATGTCAACAACATCTGCTACGCGCTGAACTGCTACCTGAACGGCAACGGCCTGACCGCCAAAATCGGCGATGATGACTGGGTCAAGCTGACAGCCACCGGCTACGATGGGGAAGCGAAGACCGGCGAAGCGTCCATCTATCTGTGCAACGGCCCGAAGAACATCGTTACGGATTGGACGAAGTTCGACCTGTCCGGTCTGGGCGCCGTCACCAAGGTGGAGTTCAATATCACCGGTTCCAGCGATAACGGCTACGGCTTCTCCCAGCCCGCCTACTTCGCCTACGACGATGTGGCGGTGCGGTTTGATCCCAACGCGTGCGTCCACACAGACGAGAACAAGGACAGAAAGTGCGACAAGTGCGGCGCAGACCTGAACAAGGCACCCAAGCTGGTGGAGGGCGTGAAGGACGTTACCGACAACTCGATCATCGGTGCGGCGTATCTGCTGCGCGACCTGCAGACCGGCAAGATCTTCGAGGACGGCGATGACAAGCTGAGCGCCGAGAAGAATTACTTCTATCAGAGATCCACTGACAATGGGCAGACGTGGGGCGAGGAGCTGGGCTTCAGCGCGTCGCTCTTTGGTGGAACCACCATCTCCCTAACGGAAACGGAGCCGGGCACCTATATGTACCGGTTCTATGCAAAGGATGACTTCGGCGGTGACTCCCGCGGTAACGGCGAGGAAAAGACCTATTGGACGCTGACGCTTCATGTGGACAAGGCGGAAAATCTCGATTTCGATGTGAACTTCTACATCGGAAGAGATCAGAACTATAAGACCAACGGCAACAAGCTCCCCATCATCAAGCTGTGGAAGAGCGACGGCAAGTCCAACAAGGTGGGCGACGAGATCACAGTGACCGATGCAGAGGATACAAAGAGCGGCTACAACTGCATGAAGGCCACGGTGAAGGGCGGCTGGTACGTCTATGAGGGCTATGGCTGGAACGCCGAAACGAAGGCATACGACGTTCCTCTGGGCGGTATGCAGATCAAGCTGCCCGCCGACAGCAACGTAGACGGCGCGGCCGCCGGCGGTACGGAGATCTATCTGCGGCTTCTGTCTATCTATACCACCTCCAAAAAGGTCGATGGCAGCAGCTTCACCAAGGATGATTTCACGGTGCGGGTAAGCTGCCCCATCATGCAGTGCGACGCCGTGATGGGCACGCCTTATATGGAAAGCGGCAAAGCCTATTATCCCACGCTGTTTTATGCCGGCGGCAATGCCTGCCTGTTCAATGTCTATTACAATCCCACCGATACGGAAACCTACATTTTCTCACAGCAGATCAACCAGACGCTTACGGCAGGCAACTCTGTAAGCACCAAATCCTACAAGATAGACTCTGTTGTGAAGCTGACCGTCACCGTGCCGAAGACGGCAGATTTCGGGCTTTATTTCCAGTACAACAACTTCTATACGGCACAGCAGAAGACGCTGGTCGACTGGAAGGATAACGGGGATAATACCAAGACGGCTGTTTACGCCGTTTCCAAGAGCAACGGCAACTATACCTGGCGCATGACAGATACCACCGGTACGTATGTGACCAAGGGCGGCTGGCTGTCCAGCGTATCGAAGGATACGGATTATAGCTTTGACTTTGTCAACGGACAGACCAACAAGCTCAGCCATGACTTTTCCCAACTGGGCACACAGACGAGTAAGCGCGATGAGGCCGACCTGCAGGTCTTTGTCAGTGCTTCCGGCGCCAAGGCGCTGGGCAGCGGCACCGAGCGCATCCGCGCCTACCGCATGTGGGAGCTGATCGACAGCGACGCCGGTAATATCATGATGGAGCCGGACTTTGTCTGGACGAAGCTGTCCGGCCCCGCTACGATTTCTTATGCCGAGGACGCGGCCGGTGAGATAACCGGTACGCAGATCGATGGCGGCAACAGCCGCCACAACTGGGCTGATATCAACGCCAACGGCGGCACCAGCGTGTTTGCCGTCCGCTATGACGCCATCGACGTGGACAAGAGCAACAAAGCGACCCATGGCGGTTTCTACCCCGCCACCAACCCCGACCGCGTGAATTTCTTTATCGTGGCGGATGAGGTGGGCAAGGCGGAGGCACGGGTGCCCTTCAACGGTGACTTTGAAGCCAATTCCCGTCTGCCCGGCTGGGACTATATCTACGACACATGGTATTATCTGAGGACGGATACCGCCCCCAAGATGACCTTTACCACGCTGAACGCAGTGAAGGTGGAGTACGCCCTCGGTCTGACGAACGGCGCAACCATGGTGAGCAGCGTATCCGACTTCACCGCGCTGACGGCTGCGGAGGGTACATACACCGTTCCTCTCAAGGATATGAATAAGGATGCCAACAACTACGGCGGCACCGTTATCATCCGGATGACGGATAAGGACGGCAAGTACAGCTATCAGCTGGTGAAGGTCGCCGGAGTGACCGCTAATGTGGAGAATGCCTCCAACAAGGGCGAGTCCATCATGCCCGGCGACAAGGTGACGCTGTCCTTCGACGGCATGTACCGCTCTATCAACAAGATCTCCGGCGTCTTTAACCCCACGATTTTCAAACCCCGTTATACTGTGGCAGGGAAAGAGGTTGAGGGCACAACAGGGCAGTATCAGCAGATGGACACCTCTCGCATTACCTTCACCGTTCCTGAGGACATCGCCTTTGAGGACGGCAAGAACGAAACCGTTCTGACCGCCACAAACGGCTATGTGTACGGCAGTATGTACTCCGCCGCCAACCCCTTCAGCACCATGTACTACATGACCGATGCCGGTAAGGGCACCAACTTCAACGCAGTTACCGTGACCTTCGCCTTCCAGCACTTCGCGGATGTGGAGATCCCCGTGACCAGAAAGGTCTGGTACAACGTGGAGCTGAACATCACCGACGAGGCCGGCAAGGTGGACGGCGCGACTGTTGTCCTGAAGGACAGCGATGGCAAGGCTATCGAGCCGCAGGCGGATGGTACCTACAAGCTGGGCTATGGCTCCTACACCTACTCTGTCGCGAAGGACGGCTATGTGTGCTATAACGGCGAATGCAAGCTGGGCTCTGCGGATGCTTCCAGCGTGCAGGACGGCAAGCTGACCAAGAGCGTCAAGCTGGTCAAGTCCGCCGAGGGTGCATGGGACGGTAAGACCGCCACTGAGCCTGCCAAGGACGCCAACGGCGTCTACCAGATCAGCAGCGGCGCGGAGCTGGCATGGTTTGCCCAGCAGGTCAACAAGGGCGGCAACGCCAAGATCTCTGCTGTGCTGACCAACGATATTGAACTGGCAGGTTTTGAGTGGACGCCTATTGGCATGAACAGCTGGGGCAAGAAGTTTGCAGGTTCCTTTGATGGACAGGGTCACAAGATCAGCAATCTGTCCATCGACTATATCGGCACGAATACCCAGGTTCCCTACAAGGGTCTGTTTGGTTATGTGGAAGGAAGCAGCTCCAAGCACGCCGTGATCCAAAATCTGACGGTGCAGGGCAACATGGTGCTCACCTCCAGTAAGAATGTGATTGGTGCGCACTCCGGCGGCGTGATCGGCCGCGTGGATTATGCCGATATTACCAACGTCCATTCCGAGGTGAACGTGACGGTGAAGCGCGTGGGCGGCAACTGGGACAATCTGGGAGGACTTGTCGGGTATGCCAATAACTCTACGACCATCAAGGATTGCTCCAACAGCGGGGATGTCACCGGTTATCGCTATGCGGGAGGCATTGCGGGCAACCTTTCCGGCAACAGCTCCATCATCAACTGCACCAACTCCGGTAATGTGACCTGCGCCGGCTCCGGAGCGGCGGGTATGGCGGCCAATGTGGGCAACGGCTGCGCTATTACGGGCTGCGTCAACAGCGGCACCATTAAGTCCACCGGCGCCAATGTGGGCGGCATTGCAGGCGATGTTGCCAAGGCTGAGATCACGGATTGCTACAACAGCGGAAAGATTGACAGCAGCCAGAGCACCAGCGGTGCCGTGGTTGGTCGTGCGGCGGCTGGCGCCGTTATCAGGAATTGCTACTTTGCCGCGAGCACTGCCGCCAAGGGCGTCGGCTCCGCCGCGGACGCCGAGACACAGAAGGCGGAAGCTGCCGACATTGTGGCTCGTGTGGCAGCTCCCGAAAGCGCTGAGGCCGGCAAGGACGTGACCTTCAGCATCTACATGAACGCGGCTGGCGGGCTGGCTTGCGCCGAAATGAAGCTGGCTGTCACCGGCGGCGAGATCACCGCCATCAAGAAGGGCAGCGGTCTGGCGCTGGGCAAGGACGACGAGTTCAAGGGCGAGAACAGCAAGATGTCCTTCTTGGGCAACACCGCTCCTGCCGCCAACGGCATTCTGGTGGCCACCGTTACCGTCCGCGTGAATGACTTCGCGGATGAGGTGAAGCTGACCGTCAGCGATGCGCTGGCCGGTATCAGCGGCAGCACCTCTGATAAGGATGTCACCGTGATCAACGCCGACGCCGTGGAGGTCGAAAAGGTCTACACGGTCAGCAAGACCGAGTTTGCGCCGGGTCTGTCTCTGGTCACGTACATCAAGGACGTGCCGGAGGGCAAGTCCATTGCCTGCAGCGGTAAGGGTATGCTGCTGGCTGACGGCAACAAGACCGTGACGCTGGTAAGCAGCGACAAGGTCGATGCGCTGAAGAACAGCTCCTTCGCTGTCAGCGACGGCGCTGCCGTGGCCGTCAAGTACGGCGACGTCAACGAGAACTCCAAGATCAACATCGTGGACGCCCAGATCGCGCTGGATGTGGGCAAGAACGTCTACAAGGGCACTGAAACGGTGTCCGTGGCCGGTCTGCTGGCTGCTGACGTGAACCACGACAATGTGGTGGATGCCAAGGATGCGTATTCCATCCAGATCTACGTTCACTACAACGCCTTTACCGTTCCGGCCGGTAACTGAGCTATGACCGTTCCCCGGAGGTGCGCATGATGCGCACCTCCGGGGCGCCGGTGTATTTCTGACAGAGGAGGGAGTCTGTGAAAAAAGCAATATGTGCGCTGTGCAGCTTGCTTCTATGTGTGCTGTGCATCCGCCCCTCCTTTGCTGCGCAGGGGGAGTACACGCTTACGCTGCAAACGAGCGGCAGTGCCGCCGTGGGCGAGCCGCTGACCGTTTCGCTGCTGCTGAGCGTACCGGAAGGGGAGACGCTGGAGCACTACGCCGTAGCCACGCAAATAAGCTACGATACGGCTGTGCTGCGGCTGGAGAATACCGCCGCCCATGAGGATCTGACCGCGATAGACGGCGGCGCTGTACGGGGCAGCACCCGGCGGCTGGTAAAGCTGAGCAACAGCTCCTTGGGAATGGAGGGAACGTGGGACAATCCCGCCGTGCTGCTGACCATGACCTTCGTCCCGCTTGCGGCGCAGGACACGGAGATCACCGTCTACCGGCACGGGATAGGTACCGCCTCCGGCGGCGATGCGGAGGTGACGGTACACGACCTTACCGTCTATCTTGCGCCAGACATCAGGTCAGAGTTTGACCTGAACAACGACGGCGTTACCGATATTTCTGATCTGCAATTTCTTTACGACTACCTGTCCGGCGGCTTGACGGACGAGGGGGACATACACGACAGAGCCGACTGCAACGGCGACGGCTCGGTGGATATTCTGGATTACCAGCAGCTGTACCAGCTGCTTACCGCTCCACAGGAGGGCTAACGAATGAAAAGACGACTTTTACCGCTGGCCGCGCTGCTGTGCGCTGCTGTTCTGTGCATGACAATGGCGTTTGCGGCGGAGAGCTATACCATCTCCATTGACGTGCCTGCCGGGACGCTGAACACCGGCGACAGCTTTACCGCGGGTATCACACTGCACGGCAGGGCAGGGGAGAGCGCTCCCTCGACCTTGCAGGTGGACGTGATCTACGCCGGGTGCGTCTGTACCGATGCTGCCGTGACGGTGCCGGGGGCGCTGGTCACTTATGCGGAGGGACGGCTGTGCATCAGCTATCTGGAGCAGAAAGCCGTGTTCGGTGAAAACGGCGCTCTTACGCTGGGCACCGCCACATTTACGGCGGGGAGCACCAATGGTGTCCTTACCGTCAGCGACAGCGCTGCACTGGCCGGCGGCGAGGAGGTATCTGTCACGCTGCCGCAGGCCGTGACGGTCGCCGTTTCCGGTGCGACTGTTACGCCGGAGGTCAAGGTAGCCGAGGACGGCACCGCCTCCATCGACGGGACAGGGGTGGCCGGTACCGGCGCCGCGTATGAGCCGGAGGAGGACACATCTGAAGGCGCGGGCACAGGGGATACAGACGCAGCTGCAAGCACAGATACAGCCGCTGCGGATAAGGAAGCCCATGATACACCGGCAGGGGAGACGCATACCGCATTGTGGGTAGCTTTGGCGGCGGTGGTCATTGCCTGTGCGGTGCTGCTGATAGTGAAAAGGAAAGGGGCAACAAAATGAAGCTGAAGGGTGTTTTCACGGCGCTGCTGGCGGCGGCGCGGGACAGAGGGCTGCCGGTGATCGGCGGACTGGCACTGCTGCACGCACAGGCGGAGCTGGCGTTTGAGCTGTTTGTGGGAGAATGAAGGATAAAAAAGACTGACTGCGATCACGCAGTCAGTCTTTTTTATCTTCAGATGGGGCGGGGATCGGGCCTTCCTTTGTCTCAAACTCCCGGATGCACTGGCGCAGCAAATAGAGGATCTGCCCGTTGGCGGAGCGTCCTTCGTACTGCGCGATATATTTCAGCTTGTAGTGGAGAACCGGGTCGATCTCCAAGCCCAGATGCTTGTTGTTTTTATTGCGCATGCCGCACCTCAAAAATCATCTTATTTTGTAATAGCACGCACATAGTATACTTGCTTTAAGTATATATGTCAAGAAATGCTTGGGGGGATATGATCTGTAGGGGCGGGCGACTCTGCCCGCCCTGACGACGTAAGAGGGTGCTTTCAAAATCAAGATGGATGCTACGGCGGCATAGCCGCCGAGATCGCCACTAAAAACATGCCACTGGCATGTTTTCTTAACGTGTCGACCCCGCCCCTACGCCCACATTACGAGGACATTCCCGTTATACGGCCATCTTCCGACAACAAGCCGTATAATCGCGCTACAATATTACAATTTGCTATCGTTTTCTTTGTGTTTCTTGGGCTTTCCCGCTGTCAGTGCGGCCAGCGCCATGCCCGTGGCAAGGCGCTCGTCCTCCGCACCTTGCCCTTTCTTGCCCCGGCTGGCACACAGGATCACCACTGCCAGTCCCGCCAGCACCCACGGCAGCGCCGCCAAAGCAAACTCCCGCATGGTCAGTTCATCTCCTTGCTCTGCGCCAGCTCCGCGCCATAGCGGAACACCAGCGACGCCAGGATCAGCACCACGCCCAGTATCACGCTGCCGGCGTTGTCCAGCCGGTCGGGCGCGGACAGGTCGAAGACGGCATAGGGGACCATCTGCAAAACAACACTCACGATGGGCAGCACGATGGTCAGCACGCCCAGCCGCCGCAGCTGAAGGGCGGTGTCGTCCACAAAGGGCGTGCCGTCGGACAGCTCGCGGGTCAGATAGGACAGGGCGAAGCTCAGCAGCACTGCGCCGAAGGCGCAGCAGCCTGTCAAAGAACGCCAGTTCTCGTTATGCGAGAGCTGGCGTTTTAGTCGT
>ERZ791830.1984-NODE-1984-length-10889-cov-14.560366_pt1 | contig 10889 bp, 11 predicted proteins | sample MGYA00509945_ERZ791830 | MGnify/ENA primary metagenome ERZ791830 (study PRJEB30046, sample SAMN00792021) | human gut metagenome | study: EMG produced TPA metagenomics assembly of the A metagenome-wide association study of gut microbiota in type 2... | reverse complement strand
TCCTTCTATTATGGTTATGACGGATTTTTCAAAAAACAGGCTAATGACAGGACAACTTATCTGAGGACGTAGATTTCTTCACATTTACATGATATAATTAGAAAAATGAAAAAACAGGACAGGAGGGCAAGCATGAATCAAGAATTGATGACATTGGATTTCTGGCAGGATACGGTCATATATGAGAGCAAAACATTTCCTGTCGGTACGCTTGCCTGTGATGCACTGAATGTTCCTGTGAATACCATTGCAAAAATAAACGAGCAATGCGAGAAAATCAATCTGCTGCTTGGAATATTAAACGCCGGACAGGATGCTTCTGCACTCTGTCCTATTGCAACGGAAGCTGCTCTGACGATGCTTGATATTCTCAGTCAAACACCGCCGTTCTCCTATATGAATATCTCAAAGCACAGAGAACGGATTGAAAAAGTCTTTACTGTGGACAATGCGCTGAAATATGTGGAGTTTGCCATAAAAGCCGCAACCAATTCTTTGCAATTTGAAGAAATCCAGAACTTTGCCGATGCGATGATGCTCCAACGCTATACCGCAGTTTTCGGGCATCTGGCATACTCCCTTGGGGAATACCAAACGGCCATGCTTGATTTTGCAGAAAAAACAGACGGCAACGAAGCAGACCGCACCGCAGAGGGTTTTGCAAAAATGTTCGGCAGCTATTTCCCGCCGGAGTTTTCCATCACGGAAGGCAATGCCTGGATGTCTACCCTGAACAATTCCGTTCAGTATGTATCCGTCATCCGTCCCGGCGAAAAAGTTGCGAAGCTGGTCAAGCGGATGCACTATGTATCCTTTGTAGGGATGTTCCGGTCTGATCTTTTTGAGGGCTTATGTGTTGGTCATGCACCGAAGAAATGCCGGATCTGCGGCAAGTGGTTTCTGACCACCAACGCAAGGCACACCAAATACTGCGGTGGCTATGCACCGGGGGACAAGCTGCACCGCACTTGCCGTCAGATCGGTAATCTGAAAGGTAGAGAACAGCGAGAACTTGCGGACGATCATCCGCTGAAGCAAATTTATGAGAAACGGCTGAATACCATAAACCGCTATGTGAAGCGTGGTACTCTGGACGCTGATCTTGCGGAGGTTATGAAGAAGCTGGCAAAAGATAAGATGCTTCGGGCGGTCAGCAATGTTGCTTATGCCAAGGGTGATTATGAAAAAGAGATGGAACAGGCTGCTTTGAAGAAAGAAGCCAAGACCATAAAACAGACTTATATCGGGGGAATGTGAGATGGGAGAATTTGATTTTACATACAGTGTACCTGTAAATTTTAATAAACGTGTTGTTCAATTTCTTCAGCAATTCGGAAAAGCTCATGTAGCCCAAGCCTTTCAACGGTGCGAATATGAGTATGAAGATCTTGGTCTGGCTTATTATGCAGGGATGAAAGGTGATAACTGGAATAAAAACGCTCTGGATTTCACATTTGAAGGGGCAGAATCTGACATAGCATTACTACAGTCTTTCGATTCCGTACTGCAAGATGCGATAGGAAAGGCGCTCAAGGCAAGTGAATCGGGACTTCTCGTTCGAAAGGTCTACTATTTTGCTTCTGACAGTACAGCCGAATCCACAATGATTCCGCCATCAAATGAGGAACGATTAAATGCTGATATGGCAGCGGCTCAGAGTGTACTCGATGATTTGATACAGGTGGGCGAACGCGTTTGCTTGAACGCTTCGTTCACCGCATCAAGTTCTGAGAACACCATAAACGACTACTTTAGAGATATGCTTTCTTTTAAGGGATATAACGAAGTAAAAGACCAGACAAGGCATGGCATATCAGCAAGCGGAAAGGATGCAGCAGAGGTTGATATACTCTTGACCAAAGCTGGGCGAGAAATTGCTATATTTGAAGGTTTGAAGCTGGACAGTGTATCAACAGTGTACATTGACGCTCATATTGACAAAGCCATTGTCAATTATAATGCACTCGGGACAGCTACTTTCCCTGTTGCATATGTAAACTCTGCGGATTTTGAATTCTTCTGGAAGAGATATTCCGATCATGTGCGGCAGTACGATTTTCCACTCCAGATAAAGCGTCCGTTCAATGTGCTGCCTTATCCAAATGCGGCTGCTCGGGTTGCGACCCTGATTCTTACACGAGATGGATTTGATTTCCCTGTGTATTTCATCGCTTTTAAGATTAGTTAATGGTTAGCATCTGATTCACTTGAAGGGAGGTGCGCTATGCTGAATGATTTTACATGGAACATGACTGGATACATACCGAAATACCAAGTCAATCCGCACGGTGACGGCATTATTCCCTATGTGGCAGAGCGCATCTTCCAACTGGAACCGGAGCCGCCCAAGGTAGATAGTCTGAATGAATATATCCTGTCTACCTTGCAGGAAAAGAATTTGCTTTATTTTTCGTTTTTCCTACATCACTACGAGCCGCAACTCAACAAGCGTATCAAATCCTTTCTCGGCATGGATGGCGGCGATCTGTACGACACAGACCGATTTATAGATATAAAGCTCTCCTGCCGGGAGCAAATGCTCCAAAAGCTGATGGACTATGACCTTGCCAAGGGTGCAGAGTATGCTACATACATTTTCCCGTTCATCCGGGATGCTATGCTCCGTTTTCGCATGGGCGAAGAAAAATGGTCGGTATCCTCTCTGATTAATTACAAAATGGTGCGGTCAATGGCATGGATGTACCATAACACCAAGGATGCGGTCAGCGAGTTTGCTAAGAAATACAACTGCGACCTTGCCCTTGCGGAAGATTATCTGAAAGTTGTCCGTGGCATCCGCAATCAGCAGCCGTTCTATGTCACAGATGAGAACGGGGAGGAAACCGGCGAAGATGTTGCCCTTGAGGATACTTGGAACTATACCGACATCCTCTGGAACGGCATACAGGCAGAAAAGGTGCAACGGGCATTTGAGAAACTGAATTACCGGGAACAGACCTTGCTCGAAAAACGGCTGGCGATCTGCATGACCTGTGGGCGTGTTGGCTCATGGAAAGGCCGCCCCACCTTTGAAGAACTGGCAGTCATGTTTGAGGGCAGCACTGCCAGCGGTGCAGAACGAGCCTATCGGAAAGCGGTGGACAAGCTGACGGAATTTCTGGTTGCCGAAGGTGCGCTCCATGCTGTCCGGCTGAAACAGAAATCCAAGGCCAAGCGCAAAAAGAAAATCGCCGCCGCAATCTACGAATACCAAGCAGACTGCGACGGCGAATGGGGCAAGATTCAGGTTGATTTTGAGAACGACACAGCAGAGATCATCCGGCTTGCTGATTGGGACACGATAAAAACAAATCGCTTTGCAAACAGGGCAATAGCGTATCTTCTGAGCTGTGAAAACGAGATGCTGCCGAAGGAAACCATGATTGCCTTTGAACTGTGAGTACGGAGCGTTGCCCTCCTTTGGAAACCTCCCGCATTTTCTGCGACCGTGAGTACCTAAACTGTAAAAATATAGTGTGGATACCACGCCTTGAAAAGGAAAAAGTGGACAGCGCCCCATCTCTCATGATAGAGGCTCTGTCCATTCTTTATGAAATTGCCTTTCGATTCAGTTCTGACAGGATACATCCAATGTCCGCATTCAGACAGACGGAACGCTCTGCGATTTCCCTCGGTGCGTATGCCTGCCCAAAGTTCACGCAGGCATAGATAGCGTCTGGGTTTTCCAGCGTATATTTCCAGAACGGATACTTGATAATAACCGGCGTATTGTTTCCCACACCCAGCTCCAGATACAGCACCTTCTCATGCTTGTGCCGCCGTACAAAGTCTGAATACCGGCTTTGGGCAGCATACCAACCCTCATCTTGAACAAAGGTATCGTCACACCGCAGGTTCATGGTCATAGGCGCACCGCATACTGGGCACCGGGGAATCAACTCTGTCGGGATTCTCATAGCCCGCTGCCTGGCGACCATCTGCCGGACAGTATTTTCGTTGTCATAGGTCTTGCAATGGCAGGCTTTGGAACATTGCCACAGGCCGTAATCTCCTTGTGTGTAGAATAACCGCTTTTTATCAAAGCCTGAGCGCTGAAATTGATGATCCACATTGGTGGTCAGCACAAAGTAATCCTTGTCCTTTACCAGTGCCAGCAGCACCTGGTAAACCGGAAGCGGTGCATCTACATAGCGGTTATAGAAAATATGACGGCTCCACCAGGCCCAGTATTCCTCCAGTGTGTCAAACGGATAAAATCCGCCGGAGTAGATATCTGTGATCCCATATTTCTGATGGAAGTCTGAAAAGTACCGCTCAAAACGCTCTCCGCTATAAGTAAGGCCTGCGGAGGTAGACAGCCCCGAACCAGCACCAATCAAAACAGCATCTGCCGTTTCCAGCGCCTGCTTCAGCTGCTCAATCTGCCCGGAGCAGCTTGCTGTAAATTCTTTCATCCTGTTCCTTGAAAACATTGAATATCACCTCGATTTTGCTTCCGGTTTCCGCCTTGTATTCCTGCACTGTCCGTACAGCGATCTCCGCCGCCTTGTCATTGGGGAACATGAACACACCTGTGGAAATACAGCAGAACGCAATACTGGGTACCTGATTTTCATCGGCCAAAGTCAGACAGGAACGGTAGCAGGATTCCAGCAATTTACAGTGCTGCCGGGTCAATTTCCCCTGCACGATGGGGCCAACCGTGTGGATCACATAATCACAGGGGAGATTATAGGCGGGCGTAATCTTGGCCTGCCCGGTGGGTTCTTCAAATCCCTGCCGCTCCATGATCTCAGCGCACTTCAAACGGAGCTGCACCCCGGCATAGGTGTGGATGCAGTTATCAATACAGTTATGGCAAGGCTGGTAGCAGCCGGTCATGCCACTATTTGCCGCATTGACGATAGCCCCACAATCCAGCGTAGTAATGTCTCCACGCCAGAGATAGATTCCATTCTGAAGCGGGGACAGTTCAGACAGCCGGGTAATCTTCTTTGCTGCCAGTTCTCCTTGCAGATAGGCATCCTGCACTTCAAGAAATCTCTGGCTGATGGCTCCCGGATGACGAACATTCATCAGTGAGCGCAGTAGCACCTTCTGGCGGTCTGTATCTGCCGGGATTTCCTGGCGGCGGCAGGAAAGACGCTCCCGCAGCAATTCCTCAATTAAAAATCTTCTTCGTTCTTCCTGATTCATGGCGTTACCCCCGCTTCATAATGGCTCTGGCCGGACAGATTTCAAAGCAGTTGCCGCAATGCAGGCAATTTTTCTGCTGAATGACCGCAGGTTTCGCAGAAATATCGATACACTTTTGCGGACATTTGGAATAGCAGAGCTTGCAGCCGATACAGGCGTCTGTGATAAAATAACCCTCCTGCACTTTCTCTGCGCCGCCAAAAGTAAAGCTGGCACGCTCAATCGGCTTTTTGGACAGGTCAAACCATTCTCCGCTGCCTTCATAGATGACAAAGACAGTCAGTGCGCTTCTGGATGCCGCATCCGGGTAGATCTCGTTCATATAGGGATTCTTTTCAAACAGCCGGGGAAGCAGCTCGCTCTCCAGCTCCCGCACCTTTCCCCGAATAGAAAGCGCAGCACAGTGCATGGTGTCCTCGCCCTTCATGCCGGTCAATGCAAGGACTCCACGCTTTTTCAATCGGTCATAGAACCCTTTTCCCCTTGCTGTTAGAAAGTAAACGCCGCCTTCATCGGCATCCATCATATCAATGGCAGCCGTGACCGGCAATCCGGCATCATCCACTGTTGCTACAACCGTGGTATGAATTTCCTCGACAAGATAAGCCAGATAATCCTTGCTTTCCATTTTGAACCCCTCTTTCTTGAACTGCACCCTTCAGTGCCGGGCGCAGCCGCTTATAGACCAACATCGTAACAATACTGATTACAAGGCCCTTCAAAACATTAAAAGGAAACGCATTGTAAAGAACTACATCCAATTTGGTGTGGATGAACGGAATAAACTCTGCAAAAGAAGCGATCAGTTGTTCCATTGGCATAAACTGTTCAAATGGCGGCAGTAAGATAAAATAATTGCTGAGTACAGCAACAATGCCCATCACGATACTGCCTGCAATTCCGGCAATCCATGCTGTCTTTTTCGTCTTATGACACCCATAAATCAGTCCAGCGGTAAAAACAAAGGATGCGCCCATCAGAAAATTTGCCAGTTCCCCAATGCCGCCTGTAGAAGTTGAAAAAAGCTGCAAGGCGTTCTTTACAAGTTCAATCAGAACACCAGCCAACGGCCCAAAGGCAAAGGCCCCAATTAAAGCCGGAAAATCGGAAAAATCCATTCTGGCGAAAGGATGCGACAGCGGAACCGGAAATTCCACAAAGGCCAGAATATAAGCGATTGCGGAAAGAAGCGCAGTCATCGTGATGGTACGGACAGAAATTTTGGAAGCGGTATGCATATTTCTCCTTGTGAGATATGATTTGGATTTAAGGCAAAACCCCGCAGATTGCTTATGGCATCTGCGGGGCAAGTCTTATCACATCTTCTTTCATCCGGACTATACCGTCGGCTGCGGGATTTCACCGCATCAGCGTTTCCGCTCGCAGGCTGTTACTGCCGGTCAGGGATTTCACCTTGCCCCGAAGATTTTTATATGACGGTTGTTCTTAGAACTCGTAAGGAGGATTGCCGGAGAAGTCGGCGATCACGCCATGAGGATCTTCCAGATAGAACACTTCAAAGGCCGGGTTGTCAGCGGTCTGATAATTTCCCTTGACAATGGGATTCTCCAGCGCAGCCTCTTTGATGGCCTTATCGTCCACAAAGACAGCCTTGCCACTCAGACGGATCCACTGATAGGTAGGGGAGGAAACGCTGATCTGGACATAGGGATTGGCCTGCAGCTCCTTGTAAACTTCCTTGAAGTTGCCGGTGTTGAACCACAGCTTGCCATCCTTCTCGAAGCTGAACATAAAGGGGCGGCACTTGGCCTTACCGTCAAGGCTAACGGTGGCGAGATACTGAACGGGGTTTTCCTGCAAAAACTGGGCGACTTTTTTCATGATAATTACCTCCAAAGCGTATTTTGTTTGGGAAAGGTTGCTTTTTCCTTTCGCTGGTATTATAATAACACCGTAGAGCCAATTCGTAAAGTAAGCACAATATTGTGCCGTAGTTACCAAAAGGAAACTATTGGAGGATAATATGGAAGATATCAAAACAATCGAAGCAACCCCGGCAAAAGATTTACCTGCCTGCCCGGTGGAAACCACCCTCATGCTAATCGGTGACAAATGGAAAGTTCTGATTCTGCGAGACCTGATGCCCGGAACCAAGCGCTTTGGGGAACTGAAAAAATCCATCGGTCATGTGTCCCAGAAGGTGCTGACCGCACAGCTTCGGGATATGGAGGAAAGCGGGCTGTTAAGCCGCAAGGTCTATGCAGAGGTACCACCCCGTGTAGAGTACACACTAACCGATCTGGGCTACAGCTTGAAGCCTATTCTGGACGCCCTATGGAATTGGGGCGAAGAATACAAGGCCAAACAATAAAGAAGCCGAAGCAACACCATGAAAGAAGGGTTGCTTCGGTTTTTTATTTCTTGTACTTCGGGCTAAATCATCTGAAAATACTTCAATGCTTCTCGGATTGCTTTCTCTTTTTCCGGCGGACATTGGGGTTGCTTGGAATCTACCGATTTGGGCAGGTTATAGTTTTTGCCGACTTCCAGTCCACATTTTCTCTTAACTTGAGAAATATAAAGACTGGATACCTTTAACCCTGTATGCTCCAAAACATACTCCTTAATCTGTGGATAGGTAGCTCCATCCTGGAACTCCGACATATCCATATCCTCCAGCGAGAACTCCACCCGTATTTTCTTCGAGTCGACCTCACCCTTGGAAAGCAAGACAACCGTCTCCACATGTTCCGTCCCCGGAAACATATCCACCGGCGTTGCCCATTCCGCCCGATACCCGCCGTCCACCAGCACGCGCAAGTCCCTTGCGAGGGTCTCCGGGTTGCAGGAAACGTACACAACCCGCTTTGGTTTCAGCATCAGCAGACTTTGCAGGAACTTCTGGTCGCTGCCGGCGCGGGGCGGGTCCATCATCACCACGTCAGGCGCGTTTCCATCCTTGGCGAGCTTCTGCATGAAGCGCCCTGCGTCGTCGCAGAGGAAGCGCGCGTTCTCCACGCCGTTGCGGCGGGCGTTCTCCTTCGCATCGCGGATGGCGTCGGCATTCAGCTCCACACCGATGAGCTGCTTGCAGCCATCCGACGCGCACAAGCCAATCGTACCCGTACCGCAGTAGGCGTCCAGCAGGGTTTCTGCGCCTGTCAGCTGCGCCGCGTCAATCGCCGTGCGGTAGAGGACTTCGCATTGCTTCGCGTTCACCTGATAAAAGCTCTGCGGACTGATGCGGAAGCGCTTGCCGCACAGTTCATCCTCCATGTAACCCTCGCCATAGAGGGTGATTTCCTTCGTGCCCAGCACCATGCTGGTTTCGCGCTGATTGCAGTTCAGCACCACGGTCGTGATTTCCGGGTGGCGCTGAATCAGCTCCTGCACAAATGCCTTTTTTCCCGGAAATTCAAGGCTCGTTGCCACCAGCACGACCATAATCTGCCCCGTCACATGCCCCGTGCGGATGAGGATATGTCGCAGGAAGCCGCGGTGCGTGTACTCGTTGTAGATGCGCAACTTGTAGGCAGGCAGCATCGCGACGATGGTCTGGATGATGCGGTCAGCGCGGCGATCCTCAATCAGGCAGTGCCGCACGGGCACGACGCGGTGCGTCCCCATGGCGTAGACGCCGCTGATGGGCTTGCCCGCCTTGTCCACTGACAGCACGGCATGAACCTTGTTGCGGTAGTGGAACGGGTCGTCCATGCCCAGAATCGGGCGGACTTCGCAAATTCCGTCCAGCAGTTCCGCCACGCGCTGCTGCTTCCATTGCAGCTGCTCCGCGTAGGACAGGCGGGTCAGCTGGCATCCGCCGCATTTCGCCGCGACGGGACAGTTCCAGCGGATTTCGCGCGCCGGACGCTGCGTTTTCGCCTGTTCCTTCGGCGGATTCGGACGCGTTTCCTGCATTCGGCGGGTAGTCAGGTGCTTCGGTCGGCGGAAATTGCTCATCGTGTATGTACTCCTTCATTCTCTGTGGGTTCGCTCCATTATAACACGTCTCTCCCTGCCACTTCAAGTCTTGTTTTTCCATCTTTTCATTTTCGCGCGACTATGCTACAATAGAAGAAACAATCTTCCGTGAGGCGATTTCGATGCTGTTTTCTTCCTCCCCCATCCGTCGTCGGACGTTCTCCTGTATGCGCGGCGATTTGACCATCCGCGGCACGGAGTACCGTCCGAATGGCGAAAAGCTTCCGATTGCCATTGTCTGCCACGGTTTTATGGCAAATCAGCAGACCGTCCGGCAGTACACGAGGGTGCTGGCGAAAATTGGTTACTGTGCGTACTGTTTCGACTTCTGCGGCGGCAGCGTTCCGCCCTTGGGGCGGAGTGACGGCGCGACGACGGACATGTCGGTGCTGACCGAGGTGCAGGATTTGGAAGCTGTCATTCGCTATGCGCAGTCGCTTCCCTATACCAGCGATACGCTGCTGCTGATGGGTTGTTCGCAGGGCGGGATGGTGTCCGCGCTGACCGCTGCGAAGCATCCGGATGCAGTGGACAGGCTCGCGCTGTTCTACCCGGCATTCTGCATCCCCGACGACGCGCGCGCGGGGCACATGATGATGGCGCACTTCGACCCTCAAAATCTGCCGGAGAAGATTCACTGCGGGCCGATGCCGCTGGGGCGCTGCTATCCCGAAGCCGTCATGCACATGGACGTTTTCCGCGAAATCACGCCGTACACCGGGCGTGTGCTGATTGTCCACGGCACGGCGGACGGCATCGTCAAGCCGGATTATGCGAAAAAGGCGGCGGAAGCGTATGCGAACGCAGAACTGCACTTGATTGACGGCGGGGCACATGGGTTTAACCGCCGCCATGACGCAGAAGCGATTCGCTATTTGACCGCATTTGCCGCTTTGTGAGGGGGATTTTATGACCACCGTCGAAATCTGGGGTGCCCGCGCCGGGCAGACGCAGTCCCGCCTGTTTGAAGAAATCCGCCAATGCCGTGAAGCTGGTCAGCGCGTCCTGCTGCTTGTACCGGAGCAGTACACCCTGCAAGCCGAGCGGGAACTGGTGGAGCAGCTGAATTTGCCGGGGCTGCTGGATTTGGATGTACTGTCGCCGCGCAGGCTGGGGCGGCGTATCCGAGAGAGCGCTGGCCACTCGCCCAAAGCCGCGCTGGACGAAAGCGGGCGACGGATGGCACTGGCGCAGGCGCTTTCCCTGAAACAGGAGGAGCTGCACTATTATCGCCGCGTCGCGCTGTCACCCGGGCTGCCGGAGAAGCTGTCCACGCTGCTGATGGACTTCCAGCGCACGGGGCTGTCAAGCGAAGAATTTGCCGCCTATGCGGAGGAGCTGCCATCCGGCGCACTGAAGGCAAAGGCGCATGATTTGCTGCTGCTTTGGCAGACGTATGACGTGCTGATTGCCGAGCGCTTTCAGGATGAGCCGACGCAGCAGTTTGAGCTGGTGGAACGGCTGCCGGAAAGCGGGCTGATGCGCGATGCCGCCGTATTTGTCTACCAGTTTGACATGCTGCCAACGCCGCTGTGCGTCCTGCTGGCGACCGCCGCGCCAGAGTGTACCCGCATGGTCGTTGCGTTCACGATGGACAAGGACACTGCAAGCGACGGGCACGTTTTCACCTCCCAGCGCAGGAGTGCGGCGGAGCTGACCGGATGGCTGCGTCAGCGCGGCATTCCCGTACAGTGGAAGTGGCTTCCAAGCGAACCCGACGGGCGCGACGAAGCCCTCCGCCACCTCGAAGCGCACCTGTTCGCCCGTGACGGCGCGGTGTACCCCGGCGA
>ERZ791830.1983-NODE-1983-length-10893-cov-2.000554_pt1 | contig 10893 bp, 10 predicted proteins | sample MGYA00509945_ERZ791830 | MGnify/ENA primary metagenome ERZ791830 (study PRJEB30046, sample SAMN00792021) | human gut metagenome | study: EMG produced TPA metagenomics assembly of the A metagenome-wide association study of gut microbiota in type 2... | reverse complement strand
GATACCGCCTCCGAAAATGCTATGAAGGTTTTTGCCGTAAACCTCAAGCAGCTGCTTATGCAGCCGCCGGTAAAGGGCAAAACCGTGCTTGCACTTGATCCTGGATATCGCACAGGCTGTAAGACTGCCGTTGTTGACAGCACAGGCAAGGTGCTTGATACAACCGTAATTTATCCTACACATTCAGACAAAAAAATTCAGGAATCAAAGCAGACTTTGCTCCGCCTCATTAAAAAGCATCATGTCGATATTATTTCAATCGGCAACGGTACTGCAAGCAAGGAAACCGAGATGTTCACAGCCGAAACAATCAAAGAGGCTGACCACCCCGTTTATTATATGGTAGTCAGCGAGGCAGGTGCGTCGGTTTATTCGGCATCAAAGCTTGCCGCAACAGAACTTCCCGACCTTGACCTCACACTCAGAAGTGCCGTGTCAATTGCAAGACGACTTCAGGATCCTCTTGCAGAGCTTGTTAAGATTGAGCCTAAGGCAATCGGTGTCGGTCAGTATCAGCGCGATATGCCGCAGAAAAAACTCGGTGAAACACTTGACGGTGTTGTAGAGGACTGCGTAAACTCGGTTGGTGCAGACCTTAATACGGCATCGCCTGCACTTTTGTCGAGAGTGTCGGGACTTAACGCAACCGTGTGCAAGAATATTGTTGCTTACCGTGAAGAAAACGGTGCGTTCTCATCAAGAGCAGAACTCAAGAAAGTTCCGAAACTCGGACCTAAAGCGTTTGAGCAGTGTGCAGGATTTTTGCGTGTTCCCGAAAGCAGAAATCCGCTTGATAACACAGGCGTTCACCCCGAAAGCTACAAGAGTGCAAAAGAACTTTTAGGAATTCTTGAATATTCTGACAAAGAAATAAAATCAGGCAACTTCTCCGATATTCAGCAGAGAGTAAAAGCAAAGGGAACAAAGTCACTTGCCGATGTTCTCGGAATCGGACTTCCGACTCTTGACGATATTGTAAAGGAACTTTCCAAACCGGGCAGAGATCCCCGTGATGAATTGCCTGCACCAATGCTCAGAAGTGATATTCTCGACATCAAGGATTTGAAAGAGGGAATGGAGCTTAAAGGAACGGTCAGAAATGTAATTGACTTCGGCGCATTTGTCGATATCGGTGTTCATCAGGACGGACTTGTTCATATTTCGCAGATTTGCGATAAGTACATCAAGCACCCGAGCGAAGTTCTCAAAGTCGGTGATGTCGTAAATGTAAAGGTTCTTTCGGTTGATCCCGAAAAGAACAGAATTTCTCTCACAATGAAATTTTAATGCGAATAAAGCAAAAAGACAGTTCTATTGTTCCGCAAATCACCTTTGCATTATTCCGCAACTGTTGATATTGTTCCGTAAAAGGAGAATTTTAAATGCGTAAACTGGCTGTATATGTACACGGAAAGGGTGGTAATGCTACAGAATCGGAGCATTACAAACCTTTGCTACCTGAATATGATGTTATAGGCTTTGACTATAAATCAGAAACACCGTGGGATGCAAAACAGGAATTTACAAATCTGTTCGATAATTATTGCAAAAATTATGATTATATAGTTCTGATTGCGAATAGCATAGGTGCATTTTATTCTATGAATGCCTTTTCAGATAAACAGATTGACAAAGCTATGTTTATTTCGCCTGTTGTAGATATGGAAAACCTCATTACTAATATGATGAAATGGGCGAATGTAACAGAGAATGAACTTCGTGATAAGAAAACAATCTCTACTGAATTTGGTGAAACTTTATCTTGGGAATATCTTTGCTATGTTCGTGAACACCAAATTTCTTGGAATGTTCTCACCTCAATTTTGTACGGTGAAAATGATAACCTTACATCATTTGAGATAATCAATAAATTTGCAGAGAAGATAAACGCTGACCTTACTGTTATGAATGGCGGTGAACATTGGTTTCATACAGCTGAACAGGTGAAATTCTTGGATAATTGGCTAACAAAGTTCATTTGATGTTATTTACAATGACGAGGTGTTCTTATGAAAAAGGCAGTTGTAATAATTTGTACTATTGTTATTTTTGCGTTTTCGTTGATTGGGTGCGGTGATAAAGATATGGTCGCCTATAATCTGAAACTCAATGTTTCAAGCGGTGAAGTTGCGGAATCGTTTGACACGCACGGTGGATTTAACGGTGACGGAGTAACTTTTGCCAAAATTAAATTTTCGGATGACAGTGCTTTAACGCAAATCGAAAATAATAATGTATGGACGCCGTTGCCGTCCGATGAAACGGTTCAGGCTTTGTTATATGGCGATTACAGCGGATTTGTGTGTGATGAAAACGGCAATTCACTCATACCCGAAATAAAGAACGGCTATTCAATGTTGATTGACAAACAAGATAAAAGCCTTACGAATATGCTTGAAAGAGCGTCGCTTAATTTTGTATTGGGAGTTTATGACACCGACACAAACACGCTTTATTACTATGAGTTAGACACATAATTTCAGCGTTCAAAAAGGTTGGGAGAATATGCTTATAAAAATCGGTGATTTTGAATTTACCGAGGTATGGGATTGGTCGGAAAAAGTGTATCGCCTTATTGAAAGCAGTTGAGTAAAAACAAAGGCTGACGATTTCTCGTCAGCCTTTTGTGTGTAATATTCGGTAATTATTCAGCCTTTTACTGCATATGATTTTCAAGGTGATTTTTCAATGCGGCAAAGGTTTCGTCGCTGATAATGTGTTCCATTTTGCAGGCATCTGCGGCGGCAGTTTCGGGATTAACTCCGAGCTTAACAAAGAGCTTTGAAAGAACGGTGTGTCTTTCATATGTTTTTTCTGCAATTTCCCTGCCGAGGTCGGTGAGAATAAGCGAGCCGTCATCGCCGACTTTAAGATAACCGCCCTCTTTGAGAAGACCAACGGCACGGCTGACGCTCGGCTTTGAATATCCCATTTCTTCACATACATCAATTGATCTTATATAATTGCTCTTTTTTGAAAGAACATATATTGTTTCAAGGTACATTTCACCTGATTCTTTTAATTGCATAGTCTGCACTCCTTTACATTGTCTAATCATATCATGATATGAACAAAAAATCAATAAAATTAATTGTGCTTTCAATAATTATGAAAAAACGATTTACCGAAATCAACAAAAACAATATCCAAATTACAGATGTGAAATATTCAATTTGCCAAAATTCAAAATAAAATAAAATTTTTTCGCAAGCCTATTGACATATTTCGAGTTTTATAGTACCATATAATCGGTTAGCGAGAGCTAACCTTTGATTAACAAATATTGTTAGTATCTGCTAACTTAAAGGAGATTGATTTTATGATGCCTTTGATGTTTGCTAACACAGGTGAAACCAATATTATAAAGAAAGTCGGAGGTTCTCCCGAGGTTAAAAAGCACCTTGAAAATCTCGGTTTTGTTGCCGGCGGAGAGGTTACCGTTATTTCGTCACTCGGCGGAAATGTTATCGTTAATGTAAAGGAAACACGAGTTGCAATCAGCGAAGAAATGGCTCGTAAAATTATGATTTGATTCTATGTAACAAACACACAGCGGAGTTGTTCCGAGAGGTGTTTTTATACGGCTTTATGCTGAAATTAAGACGGAGGAAACTGTTATGAAAACTTTAAAACAGGCAAAAGTAGGTGAAACCGTAAAGGTTGTTAAGCTTCACGGTGAGGGCGCTGTCAAACGCAGAATTATGGATATGGGCATCACAAAGGGTGTTGAAATTTACATCAGAAAAGTTGCTCCGCTCGGAGATCCGATTGAAATTACTGTAAGAAATTATGAACTTTCACTCAGAAAAGCCGATGCTGAAATGATTGAAGTTGAGTAATTTATACTTATAAATCCTACGGGAGAAATCCCGTATTTTTATAACATTACGGTTAGCTTTTGCTAATCTAAGAGAGGATAACTGATATATGGAAATTAAAATTGCTCTTGCAGGTAACCCTAACTGCGGTAAGACAACTTTGTTTAACGCACTCACGGGTTCCAATCAGTTTGTCGGTAACTGGCCCGGCGTAACTGTTGAGAAAAAAGAGGGTAAGCTCAAAAAGCACAAGGATGTTACAATCATGGACTTGCCCGGTATCTATTCACTTTCACCTTATACTCTTGAAGAGGTTGTTGCCCGTAACTATCTTGTAGGTGAACGCCCCGATGCGATTCTTAATATCATTGACGGTACTAACCTTGAAAGAAACCTTTACCTCACAACACAGCTTACAGAACTCGGTATCCCTGTTGTTGTGGCAATCAATATGATTGACCTCGTTAAGAAGAACGGCGATTCAATCAACATTGATGAGCTTTCAAGACAGCTTGGTTGTAAGGTTATGGAAATTTCGGCTCTTAAAGGCACAGGCATTATGGAAGCAGCCGAGGAAGCAATCAAAGCCGCAGGCTCAACAAAGACAATCCCCATGCACAGCTTTAACGGTGTAGTTGAACACGCAATTGCCCACATTGAAGAGGCGGCTGTTCACAATATGCCTGAGGAACAGCAGCGTTGGTACGCTATCAAGATTTTTGAGCGTGACGACAAGGTTCTTGCAAAGCTTGACATTCCGCAGAATGTTATTGACCACATTGAAAAAGATATTCAGGCGGCTGAAAAAGAGCTTGATGATGACGCAGAGAGTATCATCACTAATGAGAGATACATCTACATTGCCTCAATCATCAAGAGCTGTTATAAGAAGAAAAACAAGGGTAAGCTTACAACATCGGACAAGATTGATAAGGTTGTAACCAACCGTTGGCTCGGTCTTCCGATTTTTGCGGTTATTATGTTCCTTGTTTACTACATCTCAATGCAGACAGTAGGTACTGCCGCAACGGACTGGGCAAATGACGGTCTTTTCGGTGACGGCTGGCACCTTTTCGGTATTGGTTCATCACAGGCTGCCGAGGCTGAAGAAACCTACGGCGATTCAGATGCAATTATCGAGGCATTCAATGCTCAGTACGGTAATGACGACATTGCAGAAGCGATTGACCTTGAATCTGAAAATTATTCCGAAGATGCCGCTAAGGCCGCTCTTACAGAGCTCGTAAATCTCACACCTTCAGACGCAAGTGTTACATATTCTGTTCAGGATGAAGAAACTCTTGAAATTACAGAAACTCCCGATACTAAGAAATCTGCTCTTGAAGAGGCTGTTTCAAACTACCTCAACACAGATTATAAAGAGGGTTACGGCGCTCCCGATGCCGCAACATACGGAATCTGGGTTCCCGGTATTCCTGTTCTTATCGGCAACGGCCTTGATGCAATCAACTGTGCAGACTGGCTCAACGGCCTTATACTTGACGGTATCGTAGCCGGCGTAGGGGCGGTTCTCGGCTTTGTTCCGCAGATGCTCGTGCTCTTTATTCTCCTTGCTTTCCTCGAAAGCTGTGGTTATATGGCTCGTATCGCATTCGTACTCGACCGTATCTTCCGTAAGTTCGGTCTTTCGGGTAAGTCATTTATCCCGATGCTTGTCGGCACAGGCTGCGGTGTTCCGGGTATCATGGCGTCCCGTACAATCGAGAATGAGCGTGACCGCCGTATGACTATTATGACAACAACATTCATTCCCTGCGGTGCTAAACAGCCGTTCATCGCTATGATTGCAGGAGCTATCTTCGGTGGTTCACCGTGGATTGCAACATCGGCTTACTTCATCGGTATGGCTGCAATCGTAGTTTCAGGTATTATGCTTAAAAAGACAAAGATGTTCTCAGGCGATCCCGCTCCGTTTGTAATGGAGCTTCCGGCTTATCATCTTCCGACAGTAGGCAACCTTCTCCGTTCAATGTGGGAGCGTGGCTGGTCATTCATCAAAAAAGCCGGCACAATCATTCTTCTTTCAACAATCCTTGTTTGGTTCACAACATACTTCGGATTTGTTGACGGTACATTCCGTATGCTCGGTGAGGACGAAATTGGCAACTCAATTCTTGCCGCAATCGGTAACGGTCTGGCATGGATTTTTGCACCGCTCGGCTGGGGCAACTGGCAGGCAACCGTTGCATCTATCACAGGTCTTGTTGCTAAGGAAAACATCGTTGGTACAATGGGTATCCTTTATCCGGGCGGATGGACAGAAATCGGTGCCGCATTCACAGGTCTCAGCGGTTTCTCGTTCCTTCTCTTCAACCTTCTCTGTGCTCCTTGCTTTGCCGCTATGGGTGCTATCAAGAGAGAAATGAACAACATCAAGTGGTTCTGGTTCGCAGTCGGTTATCAGTGCTTGTTTGCTTATGTAATTGCATTTATGGTATTCCAGTTCGGTTCAATCTTTGCAGGCGGTCTTAATGTAATCGGTCTTATCTTTGCCGTTGCAGTATTTGCATTTATGATTTATATGCTCGTAAGACCTTACAAAGAGGCTACAACTCTTAAAGTTAAGCCGGCTAAGAAGTAATAAATTTATTGATTAACAATGGGAGGAATAAATATGTTGGAATGGTTAGCGGCTAATATCGGTACAATCATTGTTGCATTAATTGTTATTGCCGTGATTGCTTTTGTGGTTGCCCGTATGGTAAAAGACAAAAAAGAGGGCAAATCCTCCTGCGGTGCAAACTGTGCACACTGTGCGTGTCACGGCGATTGCCATAATCATAAGTAAATGTTTTGTAGGGGGTACAGCTAAAAAGCTGTACCCCTTCTTGTTTGTTATTGAAATTATGAATTTGGTGTTGAGGAAATTATATGAGTAATGTGTATTCAGTACGATTCTGAATCGTAAAAAATAATAAGAGGTGATACGAAATGTATCTTGAAATCAAAAACATTCACAAATTCTTCGGCACAGGTGAGAACAGGACAGAGGTTCTCAAAGGCATAAACTGCAATATTGAAAAGGGCAGTATCTGTGTTTTGCTCGGTCCGTCAGGTTCGGGCAAATCAACACTTCTTAACATTATCGGCGGTATTGAAACTGCCGAGCAGGGCAGTATCTCAATCAACGGCGATACAATTGAAAATATGAACGAAAAACAGCTTTCACTCTACAGAAGAAAGCACCTCGGTTATGTTTTTCAGTCTTACAACCTCATTCCAAACCTTACTGTAAGGGAAAATATTGAAGTCGGTGCATATCTCAGCGACAATCCCCTGAATGTTGACGATTTGATGAAAACGCTCGGACTTTATGAACACAGAAACAAAATTCCGAATCAGCTTTCGGGCGGTCAACAGCAGAGAACATCAATCGGCAGAGCAATCGTGAAAAATCCCGACTTGCTCTTGTGTGATGAACCTACAGGCGCTCTTGATTACAAAACTTCAAAAGAAATCCTCAAGCTGATTGAAGATGTAAATAAAAAGTACGGTAACACCGTTGTACTTGTAACTCACAATGATGCTATTAAAAATATGGCAGACAGAGTTATAAAACTCCGTGACGGTCAGATAAGACACGATATTGTCAATATGGAAAAAACTCCGGCACAAGAGCTTGACTGGTAGGAGGTGCGTTATGAGAAATCCTCTTACAAAACGAATACCCAGAGAAATAAAAAACGATTTGGGAAAATACATTGCACTTTTCCTCTTTCTGATTTTAAGCATAGGTTTTATTTCAGGCTTTCTTGTCGCAGGCGACAGCATGAAATCCGCCTTTGACAATTCTTTTGAAAAGTACAATGTTGAGGACGGTCACTTTTGCCTTGCCACAGAAATTGACGACAAAACAAAAGAAAATGTTGAAAACCTCGGCGTAAAACTTTACAAGAATTTTTATGTAAATAAAGACCTTGACAACGGCAATACTTTCAGATTATTCAAAAATCGTACAGATTTTAATGAGATTGCTGTTTTTGAGGGTAATCTTCCCGAAAATAACGGCGAAATTGCAATTGACAGACTTTATGCAGAAAACAATGAAATTAAAGTCGGTGACAAAATTAAAGTTGCCGATAAGGATATGACAATTTCCGCAACGGTTGCATTCTCTGATTACACATCTCTTTTCAAGAACAACACCGATATGATGTTTGATGCGAAGAAGTTTTCGGTTGCTGTTGTTACAGATTCCGATTTTAACAAAATTGCCGATGACAACTACACTTACTGCTATTCGTGGATTGACAATGACAAAAATCTTTCCGACAGCAAGAAAAATGACCTGGGTGATGATGTGAAAGAAGAGCTTGCCAAAACAGGAATGCTCACAGATTTTGTAAAGCGTGCCGACAATCAGGCTATTATGTTCAGCGGTGACGATATCGGCAGTGACAAAACTATGATGCTTACATTGCTTTATGTTCTTATCGTTGTATTCGGCTTTATATTTGCAATCACAAGCCGTGACACTGTCGAACAGGAAGCCTCGGCAATCGGTACACTCAGAGCGTCGGGCTACACAAGGGGAGAGCTTACAAGACATTACCTTGTTGTTCCCACACTTGTAACTTTTATTGCGGCTGTAATAGGCAATATTCTCGGTTATACGGCTATGAAAAATGTTGTGATGAATATGTATTATCACAGCTACAGTCTGCCGCCTTATCAGACCTTGTGGAACGGTGATGCGTTCATACTCACAACGGTGATTCCGTGTATCATAATTACACTTATCAATCTGTTTGTAATTGCAAAGGCATTGAGATTGCCTCCGCTCCAGTTCCTCAGACACGACTTCCATATGAAGAAAAAGAAAAAGGCGGCAAAGCTTCCAAATTTCAGATTTCTTACCCGTTTCCGTCTGAGAATTATTCTCCAGAACATTCCGTCATACATAATTATGGTGTTCGGAATCATGTTTGCAGGTCTGCTGTTATTCTTTGGACTTGCGCTCAATCCGTTGCTTGAAAACTACAAAACAGAAGTTGTAAACAATATGATTTGCGATTATCAGTATGTTCTGAAAGCTCCTGTTGAAACAAATAATGATGCGGCTGAAAAGTTCTGTATGACAACGCTTTACGAGTCAAATGACGAAGAAATTTCAGCCTACGGAATTGAGGATGATTCGGAGTATCTTTCAAAGGTTAATGTTCCTAAAAAGAAAAATGAAGTTGTCGCATCACAGGGCTATCTTGAGAAATACAGCCTTAAAGTTGGCGACAGTGTTACTTTGAAGGATAAGTACGGCGAGAATAAATACACATTCAACATTGTCGGCAGTTACTACTATCCTGCATCGCTTTGTGTGTTTATGACAAACGATAACTTTAACGATGTTTTCAATAAGGATGACGGATATTTTACAGGCTATTTCAGCAACGAAAAACTTAAAGATATTGACGACAAGTACATTGCAACAACAATCACTCAGAAAGACCTTACAACCGTAACAGATCAGCTTGACGATTCAATGGGGATGTCGTTCACACTTCTTGTAGGCTTCTCGGTTCTGATTTACATTATCCTTATGTATCTGCTTTCAAAGCTTGTTATCGAAAAGAACGAGCAGAATATTTCAATGCTGAAAATTCTCGGCTATTCAAACAGAGAGGCGAGCAAGCTGTATAACCGTGCAACAACGGTTGTGACAATAGGTGCAATCCTTGTGAGTGTTCCGCTGATATACTATGTTTTTGAAGGCTTGTACCACTACTTTATGTTTGAAATGAAGGGTTGGTTACCATATGTTGTACCGTGGTATGTGTTTGTTGAAATGGCAGTAATCGGCATTGTCTGCTATGCAATTATATACTTTATTCTTCAAAAGAAGATTAATAAAATCAAACTCTCACAGGCTTTAAAGAGTGACGATTAAACTTAAAAAAATAAAAGGAGAGATAAATATGGAGTATGTTTTTTACGGATTGCTTGCCGTGGCATTCATTGTGTTTGTGGTTCTCGTAATCAAAAGTTACAGGAAAAAGCTTGCAAGCGGATGTTGCGGTGCAAGTGACGAAAGCGTTAAGAAAAACAAGGTTGCCGATAAGGATAAGTCACATTATCCCTATGAAAAAACTCTTGTTGTTGATGGAATGGTCTGTAAAAACTGTTCCGCAAGAGTAGAAAACGCACTCAATTCAATTGACGGTGTGTGGGCGGAAGCCGATGTTTCTTCCGGCAGGGTTACGGTCAGAATGAAAAGAGAAATTGAGGATAAAGTTCTCAAAAAGACAGTTAACGATATAGGCGCATACACCGTTATGAAGGTGGAATAAGGTCTTTTAGGAGAAGAGAGGCAACCTTATGGCAGTATTGCAGAAAATTGACAACCCATACGGTATGATACAGACTGTTGAACACTGCGAATCGTTCAGCATATACCGTTCACAGGATAGCACGGGCGATTGCGAGGTCACCGTGTATCCTGTGTTTTCAGGCATTGAGCTTGTGTATTATGATGTTCATATGCAAAGTTGTGACATTAATCTTGCAAAGGGAAGAGAAATGCTCATCATCACGCATTGTCAGGAGGGCAGAATTGAGTTTGAATACAAAAACGGTGAATATCTTTACCTTGCATCGGGTGATTTGTCGATACAGAAGAATACAGAGAACATCCGACACAGGTATTGTCCGCTGAGCCACTACCACGGTGTGTCGGTTGCAATTGATATGAACCGTGTGCCGAGGTGCTTTTCGTGTATTCTTGACGATGTTTTTGTCAGCCCCGAAGAGCTTGAAATGAAATTCTGTTCCGAAAAGCCGTACTCAATTATGCGTGAAAATATCAGCATTGAGCATATATTTTCGGAACTCTATTCCGTTCCCGAAAATATCCGAAAGGGTTATCACAAGGTTAAGGTTCTTGAACTTCTTTTGTTTTTGAGCGGCCTTGAATACAAGGGTGAGAGTGAGGAAAGACGATATTTTTCACGCTCACAGGTTACCGCCGCAAAAGAGGCAAAAAAATATCTGCTTGCTCACCTTGACGAGCATATAACAATTACGGAGCTTGCCGATATGCTCGGCATCTCTTCGACTTCTC
>ERZ791830.1973-NODE-1973-length-10929-cov-3.130863_pt1 | contig 10929 bp, 11 predicted proteins | sample MGYA00509945_ERZ791830 | MGnify/ENA primary metagenome ERZ791830 (study PRJEB30046, sample SAMN00792021) | human gut metagenome | study: EMG produced TPA metagenomics assembly of the A metagenome-wide association study of gut microbiota in type 2... | reverse complement strand
AGCTCCGGCAGCGGCTCCGCCTACACCGGCGGCCACACCTTTACCACCGATTTGGAGCCGGGCAGCATCACGGGCGTATTTGTGGACGGAAAGAAGCTCGACAGCCGCTACTACACCGTGTCCGGCAGTGACGTGACGCTGACGGCGGACTATCTCAAGACCCTGCGCAGCGGCAAACATACGGTGAAGATCGAAAACGCCGCTAAGGTGGCCACCGGCTCCTTTACCTTGAGCGGCAGCGGTGCGGTGCAGTCCAGTCGCACCGGTGATCCCGGCGTTGCCATCTACTTTGCCATGGGCGCTGTGAGCTTCCTCGGCTCCGCCGCATGGCTCCGCAAGCGCAAGGAAACCTGATCACAATACTTTCTCTGCATCATCTCTATATCCATGTGCGGCAGCACACAAAGAGCCTCTGCCGCAATCGACAAACTGAGCCGCAGCCAAAATGGCCGCGGCTCAGTTTGTGTTTTGTATGTACGATATGAGAAACGGAATACACTCATTTTCACTGCTGGAGCGCTGCCGGTCATTTGTATTCGTTATACTTATCCTCTGCCTTGCGAGCGATAGTACGCATTTTTTGTCTGAATTTCCGGCTCAACTGTTCCCGAGCATCCGGATTGACCTCCGCCTCATAGTTTTTGTAGTATCCGTCCCATAATGCGGAGAGTTCGTCCGAATAGCCACTCATTTCCGCCCGAACATCGCCCGTGGAGTGCGCTTTCGCCCAGTCCTTCCACTCGTTGAGCTGCGTGATCCTTTTTCGCTTCTCTCCGTATCCCGGGATGCCCTGCTTGCGCTTTCTGTTTTCCACATCCGTTTGCTTCTTGCGCTGTGCCGCACACCCGCCAGGACAACTCAGCCGAGTGCCGCTATAAACAGCGATCCAGCGCTTGCATTGGGTGCATTTCCGGAAGTAGACGGTGCATTTGGCAACGTTGGTCACATATTGATGCTTCAGGCTTTGGAAAGACCCATTCAGCAGCATCCACTTCCCCTCAACGCCATCACCGTTCTCCGTCCGCAGACGCCAGTCACGGCGGTCCTCCGACAGCATGCCGCCGAGAGCAGGGTCATCCGGCGACAGCTGATCTCCCTGCGGCTGAGGCTGGTTGCCAGCCCAAAAGCCTCCCGCCAAGCGCGTGATCATGTCGATCGCCTCGTCCGTCAGTCTGTCCCGAGTCTGGCGATCGAATTCCGCGGCGCAGCGGCAATACTGCATCCATATCAGCAGGCTCATGTACTTATTCAGGGGCGATGCGGTGTTGTACATCTCCCTCAAGTATTCTCTCAGCGGTTCTTCGCCGCTCAGGCTGGCATCCCGCCCGCGGATCGCCTCCTTGAACAGACGCAGCGCACATCGGTAGTCGGAATAACCCGAGGCGAAGTACTCAAGAAAATGGTGTTCCGCGAAGGTCTCATCGTAAATCACGCCCACCTCATAGCCCTGCTTCTGCCGGATGTCCTCCGCCAGCTCGGTGTAAGCCTTGCCGCCCACACGGAAGATGCGTCTGCCCGCCAGCGCGAATTGGCGGCAGAACTCCTTCGACAGGCCGCCCAAGGTATACACCTTTACACGGGCTTTTTGCAGGGCGGCTTGTTCCCCGCGGATACGCTCCATGACCGCTTGCTCATTGCCGATGAGGACTCGCAGGCGGCTGTTAACCCGATCCTCCTCTTTCCCAATAGGCTTTGTGGCAAACAGTGCCAAAGCAAGCTCTTGATCCTCCCACGCCACAATTTCGAACGGATCGAGGGAAATATCCTTTTTGTTGATTTTGAGCTCCAGCATGATTGCACCTCCAGCAAAGTATGTTTGTGTCAGGTATTGTCGATACCTAGTTCTTTACATCATCGGTCTTGATATCGCGCAGCACCAGTTGACGGATGTAGTCCGTCACATTCTCTTGACTGTTCAAGCGTTCAATGACTTCCGAATCACTGTAGCCGGTAATTCTGGTGTGTTACCTTCCGGGTCTCAGTGATTTTCTTAATATTAGCCGCCTGATACCGCCTATTGCCGCCTTCTGCCCTTCGTACGTATCTTGTCGGCACACCCGCAGGATCGTAGCAACAGAAACTCCATACTGAACTGCCAACGCCGTGTACGGTACTCCTGTGTCATGAGCCGCTTCGATCGCCGCTTTCTGGTCATCCATCAATTGCCGCCCTCGAGCCATGGACTTAAAGCCTCCCCGCTCTTGAAATGTTTATTTGATATTATCATATATACGTATATGTCAATATCCGTTTTTTACTTTTGCACTAAAAAACATGCACGACAGGGACAGGAGGCGTGAACCTCCATCTTCCGTTTTTAAACAGGCATCTTCCTTACATCACTGATTGCCATCACGCAGACTACTTCCAGCCCTTTCAATATTTGCGGCATATCCCCATCACTGCGGATGGGATGGTTGGCAGAACGATGGCTTTCAAATAATTCGAACCGCAGGTCCTGCGGCAGCTCCGTTAACTTGATGAGGTAGAAAAACGTGCGTTCCTTTGGCGGGCAGTAGTGGAGCAGATAGCTTACGCAGCTCTCCAGCCACAGCTTCGCCCGCCGCAGCGCGGCAGTTCTGCCGGTGCAGGCAGCTAACATAAACAGCAGCCGCTTGGCGATGTAGTTAGCCACAAGGGGATTGGACAGTCCCCGCAAATGCTGCGGCAATAGGATCGCCAGCGGCGTGTCCAGCGCCAGTAGTCTGCGACGCTGCTGACGGAGCTCCTCATCCACCCTCCGAATATAGTCCTCCGCCTGCACGCGGTTAAGAGACACGGCCATAGATGCCACCTCCCAGCGTCACAGAACCGGAGAGCTTTCCCTCCGCCAGCGCGTACAGCAGCGGCTGTACCAGCGCTTCCACCGCGCCGTCCAATCCACGTGCGCCTGTGCCCTGCGCCACAGACTCGCAGGCAAGCTGCTCTACCAGCTCGTCCGGCAGTTTGAGACGGACTTTGTGGGCGCGGAAAAACTTTTTGTACTTCACAAACGCCGAAAGACTGGATTCAGTCAGGATGCGCTTCATCTGTTCCGTGGTCAACTGCTCCACCGGCACGAACCGCCCGATGCGTCCCATCAGCTCTCGCTCCATGCCATAGGCGCAAAAATCCTCGGCGGTGTGCTGGGTAACTGAGGGACAGGACGGCTCGCTTCGCACGAAACCGATGGGGGCGGCGCACTTCCGCTCCTCCCGCATCCGACCAAATGCGCCGCCAAACAAAAACAGCAGATCGGTGGTGTTGATGGTCATGCCATCGACAGTAACCTCCATCCCCTCCACCAGCTTCAAAAGCGCGTGCTGCGTTCCCTGACAGTAGGCTTGACGCCAGTCAGCACCATGGGCAGACAGCTTGTCCACCTCGTCAATGAAGATGATGGCATGCCGGACGTGGGGATGGCCTTTGAAGCCTGTCAGCAGGTCAGTCACAATGTCCGCCGCATTTTTTCCGCGATAACCGGTCTCGGTGATGCCGGTGGCATCCACAGCGAGAAACGGCAGCCCTGCGATCCTGGCGGCCTCACGGATGATGGCAGTCTTGCCGCACCCACTGGGGCCATACAGCAGCAGATTGGTACGGGGAACAAAGTTGTCTCCGTTGGCGCGGAGCATCTGCTTCCAGACAGCCAATGCCACAGCGGATTTTGCCTGTTCCTGCCCGATAATGGCCTTGTTCACTTCCTGAACGATGTACTGCGGCGTGATGGAGGGTGCAGATACATTTTCCTTTTCTGTTTCTTTGGAAGCCTCCAGAATATGGAAGGACATTTCGAGACAGCCCCGGCAGACCATCCTGCCGGTAGAACCCACCACGTAATCATTGTCAAGGATGTTGATGAAGCCCTTGCACAGGGCGCAGCGGGGAACAGGCGGGGATTGTTTCTTTTTACTCATGTGATCACTCCTTACTCCATTTCAGAATGATCGAGGGTGGATATAAAACGCAGCTTTCTTTGTTTTCATGGTTGAATCTCCAAGTCAAACGATACCCTTTCACAATCACAGCGGTTTCTTTCATGATCGCTATGGAGAGGAATAACTGCCCTGTAATATTTACGTCACAAATATTAGCACGATTTGTGAATTTGTCAATACTGGATTTGCAACATTTCTCTATGCTTTTGAAATTTGTGCTTATTGCACATATTTTTTTCATGTTCAGATAAGCGGCTGATACAAATTGCACATTTTAAGGTGCGAGGTATAAAGCAAAAACGCAGGCGGCTCTCGTTTACAACGGAGAGCCGCCTGCTGTGCGGTGTCAATTTTTAGTTTCTTTCCGATTCGTACGCGGACTATCGCCTTGACCTGCCATAGCAGTCACATATCAACTCAATAATGGGACGTAGTCGGGGAGGTACAAGAGATAAGTTCTCTATCAGGTTCTTTTTGACATCGGGAGCAAGCTCTTTGGACAGGTGTGCGATCTCGTCAATGGTTATCCTGTGCTTATCCAAATCTGAGAGTGCGCTGATGACAATTGCCGCCTCATTTGTGAGGCCATCAAACAGCTTTGCCGCGGAATGAACCAGCAGCACCTCATGACCCGGGGCGTATTCAACACGGGTCTTAGGACCTGTGCTCAAGTACTTCGGCAGATTCGGGTCTTCATCGGACAGGCCGATCCTGCGCCGTGCAAGCTCCGTGGCCGGAAGTATCCTCCAATGGCTTCTCCGGGCGAGAGCATGCGCTACAGCTTCATGGGATGGCAGCACAGGGACATCGTTACACCATTTTGGGTTCAGCCGATAAAGTCCCATGCTAATGCGCTCTATGTTCTCACTTTGTGCAAGGCGTGACAGCGCCTTGCGAACCGCATCATAGCTACCTAACGCATCGAAATCCTCTACGGTAAATACCTCATCGTGCGGCTTGGCATACATAAATGAAAGAATATCCCGCTCACACGCATACAGCTGCTCGTGCATCGTCCATACCTCCGTCTGCCTTTGTCACAAATTATACTTGTTTCCGTGAAAATGTCAAGTTTAGCCTTGCCTCATGCGTTATGTTCAGGGATACGCTGTTTAACGTTGTTCATGTTTTGCTTCCCGAGACCGTCCCCACTCGGCCGCATATTGTATGGCGCGAATGCTCGTTTGCAGCATTTGCAGCTTGCGCCACTCGCCCAGCGCGGCTTCCAGCGCAGATTGATCGCAATCCATCCTGGCGCGGCGGATGGTGGCACGGAGCTCGGCCGCCTTCCACTCGACCTCCTGCGGCGTTTGCAGATCCTGCTCACGGGCGTATGCCAGGCCCTGCAAGGCTTCCGTCTCTGCCTTGCCCGACACGACGAACAGAGCGAGGCATTCCGACTCACTATATGCCTCCTGCGGCTTCGGCACGTCTCCCAACAGCAGAAATAAAACCAGTATCAGCAAGCTGTCCAACGCACCGCGAGAATGGCCGCATGCTTCGCGATGTGCCTCGTGCCACCGGCTGCGGACATAGCGCACATATACCCACCACTGCTGCTCCGCCAACTGCTCGCGCTCCCGCCGCAGTGCCATCAGCTGTTCGATGTCCGTCCATTCCAGTCCCAATGTCCGCAGCCGCACCGCCCTACGGCCTCCCGGCGGCAGGACGCTTACCGTGTTTCCCCGCCGCTTGAGGGTGATGCCGTAGGCGCGGAGACGGTGGAATAATTCTCTGGTGTGGCGACATTGGGCCGCCACAGAAACCAACACATGGCGGAGATATTCGTTCCGCTTTTCGTACCGCTCCTGTTTTCGCCTGGAGGCAAGGGCGTTGTTGTCCTTCACCTCCCAGCCGTGCGCGTGCGTATAGTCTCGCAGCCAGTCATTTATGGCCTTTCGTAGTTCCGCACTGTCCTGATGCTTGCCGCTTGCCTTGATCTCACAGGGGAGGACGTTCCCCTCACTGTCCCGCATCATCCACGCCTGTTCTGCCCGTGCCTTCGCGCGGACAGAATTGATGGAGATATGGATGTGATCATTGTCCGTGTCGCGATGGACGGCGATTAAGCAGTCGTAGCCCTGCAAAAACGCCTTGGAGAAAGCCCGCCCTTCCTCCACAAGGTCGTCCATGGACAGTTTACCCCGATCCGCCGCCGGATGGCTGAGTATATATTCGTGGCTTTTGCGGTCGCTGGGCTTGTTGTTTTTGCTGTAGCACAGGTTGGTACGGCGGCAGGCGGACGCCCACCGCTCCGGCGCTGCCGCTGTTCCATCAGCAGTCAAGTATAGCGCGGCGCAGTCGCTGCGGGGCTGCATTAGGCCGTATTTATCCAGAATTGGCGCATAATATCCGGTGCGGCTGTCCTCCCGATGCCGGCAGGTGTAGTACTCCAAAACATCCTCATAGCGGGCGTTTTTGGAGCTGCTATGCTTGACGATAGCCATCGGTGATCTTCACCTCCAACGCCGCCAACCGTTTTGCCATACGCTCCACCTGCCGTGCGGCATGCAGCAGTTCTTCCCATTCTGCCGGGTGCAGTGTCCGCTGTCCCTCGTTGGGGCGAATGGTCATTTTCAACAGACCGCCGATACGCCCTACGTCGGCCTTGAGCAGCGCCAGCTCGTCCAGCATCGCCACATCCAACTCCGTGTGCAGCGGGATCACGATTCGTCCGGTCAACGCGGCGCGGCGTAAAAATTCGCTGGCGGACAGCTTGCTCCGTTTTACACGCGCCGTGAAGGCACGGCATTCACTATCGGATAAACGGGTCTTGATCAAATTTTTCCGGGCGCGGGAGCTCTGCGGAGGCTTCGCAGGTGAAGTGATATGTTCCACGATTGTGAGCGGCGCAGACACAATTTCCTCCAACGTCAGAGACGGCTGTAGCCTCCGCTGGGCAGCGTTGGATACCAGCGCGTCCAGATTTGGCTTGTGATGTTCGTTATCATGCATGGTATCCCTCCTTGGGGTCTGGGGTTCTCCCCAGCTCTTGTTCGGCTATCATGGTACCCAAAAGGGTACCATGATAGGGAACTTGTCCTCCGTTGTACGTACTACTGCCGTTCCGCGGCACGCCGCCGATACACATCGTACTTTTCCAACAATCCGTTTGCCTCCTCTGAAATGTCCCGCACACATTCCCAGCCATCGATCTGCGCATCTGCACCGACCAGGTAGTAGCAGGAGAGGCAGGGCATTTTTTCCTGCTCCAGCGCGTTCCAATGAATACAGCAGCGGCAGTTGCCGTGCAGCAGCTCGTTGGCATTGTGGAGTTTCGCACAAGCTATCCAGTAGCGATAGGCCAGCACATGGATATATTTCTCGTCCGTCTGGCGCTTCAGGGTTTTAATATCTTCGGGTGTCAAGCCACTCCTGCGATACTCTGCCAGCAGGGTATTCTCGTCCACCGTCAGGTGAGATGTACGGTTGTTTTTGGTCATTTTGACCACCTCCAAAATGTTAGTCCGCTGTGCACTGCGTCTGACTTCATTATAGGTGCATTTTGCGAGAAGTCACGCGGTCACGGCGTATCGAACGCACGCAAATGAGATCTTTCTATTTTCTGCGGTGGTCGGTAGTTGAAACGAGCGATAAGCCTCGGCTACCAGAGTCTATGTCGCTTTTTAAATCGGCACCATCGATTGACAAAGGGAAATATGCCTGACTGTGTGTCTTTCCAGCGCTTTTTGCTCTTTTCTCCTTGGCTTGTGCCAGTTAAGTCTGCGCCTCAAAAGCCCAAAACACTCGAAAATACATCGTTGACAGGTGCAGCAAGTCGATGGCCTACCGGCCTTGAATCGTTTATTCACCAGGTATTCTGCGCGGCACCGGCGAATGGAAAAGAACAGGTAGAGCTGTGCTTCTCGGCGGCGGAAGCCGCAGAAAAAGGAATAATCGCATTTGCGTGCGTTGAATGCGAGCAGTCATATTGAAAAAGCACGAAAAACCGGCTATCGTGGCATTAGACGCAGCGCGCAGCGGACTAACATTTTGGAGGTGGTCACACATGACCAATACCCACATCACTTACAACATCTGCGATACCTATACGCCGGTGACAGAAGCCGCAGTGTCTGCCGCGCGGGAGGTGACGTGATGAGCACTTCTCGCAGGAAAGCCGGGGCAACGCTTCAGCCGTGGCTGACGGCGCGGGCAGACTGCCGCGAAAAGCGCTTCATTCAAGTGGGGAACTCCCTTCTGCTGTCCCACCGGTTTTGGCGGCTCTCCGCCGGTGCGCGGTACTGCTATCTGTGTATGGCGATGGAGGCCGGGCCGCGGCGCGAATTCCGCCTGCCTAAGAGCGCGGCGGAGAAGTACGGCATCCCCCACTCATCACTCTGCCGGTATATTCACGATCTGGAGGCCGGCGGCTGGATCGAGGTACGCAGTATGAAGCTCCTCCGTAAGCCCAACGAGTATCGCTTTGCGTTGAAATGGAAAGGGCTCTCCCCGTCGTCCTGACATCTGCTATCCCTGCCGCAGCGGGGATGGCAACATGTGGTATATCTGCCCCGGAATGGAGAAAGAGATCATGGGCTGATCGGTCACTGGTTGCCCGGTTATGGATCATCACCTCGCTGGATGATCCGTGCGCTTGCCGCATGGTGGGGCAAGATACGCTGTCATCTTGTCCCGGAACGGTACAGCCAAAATGCACTTTAGCGCGCAAAATCGTCGAAACGCGACGCTGTGTAATTTTTCCCACAAACGGCAATACTGCCCGGTAAGGAGGATACGATATGGAACTTGACATCAACAAAGACTGTGGTATTGCCCTGATTTGGCTGACGCAGGAGGAATCTGCCGATCCGGCTGTCAGTGAGCATCTGAAGCCGGTTTACGCGAAGTGCCGCGCGCAGGGGCTTATGGCCGCAGTCATGCACTCCGGCAAGGAGGATCTCTACGCCAACACCCGCGATCTGCTGGTCGAAAACCGCCGGCGGCAGGCCGAAAAAGAGGTGCGCGCAGAACGGGAATCCTCGCTTTGAGAATATGGGGAGGCCTATCGGCCTCCCCATATTTAATCTTGCGTACCATCGCGGCGTATGTTACAATGTGGTCTGTGCTATAACTATTCTGTAACGATAAAATTGATAGATCGAGGTGTGCTATGGAACAGAGGATTTCCAAATTTTCTGCGAAGGCCGCGCGCTTTCGCCAGTGGGCAACAAAAACGCTGAAGGGCGGTGAATCGCATTGATCGAACGCTATTCCATTGCGGGCTACTGCCGCATTTCAGTAGACGAAGAGCTGGATCGGGACAACACCTCCATCGAAAACCAGAAATCCATCATCACGGACTTTGTCAAGCATCGCTTTCCGGACAGCACGCTGACCTTTTTCGAAGACCGCGATCGCTCCGGCTATACGTTTGAGCAGCGGGAGGGCTATCAGACCATGCGGCGCGGACTGATGGAGCACGGGTATGATGTCCTCATCGTCAAGGACTTCTCCCGATTCTCTCGCCGCAACAGCCGTGGCTTGGTGGAGCTGGAGGATCTGCGCGACGCAGGCGTCCGCATCATCTCCATCGGCGACGGCATTGACTTTCCCAACGATGACGACTGGCTGAAGATCCAGTTTCAGTTTCTCATCAACGAAATGCCTGTCACCGACACCAGCAAGAAGGTCAAGTCTGTTATCAAGCGGCGGCAGGCGGACGGCGCGTGGCTTTGCGCCGCGCCATACGGCTATATCCTCAACAAGCAGAGGCAGTTTGAGATCATCCCCACCGAGGCGGAGATCGTGCGTCAAATTTTCCGCCTTTACAACGACGGCTGGGGCTACAAAAAGATCGCCAACTACCTGACTGACCAGCGCGTTCCCACGCCGCGCATGTCCGAGTGCGATCGCCGAGAAGCGCAGGGCGAGAGCGTCAAACGCTCCGCCAAGTCCGCGTGGGCCATCGTTACGGTGCAGGGCATTCTGGATAACGACTTCTACATCGGCACACTGCGGCAGGGCAAATATACCCGCCGGAAGATCAACGGATCCGAGGTCAAACGGGACGAGAGCGACCATCTGGTGTTTGAGCATCATCATCAGGCTGTCATCGACTACCGCACCTTTGCCACCACCCGTGCCCTGCGGCAGCAGCGCACCACCAGCCATTACCGCGGTGTGAAGATCAATGACAATGTCTATTCCGGCTTTCTGGAGTGCGGTGACTGCGGCAGCCCCATGTTTGCCATGAGCCGCCGCGAGCTGCGCCCTGCCTACACCTGCGGCGCCTACCACCGCCGTGGACTCTCCGGCTGCACCAGCCACCACATCCGGGTGGATATGTTGGACGATCTGCTGAAGGGCTATATCCGCAAGGTGCGGGACAACTCCGCCGCCATGCTGGAGCGTCTCAATGCAGATCTCGCCCGGGAACAGGAGGACGTGGCCGAGACGGAGCGTACTGCCGAAAATCTGGAACAGCTGCTGCTGGATGCGCAGGAGGAACTGAGGGCCGCCAAGCGTCAGCGGATCCGCGATATCGCCAGGCATCCGGAGCGGGAATCCATTCTGGACAGCACCTATGACGAGCTGGAGGACGAGCTGGTCAGACGCATCGCCAATCTGCAAAATCAGATACAGCTGGCCGCCGACAAGCGCAACACCATTATCCGGGTCAACCGTGCCGCAAAAACAGCCGTGGAGGTTTTTGACGATCTGCTGCACAAGGAGCACCTCGACCGCAACGATCTGCAGCTCATCATCGACAGGATCAAGGTCTACGAGGATCATCTGGAGGTCTGGCTCAAGGCCGACATCGACACGCTGCTGCACTGCGGTACGCTGCCCGATGAAGACACCCCTGTTGCTGTGGAGGGCGGTATTATCGCCTTCTCTGAACAGGCAGAATCCGACTCCGCCACCCTCATTCAGCAGACCGCCAACCGTCCGGACAAGGTCTTCCGTGCCAATGTTATCAGCAACGGCGACCCGTTGGAGATCTACACCACGCGGGACGGCGAGGTCATTTTTAAAAAATATTCCCTCATCGGCGGGCTGGAGGAATTCG
>ERZ791830.1972-NODE-1972-length-10932-cov-2.843891_pt1 | contig 10932 bp, 10 predicted proteins | sample MGYA00509945_ERZ791830 | MGnify/ENA primary metagenome ERZ791830 (study PRJEB30046, sample SAMN00792021) | human gut metagenome | study: EMG produced TPA metagenomics assembly of the A metagenome-wide association study of gut microbiota in type 2... | reverse complement strand
CTTGTTATCCAGGCCTGCATATTATATATTTTTTTTGTTTTAAAAAATGTAATATAATAGTTTTTTACAAATTCTGTTTTACTCTTATACAAATTATACTTTGTATCCTCAGATAGCATATCATATGCTTCTTCTATTTTCCTATTATTGCAGTATTCTATAAATGTTTTTATTGTGTTAGATATTTCTTGTGAATTTTTAGAAACATTTTTGTTTTCATATATTTTATCATTTAAAAATGGATAATCATTTTGGCTATTATCTGTAAAATAGGTAGTAGTATTATCACTACTACCTATTTTTTTGTTTCTTGTGTAGGATGTTAAGGCAAATCTTAAACCTATAATAAAACCAATAATAATTATTGCTGTCCATATTTCTCTTCTATTTCTATTATATTTTCCAATTATATTACTTAGCATACCATTACACCTTTCTATTTAAATGCATGCATTCCTTCATACAACCTATTTAATTCATCTGGATGTTGTTGTATCAATTCTTGTATATTTGAATCCGGATGGTTTTCTAAAAACTTTTTAAATGCCTCTCTATCATACGCCATACTTTCTGGACACTTACTTGCTAATTTTATATACTGTGATGCTTCATTTGCTCCATAGTTGTTTTTCAATGCTATATCCATTTGTTTCGGGTCTTGTATACCATATTCTAGCATTTCTCCAATGTTACTTTGTACCTCTTTTTTATCTTTTGTATCTGTTGTATACTGTTCAACAAGCTGTTTACACTCTTCACTCTTCATAAATTTCTCGTCAAATTTCCTATTTTTTTCATCTTTACTATTTCCATTATAACCTTGTCTATATGTATCTGCATAGCTTTTTACTTTATTTACTACTCCTAAACCAGTGTTTCCTAGTTTACCAGCACTTGCATATCCAGCAGCAGCACCTGCAACACCATACTGTGCGGCTTTACTCAAATCTCCTGATGCTACGCCTGCTGCAATTCCTATAGTTGCTCCTGCAAGCCCTCCTAAAGATTTTAATGCTGTTATTCCAAGTTTTCTTAATGGTCCACCTTTTCTAGTAAATCTTCTTCCTACTGCTCTTAATCCTCCTTTAACCCCTGGTCTTGCTAATGTTGGTTTTGCACCTCCTGTTTGAGTTCCTGTTGTAGTAGTTCCTGTTTGAGTTCCTGTTTGAGTTCCTGTTGTAGTAGTTCCTGTTTGAGTTCCTGTTGTAGTAGTTCCTGTTTGAGTTTCTGTTGTAGTAGTTCCTGTTTGAGTTCCTGTTTGAGTTCCTGTTGTAGTAGTTCCTGTTTGAGTTCCTGTTGTAGTAGTTCCTGTTTGAGTTCCCGATCCAGCAGTGCCCCAATTAGGTTTACGTGTTGCTGTTCTTGTTTTTCCTTGTTCTTTCGATTCTTGTTGCCCTTGTTGCCCTTGTTGTCCTTTATGTCCTCCAGCTTGTCTCATCTTATTTACCATACTCATTACTGCTGCTCCACCTGCCGCTGCTCCTAAAGTTCCAACAGTTGTTGCTTTTTCAAATCCAAACATTTTTCTTATGAATTTCTCTGCAGGTACTATAAATGTTATCGCTACTATTCCATATATTGGGTTCACTAAAATAAAATCCATAGATGAACCAACTAGTAAACAATATACAAATAAGTGAACTACCTGTAGAAGTGAATTAAATATATATTCTCTAAGCCACATACCAAATGCTTGTGCTTGGCCATCTTTTATTTTATCTAATGGATATGTTAATGCTATTAATGGTGCAATCATTGTTAAAAATGCCATATATATTACCCTTTTTAGGTATTGAAATGTAAATGTCACTGTTAATATAACCAATGCAACATACATTATGGCTAAGCTTGCAGTACCTCTAAATGTTTGATCCAATTCTATAGAACTGCGCAAACTTGACATTAAAATATCCTTATTTTGGTTGTCCATTACATTATTTAAAAATATTTTTGTTAGCATAGATGATATTTCTAGTATAAATGCCATTATATAATGCAAAATAAACAATAGACACAACGCTGTTAACCAATCCATAAACATTTTTTTGTATTTAGATTTATCTTGTCCTGTACTACTTAATATTATTCTTATTCCAACATATACTAATATAGAAAGCAAACCTACTATAGCAATCAATCTTGTTGTTTTATACCATTTGGCAATGGTTGGTTGCAATTGTTTTGCGACAGATATTTTCCCCTCTGTCAGATTCTTTACATAGTTCAATTCTACATAAAATACTCCGTTAAAAGATTCTTGTGTTCCATCTTCTAGATCAATGTATATTGTTTCTGGTCGTGCAGCCTCAATATCCGCAATATTGGTTGTCAAAAATCCTAAATTAACTGTAACTTTATTATCTGCTGTCTTCTCAAAAATTGACGATATCTCCTCAATTGATATTGGCTTGGGATATGGCTGGGGATTATTAGGTGCCCCCCCTATGGCAAATACTGTTGTCCCCACACTCAACAAATAATTCAAACAGCTTTGGGCATCGCTAAACGTTTTCTCACCCCACTGTGTACTTGCCGAATCATTCTTCGTTTTTATTCTATCTAATGTTGCTCTCATCAGTTCTTCTGGGCATTTATGCTTGTCTTTTGCATATTTTATTATTGCTTCATTTCCTTTATCTGGTAACCTTTCATGATAAATTGTTATAGCTTGAGTGCAATATTGTTTTGTATCTTCTGAAGCTTGCGGATTTATAAAATTGATATCAAGTGCTGGAATTTTACCACTAAATATAATTCCCGGTGAGTATCTTATAATATATTGGTTTATACTACCAACTGATACATACATTGATGTTTTATTTGTGAGAAAAATACCTTGCATTATTTCTATTGCAATATCGCCTATTCCACAGACAAATTGAAATATTGGTTTAAATAACGCCCCTCCGAAAATCTGCATTTGAGTATGTTGGTATTATAAAATTAAACAACAGAACTATTACCAAAATAATTGATAAGTTTTTAGTAATTTTTTTCATTTCTTCACCCTTTTATTTTTATATTTTATTGTTTTCTGCGATTTTATTTAAATTTGTTTCTACAAATTCAAATTCTTTTTTCGTTGGTGTTATTTGTATTATTGCAGTATCTGCTCCTACCTTAAATAAACCTTCTCCTATTGTACAAGTTACTAAAAAGTTTGCTTCTCCTTCGCTTAATTTAAATACCTGTTTTAAGTATTGTATTTCTGATTTATCTTGTGCTAAAAATAGTTTTGTATCTGATGATGTAAGTACTGCTTGTGCTTCTGGTTTTTCATAAAAGTCTTGAAACCTTTGAGATATAATTGCTAATGAAACATTTCTTTTTCTTGCACGCCTTGCCATCTTATTTAAAAAATCTACTGCCTCTGGAAATGGTAATAACATCCAAGCTTCATCTACTATTACTCTTTTTTGTGTAGCTTTTTTTCTATCTTCGCTGTTCTTTTTAACAAATTTTTCCCATATCCAAGATAATAAAATTTGTTGTGCAAGTGGTCTTGCAAACCTTTCTTCTAATTGTGATATATCTAAATTAATAAATGGTACACCCTCTAATAGTTCAAATGTAGATTGTCCATCAAAATATGCCATCTGTCCATTTAATTCCCTTACATATTGCTTCATAACTTTTAGTAAATAGCTATATTGAAATCTGTAATTTTCATCTACGTTCTGTTCTGCTTTTTTCTGTAGCGCTTTATACCAAGAACCTATTGTTGGCATATCTTTTTTTTCTTTGTATAGCAAATGTCCTGTTGACTCTTTATACAAACTGTTTGGATCATATGTAATTCCACATCGTGTGTATTCATCTGCTACTGCTTCTGCTATTATTTGTTTTGTAAGCTCATTTACTTCTGAGCTTCTAGTACTTCCTTTTGCCATTGTTACTAATGCTTGTGTTACATCTTCTATCTTATTTTCTACATTTAGTACTGTTCTTTCTTTACCTGTAATTTCATCTTTTACTGTTTCTGTTTCTATATCAAATAAGTTTATTATAGTTTTTGAATTAGGACTTAATACAACATTTATTCCTCCAAGTGCTTCCGCTACTGCTCTATACTCTCCTTCTGCATCTAACGCTAAACTTTCCACATTCATTAATACACATGACCTTGATATTAATGTTTTCATAGTAACAGATTTTCCAGCACCAGATTTTGCAAATATAACCATATTGTAATTTGTTAATTCTCTACTAAAATTATCAAATAATATTGGTACACCAGTTTGCTTATTAACTCCTAATGGTATACCTGTTAGATGTCCTATTTCTGATGTTGTAAATGGAAATACTGTTGCCATAGATCTTCTGTCAAATGTATGTGTTCTTTTTATGCTATTTTTCATTAATGGTACATTTGATTGAAACGCTTCCTCTTGCATTGCCCATGCCGATTTAATTCCAATTAAATTTTTTGACATTTCAGAAGAAAGCAATTGTGTATATGCATCTAATGATTGCAAATTATATGCAAATACTGTTGAGATAATTGATGCCTCATATAATTTGTTAAATCCTGAAGCTATTTGATCTCTTAATGCTTCTGCATCAAATCTTTTTTGAGAAAGCGAACTCTCTCTATTTATATTTCCTCTATCTTCTGCAACAATTCTTTCTGTTTCTATTTCATTTATAACTCTATTTAGTTCATTTTGAGACTTTTCCTCAGGAATAGGATTTATGTATACAGAGGTATTTATATCTCCAAATAAGTACATGTCTCTAAATAATTCTGGAAAAGTGCACATACGTGGGAGGCTAGATACATAAAAGCTTCTTGCATATCTTGTAGTATTTGAAATAATTTCTAAGTAATCCAAATGAGATGCATCTATTCCAGCTGGAGCAATCATTTCTTTTAAAGTATGTTTTTTAAGAATTTTATATTCTGGTTCTTGTTCTTTAAATTGCTCTTGCATTTGAACTTCTTTTTGTCTTTTTTTCATTTATTTTGCCTCCTTTTTCTTTGGTTTTGTTTTGCTTTCTTCATCTATTTTTTCAATGGCCTTTTCTGCAACATCTTTTCCTATACGCAGTTTATTCTTTTTTAACAAATCTTTCGCAATTTCTATTAATATTTCGTCAAAGCTTTTTTCCTTCTTTTCTAGTAGTTTTTCTTTTTCACTTTTTACTTCTTGTATCTTTTCATTTGCAAGTTTTAGTGCGTCTCTTTGTAGTTGTTCGTCTAGTGCTTTTATTCTTTTATCAATAACATCTGGAGCAGTAGTGTATAAAACATCATAATTTGTATTAAGCATTGTATCTAATTTGTATACATCTGATTCATCTCTGTTATATGCAACATATAGTAATTCAGCTAAATCTGTAGATGTCATCACTTTTGACTTTACACTACACACAAATAATGCTCTCGTAAGTGATTGTGCTCTCATATATAACTCAGAAAACACTCTATTTAGTTTTTCTTCTTCATTTAAATTTTCCATGCTCATGTCATCCACATAATAAGGTATTACTACATAATAATGTTTTTTCAAGACATTTTTATTTTGGCTTGTTTTTTCTATGTTTTTTATTACATCTGCTCCATAGTCATACAAATTTTGTAGCCTTGCCATTTCTATTGTAACTTCCTCTTTATTTTTTTGCGGATACATATCTGGTTCTTTATTTATCCTATTATATTCATTTCTCTTTTTTTCTAGTTTTTCTTTTGTTTCATTTAGTCTTTGTTTATAGCCTATAATACTGCTCTCTATATTTATTGTTCTCGTTTGTACATATAACTGAATAGGAAATCTTAATGTATTCAAAAATTGAAGAAATCCTGACTCCACACCTGTTTTTTCTACTTCGGACATCAAGTCATAATTCACTCCCTCACATGCAAGAACCATTAAATATTTATTTCCGTTATCTTGTACTATCATATTATCTTGTATTTTATCAAATTGCATAAAATTGAAAATTGGTACTTTAGTATATGAATTTGTTTGTTGTGCTTCTGATTTTATTTTTGTTGATTTTTTATTATTTACTATATCATTTTTCTTCTTATATGTTATATACCAGTAGGCAAATGCTAAGCATATTATTATCATAAATAAAACAAATGCAATAATTATTAATATATTATATATCTCCATTCTTTTTTTCCTCCTCTGTATATAACACATATATTCTGTTATTTTTTGATTTAAATTTTAGCCATCTTAATATAATATCATCCAATTTTTCTCCTGCTGTTTTTTTGGTAATTTCAAATTTAGATATATTGGGCATTTTAAATGTCGCAATTGCATATCCTATTGCTGCAACAGCTATTGCAGTTATTATTCCAGCCATTTTGTACTTTAGCAGTACACCTATTACATAATAGAATGCCAAACCTACAACTCCAAAAGCAACTGCATATGCAAAAGATTTCCTAGTAAAAATATATAATATTCTTCCGTTCGCCACTTACATTTCTTGGTATTTCATACATAATATTCTTAATTCCTCCTTTGTATCTAACTTAATTATATTATATCAAATTTAGTAGTATTTTGTAAATAATTATATTAAAATATATTATGTGAAAATGCATATTTATAAAAAAACAGCTCATTTGAGGTAATATATTCCTCACATGAACTGTGTGTTTATTAATTTATTTTTATTCAAATACTGAGAAAAGCATTTTTGCAATTTGTGCTGCTAATACAACTATCAATATACCTACTATTAATGGCATAAAATTCTTTTTGTATTCTGCTTTTTGTTCTACACTTCCTACTATGTATTTAACACCTAAAATTGATATTATTATAACGCCTGCTATAGCAGCAATATTTCTTATATATGCTAATATAGTACCTGCTTTGTCTTTTAAAGTATCTCCGGTTGTCCCCAAATCTGTAGTACCAGCAGCTTGGTTAACTCCATCTATTATACTTCCTGGATTAGAAGCTTTTACCTCATAAACTGTTGAAATAAGCATAAAGGTAACAATCATAATAACAGCAACTATTGATATTAGTTTCATTTTATTTTTCATATTTTCCCTCCTCTTTTTAATCTTAATTTTTATATTAACTTCTTAACTCTGTTAAGAAATATTAAAAACCTTTTCATTTTATCATATCGCAATTATGCTTGATGCCAGCCATATATATAGGCTGATTAAATCTCACACTATTATCTGCTGATTCATCCAAAGATTGATTTCCTATTGTAACTACAATTTTCCATATTGTAAATGCAGAGAATATTACAATACATCCTACAATATATGGAACCATCAATTCTTTTATTTTTGCTTGTTCTTCCACTGACGCTACCATTATTTTTATTCCCAGCACTGCTCCTACAAGCACCGCAATTATTATTCCTGCAACCAAAAACACATTAAATACTTTTTTTGATGTTTTATTTAACGCATCTACATCAATAGTTTGTTCTGGCTCATCTCCTTTTTTTAAAAAATCCTGAGCAGATTTAAATATTCCATTAATGCAAAATGATTTATAATGTAGTGTTGAAATTATTAATATTATAAATGTTAATATTGCTATTTTTACTAATACACTCCTCATGATACTTCTCCTTTTAATACAATACTAATCTTCTATTGGTATTGGTAAAGCTATTGGTGGTGCTGGATGATTAGTTATTTTTCGAGCATTTAAAGCTTTATATACTTGTCCAACTATGAATGTAGAACTTACAATTATAAGGCATCCTATTATAAATGGTAATATTTTTTCTTTATACTCTGCCTTTTCCGCTAAACTTCCTATCATCGTTTTTATTCCCAATATTGCGATTCCAATTACAGCCCCTATAGCTCCTATTATTCTTATTATGTTTAATATTTTTCCACCTAATTTTATAGCAGGATTAAATCCACTAACATCTTCTTCATTTAATTTAGGTTCATAGTCATTTAGATCTCCTGAAACACCTATAGAGATTGTTGGTACAGTTAATATTAAAATTAAAAATATTATTAATAGCTTTTTTAACATATACCAATTTCCTCCTTTTTTTCCTATCATTATTAATAATAACATATTTTTTTACATATTTCAAGTATTTTATTAAATTTGAGTCATTGCAAGGTTTACAAGCCTTTTTCTATCTTTTTTGTTATGGCTTTTAGTGCTTTTTCTCTTGGCAACATAACTACATGTCCACAGCCTATGCATTTTAATTTAAAGTCTACTCCTACTCTTGTTACTTCCCATTCTTTGCTTCCACATGGGTGTTGCTTTTTTGTTTTTACTATATCGCCTATATTGTAATCCATTTTATTTCATCCCTTTTTATTTTACAAATAATGCTATTCTTTTTTCTATGCTTGATTTGCCAAGAACTTGCATTATTTCATACAAGTCTGGTGTCTGTTGCCTTTTAGTTAAAGCAACTCTTAATACTGTGCTTATGTCTCCCACATGACCTTTCCAGTTTTCTGGATTCTGCTTATATTCTTTAACTTCTCTTGCATATCCCATTTCTTCTGCTAAATCTTTGACTTTATCAAACCACGTTTGTTTGTCATCATTAAAGTTAAAATATTTTTCTATGTACAGTTTTAAGATTTTATTTATTTCTTCTTTATTGTCAATTTTTGCAAACTCATATTTTCCTTCATCCTTTAAAAATTCTTCATCATACATATATATAATAGAATTTTTTATATCTGACCATTTAGAGATGTCTTTTCTTGGTTTTGCATTTCCTCTTTCTATTCCTATTATTTTTAATGCATATTCCTTATTTTCAAGAAGTTTTAATAATTCACTATCATATTTTGTAGCCCAACTTGATGTTTCATTATATACTTTTTCTGCATCAAATCTTGATATTATTGTTTTAGATATATCCAGTAACTTAACCATATCAAAAAGTGCTCCACTTACACCCATTTTGTTAAATTGCAACTCAAATTCTTTTAAATCGACTAAAGGATTAGCTTTTCTCCAACTTTCAAAATTTGAATTTGCTATATTTAACAAGTATTCGCAAACCGCTTCTGGTGGAATTCCTTGCTCATGGTAATAACTTACTGCCGCCTCTGGATCTTTTCTTTTACTTATTTTCCTTTTGCCACCCTCATCCATTTTCATAAGTGGTGCAATATGGGCATATCTTGGAGCTTTAAATCCTGCTGCTTGAAATAATTGTAAATGTAATGGTACAGAAGATAGCCATTCATCTCCTCTTATAACTACTGTTGTTCTCATTAAATGGTCATCTACTAAATGAGCAAAATGGTATGTTGGTAATCCATCAGCTTTTATAATTACTATGTCTTGATCGTTTTCTGGGAAGTCAACTTTTCCCTTTATTAAATCTTGATGTCTTATCTTTTTTTCTTCATTCCCCCTTGATTTAAAACGAATTATATATGGTTCTCCAGCTTTTATTTTTTGTGCTGCCTCTTCTATTGGCAAATTTCTGTACTTTGCCCATACACCATAATACCCAGGTCTTATTTTTGCTGTTTCTTGTTTTTCCCTCATCTCTTCCAATTCTTTTTCTGTTGCAAAACAAGGATATGCCAAATTATTTTCAATAAAATATTTTGCATATGCTTGATATATTTCTTTCCTTAAACTTTGTTTATATGGCCCATATGCGCCTTTTTCTTCTTGTTCATTTAACATTCCTTCATCAAAGTCAATTTTAAAATCTTTTAAAGAATTTACAATTCCTATTGTCGCATCTTGAACCTCTCTTTTTTGGTCTGTATCTTCAATTCTTAAAAATACTACTCCTTTTGTTTGTTCTGCCATTTTCCATGCAATTTGAGATTGATATAATCCGCCAATATGTACATACCCCGTAGGGCTTGGTGCAAATCTTGTAACTATTGCTCCTTCTGGTAAATTTCTTTCTGGATATTTTTCCTCATAATATTTTATATCTTTTGCATTTGGAAAAATCAAATTTGCTAAATCTTTATAATCCATTTTACTCTCCTTTTATTGCAAGGAAGTAACTATGTACTTCCTTGACACTCTAATTTTATATTGTTATATCTCCATAATTACTGGCAATATCATAGGATTTCTTTTTGTTTTTTGGAAAATATAATCTCTTAAGTTATCCTTTAATGCTGATTTTATTGTTGACCAATCTCTAATACGTTTTTCTTCGCATTTTTTTACTTCTTCTCTTATTACTCTTTTTACATCTTCCATTAAGTTTTCTGACTCTCTTACATAAACAAATCCCCTTGACACTACATCTGGCCCAGATACTATTTCCCCTGTCGAAGAATCCATTGTCATTACTATTACTATTAATCCGTCTTGTGATAAATGTTGTCTGTCTCTTAATACAATATTTCCAACGTCTCCAACGCCTAAGCCATCTACCAATATTTTTCCTGATGGTACTGAATTTGTCAATTTTGCTTCTTTTTCGTTAAGTTCTAAAACCCTTCCATTTTCTAGCATAAATATATTTCTAGGATCTACTCCAACTTTTCTTGCTGTTTCCGCGTGTGCTCTTAATTGTCTATATTCTCCGTGTACTGGTAAAAAGAATTTTGGTCTTACCAATGAAATTATCAATTTTTGTTCTTCTTGGCAAGCATGTCCTGAAACATGTATGTCCTCTAATGAGCTGTAAATTACTTCTGCGCCAATTTGCATTAAGTCATCTATTACTCTTGATACAAATTTTTCATTTCCTGGTATTGGAGTTGCAGAAATTATTACTAAATCATTTGGTGTAATATTAACCTTTTTATGCTCTCCTGCAGCCATTCTTGTTAAGGCTGACATCGTTTCGCCTTGGCTACCTGTTGTAATTATTACTAATTGCTCATCATTGTAATTACGTATTAAATCGATATCTATGAAAATATCTTCTGGAGCATTTATATAACCTAGGGCTCTTGCGTTTTCAATCATATTTATCATGCTTCTACCACATACTGCTATTTTTCTATTATATTTTACTGCTGAA
>ERZ791830.1969-NODE-1969-length-10959-cov-2.020084_pt1 | contig 10959 bp, 15 predicted proteins | sample MGYA00509945_ERZ791830 | MGnify/ENA primary metagenome ERZ791830 (study PRJEB30046, sample SAMN00792021) | human gut metagenome | study: EMG produced TPA metagenomics assembly of the A metagenome-wide association study of gut microbiota in type 2... | reverse complement strand
GGAGAGCCCAATCTCACTGTTCTTGATGGAAGCTGTGGCATCGTTCCTTCTTCTCCTCCGTATGGAACTACTGGTTTTTTGAGCGCCGAGATTTTTGACGATTCAAACCATCCTGTTATCCGGCTTGAACTTCCAAGTGAAAACAAGTCCTCCGTTCCTGGCGTTTCGATTTGCTGGTCTACAGCGTTTAACGAATACGCTACAGATTTTTCGGTCAGCGCATATCTTGGGGCCAAAAAGCTGAAAACCGTGACTGTGAACGGAAACAAATCCATTCGTTCTGACGTTGAAGTAGAACTTTCCGGGTTTGATGCTGTAGAGCTAGAGGTGCTGAAGTGGTGTCTCCCCGACCGAAGAGTAAGGGTCGAGCAAGTGAAAATCGGAAGGTATCTGGCGTTTGACAAGACCAAAATCTTGTCCTACAGCCATTCTTCTGCAAGAGACCCTATCTCCGGGCAGCTTTCTCAGGAGTCGATTTCCTTTAGTTTAGACAACAGTGACCGCACATGGGACTCCGTAAACCCTCAAGGGATTTACAAGTACATCTATGAGCGCCAGCCTGTCACCGTTCGTTATGGAATGGATGTTGATGGAAAGACTGAATGGGTGAGCGGAGGAATGTTCTTCCTGTCGGAGTGGAGCGTCCCTGCCAACAGTATTGAGGCGTCCTTTCAGGCGCGAGACGCTTTCCTGTATCTATCCAGCACGAAGTACACCGGAAGAAAATACGGCACGCTCTATGAGATGTGCTACGATGCCTTGGAGCTGTTGGAAGCGGATGAAATTACCTTCGATATTTCGGATGAGCTGAAAGATTACTCCACCGACATTACAAGCGATGAGTCTACTTATCACAATTCCGATATTTTGCAGCTTGCGGCAAACGCTGCTGGAATGGCTTTGTACCAGACTCGTGATGGCGTGATAAAAATTAACAGAGTCTACGGAGCCGATACCTCCAATCCCGTGTTGGACATTCCAGTACTGAACAATTATTCTTGGCCGGAAATCACCTTTGCTCAAAATATGCTCAACGTGGTGACCACCGCAGGTGGCGTTACCTACGCTTATCCCGAAAGCCCTTCTGGCAAAGGCGTGAGCCAGACTCTGAGCAATGTTATGCTCACAAAGGACATCCTTGCAAAATCCAGGAATGCCCTTACAGAGTCTTATGGAGTCCTTTCCAACCGCCGCAAGGCTTCTCTCACATATCGGGCAAGCCCTACTATTGACGCCCTTGATATGGTAAAGATTCACCATCAGTTCAATTACGATGCTGTCTTGCTGGCGACCAATGTAAAGTACACTTTCAATGGGTGTTTCAAAGGTACTGTAGAGGGGTACATGATGGCAGATGCTCAGGCTATTTCTCTTGACCATACCAGCGAACAGCTCGATTGGGGCGAGTCCGTTATTTTGTCTGCCACCCTCTCCCCTGCTTCTATTGACTCTCCTAAAATCAACTGGGCAGCTTCTCCCGAAGGAATCGTCTCCCTTCACGTTCTGACAAACGCAGAGGGAAAATCCACTTGTCAGGTCAAATGGAACTCCCCCGGCGCGGCTATCGTTACTGCTTCTGCTGGCGGCAATTCTGCCAGCTGTTCGTTCCTCACCACTGAATATTATCTTTCCAATATTCCGGAGGGTAAGACAGTGCTTATGGACGAGGGTAACAACGTCGTGGAGTTCATTGTTGCCAAGCATGGCTATGAGAGCGAGCTGAACGGGGTAGGACGTACGCTTTTAATTCGTAAGCGTTATCCAACCCTTATGAATTGGGACTCCAGTTGGTCTGCTTATGCACAGAGCGATATAAATACATGGCTTAATGGCGAGTATCTCAATACCTTCTCTTCGGCACAAAAAGAAGCAATTGGCAGCACTACATTTTATTACACTCCCGGCTTTACTGCTATGGATTTCTCTGTTGGAAGTAGCAAGGTGAGTACTATGTCTAAAGCTGTATTTTTGCCTTCTGCGCATGAATTTGGAGGCGACTGCGAAGGCAACGACGTTTTTGGCTGGACAAAGAACTCTCCTGACTATAAGTACAATGAAGGAACTTCGTTCCCGCAGGCCAAAGACATATTGAAATCCATGCTTGCTGCTGATAACGCAGCTATCACTGATGGTAGCTGCCGTGTGTTCACTCGAACTCCTTTCCTTTATAGTGCCGAGTATGCCTCTTACTACCATTCCAGCGACCGTAAAGATTTTCTGAGTAGAATGGTTACAACTCTTGAAGACACTGTCATCGACGGAAGTTCTGGATTCCCAATATTGTGGGGTCATACGGCTGCCATTGGGCCTAATTTGCTCTATTATTGCGCGCATCCTTCGTTTACCCTGTCCGAAACTACACAAATTGATGTCAATGGCAAATTAGTTTTTTGAAAGGTGATTACATGGCAACGTGGATTACAGACCGCACACAGGCAGATATTGACCGTGTAAAAGAGCTAACAGCCAAAGCCAGAACCGGCACATGGACAGAAGAGGAGCAGCAAGAATGGGCTTCTGGTATGAAAGCTACACCGATTACAACCGCATTGAAAACGGAATCAAAGAACTTGCTGAAATCGTTGGCGCATCTTATTCTGCAAGGATTGTACAGCAAAACATTCAAGTTGTTACTGCGAAAAATGAAAGCGGCGACATTCCTGCATGGGACGCTTATCCCGCCAAATACGAGTTCTTTATGCCGCTGACGGCCAAGAAAGCGGGCCTGCGACTCCGCTCGCTGGAATTCCGCGTCAAGGGCTATGTGCCGGGTACGATGCGCACCGTTCTGCGCAAGTACGGCTCCACGACCGCCCTAGTGGATAAGTTCATCGACATTATCCGCGGCTACAACGACGTGGTGTTGGACATGGGCGATTTCCCGCTGGAAAAGGGTGTCGAATACCAGCTCTATTTCGCCGCCTCCAACAACTTCTACCCGCCCTCTGTCGAGCCCTCATGGGTCGTCGCAAACGACTACGTCAACATTACAAATGGAAGCGCTTATTACGGCGACGACAGCAAGCTTATTTTTTCAGGAACAATCGGTTTAACTGTGCCTGTGGAAGCTGGTTGGACAATCAATGATTATCTGACCATTGCGGATGCCACTCGGTGGATTGATAACGTGAAAGCCATTCGCTCCAAATGCAGCGGCAAAAGTTCTACCCCAGGAGTTCCCGAGGCGCTGAGTTATCATTTTGCGGTTATCAACCAAATAGAAAAAGTTTTGTCTGACATTGAAGCGATGGCAAAGGACCATTTACTTTATTGTTCAGATACAATATGCGGAGGTGAACCCTATTATGCATTTTGTTGACCGAAAAGCAAAATATCCCGGGCGTTGGACTATGATGAAATCTGATGGCACATCAGAAATCATCACTTTGATTCGTAATGATGAACCTGTTGTCGAGGGTACTCCAATGAACGCCGACACCCTCAACACTCTGAGTGATGTTGCAGGGGCTGACATTGCAAAGGAAAAGGCAGAAGCCGCCGCAACCGTTGCGTCAACCGCAAAAGACGCTGCTGAATTAGCCGCAACCTCTTCGGAAAAAAGTAAAGACGCTGCGGCGAAGAGTGAAGCTGCGGCGAAGCAGTATGCGGACAATGCAGCGGCTATCGTAAGCACCGACCCCACCCTCACCATCTCGGGCGCACCCGCAGACGCCAAAGCCACCGGCGACCGCATCAACGCCATCAAAATCGAGACCGACAAGACCCTCACAGTGGCAAACGCAGCGGCGGACGCTGCGGCCACCGGCGTGCGCATCAAACTGTTGGAGATGGTGCATGGCACAGATGTAAATGGCATCAGTTTCGTCTCGGCATTTGATACGCTCGACGGCGTGGCACTTGAGGGAGTGTGGAACAAGAAGGCGAGTCGGGTGGAGTTTTGAGGAGGTGATAGACTATGGCAACAAGACTTGGTGACATGGCGGTGGGAAGCACCGTTAAAATCAAAGTGAACGGTACGCTGACAGATTTTTTGATCGTGCAGCAGGGAAATCCGAACTCCACCATCTATGATGCAAGTTGTAATGGAACATGGGTACTCATGAACGCGCTTTACATATTGCAGAAATGGGACTCAAGACACGATGATTATGCCTCGTCTGATATATCAGATTATCTAAGAAACTCGTTCTTCAATTTGCTCGAACCCGGTTGCCGTAGCGCAATAAAGTCCGTGAAAATTCCATACGTAGATAATGAAACTGTACACGATGGCAACAACGGCCTTCCGGTAACAGTCTTCTTATTGTCAGCTAGCGAACTTGGATGGACCAGCAGCAACATGTCTGTTTACAAAGATGGCAGCAGGCTGTCGAGGTTCCCTAATGATGGCCAGAGTAGTACTCGAGTGGCGTACTACAAAGGAAGCCCAAGATATTATTGGACACGGTCGAAGGCCAGTGGCTACTCTAACGGCATAGTCATTGTGACCAGCGATGGAGGCCATGAGGTCAAAGCGGTGTACGCCGATGATGTAGGTGTCCGACCGGCATTTATATTGCCCAAAGAGCAGTTGGTCTCCAGTAATGGCACGATTATCTGGAACCAGCCTCCCGAAGTGACCAGCGATGTAGGAGCCACAGGCGCAGAGCTTGGAGAGAAAAACGTGCCCTTTACGGTGGGATACACCGTGACGGACAAAGACGGCGACCTCATGACGGTGACGGAGAAGCTGGATGGGGAGGTAAAGCAGACCCGGACAGAGGTACCCTCGGAAACTGCCCTGACCGTGGACTGGCTCAAGGAAAAGGCGGGCTACCAGCAGGTGCTGAACGGCAGCCACACCATCACCCTGACGGTGAGTGACGGCAAAACCTCGGTGGACTGGACGGCCACCTTTACCAAAAACGTCACCGGTGCGCAGGTGAGCCTGACCGCCCCCCTGACGGCAGACGACACCATTACGGTAGCCTCCATGACGCTGGAAGGCACCCTGCCGACAGACATGGGCCTGACCGTGGAGATGACCAACAACGCCTTGGACGAGGCCCCGGTGTGGGAGAAATGCACGGATGTACGTCTGGGCGAGAGCCGGGCCTTTGTCCACCATGCCTTTACCAACAAGACCGCCGCCAAGGGAGCGGCCTTTAACTACAAAGTGGACATCACCCGGGGCAGCAGCGGCACCGGGGGTACCCTGACCATGATCGGAGGTGTGATCGGATGAGCGTATACTACAACAAGCAGAGCCTGAAGGAGCAGCATAAGAAGCAGGCCGAAAAAGAGCAGCTGCGGAAGCTCCCGGAGCAGGTGGCCGCCATTGAGGACGCCCTGTGTGAGCAGGATATGGAATCACAGGAGCGGCTGGCGACTATCGAGGACTCGCTGTGCGAGCTGGATGCCGCCGTCAACAAATAAGGAGGACATCAAAATGGACAAAATCTGGGCAAACAGACTGGTCGCAGGGACCAAGACCTGGGCAGAGATGCCCACGAGCCGCCGCACCGGGGTCAAGCGGGAGCTGGTCAAACGGGTAGCCGACGGTGAGATCAGTGAAGAGCGGTATAAGGAGATCACGGGGGAGGACTACAATGGGTAAGCTGCTGGAACTGCTGGAAAAGTTGGTGCGGGCTATCTTTGGCCCGGGGGACGAGCGGGACACCGGCGAATCTGAGCCTGCGCCCCAAGCCCCCAAGGCAGAGGCTGTTACCGGCTGGCAGGGCGGTCCCCCCTATCGCTTTGTGGACGTGAGCCGGTATCAGGGTCTTATCGACTGGGCGCAGGTGGCTGCGGCGGGCTACAAGGGGGCAATGCTCAAGACCGTGAGCACCAACCGCAAGTTCTCCAAGCGGGCAGACGGCCTTTATATCGACCCCACCTTTGAGACCAACTACCGCAACGCCCGGGCTGCCGGGCTGGACGTGGGCGTCTACTACTACACCTACGCCACCAGCGAGGCGATGGCTGATGCAGAGCTCGCCCTGCTGCGGCAGGCGGTATACGGCAAGGAGCTGACCCTGCCGGTGGCGGTGGACGTGGAGGAAAACAAGCTCAAGCCCATGAGCACCCTCGACCTCACCAACCTGACCGCCTACGCGCTGGAACAGGTGGAGCGGATGGGCTTTTACGCCCAGCTGTACACCTACACCCACTACTCCAACATGGAGCTGGACATGGGCCGTCTGGCAAACCGCTGGGACGTCTGGCTGTCCGATACGACCGGGCGCACCCCCGCCGTCGGCTACCACTACAACGCTCACCAGCACACCAGTGAAGGCAGCGTACCGGGCATCTCCGGCAACGTAGACCTCAACGTGACCACCGTCAACTACCCCCGAATCATCGAAAAGAAGGGTCTGACCCGTCTTCGGGAGGGTGCATGAGCGAAGCAATCATCATAGCCATTATCACCGGCGGTCTGAGCCTGATCGGCGTGATCGTCTCCAACAACCACACCGCCCAGAGCATGGACGCCAAGCTGGACAAGCAGCAGGCGATCACGGACACAAAGCTGGAAGAGCTGACCCGGGAGGTGTGAATGCACAACAACTTTGCCCAGCGCGTCCCGGTACTTGAAGAACAGATCAAAGTGGCAAACCACCGCATTGCAGACCTCGAAGCAGACCACGAAAAAGAGAGAGGAGAGTAATACATGGCAACGATCAATAACATTTTGGGCGTCATTCCCGCCCCGGTGGCGGCAGTGCTGATGCTGGGCGGCTTTATTTTCTATGCCCTTGGCTGCATCCGGCTAGGCTATGGTGCCGCCGTGAAGCCTCTGGTGCTTGACCTGATAGAGCAGGCGGAGCACGAGATTCAGGGCACCAAGCGCGGCGCAGAGCGCAAGGCGTGGTGCGTCAAGATGCTGCGCCACTATCTGGACAACAGCCGGTGGGGCAAGCTTATCAGCTGGGCTATCACCGAGGAGACCATCGGCGCAGTGATTCAGTTTTTCTTTGACCGCATGAAGGCGGCCTTGCAAAATCAGTGAGGTTTTGACTATGAGTAGCACTACGTACGCACGGCATTGGTTAAAACAGGCCATTTTTACGAATGAGTTCAACTTTTCCAGCCTCAAAAGTCAAACTCATCACCATTTTGGTAATGTCAACAAACTGGTGACGTTTTGTCACCGGTTTGCCGCGCTTGGCACTATGGTGCGCAACGCCGGACAGCTGCCGCAGCCTTTTTGGCTCGGTGCTACCTGTGGCGGCGGCTCGTGTAGTGCTGCCCGCTGCGCTGCAAGGACTTGACCGACAGCAGATGACCGCCGCAATCAAAAACGCACCGCTTGGGAGGGTAGACCGTAAGATAGCCTTACTGCGGTACGTTGAGCGGCTCCCGCTGCCGGACATTGCAGCACAGACACATTACAGCCGGACGGCGGTAGGCTACCGGTTGAAAGGCATTGAAAAAATGTTAAATGTGTGATATAATATTTTTACGAGCTGAGTGTATGTAGGACGCATGTTTAAGGCTGATTCTACAAACGCAACAAAGCGGCAGGCTATTCCAGAGCTTGCCGCTTTTCTTTTTGCACGAATTGTGGTATAATATACTTAACAAATCCACCCGGCCTCTCGAAGAAGCGCATTAGGGTGGATATTTGCCAGCTAGCCCCGTGCTTTATCTGGGAATGAAAAAAGCGGTTGCCAGATAGGCGCCGACCAGTCTCCCGCTCGCCTACTTATAGTGCGTACCATGCGGGAGACGCAATTTTGCCACTTCGGTGGCGGGGCGATTACTCGCTCACTTATAATCCATCAGCTTTAGGCTGGTGGATTTTGTTTTATTCGCACTAGTTTTGTCAAAAGCATTGCCATATATTGGATGATGTGATATTTTAGCATTGCACTTCAATGTGTGCATCTTTACAGTTAAGCGCTCATGCGGATTTTTCCGCGTGGGCGCTTTTCTTTTTTTGTCCTTCGTTATACCTTCGTTGTCTTTCGCTTTTTGCTGATGCGGTACACTAAGAGCACAAGGAGGGATGTATTATGAGCTATTATCCGACACCCGGAGCACCTTACGTTCCGCAGCAGCCTGTCAATCCTTACGGCGGTATGGGCACGGTAGGACTTGCCACTTCCCTGCCAAACGCACAGATGCAACAGGCACAACCGCAGCGTCCGCAGCCGATGAATGGGCAACAGCCCGTTCAGCAGTCGGCACAAGACGGTGGTTGGCTGCTGGGCAGACCTGTTTCCAGCAGGGAGGAGTTTTTGGCGATACCGTCTGACCTGTACGGCAGACCGACCTATTGCCCTGACCTGCGCAGCGGTGTGATCTACTGCAAGCGGCTCAACCCGGACACCTGCGAATCCTATGTACAGGAGTTTTACAGCCCGGAAGCGTGGCGGCAGATACAGGCGCAACAGGCGCAGCAGACCGCTGCACCGACACAGCAGTATGTGCCCATTGAAGAGTATAACGCCCTCGTCCACAGGCTGGATGAACTGGAAAAGTGGCAAAAGAGCTTTTCCAAGCCCACTGCCGCTGCAAAGAAAGGAGAATAACAATGTCCTCTCCGTTTGATGTGATTACGCACAGCCCCATCATGCAGCTTGCGAACCTTGCCCGTGCCGGACAGAACCCGATGGGGCTTATCCAGCAGTTGAGCGGGCAGAACGCACCCATCATGCAAGGCTTGAACCTGATTCAGGGCAAAAACGAAACGCAGCTCCGAACGATGGCGCAGAACCTCGCCAAAGAGCGTGGCATCGACCTGAATCAGCTGGCAAGCGCTCTGAACCTGACGCTGCCCCGGTAAAGCATCCCTCTAAGCGAAACGCTTCTCAGTTTTGCGGACTTGATAAAAACCGCTTTTGTTTGGCTTCGCCCACCGCACACGGCGGTGGGATGGCATAACGCAAAACTGAAAGGAGTTTTGTTATGGACGATTTTGCAACTGGTTATCTGGCTGGGCAGGACGGTGGCAATAACAACGGCGGATTTTTCGGCAACGAAGGTCTGTGGGCGGTTATCATCCTCGCCATCATCTTCGGCTGGGGTACAAACGGCTACGGTCGAAACGGTGGTGACAACGGCATGAACAGCTACATCCCCTATCTGGTCGGCACTGGCGCAACTGGTCAGGGTGGCGCAGATACTCGTGCGGCTCTGTCTGAAGGCTTCTACCAGCAGGACACTTCCCGTTCTCTGGCTGGCATTCAGAGCGGTATCTGCTCTCTGGGCTATGACCAGCTGGCGCAGATAAACGGAGTCAACGCCAACATCGCAAACGGCTTTGCGGGCGTGAACAGCGCCATCTGTCAGCTCGGCTACCAGAACGCACAGCTCGTGAACGGTCTGGAACGCAGCGTGTCCAACGGCGACAACGCCATCAGCCTCGCCATCATGCAGGAGGGCAACGCACGGCAGGCGGGTCAGACCGCACTTTCCACGCAGCTTGCATCTTGCTGCTGCGAGAACAAGCAGCTCATCGGCGACCTGAAGTACACCATTGCACAGCAGGACTGCGCTACCCGTCAGGCTATCGCAGACAACGCCCGTGCCATCGTGGACAACTGCAACGCCAATTTCCGCAGCATGATGGACTACTTCACGCAGGATAAGATTGCCACTCTGACCGCTGAGAACCAGAACCTGAAGTTCGCTGCTTCTCAGGATCGTCAGAATGCGCTTCTGACCACTGTAATGTCCCAGCAGACCGATACCATCCTGAACCGGGTCAATCCTCGTCCGATTCCCGCTTATCAGGTGGCAAACCCCAACGTGGGCGTGAACTGCTGCGGCTGCTGCTAACCTACACACTCCCCGATAACACCGGGTGAACCATCGGGGCAGGGGTAAGACACCTCTGCCCCTGATTTTTTAGGAGGAAAACATTATGGCTTGCAAAACAAGCTGCAAACTCTGCCCGCACTTGGTCATCAGTCAGGCGGTCACGTTTGCCAACGACACGCTGACCATCAATATCCCTGCTGGCGCATACCAGAACGGAGAGAAGTATTGTATCGTGGTTGCTCAGAGCTTGCCGGACACGACTACCATCAACGCCCCTGTGGTCATTACCATAGGTGCAGGCACGACCGCATACCCTCTGACCGACTGCAACTGCGCTCAGGCGACCGCCGAGAGCATCCACACCCGCACCCGCTATGCTACTCGTGTGGCAACGTCCGCTACCGGCACAGGCACGTTCAAATATCTTGGCTGCTTCTGCCGTTCCCACGCCGGTGCGCCTGCGTCCATTTCTTGAGGAGGTATTAGATTATGGGCAAGACTAATTTTCGCCGCATGATGATGCTCCGCGACCACGATAAAGACCGTGAGCCGGAACGTGACCGCCTTGAGGAAGAACGTGACCGCAGGGAACGTGAGCTGGAACGCCGTCTGCGCAAGCTGGAAGATGGCAATGACCGCTATCCTTACTATCCGCAGGAGGAGAACCGTTACATCGACCCCTACCCTATCCCCCGCTACCCTGACGTTGAATATGGGCGCAAGATGCCGCAGATTGGCTTCTCGCAGAGCGGAGACTTTGAAAAGCGGTCTGGGCAGTATGAGCATGGCGGTGCGGACAGCCGTTCCATCAAGATGCCACGCAAGCACCTCACCCACGATGAAGCGGAAGAATGGTGCGACAGCATGGTGAATGCTGACGGCACAAAGGGCTGTCACTGGACGCTGGAACAGACGCAGGATGTTGCCAAACAGCGCAATATCACTTGTGACCCGAACGATTTCTGGGCTATCATGAACATGATGTACTCGGATTATTGTCAGGTCGCAAAACGCCAGTCCGTTGACACTCCGGGCTTCTACGCTGACATGGCAAAGGCGTTCCTTGAGGACGCAGATGCCGCAGACGGCAAGGCGTATCTCTACTGGGATTGCATTGCTGATAAGTAAAGCAGAACCCCTGTGCGGTCATTGTGACTACACAGGGGTTTATTGTTATCTCCAAATCATAAAGCACTTATTGTCTACGCAATCTTTAAGGATTTCTTTGAAGTCTTTGAACTTTGCTGGATTTTT
>ERZ791830.1968-NODE-1968-length-10964-cov-2.279861_pt1 | contig 10964 bp, 9 predicted proteins | sample MGYA00509945_ERZ791830 | MGnify/ENA primary metagenome ERZ791830 (study PRJEB30046, sample SAMN00792021) | human gut metagenome | study: EMG produced TPA metagenomics assembly of the A metagenome-wide association study of gut microbiota in type 2... | reverse complement strand
AGGCTGTTGCCAGATTCTTATAACTGAGGACCAGCAGCAACAAGTGCTTTACCGGCTTCATTTCCTTCGTATTTAGCGAAGTTCTTGATAAATCTCTCAGCAAGATCTTTTGCCTTAACATCCCACTCAGAAGCGTCAGCGTATGTGTCGCGAGGATCAAGGATTCCTGTATCAACACCCTCAAGCTCTGTAGGTACTTCAAAGTTGAAGTATGGGATTGTCTTTGTAGAAGCATTGTTGATAGCTCCGTTCAGGATTGCGTCGATGATTCCACGAGTATCCTTAATGGAGATACGCTTTCCTGTTCCGTTCCATCCTGTATTTACAAGGTAAGCCTTAGCTCCGCTCTTCTCCATCTTCTTAACAAGCTCTTCTGCATATTTTGTAGGATGCAGTTCAAGGAATGCCTGTCCGAAGCAAGCTGAGAATGTTGGTGTAGGCTCTGTGATTCCACGCTCTGTTCCGGCAAGTTTTGCTGTAAATCCAGACAGGAAGTAGTACTGAGTCTGATCTGCTGACAGGATAGATACCGGAGGAAGTACTCCGAATGCGTCTGCTGACAGGAAGATTACGTTCTTAGCTGCCGGTGCAGAAGAAATCGGGCGAACGATATTCTTAATATGGTCGATCGGGTAAGATACACGAGTATTCTCTGTCACGCTCTTGTCAGCGAAATCAATCTTTCCGTTCTCATCCAGTGTAACATTCTCAAGAAGAGCGTTACGTGTGATCGCATTGTAGATGTCCGGCTCGGACTCTTTGTCAAGGTTGATAACCTTAGCATAGCATCCACCTTCAAAGTTGAATACTCCGTTGTCATCCCAGCCATGCTCGTCATCACCGATGAGGAGTCTCTTAGGATCTGTGGAAAGTGTAGTCTTACCTGTTCCTGAAAGACCAAAGAAGATTGCTGTATTTTCACCGTTCAGATCTGTATTAGCTGAACAGTGCATGGAAGCCATTCCTTTCAGTGGAAGGAAGTAGTTCATCATGGAGAACATACCTTTCTTCATTTCTCCACCGTACCATGTATTTACGATAACCTGCTCTTTGCTTGTGATGTTGAACATTACGGCTGTCTCAGAATTAAGTCCGAGTTCCTTGTAGTTCTCAACCTTTGCCTTGGAAGCATTGTAAACAACGAAATCTGGTTCGAAGTTCTCAAGCTCTTCTGCTGTAGGCTGGATGAACATATTTGTTACGAAGTGTGCCTGCCATGCAACTTCAACGATAAAACGGATTGCCATACGAGTATCTTTATTAGCTCCGCAGAATGCATCTACAACGAAAAGTCTCTTATTGGAGAGCTCTTTAATTGCAAGATCTTTTACAGCAGCCCATGCTTCCTGAGTAGCCGGGTGGTTATCGTTCTTGTATTCGTCGGATGTCCACCAAACTGTATCTTTGGAGTTCTCATCCATAACGATAAATTTATCTTTAGGGGAACGACCAGTGTATTACATTCACTGCACCAAGTTCACTTTCCTGACCTTTTTCGTATCCTTCCAGCTCAGGTTTTGTCTCTTCCTCGAATAACATCTCATAAGAAGGGTTGTATACAACCTCTGTAGTTCCGGTAATGCCATACTTGCTTAAATCAATTTTTGCCATCTTACATTTACCTCTTTCTTTATAGTAATATAGAACTTTTCTGCAAATGCAGCCGTTACAATATCCTTTTTTAATTATACATATTATAGGGATAAAATCAACAAGAATCCTGTAAAATTTTTAACAAAGAGAATGAAAAAAGTAGAAATAAATTCTAAAATTTTTCAAAAAAGTAAGGAGCCCTGTGAAAAAGAAACCTTGATTTTAAGTATATCGCAATTGCTTATTTTATGGTAGAATAGCGGAGAAATCCCAGGAAGGAGAGTCCTCAGTGAAAAAGTTACTTAAAATCAGAGATAGTATTTGCTGAAAAAAGAAAAATATGCTGGAAAAATTTTTAAATGAGAAGTTGGAAAAAATAAAGCCACTGGATGTGGAAAGTATGAGGCAGGCAGAAGAACGTTGGAAGACGGTCGCAAAGCCGCTGCACAGTCTGGGAAAGCTGGAAGAGGCAGTGATCCGGATGGCGGGCATCCGGGAAGATGCGGATTTTATAATGAAGAAAAAAGGTCTGGTGATCTTCTGTGCGGATAATGGAGTGGTGGCAGAAGGTGTGACGCAGACGGGGCAGGAAGTGACTGCGATTGTTGCGGATAACTTCACAAAAGGTGCAACGAGTGTGTGTATTATGGCAGAAATAGCCGGTGTGGATGTCCTGCCGGTCGATATAGGAATGGCGGTCGATGTTGCTTCTCTGACCGATCCCTCCAAAAAGATCAGTTACGGGACAGAAAATATGGCTCACGGTCCGGCGATGACGCGGGAGCTGGCGATCAGAGCCATTCTGACCGGGATCGAGATCGCCGGCGAGAGAAAAGCAGAGGGGTATGATCTGCTGGCAACCGGTGAGATGGGAATCGGAAATACGACTACCAGCAGTGCAGTCGCTTCCGTATTGCTTGGAAAAAAGGCAGAGGAAGTAACAGGCAGAGGAGCAGGATTAAGTTCGGAAGGATTGCAAAGAAAAATCCGGGTGATCCGGCAGGCACTGGAAAAAAATCGCCCTGATCCCGGTGACGTGCTGGATGTAGTGGCAAAGGTCGGAGGATATGATATTGCCGGAATGTGCGGACTTTTTTTAGGTGGTGCGATCTATCGGATTCCGGTGCTGATTGATGGATTTATTTCCTCAGTTGCAGCACTCTGTGCAGTCAGGCTGGCACCGCTTGTGGGGAAATATCTGTTTGCATCCCACTGCTCAAAAGAACCGGGAGGAAAGATGGTGCTGGATGCCCTCGGAATGTCTGCCATGATCGGGTGTGACCTGTCACTGGGAGAGGGAAGCGGTGCGGTTGCAGCGGTTCCGCTTCTGGAAATGGGACTGGATGTATACCGGAAAATGAGTACCTTTGAAGAGATTCAGGTAGAACAGTATCAGGAGTTAAAATAGGAGTTAAGAAAATGTGGATCTTCAATTCACTGATTATTGCGATTGCAATGTATTCAAAAATTCCCATGCCACAGGCAGAGTGGAATGAAAAAAATATGAGATATGCGATGTGTTTTTTCCCGGTTGTGGGAGTGGTGATCGGAGCTGCAGAATTTGCGGCAGGGTATGCACTTCTTCACTGGCTGCATTGTAAACCATTGCTTTTTTCGGTGGCTATGACGCTGATCCCGGTGCTGATCACGGGCGGGATCCATCTTGACGGTTTTGCAGATACAGTGGATGCCATGAGTTCTTATGCAGAACGGGAAAGACGGCTTGAAATATTAAAAGATCCGCATACGGGAGCATTTGCCATTATTGGACTTTGCTGCTATTTCCTGGCAAATGTCGGAATATGGAGTGAAATAGGCGAGAAGAAATTACTGGTCGCCTGTTGTATTTTCGCATTTTCCAGAGCTATGAGCGGACTGGCAGTAGTCAGTTTCAAAGCTGCAAAGAACAGCGGATTGCTGCGGACATTTCAGGATGGAGCAGCAAAGCGGAGAGTCAGAGTGGTTATGATGCTGTGGGCAGTACTGACGGCTTTTATTCTGCTGAAAATTTCACCTGCAGCAGGGACTGCAGCGTTGGCGATGGGAATCGCAATCTATGTCTATTATTATTTATTCAGCAGAAAATATTTTGGTGGAACGACCGGAGATCTTGCAGGATATTTTCTGCAGCTTTGTGAGTTGGGGATGCTTGCGGGAATTATGGTTGCAGGATAAAAAATAAGGAGAAAAAATGGAACTTATATGGATCAGACATTTGCAGACACCGGGAAATGAAAAGCGACAATATATAGGAAGTACGGACGAACCGTTGTCAGAGAAGACAGTAGAAGGCTTTTTGAAAAATCCTGCAGAATATTCTGAAGTGGAGCGGGTGATCTGTAGTCCGATGCTTCGCTGTATCCAGACGGCAGAACTGATGTTCCCGGGAACGGAACGAAAGACCGAGCCGAGGTTAAGAGAGTGTGATTTCGGACAGTTTGAAGGAAAGACGTATGAAGAACTGAAGTCTGTACCGAAGTATATTGCATGGCTGAAATCGAATGGTACGATTACATTTCCGGGTGGGGAAGAACAGAGCGTTTTCCGCAGAAGGAGCGTGGAAGGTGCGATTGAGCAGATCGAATGGCTGATTGAAAAAAAGGTACAGCGGGCGGCTTTTGTAGTACATGGAGGCACGATCATGGCAGTATTTGAACAACTTGCAGAAGAAAAGAAGAATTTTTATGACTGGCAGGTGGGCAACGGTAGTGGATATCGGGTGATCATTGACGAAAAAGAGTGGAAAACCGGTAATAAAAAGCTGCGGAAGGTGGAAAAGTTATGGGATTAGTTTCGCTGGGAGCGTGTGTAGCGGGATTTGTACAGGATTTTATTTTTGGTGATCCTGTCTGGCTGTATCATCCGGTACGTCTGATCGGAAAGTGGATCTCGTTTCTGGAGAAGCTGCTCCGAAGAAAGACGGGAGAAAAAAGACAGATTGCTGCAGGAGGAATCTTATGGATTCTGACGGTTGCAGTGGTATATAGTGTGACGGCAGGGATCTTGTGGATCGTACGGAAATGGAGTCCGGCAGCAGGATTCATACTGGAGACATTCTGGTGCTATCAGATTTTTGCAGCCAGATGTCTTGTCAGCGAAAGCGGAAAGGTTTATGAGCGGTTAAAAGAAAAAGATCTGCCAGGATCGAGAAAGGCAGTTTCGATGATCGTCGGAAGAGATACGGAAAATCTGAGCCTTGAAGGAGTGACGAAGGCGGCTGTAGAGACCGTTGCGGAAAATACTTCCGATGGAGTGACCGCACCGCTTCTGTATCTGCTTCTGGGAGGTGCACCACTGGGATTTTTATATAAGGCAGTGAACACGATGGATTCGATGTTGGGGTATAAAAATGAAACGTATCTTTATTTTGGAAGAATCCCTGCGAAAATGGATGATCTTTTCAATTATATTCCGGCAAGACTGACGGCATGGTTTATGGTACTGGCGTCTTTTCTGACCGGGCTGAATGGAAAGAATGCGTGGAAGATCTACAGAAGAGACTGCCGAAAGCATGCGAGTCCTAATTCGGCACAGTCAGAAGCGGTCTGTGCCGGGGCATTGGATGTGCAACTGGCAGGAGATGCGGTATATTTTGGCAAGATCCACAAAAAGGAATTTATCGGAGATCCACTCCGCAAGATCGAGGCGGAAGACATTCCAAGGGCAGGAAAGCTGATGTATGTGACGACGGTTCTGATGCTGCTTGTATTTGGCGGAATCAAATTACTGATCTGTTTGCTGTAGTTAGATGAATACCTGACGAGGAACAGCGTAGAATTTCATGCCCATTCAGGCTACCGGCTTGTGGGAGAATTTTATGACTGTGGTTATAAGTTCGGAAGATGGTATAATATGGTGTGGATGGAAAAGAGGATCAATACGGATCAGAAAGTACTTCCGGTAAAATGGTTTGGGGAATACCGGGAAGAACTGGAACGGTTACTGGAGCAGCAGAGAGAAGAGCAGGAGTAAGAGATGCAGTACGCACATGGCGGAGATATTTATACATATAAAAATTTACTGGATTTTTCCATTAATGTAAATCCATTAGGACCTGCAGATGCAGTTGTTGAAGCGGCAGCCCGGTCGTTGCAGAGGATCGGAGAGTATCCCGACAGCCGGAGCAGGGAATTAAGAAATGCACTGGCAGAAAAAAAGGGACTGGCAGCAGAACGGTTTGTGATTGGAAATGGAGCAGCAGATCTTTTATTTTCACTGGTACTGGCAGAAAAACCTCAAAAAGCAATGATCGTGATACCGGCATTTTCAGAATATGAGCAGGCTTTAAAGACGGTAGGATGTGAAATCCTGTATCATGAAGTAAAAAAAGAAAATAATTTCCGTCTGGGAACGGATCTGACAGAAAAAATCACATCAGAACTGGATTTCTTATTTTTATGCTCTCCGTCGAATCCGGCGGGACAGGCAGTGGAAAAGGAGTTTCTTATTAAAATAGCTGAAAAGTGTGAAAAAGAGCGGGTCAGACTGGTGCTGGATGAATGTTTTGTGCAGTTCCTGACTTCAGGGGAAGAGGCATCCATGCAGTTGGAGACCGGGAGGTTCAGGTATCTGTTCGTATTGCAGGCTTTTACAAAAATCTATGCAGTTCCGGGAATCCGTCTTGGGTACGGGATCAGTTCTGATAAAGCACTGCTGGAACGGATGGAGACGGTACGTCAGCCGTGGAGCGTATCAACTCCGGCACAGGCTGCGGGACTCTCAGCATTGAAGGAAGACCACAGAGAAGAGCAGACACGGCAACTGGTAAAGTCAGAGCGGGAAAGAATGGAAAAAGAACTGGAAAATCTGAGAATAGAGTACATTCCGTCGGAGGCGAACTTTCTTCTTTTTAACAGTGAGATCAACTGGTTTGAAGAGTTGAAGAAGCGGGGGATCCTGATCCGGGACTGTGCAAATTACCGGGGACTCGGGAATGGCTGGTACAGGATGGCTGTCCGGCTGCCGGAAGAAAATGACCGGTTACTGGAATGTATGAAGCAGGTGTTGAACGAGAGGAGCTGAAAAGATGGCGAAATGTATTATGATCCAGGGAACAATGTCAAATGTGGGAAAAAGTGCCATAGCAGCAGGACTTTGCAGAGTATTAAAGCAGGATGGATACAAAGTTGCACCCTTCAAATCGCAGAATATGGCATTAAATTCTTTTATTACCCAGAATGGTCTTGAAATGGGGCGGGCCCAGGTAATGCAGGCAGAAGCAGCAGGGATTGAACCGGAAGTGAGTATGAATCCGATCCTGTTAAAGCCTACCAATGATACAGGTTCGCAGGTTATCCTCAACGGAAAACCAATCGGGGTGATGTCTGCGGTAGAATATTACCGTCATAAGCGGGATTATATTCCTTATATTTTAGAGGCATATCGGGAACTGGAAAAAAAGTATGATGTGATTGTGATCGAAGGTGCAGGAAGTCCGGCAGAGATCAACCTGAAAAAGGATGATATCGTCAATATGGGAATGGCAGAACTGGTGGATGCACCTGTCCTGCTGGTGGGAGATATTGACCGGGGAGGTGTCTTTGCCCAGATTGCAGGAACCGTTATGCTGTTGGAAGAAAAGGAACGGAAGAGAATCGCAGGAACTGTGATCAATAAGTTCCGGGGAGATGTATCCATTTTAGAGCCGGGACTGAAAATGCTGGAAGACAGAACGGATATCCCGGTTCTTGGTGTTGTGCCGTATTTTTATCTGGATCTCGACGAGGAAGACAGCCTGACGGAAAGATTCCATAAAAAGGAAAAGCCGGGACTTGTGGATATTGCGGTGATCCGGTTTCCAAGGATCTCAAATTTTACGGATCTTGCACCGCTGGAGGCAATCAAAGAAGTTTCAGTCCGGTATATTTCATCTCCGGCAGATTTCGGACAGCCGGATCTGGTTATCCTTCCGGGCAGTAAAAATACGATCAGTGATCTGCTGTGGATGCGTCAGAATGGTCTGGAGGCGAAAATTCTTCGCTACAGTGGAAATGGAGGGGCGGTTTTCGGTATTTGCGGAGGCTATCAGATGCTCGGCAGGGAAATACAGGATCCGGACGGAATCGAGGAAAAAGGCACAGTACAGGGGTTGGGGTTACTTCCGGTCTGCACTGTATTTGGACAGGAAAAGAGAAGAACGAGAGTAGAAGGAAAATTCCGGGATATGGGCGGTATTCTGAAAGAACTGCAAGGAATCCGGTTTAATGGATACGAAATCCATATGGGAAGATCAGAAGTGGATACAAAATCAGACAGGCTGGTTTCAATGAGGGAAGAAGGAAACGGAGAATCACAGGGATATCATGAGGATGGGGCTCAGAACGGAAATGTCTATGGCTGTTATGTACATGGTATTTTTGATGAAAAACTGGTGTCAGAAGGAATTGTTTCTGCTATACTGAAGCAGAAAGGTTACGATACCCTGCAGATTGAGGGAAAAGACTGGAATAGCTATAAAGAAGAGCAATATGATCAACTGGCCGATATACTCAGAGAAAGTCTGGATATGAAGGCAATTTACAAAATGATGGAATAACAGGAGGAGCTGCAGATATGGGAAGACAGATTAAATATGGACATCTTTTACATGGCGGAGACTACAACCCGGAGCAGTGGCTGGACCGCCCGGATATATTGGAAAAGGACATTGAGTATTTTAAAAAGGCAAAGATCAATACGGTATCTGTAGGAATGTTCTCCTGGGCGATGCTGGAGCCGGAAGAGGGAAAGTATCAGTTTGACTGGCTCGAAAAAGTGATTGATTCACTTTACGCAGAGGGAATTTCTACAATTTTGTCCACACCGTCCGGTGCAAGACCGAAATGGCTTTCTGATAAGTACCCGGAAGTACTGCGTGTGAATGAAAAGAGGGAGAAGAATCTGTTCGGTGGAAGACATAATCACTGTTATACCTCACCGGTATACAGAGAAAAAGTGGCAGAGATCGACCGCAGGCTGGGAGAAAAGTTCGGAAAGCATCCGGGCGTGATCCTGTGGCATATCTCCAATGAATTTGGTGGAGAATGTCATTGTCCGCTTTGTCAGGAGAAGTTCCGGGAGTGGCTGGAAAAGAAATATGGTATGATTGAGAATCTGAACAGCCGGTGGTGTACGACATTCTGGAGTCACCGGTATCAGAGTTTTTCTCAGATCGAAAGTCCTTCTTCACTGGGAGAAAATGAGCTTCACGCATTAAAGCTGGACTGGAAGAGGTTTGTGACGGAACAGACAGTCGATTTCATGAAGGCGGAAATAGCAGCTCTCAGGGAGACTGGAACGGAAATCCCGGTGACGACGAATCTGATGTATGATTATGACGGGCTGGATTATAAAAAGTTCAGGAAAGATGTAGATATTATATCCTGGGATAATTATCCGGGATGGCATAAAAAAGAAGAGTGGCTGACGGCAACAGATGCAGGAATGCAGCATGATCTGATGAGAAGTATCAGAAAAGCTCCGTTCCTGATGATGGAATCCTGCCCATCTGCAACGAACTGGAAGCCGATCAATAAGCTGAAGAAACCGGGAATGCTTCTGGCAGCGTCTCTGCAGGCAATCGCCCATGGTTCAGACAGTGTCCTGTATTTTCAACTGCGTCAGAGCCAGGGAGCATCTGAAAAGTTTCATGGTGCAGTGATCGATCATTACGGTGGAAATGATACCCGTGTCTTCAGGGAAGTGACAGAAGTGGGAGAGGCACTTGAAAAGCTTCAGGAAGTGACAGGCAGTGTGACGTGTGCAAGGGCAGCGGTTTTATATGACCGTGAGAATGACTGGGCATTAAAGGATGCACAGGGACCAAGAAATGAGGATATGCATTATCAGGAGTGCGTTCTGAAGCAGTACAGAGCTTTGCGGGCAGAGGGACTGGATGTGGACGTGATCTCCATGGAGCATGCACTTTCTGATTATAAGATCCTGGCAGTGCCGATGGCGTATCTGTTCAGTGAGAAATACGAAGAACGTCTCAGAGAGTATGTGGCACAGGGAGGAACCCTGGTATTGACGTACTGGTCAGGTCTTGTGGATGAGACAGATAAATGTTTCCTTGGAGGAACACCTTATGGACTGATGGATGTGACAGGAGTTCGCAGCACAGAGATCGATGCTTTATTTGACTGGGAATCAAACCATGGAATACCGGAGCATGGAAACCGCCTGGGATTGCAGAAAGTTTATGAGTGTAAAAATCTCTGCGAACTGTCGGAAGTTTCTGATGCAGAAGTCCTGATGCGTTATGCAGACGATTTTTATGCGGGATCACCGCTTGTGACACATAAAGCGTATGGTGAGGGACATGCCTATTATGTAGGGGCAGATATGGAGCAGGCATTTTATGACGATTTATTTAAAGGCGTAGCAGAAGAAGCCGGTGTAAAAAGCCTGGCAGAGGCTGTTCCGGAGGGTGTATCTGTCAATGTACGTCAGTCGGAAAATGCAGAGTATCTGTTTATTCAGAATTTCAGCCGCAAAGAAGTGGTTGTTCCGGTAACAGGTGAATATCAGGAGATTTATGGAACAGGCAGTGAGGTCCTTGCACCGCTTCAGACAAGGGTACTGAAATTTGAGAGAAAGTGATCCTGCTAGAAAAGCAGAAGGAGAATCAGAATCTGAGGGGAGAATATATACAGAGACAGATCAGGGGAGAATAAAAATGAAAGAACAGCACAGTGAGGCAGAAAACAGAACAGAACTTTATGAGGATGTGCTTCATGGGAAAAAATTATGGACAAGGCTGTATAGAAAGCTTTTCTGGAATGGAGTAAGTAAAAAGCAGATTGTAAAAGCCATGCTGAAGTATATTCCGGAGGATTTTAAGGGGAGACTGCTGGATGTACCGGCAGGAACAGGACTTTTTACTTACCGGAAATACTCATGGATGAGAGATGCGAGGATCATCTGTTATGACGAAGACGAGGAAATGCTTGACCTGGCAAAAAAGCGTTTTGCAAGAGACGGATTGGATCATGTTACCGTAAAGAAGGGGAATTGTGCGAAGCTGCCGTTTCGTAATGAAAGTTTTGATGCCGTACTGAGTATTGACCGGCTGAATGCGGTGGAAGATAAGAGAGAAGCCCTGTCGGAAATGACCCGCGTATTAAAGAAAAACGGAAGGCTGATCGGATGCTTCTACATCGAGGGAAGATCCGGAAAGACGGACCGTTTTGTAAAATGGTTTCTGATGAAAAAAGGGTGGTTCAAAGGACCTTTTGAAACCCAGACTTCTTTGCAGTTGAGACTGTCCCAGGATTATCAGGTGACGCATTTCCATCTGTGTGGATCGGTCGTATATTTTTGTGCAGTAAAGCGGGAAAAGCTACTTGGCGGGGAGCAGAATAAAAAAAGCAGAGGTGAAAAGCAGAATGTGT
>ERZ791830.1958-NODE-1958-length-11033-cov-4.666970_pt1 | contig 11033 bp, 11 predicted proteins | sample MGYA00509945_ERZ791830 | MGnify/ENA primary metagenome ERZ791830 (study PRJEB30046, sample SAMN00792021) | human gut metagenome | study: EMG produced TPA metagenomics assembly of the A metagenome-wide association study of gut microbiota in type 2... | reverse complement strand
GCCCGGTGGCTCCGGCTGCGCCGGAGCGCCTGCGGGCGCCCTCCCCCTGCACACTCCCCTGCACACTCCCACTATCCCCCCACCAAGGAGACCCCTATGGAAAAACTCACCTGCCCCTATTTTTCCCGCTGCGGCGGCTGCCAGCTGCTCCACCTCACCTACCGGGAGGAGCTGGCCCATAAGCAGGCCATTGCCCAAAAGCACCTCTCCCGCTTCGGCCGGGTGCAGCCCATTCTGGGCGCCGCGAACCCCTGCTACTACCGCAATAAGGTGGAGGCCGCCTTCGGCACCGACCGTTCCCGCCGTGTCATCGCCGGGACCTACGAGCCGCACAGCCACCGCATCGTCAATATCGAGCGCTGCCTGAACGAAAACCAAACCGCCGCCGCCATCATCACCACCATCAAAACGCTGCTGCCCTCCTTCCGCCTCTCCCCCTACGATGAGGACGCCCGCACCGGCTTTCTGCGTCATGTGCTGGTGCGCTGCGGCGTCCGCACCGGGGAGGTCATGGTGGTGCTGGTCACCGCCACGCCGCAGTTCCCCTCCCGCCAGAATTTCATCCGGGCGCTGCTCTCCGCCCACCCGGAGATCACCACCATCGTGCAAAATGTAAACAGCCGCCGCACCAGCGTCCTGCTGGGCGACCGGGAACAGACCCTCTACGGCCCCGGCTTCATCCGGGATACCCTCTGCGGCATGACCTTCCGCATCTCGCCCCGGTCCTTTTTTCAAATCAACCCCGCCCAAACCGAGGTCCTGTACCGCCGCGCCATCGAAGCCGCCGGGCTGACCGGCCGGGAAAAGGTGCTGGACGCCTATTGCGGCATCGGCACCATCGGCATGATCGCCGCCGCCCATGCCGGCGAGGTCATCGGGGTCGAGCAAAACCCCGCTGCCGTCCGGGATGCCATCCGCAACGCCAAGGAAAACGGGGTCAAAAATATCCGGTTCGTCGCCGCCGATGCCACCGCATGGATGCAGGCCGCCGCCGAAGAAAACCTCCCCGTTGATGTCCTGTTCATGGACCCGCCCCGCAGCGGCAGCACCCCGCAGTTCCTCTCCGCCGCAGTAAAAATGTCCCCCAAGCGCATCGTCTACATCAGCTGCTGCCCCGAAACGCAGGCACGCGACCTCCCCCTGCTGCAAAAGGGCGGCTACCGCGTCACCCTCCTCCAGCCGGTGGACATGTTCCCCCACACCGACCACATCGAGACGGTTGTCTTGCTTTCCAAGGGAGAGGTCGACTCGAAAAAGATTCGGGTTGAGTTCTCTTTGGAAGATATGGATATGTCCGAATTTCAGGATGGGGCAACCTATCCGCAGATTAAGGAGTATGTTTTGGAGCATACCGGATTGAAGGTGTCCAACCTCTATATCTCACAGATTAAACGGAAATGTGGGATAGAAGTTGGCAAGAATTACAATCTGTCGAAATCCGAAGATTCCAGACAACCCCAGTGTCCGCCGGAAAAAGAGAAAGCAATCCGAGAAGCATTTGAATATTTTGGGTTGATTTGATGGTGAGTGTGATGGGCAAATTAGAGATTCATTTTGATGAAATAGACACAGCAATTTCTGTCATGCGTGAGGTCGCAGCTTGGGGACGGGAACAAGGATACCGTGTATGGCTCGATGAATGGCTGACAAAGGAAGAATTGGTTACTCCCGATGCCCAACCAGAGAATTTTTGCATTGGAACGATTGACGGAGAAATTGCCTGTGCTTTTATTCTGCAATGGGCTGATGCAAGCTACTGGTCCAACGCCCCCAAATATGAAGCTGCTTATCTGCATAAATTCTGTGTGCGGCGCAAATTTGCAGGAATGGGCGTGACAAAGCTTGTTACAGAAGCAATTCGGGCAGAGTGCCGCAAGCGAGGTATTCGGTACATCCGATTGGACACCGGGTTGGATGAAAAGGCAGTCAGAAAGATTTATCTGAACACTGGCTACAAAATCGTGGATATTGTTGATCACCCAAACGGGCGTTCTACGGCATTGTATGAGTGGGAGGTGTAATCGTGAATAAAGATTGGATTTTCAAAACAGACGAATATATCTGTGATTTGCGTACTGTCGGTGTTCTTGTCCTTGACGGAAAGTTGCTGGTACAGCGTGACCGTGACGGCAATGAGTATGCCCTGCCCGGCGGTCCATCGGGTTGCCCTCCTCCTCATCGCTCACGCCGCAGCTGTCCACCCACAATGAGTCCCCCCAGCCGGCCGCATTGGCCATCACCCGCATCAGCGTGGCAGCCATGGGGCTCCTGCATATGTTGCCGTGGCACACGAAAAGCAATTTCCTCATATCGCTATAACACATTGTACCTCTATAAATCTTTCTATTCATGCGGTTTCCTTCATTATATAATTTATGTTTTTAATATGTTTCTATTATAAAGCAAAGGGAGCGGGAGCTCTTTTTCTTTCTTCCTTTTCGCCATAGGTTTCTTTTGAACCACTCGCCCAGCGAGTGATTTTCGATAGACAATAAACGCCGCGCTCAACCGAGTGCGGCGCTGAATGTGCACTGTTTAATATGGTTCACTTCACGGCACGGTAATTAACGGTGTACACCTTCGGCTCAACACCGCCGCAGTTAATGGATCTGTCTATCAGCTCTATGCAGCACCGGCCCATTTCCTCAATGGGGATGTTGATGGTGTGAATGTCACTGAAAAGTGTGGAGAATATTTCGTTATCCTGTGTTCCGATGGTTACGAGCTCCACGCGATCCTTAATGCTGTGCTTTGCATCCTGAAAATACTTGTATACGCCGGGGACAAGATGGTCGGTCGTGCAAAATACCCCTATCCGGTCAGCCAGCGAATAGTCGATGCTGCGCAGGGCCGTGCAGACAGATTCCGGATCGCGCGGATTTGCCGGAATGCTGCGGCAACGCCCTCCCTTGGCGGTGTATGCATCGGTAAAGCCCTCCACGCGCTTTTGCGAGAATACATAGCCCTGCTCCGATGAAACAATGACACTCCGATCCACCCCCGCATCGAGCATAATCTCGGCGGCGTTCTGCCCCATGGCATAGCTATCCATCATCACACACGGATAATTCTCCAGATGACGGTTGTAAAGCACGATGGGTGTGACGAAGCGGCTATTAGAAAGATATTCAAGATCCTCGTTCGATGCAGCGCACACCACAGCAGCGGAGTAGGAGGAGAGATTCATTGCCGTGGCGAAGTTTTTCAGCGTGTTTGGCGCATAAGGGTAGATTATTACCTCGTACTTTGAGCTGACACGCTCAATATAACCGTATATGCCCTGCAAAAACCGGAACACCAGCCCTGCGCGATAGTCCGTCGGCCAGTAGACCACAACGGTGTGCTTCTCCTCGCTCTTGCGCAGCCGCCGCGCTGAGATATTTGGCGTGTAGCCCATATCCTTGGCTGCCTTGATTATTTTGACCTGTGTTTTCTTGGAAATACTGCGTGCATCGCCCTGCCCGCGCAGAACGATGGACACTGTGCTTATAGAATAACCGGTCTGTTTGGCGATCTCCTTTACTGTGCTCATTATAGCTCCTTAAGTATATTATCCCCGCAAAAGCGGGGACATGAAAAATCAAGCTAATCCATCTAATTATTGCCATCGACAAATTGATACTAAAGCTTGATTGAAAACCTGATTAATAGTTACAACCTGTATTAAAGCTTTTAATAGCCGCAGCAGCGTAGATTTTGTATAAGACGACTTTTGAGCCTGGCCATGCCTCGGCACGGTTCTTGCAGACTTCAAAAAACCAATTAAAATCAAAAACTTTTATCGAATATTATTTTTATTATATCGTAACGAATGAAATAAGTCAACTTGCACAGCCTGAAAATCTCCCCACATACCGCTTAACGTCAGTTCATTGTGGCGGTGGAATGGGCATGAGCACCATTGTTGAAAATTAAGCCGCCGGCCTGTTGGCTGACCGTTCACAAAACAGCAATGAGGGAGAACGGCTTTCACCGCTCTCCCTCAAATCGTAAGGATTGACTATAGTAGCTTTTTACTTACAGCCTTGCAAGAATCTCAACAAGTGCCTTGTAGCAACGGTCGAACGAGGCGAGATCGAGCTTCTCATCCGGCGTGTGTGCGGCATAGTGCGTTGCGACGAGCAGTATCATGTCCAACCACGGCATATTGCTCATGAAGAAGCCTATCTCGTTGCCGTAGTGTGCGCCGATGGGACGAATATGCTCACCGTTCTGCTCAAACCAAACCTCATCGTATACGTCGTAGAGGGGAGTGTGCGCATCAACGCAGTGCCCGAAGAACTTGTTATCCTCGGCATAGTCCGCTCCGTACAGTGCCACCAGCTCCTTCGTCTGCTCCACCATGTCGAACAGCTTCGTCGTCAGTGCGCTCTGCGGGCGGTAGAAGATGTTGAGCTTATCTTCAGTGGTAGTGATGGTCTCCAGAGAATAAGAGGAGATAGGCAGCCCGGGGAAAACAAGGCTCGTGTCTACAAGTCCGCTCGGCATCATGTGCAGCAGCTTTATAATGCTGTCAGAAACGTCTGCGGGGATGGATGGGGCGGCTTTTTCCTCATCGGAGAGGACGAGCATGATGCCCGGGTCACTCTCCTTGTGCTCATGCTTTACCTCACCCACAACACGCTCGGCAATCTCTCTCGCACGGGCGACGTCCTCACTGCGCAGCGCAAGCTTTGCGGTGCACTGTACGGGAATGGTGGTCACGCTGCCGCCGTCGATGCTGACAACACGGCACTCAAGCTCTCTTGAAATGTAGTACAGCACGCGCGCCACGATCTTTATCGCATTTGCAAGCTGGCGTTCCATAAACTGAATATGCGCACCGGTCAGCCCATGCACGTCTACGGTCAGCTCCGCAAGGCCGTCAGAGGGAACGCGGGTAAATGTGCGGCTGATATTCGCATTTGCCGCACCCGTTGCAACGAGGAGGCTCGTGCCCTCAAGGTTGCCGTCCATGTTGATGTACTTGCGCGCCTTAAGCTGGCTGCAGTCGAAGTGCTGCACTCCGTACAGTCCAGGCTCCTCCGCAGTCGTGAATACACATTCCAGTGCCGGGTGCTTCAGCGTATCATCCTGAAGCACCGCCAGCATATATGCCACCGCAACGCCGTCGTCAGAGCCGCAGGTCGTCTCCTCCGCCATGAGGTAGCCGTTTTCAACCTTCAGCTTTATGCCCTCATTCTCAAAGTCAAAGGTGCTTCCGGGGCGTTTGTTCCATATCATGTCCATGTGGCCCTGAAGCATTACAGTCTCATGATCCTCATAGCCGGGGGTTGCGCCCTTGCGCACAACAACGTTATTCATCTCGTCGCGGGTGTAGTCCAAGCCGAGGTTTTTAGCGAAATCGCATACGAAATCGGCAATCTTCTCCTCTTTGAAGCTCCCGCGCGGAATAGCGGAGATATCCTCGAAAAGCTTGGCATAGGGCTTATTGGTGTGGTCAAGTATATATTTCATAATGTATCTCCTTTCTTTGCGTTTCCGGTTATCGCTCCGGAGACGCTTATCCGGCTGTCTATGGCAGCACTCATGCAAGCTCCTTGCCGCTTGTAGCCTTGCAGACTATAAAACCGACAAGAGAGGAGACAGGCAGAATGATGTACACAGGATGCCATGCTTTGCTCATACCGGTGATGACCCAGACAAGACCGATGACAAGGCCGGAGATGATGCTCCACATAGCGGCCTTGGTATTCATCTTCTTCCAGAACATACCTGCCACAAGTGCGAAGAACATGGGAGCGGTGACGCACGCCACAAGGACGGTGACGAGTTGGGTCAGCATGGACTGCTGGATGGCAAAGGTAGGAATAATGGTGAGGAAGCCGTATGCAAAAGCAATGAGGCGCGTAAAGGCGAGTTTCTTTTTCTCGGTGAAGCTCTGCTTTTCATACACGGGATTCAACAGCTCACGGAAGATGGTTCCGATCGCGAGGAGCTGACCCGCCAGAGTGCAGATAACGATAAGCGCGATAGAGGCGAAGATGAGCGTCATCAGCCAGGACGGGCAATATGCGTTGATTGCGGTCGCAAAGGCGGCAGAGCTGTTTCCATCGCCGATGAGGTTCATTGCAACACAAGCCATACCTATGAGAGCGCAGATAAAGCCGCAGGGCAGGTTGAGGATAGCGCCGAATGCAATGCCCTTCTTTGCGTTTGCATCATCCTTTGCGATAAGCGAGGGCTGAATTGCCGCCTGCATGGTCAAAAATGCAACAAAGCAGGTCAGGAACCAGCTCACCCATGTTTTAGTCGGCATGGAGAACAGCGTAAAGTAGCTGGGGTCGAGATTCTCGTTCAGCGTGGAGAAGCCGCCGATGCTCTTCATTACGAAGATGAGACCGATTGCCATGGAAAGGTACATGAGGAAGCAGCTGATCTTGCTGACGTAGTTAGCACCGCTTACACCGGAAATAACGGTGTAGGAGATGGAGAGCACAAGACCGATGATGCATGCCCAGGTCAGAGAAAGTCCGGGGATAATAGTGCGGAAGATGGTGGTGACAGTGAAAAGCTGCACCGGGATGTACACAAAGCCCATCAGCAGGTAGGCATAGGAGTAGACCTTGCTGACCTTTGAGGAGTAGCGGTTAGCCATGAAGTTTGCAACCGTGTCCTCAGTGATGTACTTGCGCAGGCTGGAGATGAAGAATATTGACAAAAGCATTGCAACAGTACCGGTGATACCGTACCATGCACCGCCTATGCCGAGAGTGTATCCGTACTGGGCAGAGCCGATGGTGGAGGTACCACCAATCTGGAAAGTTACGAGAAGCAGACCGACGGTTGCCCACGTAAGATTCTTGCCGCCGTTTGCCCACTGGGATGCACTGCTTACGCTTCTGCCGGCGAATATGCCGACAAGGCAAATAATAACGATAAGGCCAAACATTATTACTGCGTTCATAAGTCCTCCTAAATATCAAGTGGTCTGTTTTGATTAATAGATTGGAAGAAGTGTTTGACTATTTGCTTTAAGCTGCTCGCTGTGTTTGTAAATGCGCCGTATGTGCCTTGCTCAAATCACGCCGCCGGCGCGCAGGGCATCAATCTCCCCCTCGCCCAGGCCGAGCTGGCGCAGAACAGCGTCGTTGTCCTGCCCGAGTGCAGGGGCGGGGGTACGCACGGAGGGAACCGTGTCGTCGAGCTTTATGGCGCAGCCGTTCACGGTCATGTGACCGAGCGTCGGATGCTCCTGCTCCACGAACATTTCCCTCTCCTTGACCTGCGGGTCAGCGAGAATCTGGCTGATGTCATATATCGGCCCTGCGGGTATCCCCTTGGAAAGAATGAAGCTGACTGCCTCGTCCATCGTCAAATCTGCCAGCTTCTCCTCAATGACGTCGCGGATATCGTCTTGATTTGCAAGGCGACCCTCCATGTCGGAGAAGCGCGGGTCGGTTATCATGTCCGGGCGGTCAAGCACCTCGGTACATAGCTTTTCGTAAAGCTTCTGGTTACCGCAGGCAATGATGATCGTACCGTCCTGTACCTTAAACCCGTCATACGGGGACACCGCAGCGTAGCGGTTGCCCATGCGCGGCGGGATAATTCCGGATTCGAGATACTTTATTGCGGTGTTTTCCGTTGCCGCTATCACAGAATCCATCAGGCTGATGTCCACGCGCTGCCCCTTGCCGGTTATGCTGCGCGCATTGATTGCCGCCAGCAGACCGATGGTCAGATGCAGCCCGCCGAGAATATCGCCCATGGCACTGCCCGCGCGGGTCGGCTCACCGCCTTTAGAACCGGTTATCGCCATCAGCCCGCCCATCGCCTGGCCGAGAATATCGTAACCGGGGCGCAAGCGGTACGGACCTGTGTTGCCGAAGCCCGATACAGAACCGTAGATGATGCGTGGGTTGATCTCCTTGAGCACATCATAGCCGAGACCGAGCTTGTCCATTACGCCCGGGCGGTAATTTTCCACAACAATGTCCGCTGTCTCGACCAGCTTTTTGAATATTTCCTTGCCTTCCTGCGCTTTTAGGTTAAGCGTGATGCCCTGCTTATTGCGGTTTATGTTTGCAAAATACAGGCTCTCGCGCTCACCGTTGCAGTTGGTGCGGAACGGGGGATAGGCGCGGGTATCATCGCCGGAGACCGGCATTTCTATCTTGATGACCTTTGCACCCATATCTGCGAGCATCATTGTGCAGAACGGTCCTGCCAGGACTCGGGTAAGATCCAGCACAACCAGATTTTCCAAAGCTCCGTGCTGACTCATCAGACCAGTTCATCCTCTCTGACGTTGATTTTCATGCGCATGAACGCCGACCCCATGGATTTGCCGAGCGTGTCGAGACGCAGGGAATGTGTTGCGCCGCCGCCAAGGGCGTGATGCATCACAAAGTTGAAGCCATCCAGAGAAGGAACGTCATAGCGTATGATGTCGCCCTTTACCATATCGCCGAAGTACTCGCGTACTTTTTCAACGGTGACTTCGCGCTTTATAATGTCGTAGTATTCCGGCTTTCTGGCGAAAACACAGACGTTACTCGTGTCGCCCTTATCGCCGGAGCGTCCGTGCGCAATCTGAAGAAGATATATCTCCAACTTATTTCACCTCCACGATATGACTTGTGAGCTTGACGGCATCGCGCGGTATGAGTGTGGGATAGAGCCCGATGACCTCTGTTGCCTTGGCACGTCCGCCGAAGAAGCTTGCTCCGGGAGGGCCGTTGAGCTGCAGCGGGGAAATTTCGGGGATGATCTTCTCCACCTCTGCCTTATCCTGCGCACGTATCGCAATACGCAGCACGCACTCGTTGGCGTTGTCCACCTGTTCCGGGCGCATATCTGCCACGCCTAGGTGCAGGGCGTTGATGCCGAGGTAGCTTATATGCACCTCGTCCGCCTTCATGCCCTTGCGCTGCATCTTCTTCATGAGGATATCTGCGGCATACTGCGCCTTTTCGTAGGCATTGGGCCATGCAAAGCTCAGGTATGTCACGACCTTCCAGCCTGCGTGGTAGCCGATGCACAGCTTGAGCATATCCGGCTTTTCCTTGCCGTGCACGTTGCCTACACGCACTTGGTTTTCACCGACATTTGTGAGCGTGGCACGGCTGACGTCAACGGTGACATCGGGGGTGATGTAGTTTGCAGGATCGTGCACCTCGTAAAGGAACTGTTCAGATACACTCTCACGGCTGATGAGCCCTCCGCAGTCAGGCGCTTTGGTGATGATAAAATCATCGTCGCTGACCTTGGCGATGGGGAAGCCGAGTTGATCCATGTCCGGGACGGAGCGCCAGTCATACTGGAAGTTGCCGCCGGCACCCTGACCGCCGCACTCCAGCAGATGTCCCGCCATTATGCCGCGCGCGAGATTGTCCCAGTCACCATCCTTCCACCCCATGCGGTATGCAAGGGGGGCAAGGAACAGGGCAGAGTCTGCCGCGCGTCCGGTCAGAACGGTGTCTGCGCCCATGCCGAGGCAGTCCATGATAGGCTCGCGCCCATAGTAGACATTCGCATTAACTATTTTGTCCTTGATGTCATCAAAGCAGCCGATTCCGTCCATATTCTCGAACTTGATGCCCTCTGCCGCAAGCTCCGGAATGCGGTCAAGCAGGTCATCGCCGAGAACATAACCGATTTTATAGCCGCGAAGCCCCTTGCCCTCTACCATCTCCTTGAGCTTATCCACACATGCGGTGATGTTCATGCCGCCGGCGTTTGTGAGGATACCCACTTTCTTCTTGTAGGCTTCCTCTGCGATTATGTCCATAAGCTTCAAAAAGTCTCTTGCGTAACCGGCTTGGGGGTTCTTCAGTTTCTGACGCTGCATGATCGACAGCGTTAGCTCGGCAAGATAGTCACAGGCCATATAGTCCAGCTCTGCAGTGCGGATCATATGAATGGCGGCGTCATTGCTGTCGCCCCAAAAGCCCTGGCCTCCTCCGATAGCGATCTGTTTACTCAAATTCTTTACCTCCCTATGAGTAAGGATTGAATGCGCGCGCATTAGATACAACGTTGTAGTACAACATTATACTAACATTCTGCAGTGCGATTGTCAACAGATGTTTGTGACAAAAACGGCAAAAAGAAGCGATTTTGTCAAAAATACAGAAATATAGTGCTTTGATTTATGCGCATCGCCAATATTGGTGCGGAATTGACAAATACGCTGTTGTGTGTTAGTGAAGCGTAAAAAAGTATACATGGGAAAGCAGGACGAGGAGTGCGCTATGAAAATCCGGCAGCTCGGATGCGCTACCGGGGTGCGACGGAGCGTCTGTATATGAACCGGCCGAATCTCATCCGCCTTATAAAATCGCCGGAGGAGAAATTTAACAACATGTTTTCTCCCGCACCGCCGCAGCACCCCACCCACACCGATATCCATCACCGCCACCTCCCCCGGGTATAAACTTCTGCATAGTCCGCCAGCGCCGTCACCTCCTGCGGCAGGCCAAACAGGCCGTTTCCCCGGTCAAAATTCCAAAGGTAACTCTGCAGCCTCACGAAGCTGCTTGTCATCGGCGGGGGCAAAATGTACCCAACCGTTATGCCATTCTCCACGTCCTCCTCAATGCGCCCAGCCAGCCGCACCGACCGCAGGTACCTGTGGTAATTCGCCTGGTCCGGCAGATAAACCGCATTTTTATTTCTTTTCTCCATCCGCCTACCCGCCTCCGCCAAAATCGCCTTTACCCCCTCGTCCTCCGGCTCCTCGGTAATCCGGTTCGGGCACTGCTCCGGACTCTCATTTTTCATCGGTTTTCCTCCCGTATCTTTCTTCGGGATGCACCCCCCCAAACTAAAACCCTGCCCTTTCGTTAGATTCTTATTTTGGTATAAGCGACATTTCTGCCTTTTCACCAAAATTCCGACTCCTGCTTTGTCGCTATTGTCCCTCGTGATGCCCCATTCTCGCCCGTTTTTCTTTTTTCGCTCTTTTTTTCATTTTGCAGGGGAAAGCCTTTTCTTTTTCTCATAAAATGTGCTACAATACCCCAAAAGGGCACCCTCTCCCCCGCAGGCCCCTGCCCGCCGCAGGATCAGCGCCCCACAGGGCTCCCGCC
>ERZ791830.1955-NODE-1955-length-11040-cov-4.270005_pt1 | contig 11040 bp, 7 predicted proteins | sample MGYA00509945_ERZ791830 | MGnify/ENA primary metagenome ERZ791830 (study PRJEB30046, sample SAMN00792021) | human gut metagenome | study: EMG produced TPA metagenomics assembly of the A metagenome-wide association study of gut microbiota in type 2... | reverse complement strand
TGGGAGTGCCGAACATAACGTCGGAGAACTCGGTGCCCATCATGGAGCCGCCCCAGCCGTCGGACAAACCGGCACGCAGAGACTGGCGGATCAGGGCTTCCGGCAGAGAAGAGCAGCCCATGTGGGTCATGTGCAGCGCGGTGGCGACTTCCCGGTCGATGGCGCGGGGCTCGATGCCGGCTTCATGCCACAGCTTCTGGGTGTACTCGGGGGCGCGCTTCAGGAAGCGCTGGGTTCCGAAGGGCTTGCCGTACTCCAGCAGGCCGATCTCGGCCATTTCGTGAGCCAGGTCGTAGATGTCCTTGCCCTCGGTCTCCACGCCCCACTCCTTGGCGATGCGGATCAGCTTCTCGGGGTCCTTGACCTGATAGTTGCCGCCTTCTCTGGTCTGGTACAGGGTGTGCATGATTTCGCGGCCGTGGTCGGAGTGCGTCGCAGCGCCGCCGGCGGTGAACCGCAGGTAGTTACGGCCGACGATACCATGTACGTCGCAGCCGCAGATGCCCCGGGGGGCCTTCTTGGTGATGCGGCACGGGCCCATGGAGCAGATACGGCAGCAAGTGCCGGATTCGCCGAAGCCGCAATGGGGGGTCTGGTTCTTGACCCGCTGCTGCCAGGAGTCAGCGCCAACCTTGCTGCCGTTTTCCAGCAGCGAGTTGGTAGCTTGCTCCATCTCATCAACAGTTGTCAAATAAGCCCAATCCTTCAAAGTGATTTCCTCCTAATCATTTGATTCTTTGAAAAGCCTGTGCGTACCCTACGATAGGTCATAGTGTATCGATAGTATTGTACTCATTTAGCGTGCAGTTGTCAATCGTGCAATTTGACACATTTCCCGTGTTTTTTTCATCCCCCAGGGGGGGATTTTTGCTTTTTCCCTTAAATTTGTGGAAAAAAGGTGCTTTTTGGGAAATTATTCACAAAAATGTAAAATTTTTTTATTTGAAAACGGCCGTCCACGGCAGAAAGCGGCGGGGAAGCGCCGCCGCTTCCCCGCCGGAATATCCGATTTTTTTGCGCACTCAACGAATCGTCAGCTTGTGGCAGTGACCCTCGCCCAGAACGCGCTCGACGCAGGTTTTGAAGCGATCGAACCTGTCGTTGGGGACAAATGCGACCGCCGTTCCGGCAAAGCCGCCGCCGTGGATGCGGACGGCGCCCTCTCCCTCCAGCAGCTGCTGGCACAGAGCAATGGTGAAGGCCATGTCCTGCTTCTGGATATAGCCCGCCGGGGTCACGTTTTGCAGCAGCGTCCAGGACGCCATGCCGGAGGCGTTGACCAGGCGGAGGAATGCGTCAAAATCCCCCTCCTTCAGCGCCTGCACCTGGGATTTTACCCGCCGGTTCTCGTTGAAGAAGTGGATGGCTCTGAGAACCGCCCGGTCGCCGGTGACCTTGCGGGCTTCGGCGATGTGCCGGTAGAACGCCGTCTCGTCCACGTCGTGGAGAACCTCCTTGCCGAAGAACGCCGCCACCGCCTTCATTTCCACCGGCATGGCAGCATACTCGTCCGTCAGGTCGGCATGGTCCGCGCCGGAGTCGATGGTGCACAGGGTGTAGCCGCTGTGGTCAAAATCATAGTCCACCTTTTCCACAACGGGGTTTTTCGGGTCGGCAAAATCGATGTACACCAGGCCGCCCACGCTGGACGCCATCTGATCCATCAGGCCGGAGGGCTTGCCGTAGTAGACATTCTCGGCGTACTGGCCGATTTGGGCAATCTCGATGGCGGAAACCTTGCCGTCCGCAAACAGGCCGTTGAGAATACGGCCGATCAGCACCTCGAAGGCCGCGGAGCTGGACAGGCCGGAGCCGGGCAGGACGGTGGACCTGACCTTGGCCTCAAAGCCGCCCAGCTTATAGCCCCGCCGGGCAAACGCCGCCGCCACGCCCCGGATGAGTGCCGCCGTGGTGTTCTTCTCGGACTCTCTGGCCTCCAGGTCGTTCAGGTCGATCTCCACGGGCTTGTAGCCCTCGGAATCCACCCGGATGATATTCGTACCGGTGAGGGTGACCTCCGCCGTGGTCTGCATGTCGACTGCCGCCGCCAGCACGCAGCCGTGCTGATGGTCGGTGTGGTTGCCGCCGATCTCCGTGCGGCCGGGGGCGGAAAAATGATAGGTGTCAGCCATTTTGAACCTCCGTCAAAAATCGTTTCAGGGCAGCTCTGCCCGCTTCGGTACACTTGTAAACGCCCGCGCACTCCAGAACCCGGGCAAACACCTGGCCGATCTCGTACTGAATGATCGTCTCGGCGTTTTCTTCGCCAAATTCCGGGTGCCGTGGCATAAATGCGTCCGCCCAGTCGGCGTGCTTGGAAAGCGCCTCGTTCTCCCGCAGGTTTTCCCCCTTCAGCAGGGCTTCCCGCAGGTCGGCCATTTCCTTTTTCAGTCTGCCGGGAAGAACGGCAAGACCCATGACCTCGATCAGGCCGATGTTCTCTTTCTTGATGTGATGGAGTTCCTCGTGGGGGTGGTACAGCCCCATGGGATGCTCCTTCGTCGTCAGGTTGTTCCGCAGAACCAGGTCAAGCTCATACCTTCCCTCCCGCATACGGGCGATGGGGGTGATGGTGTTATGGGGTTCGCCGTCGGTTTCCGCGAAAATCATTGCCGCCGGATCGCTGTAGGTGCGCCACTTGGCAAGGATTCTGCCCGCCAGGTCGCAGAGGTGGTCTTTGTTTCCCGAGTTCAGGCGAAGCACCGTCATCGGGTATTTCACCACGCAGCAGTCCACATCGGCAAAGCCGGGAACGGGAAAGCCGAACTCCTTCTCCGCCTTCTCCATGGGGAAGGTGTGGTGGCCACCCTGGAAATGCTCGTGGGACAATATGCTGCCGCCCACGATGGGCAGGTCGGCGTTGGACCCCAGGAAATAGTGGGGGAACTGCTCCACGAAGGAGAACAGCTTGTCGAACACCCCCCGGTCAATGACCATGGGCGTGTGCCTGGAATTCATGACGATGCAGTGTTCATTATAATAAACGTAAGGCGAATACTGGAAGCCCCAGGGCTGGCCGTTCACCATTACCGGCATGACCCGCAGATTCTGCCGCGCCGGGTGGGAAATGGTTCCCGCATAGCCCACGTTTTCGGGGCAGAGCAGGCACTTGGGGTAACCGGAGGCCTTTTTCAGCTTCGCCGCCGCAATATCCCTGGGGTCTTTCTCAGGCTTGGACAGGTTGATGGAGATTTCCAGCTTCCCGTATTTCGTATCCGCCGTCCAGCGCTCGTCCTTGGCAATGCGGTCGCGGCGGATGTAGTTGCAGTCCTGGCTGAGGGTGTAGAAGTAGTCCGTCGCCGCCTTGGGGGACTGGGTATACCGCGACCGGAACTCCCGCACCACCTCCGATGGGCGGGGCGTCAGGAAGCCCATGAGCTTCGTGTCAAACAGGTCACGCTCGGCGACGGTGTCCGCGATCATGCCCTGCTGGGCGGCATAGTCGCACAGCAGCTCCAGGCACGCCGGGAAGTCGAAGCGCTGCTCCTGCTTTTCGTAGCTTTCCAGATGCAGCTCAGAAAGAATCGTATTTCTCGCAAACGTCTCATCCAGCGGATGGAGAAGGCCGCAGTTTTTTCCGTAATCCAGCAGCGAATCCAGTGCTGCCCAAACAGTTTCCGTTGTCATAGCCATGAGGATGCTCCTTGTGCCGGTTCCATAGGGAACCGATGATTGTTTCAGTCTGCGCCGTTTCTTTTCTCTGCAATGGCGGCAGATGGATTCCATCTGCCGCCATTGTAACGCATGATTTACTTTTTGGCAAGATATTTCCGCATATCCAGCGAGCAGGCCGCCAGGATGATGCCGCCCTTGATGATGTACTGCATGGAGGGGTCGATGCCCAGCATGGACAGCGCCACGAAGATGATCCGCAGCACGAACACGCCCAGGACAATGCCGCTGATCTTGCCGGTGCCGCCGACGAAGGAAACGCCGCCGATGACGCAGGCCGCGATGGCGTCGCACTCGTAGTTGAGGCCCGCCGACTGGGTGATGGAGCTGATACGGGCGCCCTCAATGAAGCCCGTAACGCCGTACATTGCACCGGCCAGGGTGTGAACCATGACGGTCGTCCAGAACACGTTGACGCCGGAGACCTTGGCCGCGTCGGCATTGGAGCCGACGGCGAACATGTTCTTGCCGAAGGCGGTCTTGTTCCAGATGAACCACATCAGCGCCACGAAAATGACCGCATACAGCACGTACCAGGGGATGGAAATTTTCGCGCCGGAGCCGGTGACGAACTGGAGCATGGGCGCGGAAACCACGTTCTTATACTCCTGGGACAGGCCGGAAACGGGCTGGCCGTTGTTGCCGTTGAGCATGAAGAAGATCAGAATCAGGCCGTAGGTAATGAGCTGGGTGGCCAGGGTCACGATGAAGGGGTGCAGGCTGAACTTGGCCACGAAGAAGCCGTTCACCATACCAATCAGCGCGCCGATGGCGACGACAATGAGAATCGTCAGCAGAATCCAACCCGGGGTGATGGCCGGGAGGTTGGAGAAAAGCTTCCGGGAGATGGTGCGATCCTGCAGCAGCGCGCCCGCGACAGCCGCGGTCAGGCCGACCACACGTCCGCCGGACAGGTCGGTACCGGTGAGGACGATACAGCCTGCGATACCCAGCGCCATGGGCAGCGACGCCGCCACCAGGGAAACGATGTTCGCAATGGAACCCGCGGACAGGAAGTTCTTGTTCTTGATAGCCGTATAGACGATGAAAATGACCATCAGAATATACAGCGCGTTATTCAGGATACCGTCCGACCAGAACCGGCGGCGATCCGCCTTGTCGAGTCTTTGGTATTCTTCACTCTTTCTCTGAAGCTGTTTGACTGGATTTGCCATACCGCTGCCTCCTTATACATACTTCGCCGCAAGACGCATGATATCCTCCTGCGTTGCTGTCTTTGCATCGACTTCACCGGCCAGCCGTCCGCCGGACATGACGAGAATCCGGTCGCACACGCCCAGCAGCTCGGGCATTTCGGACGAAACCATGATGACCGTCTTGCCTTTGTTTGCCAGATCGAGGATCAGCTGGTAAATCTCGTATTTCGCGCCGACGTCGATGCCCCGTGTCGGCTCGTCAAGCAGCAGCACATCCGGGGCGGTGAGCAGCCAGCGGCCGATGATGACCTTCTGCTGGTTGCCGCCGGACAGGCTGCGGATCTTCGTCTCCTGGGTAGGCGTCTTGGTGTGCATGGCGTCGATGGACCACTGGGTGTCCTTCCTCATGGACTTGTCGCTGAGGACGAAGCCCGCCCGCTTGTGCCTGTCCAGACTGGAAATGACGGAATTTTCCCGGATGTCCAGGATTCCGAAAATACCCGTCGCCCGGCGCTCCTCGGTGAGCAGGGCAAAGTTGTTCTTGATGGACTGCCGGGGATTCAGATTCTTGCACTCCTTGCCGTCCAGCAGAATGCGGCCGCTCTTGCGGGTGGCGACGCCGAACATGGTTTCCAGCGTCTCCGTCCGGCCGCTGCCGTCCAGACCCGCGAGACCCACGATCTCGCCCCGCCGTGCGGTGAAGGAAACGTCCCGCAGGTTATTGTACAGTCCCGTCAGGTGCTCCACTTCCAGATAGACCTCGCCGGGCTTGTTGGTCTTCGGGGGGAACTGGTTGCCAAGCTCACGGCCGACCATGAGACGGATGATGTCGTTCATCTCCAGCTCCGACGCCGGACGGGTCGCCACCAGCTGGCCGTCGCGCATGACGGTGATCTCGTCGGAGATGCGCTTGATCTCCGCCATTTTATGGGAAATATAGATGATGCCCATGCCGCGGTCCCGGAGCATGTTGATGATCCTGAACAGATGCTCAACCTCTTCCTCGGTCAGCGAGGACGTGGGTTCATCAAATACGATGACTTTCGAGTGATAGGAGACGGCCTTTGCGATCTCCACCATTTGACGCTGGGAAACCGGCATCGTACTCATGACCCGATGGGGGTCGACATCGATGCCGAGCTCTTCAAAAATTGCTTTGGTATCGCGAAGCATTTTGTGTTCGTCCACAATAAAGCCCGCGATCTTGGGATAGCGCCCCAGCCACAGGTTGTCCATGACAGTCCGCTTGAGCGCCTGATTCAGCTCCTGGTGAACCATGGCGACGCCGCTCGTCAGCGCCTCCTTGGAGCTGGTGAAATTGACCTCGCGGCCTTCCAGATAAATATGGCCGCTGTCCTTGCTGTAAATGCCGAACAGGCATTTCATCAGCGTGGATTTGCCGGCGCCGTTCTCGCCCATCAGCGCGTGTACGGTGCCCGCCTTGACCTCCAGGCTGACATGATCCAGCGCTTTTACGCCGGGAAAAGTCTTTGTGATATCCGTCATCCGGAGCAGTACGGTTTGCTCCACCTGGATTCCCCTCCTTTTTCGCTAGCATGCTTAGCTGTGAAGGGCAGCCGCCGACACAGCAGCGGCTGCCCCTTTTGGGTTTATAACTTACTTGGTGTAGGCAGCGTAGGCGACGAACAGCTTGTTGGCAATGCCGTCGGCGATGGAGTACATCTCGGCGTTGGTGCCGGCGGTGGCAGCGACGGCGTCAGCCATGGCGGTGCCTTCACCGGTAGCCTTGACGACATCGGCGATGGCGGCAGCCATGCCCTCGGCATCCTGCTTGACGGTACCGGTCATCTTGCCGGCAGCGATCAGCTCCTTGGCAGCGTCGGTAGCGTCAACGCCGAACACGGGGATGGTGGTCACGCCCTCGGCGCCGGTGTTGTAGCCGGCAGCCTCCAGAGCGGAGATAGCTCCTTCAGCCATGTTGTCGTTGTTGCAGATGATCAGCTCGATCATGTTGCCGTTGGCCTCGTTGTACTGGGACAGGTTGGTGTTCATGTAGTCCAGAGCAGCCTGTGCGCTCCAGGCGCCGCCCAGGTCCACCTGGTACTTGGAGGCGTTGGAGGCGTTGGAGGCGTCGAAGTACTCCAGAGCGGGCTTGCCGGCAGCGGTCAGGACAGCGTCGGCATCCTCAACACCGAACTGGGTGCGGTAGATGGCTTCCACGTTGGCCTCGTCGCCCTTGAACATGGCGTAGGAGATCTTGCCGTCGCCGTTCAGGTCAACGGTATCCCAGTTGGCCAGCAGATACTCGCCGACCATCTTGCCCTGCAGGTGACCGGCTTCGGGAGCGTCGGTGCCGATGAAGCAGATGCCATCGTTGGCGTTCAGGACGGTGCCTTCCTCGCCGTCAGCCTCGATGGCGCGGTTGAAGAAGATAACGGGGGTGCCGTTTGCCAGGGAGATGATCTCGTTGGCAACGTCGGGGGAGCCGGAGGTGACCATGTTGACGACCAGCAGGTTGTAGCCGTCGGTAACGGCGGTCTGGATCTGCTCGTTCTGGGTGGTCTGGTTGTTGTTACCGTCGAAGTTGTTGTAGGTAACGCCCAGGCTGTCCAGCTGTGCGTCCAGAGCGGTGCGGACGCTGGAAATGTAGGTATCGGCGAAGGTGTAGTAGAACACGCCGACCTTCAGCTCGGAAGCTTCGACCTGAGCCTCGGTCTCGTTCCCTGCGGGAGCGGGGGTGGTAGCGGCGGTAGTGCTGGGGGTGGTCTTGGAGCCGCAGGCGGCCATGGAGATCACCATGACAAGCGCGAGCAGCAGTGCAAGTGCCTTTTTCATTGCTTTTTTCCTCCATAAAATTCATTTTTCGGTTTCGCCGGGTTGGCTTCACCGTGACTTTATTGTATCAGATACGGATTTTTTTCACAGTCATTTTTCCTCGCGGATTTTCTCAAAAATTTTTGCCGCCTCCAAAAAACGCACCGTATTTTTGTGCAAAAAGCCCTAAGAACCGGTGAAAATTGCAAGTACGCCGATCAACCGAAGGAAAACATAGCCTTCTGGCTCTCCATGGTAAACATATTTTCTTTGGTAACGATGGTGGTCGCGGTGTCGATGAGCGCCGTGGAATCGAATTTTTCCCCCTGCAAAACCTGCCACGCCTTTTCTACGCCCAGATACCCCATGGCGTAGGAATTCTGCACCACCAGAGCGGCCACCGCCCCCGTTTGCAGCAGCTCGATGCAGTTGACGTTGCTGTCGAAGGACACGGCGTGTACCTGCCCCGTCAGCCCCAGGGAGTCCACCGCCTGAGCCACGCCCACGGCCAGCGGCTCGTTGAAGCCGATCAGCACGTTGATCTCCGGATGCTCCCGCAGCAGCTTCTCCGCCGCCAGACGGGCTTCCAGGGCATCGGTGGAAACATTGACGGCGTAAATGCCCTTGACCCGGCAGTCCCCAAGCAGCACCTCCCGGAAGCCCTGCTCCCGCTCCCGGCAGTTCTGGGTCTCGGCGTAGGCGTTGACAATGCCCACAACGATTTTTTCCTGCGCCGTTTTCAGCGCGGCCTCCCCGCTCATGCGCCCGGCCGCCACATTGTCCGTCCCGATGCGCACGGAAACGCCTTTGGAATCCACGTCGCTGTCAATGACCACCACCCGGACGCCTGCGGCCACGGCTTCGTCGATGGCGGCGGCGTTTTCCGTGTAGCTGATGGCGGAGAAGACGATGGCGTCCGCCCCGTCGGCCACGGCCTGGCGGATGTAGTCGTTCTGTGCTTCAAAATCCTCCTCCGTGTCCGGGGCAAGGATGGTCAGCTGCACGTTATACTCGGATTTCGCGGCGTTCGCCCCGGCAAAAACCGATTTCCAGAACTCCGTGGTGGAGGATTTGGCGATCAGATAAATATTGTATGACCCGCCGCTCTGATGCGTACCGGCGCAGCCGGAAAGGCACACCAGCAGCGCCAGAAAAACGGCGATTCCCTTAATGCTTTTCATGCTCCGCCTCCTCCCGCACCTTCGGCATCCGCACCGTCACCTTCGTTCCCTCGTCCGGGACGCTTTCGATGGTGATGCCATAGGCGTCGCCGAACCAGATCTTCAGCCGGTCGTTGACATTCTTGATGCCGATGCCAGACTTTCCGTCGGGCTTCCGGCGGAAAATTTCCTCGATCTGCTCCGGCTCCATGCCCACGCCGTTGTCCTCCACCGTAAAGAGGACGTCCTCTCCCTCGGCGCGGACACGGATTTCAATATGTCCCTCGTCCACCAGGCCGTTGACGCCGTGATAGATGGCGTTCTCGATGATGGGCTGGAGGGTGATCTTATTGCACAGGTACTCCGTGCAGTCTTCCTCCACGTCGAAGTGGTAGGAAAACTGCTCCTTGTAGCGCACGCTCTGGATTTGCAGGTAGCTCTGGGCGTGCTGCACCTCGCTGCGGATGGGGATCAGCTCGTGACCCTTGCTGATGCTGATGCGGAACAGCCGCGCCAGCGCGTTGACCATCACCACGGCTTCCGCGTTCTTCCCCTGCTCGCACATCCAAGAAATGGAATCCAGGGTATTATACAGGAAGTGGGGGTTGATCTGCGCCTGTAGGGCTTTCAGCTCCGTCTTGCGCAGGTTGACCTCCTCGCTGCGCACCGTGGCCATGAGCTTCTGGATTTTTTTGACCATGTGGTCAAAGGACGCCGACAGGTTCTCCACCTCCCGGACGCCGGTGACGGGTTCGTAGGAAAAGCCCTCGCCGGACTTTTCAAAGCTCTGCATGGCGACGACCAGATCGTGAATGGGGCTGGACAGCACCCGGGAGAGCATCAGGCTCAGCAGCACCGCCGCAATTAAAATAGACACCGCGCCGATGAGGGTGATGCGCATGATCTCCCGCAGTCCGTCGGTGATCAGCTCCTGAAACGAGCTGACGCCCACCACCCGCCAGATGCCGTTTTCCAGGGTCTGGACGGTGTAAATGGTGCTTCCCTCCACATGCGTCCCGTCGGGGAGGGAGGCGGTCAGCGCGGTATTCTCGCTTTTCAGATCGGAATAGATGAGCTGCTGCTGGGGATGGTAAACCAGATTCCCCTCCATGTCCTCCAGGAAGCAGTAGCCCCGCTGGCCGATGCCCACGCCGCTGATATAGGTGGAGATGTTGGAGCAGCTCACGTCCACGGCGATGTACCGCTCCCCCTCTCCGGTGGTGGCAGGGCGGATGATGGTCACGACCCATGGGTAGTCCTCCGGGAAAATCGACATGACGTGGGGCGCGGATATATAGCCGCCCTCATAAAGTTCCCGCTTGTCCGGGTCAAAGGAGAGGTTTTGCAGAATATCCTCCCGCAGACGGCGGCCAAGGCTGTAGCAGTTGCGCATTTCCCCCTCCGCGTCGTAGGTGGTGACGGCCACCACATCGGCGCGGATTTCCAGAAACGCCCCGAACCGCGCCTCCCGTTCCTCCGCGGGCAGCTCCAGGTAGCCGGTCAGCAGCGTCACCGCGTCGTCCATATTCTCCAGGTATTCGTTCATGGTGCTGCCGGCCTGGGCGATGGCCTGACGGCTGGTGGTCTCGGCGTTGCGCAGCAGCGTCCGGCGATAGGTCTGCATGAAGACCAGATTGGCGCACAGAAGCACACTCACCGCAACCGCCGTGAGCGTGAGCGCCATGATGAGATTCATGCTGAGTCCCTTTTTCTTCATGCGTTGGCCTCTTTCTGCTCCTGACGCATCCGCGCCGGGGATTTGCCGTAGTATTTTTTGAAGCAGTAGCCGAAATAGCTCTGGTCGGCGTAGCCGCAGCGGCGGGACACCTCGGCAATGCGGCTGCTGCCGCCCCACAGCAGCTTCAGCGCCACATCCATCCGCTTCTGAATCAGCAGGTTCATGAAGGTGTCGCCGTAGAATTTCTTGATGTTCGCGCCCAGGTAATTGGCGCTGATGTGCAGCCGCTCGCTGACGGATTGCAGCGACAGCTCCTCGTCCATGTATTCCTTCTCGATGATCTTCAGCGCCCGGGCGCAGAGCATGGCCATGTCGTCCCAGCCCCCGGCGGCGTACAGTCCACCGCCTCTGCGGGCGATTTTCAGGGCTTCCATGGCTTCTAAGTATGCGGCGTGTCCCTCGCCGAGAGATGCGTACTCCTTGCTTAAGCCTGCCAGCGCTTCGGCGCCCAAAGCGCGGCGGGTGGCCTGCCGCAGCTCGTCCAGGGAAGTATACAGCCGCCCGAACCCGTTGCCGGAGGCCAGCAGAAGCACCGCCC
>ERZ791830.1950-NODE-1950-length-11073-cov-1.916863_pt1 | contig 11073 bp, 10 predicted proteins | sample MGYA00509945_ERZ791830 | MGnify/ENA primary metagenome ERZ791830 (study PRJEB30046, sample SAMN00792021) | human gut metagenome | study: EMG produced TPA metagenomics assembly of the A metagenome-wide association study of gut microbiota in type 2... | reverse complement strand
AGACATCGCCCAAAGCATTGACCGCGACGATCGCGCCGACCATCAATTCACCAACCTGGACGGCGTAGCAGCCGATGCCGCTTTTCATGCAGTTCTCCGGTCCCATCAGTTTTCCGATGGTGCAGCCGCAGCCAACACCACAGTTGCCCTGCGGCACGGAGCCGTATGAGGCATTTTCGCAGGCGCGGTACGCCATCGCCTCATCCGGGCGCACATTCGCGCTGCCGAATCCGAGATCAAAGATATCCGACTGACAGACGAGCGGCACGACGGTCGGACCGACAGGAAGACCGATGCCACGCTCTTCCAGAAAGTTCATGACGCCGGTCGCTGCGTTTAGCGCATAAGCGGATCCACCGGACAAAAGCAATGCATGAAGCCCCTTGCAGTCCGCCACCGGATTTAACAGTGGGGTTTCTCTGGATGCGGGACCGCCGCCGCGGACATCCACGCCGGCAGGTGACTGTTTGTCAAACAACAGAACCGTACATCCGGTTCCGGCTTCCTGATCCTCTGCATGTCCGACCTTAAATCCGCCGATCTGCATGATATCAATTTCTTTTAATACTGTCTCATTTGTTTCCATAGTAACCTCTTATTTATTTACTGTGTGCCACAATGCGTTACAGATTGCAGTGGCGATGATCAGACAGCTTGCAGCTTCCAGAACGATATTGAGTGCCACGCCCACAAACATTGCACCGTAGAATGCCCAGAATCCTTTGCCTGCGAACACGCCGTAGATATCCGGATACTGTGCGATCATGAAGTCGCGCAGGAAAAAGGCCATAAATCCGAGAAACAGAATTGTGTTGGTCAAAGGCGCAACAAGGCATGAGATCGCTGCGTTGAGCGAACGTTTTTTGCTGACCTTATTTAATCCTTTAAACAGGAATGCAGGAACGAGTCCGACCAAAATACGGGGAACAATGGTGACAACGATCGTCTGCCATGGGATGATACCGAACATGGCGAGCGATTCCGGCTGCATGAGGCTTGATATACCGAATACCAATCCGAGGAATGCTCCGGCTTTCGGTCCGAGAAGAACCGCGCCTACGGCTACCGGTACGACGATAAATGTGATCTGTGTAATGCCGATGCGCAAATATCCGAGCGGAGTGAACGCCATCAGAATTACAATTGCTGTGAGCAGAGCAGTCTCTGCCATAGTGACGATTTTGCTTCTGGAAACAGAAGCTGTAGCTGTGTTACTCATATGAAATTTACCTCCTACTTCCGTTTCTCCTTATTGAGAATACGGTGTCTTAATGAGTTTGTCCGTCCGGGAAAAAGCGAGCATGTCAGAATAGCTGCTGCACACAGTCAGCTTCCTGATGCGTTCGGATATTCCGTAAACAAACGATTTTTATTATAGGACTTACGTTGGAATATTTCAATAGGACGGACAATTTCTACCACTTGGCAGCAAATCTTTACCACTTATCGGAAACCTGTTTACAGAAGCCGGTCTTTTGCATATACTCACATTAAACAAGACAAGAAATCAGCAATATACTGCAGATATGGATGATCTTTTGAAACTGTTTTAAACCGGAAATGCCCCGTGTATTGCTCGGTGGCAATCTCGAACATTGCATGAAAGTATGCTTTGCATAGCGATGTTCGGTCATTAAGGAGTTTACCATGAAAATCAAAATCGAAATTGACGAAGGTCTGCAGGAGGACGAAGTCCTCATACGCTGCAGAGGCTTGACGGACGAGGTAGCACAGATTCAGAAATCCGTCAGCGATGTGGTCAATGCCGGACAGAAATATGTCTTCTACAAAGGAGCAACGGAGTATTATCTGCAATTGGACGATATCCTGTTCTTCCAGACGGAGGGTGATGTCATTCACGCACACACGAAAGACGACATCTATGAGACAAAATACAAGCTGTACCAGCTGGAGGAGATGCTGCCGGGATTCTTTATGAGGATATCCAAATCGGCAATTCTCAACACAAACCACATTTATTCTATTAGCCGCAACCTGACCGCATCAAGTACAGTCACGTTTGCAGGAACGCACAAACAGGTATTTGTATCAAGATATTATTACAAACCGTTGATCAGTAAATTAGAGGAAAAGAGGTTACATCAATGAAAATGAGTGAAAACATCGGAAAAATTTTATGGGGATTATTATTTCTTGTCGGCGCGGTCTATCTGATCGCAAGCAGAGTCTGGAAACTACCGACGGTCAGTGTGTTCAGTGTTATTCTCACTGTGTTTCTGGCATGGCTCCTTATTGAAGGTCTCCGTCATTTGAACTTCTGGGAAATTCTGTTCCCGATCGCCTTTTTCTGCATTATTTATGCAAAACCACTCGGGATTACCGCATTCACGCCTTGGCCGGTACTCGGCGCCGCGCTTCTCGGCAGCATCGGCCTTTCCATGATCTTTAAGCCGAAAAAGCATCGAACATGGAGTGAAGGTCATATGTATGGCAATATGGCAGGTTCCAACAGTGAGCAGTGCAACGGCGAAAATCTCAATTTTGACAACACATTCAGCGAGTCGATCAAGTATATCAATACCGACAATCTGTGCACGGTAAGCGTGGATAACAGTTTCGGATCAACCAGCGTATACTTCGACAATGCGATCATTCAGGGCGAGAGTGCATCGGTATATATCGATAATAGTTTCGGTGAGATCAGCCTCTACGTTCCGCGCGCTTGGAATGTGGATGTCAATGTGGAAAAAGCGTTCGGAAGCGTCAATATGCGTGGACGAATGGAAGGCACGAGCACACATCGTCTGCTTGTGAGCGGTGAGACGAATTTCGGAACCCTGACGATCGTGTTTATATAAGATAGAATTATAATTTAGAATGTTGTAAAATAAGAGGAGCAGACAGGCTTCTCTTGTTTTATGATTAAGAATGAGGAAAAAAGAAATGAATATTGTAATTATAAACGGGCAGAACCATAAAGGTTCAACTTATTATATCGGAAGAATGCTCGCTGAGCGTGTCGGCGGCGATATCGCAGAATTTTTCCTGCCGCGTGACTTCTCGGACTATTGTGTCGGCTGCAGTCAGTGTTTTGAGGTTGCGGCAGAAAAATGTCCGCACTATGAGGCGCAGCAGCCGATTTTAAAAGCGATGGATGCAGCGGATCTTATCATCTTAACAAGCCCGGTATATGTTTACCATGCGTCGGCTCCGATGAAGAATTTCCTTGATCATCAGGGACACCGCTGGCTTGTACATCGACCGAAAGCAGAGATGTTTACGAAGCAGGCGGTATGTATTTCCACCGCAGCGGGTGCCGGCATGAAGAGCACAAACAAAGACATGGCAGACAGTCTGTTTTTCTGGGGTGTGCCGAAAATATACAAGATGGGATTTGCAGTCCGCGCGATCAACTGGAATGGCGTCACCGATAAGACGCGCGCCAAAATTGACCGGCAGGTCGACAAAGTTGCACGGCAGATCCGGAGCCACTACGGAAATACAAAACCGGGGCTTAAGGCCAAAGTATGGTTTTATGCGATGCGCATGGTACAGTCGAAGTTTGGCTGGTGCGCACCGGACGTAAAATACTGGAATGAGATGGGCTGGACAAAGAAGGTTCGTCCGTGGAAAGGGTTATAGCATGAAGAAATTTATAGCATTGATACTGGCAGCTGCGATGATAACCACCGCAGTTCCGCAGAATATGGATCCGGTATACGCAGCGACGAATAAAGAAGCGTCCGCTGCAAGGAAGAAAGTGACACTCAGTGATTCCAAGGTCAAGTTAAAGATCGGGGAAACCTATCAGCTCACTGCCAAAGGAATCAAAGGTTCGGTAAAGTGGAAAAGTAACAATAAGTCCGTTGCAACGGTAAGCCAGAAGGGCTTGGTGAAAGCCAAGAATCCGGGAAAGGCAACCATCACACTGACCGGTGATCAGATTGGAACCGTAAAATGCGTTGTGCAGGTGAAGATTACCCAGAAGCTGGCACAGAAGCGCATAACTGCATTACAGAAGAAATATCCGGAAGGGTTGTCCTGGACAAATGAGAACAATGAATACTATTGGAGTGCCATCAACTGTTATTGTCGTGGTTGTATCGCTTTCGCGGGAGAAGTCAGCGACAAAGTATTCGGAAAGAATGCTAAGGTAACCACGCATAAGGACTTCGACAAGATTAAAGTCGGAGATCATATTCGTATCGGTGGTTACCATTCTGTGATCGTATGGAAAAAGGCAAAGGATTTCGTCACGGTTGTGGAAGGAAACTATAATTCCTCCGTGCATTGGGGACGTGAGATTACTAGAAGTGAATTAACGGCAGAAGGCTTTTATGTAGATTCACGTTATTAATAAATATTAGAGAGAAAAGGTCTATCTTGTCGGAGCAGGATAGACTTTTGCTGACTTGTACCGAAGAATGCAATGTATCAGGTCGGAAAAATTGTAATATGGAACACGCCCGTTGCTCATCGTTCGATAAAGTGTTATACTTGTGTCATACAATGTAGACATAAGGAGAAGCGTTGAAATGAACAAAGGCAAAATTCGTACAAGGCGACTTACAATCCGCGCGAAGATCCTGATTCCGTCGGTCATAATCGTTGTACTCGTCTGTGGTTTGATGGGATACAATTCCTACACGCGTTTTGAGGAAAGCATGGTGAGGATGGGGGTTGAGGAAGCAGACATGGCGGCAACGATTGTTGTGGATTCGCTGGATGCCAATCTGGTATCCGAAGTGACGGTAGGATCGGAAGGTACGCAGGTCTATCAGAATCTGCAAGGAGATCTAAGAAAAAAGCAAAAAGCATGCGGAATTGCTTTTTTATACACATTGTATACGGATGGAAAGAAAGTGTATTATGGTGTGGATTCGGACGAGGATGCGGCAAAAGTCGGTGATGAATTTGCGGATTCATACGCGGAACTGGAGTCGGTGTTCGGTGGAAAGGAATACATTCAGGATTACATCGATCACACGGAAGACGGAGATCTGATTACGGTATACAAGCCGATTGAGGACAATGCAGGTAAGGTTGTTGCAATACTTGGATGCGATTATGATGCGTCATTGATTGCAGCAGAATTACAGAAGGCAGTTGCCAAGACGTTACAGATCGGAGGCATCTGTCTGATTTTGGCAATCCTGATTCTGACGATTATCGTTAGCAGGATTACAAAGGGACTGATGCAGGTAAATGCGAAGATTTATGATCTGGTACATAATGAGGGTGATCTGACTCAGAAACTGGATGTCAGAAGTGGGGATGAGCTGGAACTGATTGCGGGCAATGTGAATGAGTTGTTAGCGTATATCCGCAAAATTATGATCGGAATTTCGTCCGGATCCATGCGGCTTATGTCTACTTCTCGCAAAATGGTGGATCATCTGAGCTCTGCGGATGAAAGCATTACTGATGTGTCGGCAACGATGCAGGAGATGAGTGCGGCGATGGAGGAAACGACTTCTTCACTCAATCAGATTACGGAGGCAATTGACGAAATCTATTCATCGGTAGAGTGTATTGCAGGCAATGCGGATGCCGGAAAAGTCTCTTCTCAGGAGATGGAGAGCCGTGCTTCCGGGGCGAATGATGCAGCAGAGGAGGGGCAGAAGAAAGCAAACATTGAGACGGAGAAGATGGCTGCAGCTTTAAATGAGAAGATTGTAAGATCCAGATCGGTCGAGCAGATTGAGGTTTTGACTTCCAACATTATCGAGATTACGGAACAGACCAATCTTCTTGCGCTGAATGCAAGTATTGAAGCGGCACGCGCAGGGGAAGCAGGACGCGGCTTTGCGGTGGTTGCGGATGAGATCGGAAAGCTGGCAGGTAATTCTGCGGATGCCGCAGCAAAAATCCGTCAGGTGAGTGCAGAGGTCATTCAGGCAGTGGATGAACTGGCAGAGGGATCGCAGCAGATGATCGAATTTGTCCGCAATTCCACAGAGGAAGGCTTCGGAGGTCTTGTTGCAACGAGTGAAAATTATGCGACCGATGCGAATGCAATGCGTGCAATGATGGAGCAGTTCGCGCAGACTGCGGAAGAACTTCGCAGCACGATGGATGGCATCCGTGAATCCATCTCCGCGGTCAACATTGCCGTGGAAGAGAGTGCCAAGGGCATTGCGGGAGTTTCCGAGTCTTCCGTACAGCTTACCGGTAACGTCAATGATATCCAAAGCGAGGCTTCCGACAACAATGGCATCGCAGAAGATCTGGCAACGGAAGTCGGTCGGTTCAAGCTGGAATAAGAAGGCTGAGCAACCGAAAAATATAAAATAAAAATGCCGAAAAAACTAAAACAAAAGTGCCGAAAAAATTAAAATGAATCGGCTGTCTTCGAGATTAAATAAAAAGTCTATCCTGTTGCGGCAGGATAGGCTTTTTTCATTTGATGGGATTTTTTGACACGCCCCTCCGTCTAATAAGTGTAAAGCAAAAAGAAAACGATTTGCTTTGGCAAGATCTCAGCGCGCAGGAGAAATATCATGCAGAAAAACGAAATGATGAACTTAATACGAAAGGCAAAAGACCGGGATCCGGATGCATTTACAACCCTGATGCAGCAGAAGGAGCTGACCGACAAAGGTGCAGCGGTTGTGTTAAAAGAGCAGAAGGATTACAGCAAACTTGCCGTAACGGACAACGGCATTACGATCACTCCGGAGACGATCATCGTGGACGAAAACTTTGCACATATCGCCTTTTCGGTGAAAGGATATGATCTTGCGGAGGGCGATGAGCCGGGCTTTGATGACTGGAATATCGGTGTGAAGGATGGCAAGGAGGGCAGCAGTGTGCAGGCATATGGCGGCTTTTATGACGGAATTGTCAGCGATGAGGACGGCAATCTGGAATACGTTGCGAGTATTGGTGTGGCAGATTGGAAGGACAGCCTTCTTGGCAAGACCATCGTTTGTAAGCTGAAGGATCTCGGAACACTTTATAAAACTCGTTTTACGCTTGCCAAAGAAGGTAACTGGGATTTTGAGATCAAGCTTCCGGATGTCAGCACCGCAAGTAATATCAAGGTGGCAAAAGGAATAGAAAATACGCCTTTTACTGTGGATGATGTCGAACTCTCACCGATCTCAATCAAAATCAATTATAGCGTAAACGGAGAGGTTACGTTCAAGGAAGATACCAATCAGGTGCCGCAGTTCCTCGGTGTGATCTTAAAGGATGGCAAGAAGATTTCTTTCCTCGGAGATGCCGGAGGAACGGGATACAATGAAGCGATGACAGAGGCTTATACGCTCAGCTCCTTCGTGCAGGTGATCGAGCCGGATCAGGTGCAGGCGATCATCCTGCGCAATGATGATGGGGAGCAGATCGAAATTCCGATCCGATAAAAAATAAAATAATTTTTCACTCGCAGGATTTTTCCGGTTGCTCAATCGTGTATAGTATAGAGGTATGAAACAGATACAGACAGGAGGAAGTTTGGCATGAGGGAAAAGGCATCGATGGCAGAATTTCGTGAACTATACGACAGACAGATCACAAGAGTCTACAAACTCGCACTCGTGCTGCTCGGGAGTGTCGCGGATGCAGAGGATGTGGTACAGACCGTTTTTTTGAAGATATGGGAGAAGAATCCAAAGTTTCATGATGCGGATCATGAGACGGCGTGGCTTCTGACCACAACCCGCAACCAGTGCAGGGATCTTCAGAAAAGCGCTTACCGCAAGAAACGCGCCAGCTTAGAGGACGCTCCGGAGAAAGCGGTGTCATTTGCCTCCAACGCAGATAATGAAATCTGGCAGGCGCTGCAGAGTCTGCCTGAGAAGTATCGCGTTGTGCTGTACCTGTATTATTATGAGGGCTATCCGGTGAAGGAGCTCTCGGTACTTCTCGGTCGCAGGGAGAGCACCCTGCAGACCCGGCTGGCGACAGGGCGTAAGCTTTTGAAGGAAAGTTTATCGAACACCCGGCTATGAAAATTCGCTTCGCGAAGACCGGACGCTACATGTTAGCTTTGGGAAAAGCTAACACATGAAAAAGGAGGGTAACGATGAGTGAGAAGATGGATGAGCATCTGAAGGTGGCAATGGAACATACAATAGAACAGATAGGACCGGATGAGAAGCAGACTGACGCAATATGGCGCGGTGTGCAGCAAAAGGCGCAGCAGAAAGAGAAGAAATTCCCGATATTCCGTGTGGCGGCAGCCGGTATGTGCGTCCTGGCATTGTGCGTAGCGACGGGAGCCGGTGTCAATGCGGCCACAGACGGAGCCTTTTTCGATTCCGTGCGTGCGTTTGTCGGCATGCCGGAGCAGCAGAAGAAAGTAGCAGATGAAGGCGTCAAAGCGGGAAGAAGAGATTCGAATGTGTATGCGGATCCGCTTGTGGCATGTTCGGATGCCTATATTGTGTTTGCAAATGAGCGCGGACTGATGATCTATGGAAGAGAGGAGCAGGCGGTACTTGCAGCTCTTGATCTGCAGGCGCTTGACTGCAATTATTTTAATGCAGACACGGTTATGACACACGTGATGATGCAGGATAACCTGCTTTATATTTATAATGAATACAAAGAGAAAAATACGACGGAGGCCTATACGTATGATCTTACACAGGTTGGACAGGAGCAGGCATTAAATTGTGTGGAAGATTCGGCTGAAATTGCCAAGATCCGGAAAAACTGGATGGCATACGCAAAGGAACATTGCAAAGATACGTTTGATACAGTACCGGCGGCACAGACGGATTGGAATGGGAGTGATATATTACGCTATAGTAAAAAGTGTATTACATGGACTGATGCGCAGGGCATCGAGTGGAACAGCAGCCTTCTGACCTATGATGACGGAACCTACAAGCTCTACACGTATGCAGTGAATGAACCGACCGATGTAAAAACAGAAACGCTGAATCTGAATGTGTCGGAGGATGCAACGCAGCAGGAGGGACTTCCGGCGTTCGAGTACACCGGAGAGGATACGATTCTTAAGACCATTTGTGATTATATGTGCAGCGAGGATCAGGGATATGACACGGAAGATGCCGTCTATATTCCGGCACCTGTTATTTACGCGACGGTGACGAAAGGTGACGAGGTGACCGTATTTGCGAACTTGTGGAGTTATGTATATAAGCAGAATGGTAATGCCTTGGATTGCGAAGCCGGCGGAGAGCAGCCATCCCGTCTGAAACTGAAATTTGATGGAAACGGTGGCTACACGATCACGGAGCACCTGACTGCCGGTGATGGAGAGGAGTATGTAAAAGACATTGAAGAATTTTGCAAGGAATATCAGGTTTCACCAGAGAAATTCATACAGGCCGGCAGAGATGATGACAAGATCCGCAAGGAGCTGGTCAAGATGTACGTGGACAACAACCAGCTCGACATCAAGTATATCAAGGATTACGGATGGGATCCGATCCCGCTTGATGATACACAGGAATCATAATGCCGATATCGGATGATACGGACTGCATTTTCAAGGGCGCCTAGTGTTTGTTCGCATTGAGACCACTCAGGGGATTGTGAAACGCTTGCAGCAGTGTGCGTTTGGTTTTTGTTTTGGGGAGGGCGAAATGGTTTGAAGAAACGTATATTATGGCGCTATGAATTGAGTAGCGCCATATTCTATGGTATAATAAATATCCTATAGCTTTGAATGGTGGATTTTATGAGGAGGAATGCTTATGAAAAAGTACACATTACCAATTCTTTTACTTGCAGTAAGTTTTTCAATTTCGCTTTCCGGCTGTCAGAAGCAGGAGGGTAAAAGCACAGAAGAAAACCGGATTGAGGCAGGAAATACTGAGGCGGTACAGCCGGAAACCGGAGCACCGGAAGAATCACAGGCATCGGAAGCAATGGAAAAGGATCTGGCAGAACCTATCGAAGCAGGTATTTCAGAGGGAAATTTAGAGGGGAAGGCTTTGTACTCTGAATGTTCGTTTGTATACGAGGATTCGGAATGGAAGCTTCAGACTTTTGTGCCGGAGGATATGCTGATAGATGGGGAACTGGCAATGGATGACAGAGTCAATTTCCTGATACAGGCGGTCTGTGGCGAGGAATCCTATGTGCTGTTTGATGAGATGGTTCAAATTGGAGTGCCGGCGGCGGATGTTTTTATCGATCAACAGGAGCAGCTGCATATTATTCTTAGGGACGTGCGTACTGCAAAGTATAGAGTGACAGATTTTGTCTATGATGCAGAGAATAAGAAATTTATCGGCAAAGATGTATTACATGAAGATGCAATCAATTACATCGGAACAACGGGCAGATAGGCTTTCATATCAAGAAAGCGAAGAAAAAGGAACGAATAGGGACTGAATGGAAGGAAATTTAACAAGAGGACCAATTTTAAAGACGTTAACGAAACTTGCGATTCCGATTATGGCATCGTCATTTTTGGGAACATTATATAATATTACGGATATGGCATGGATCGGGCTGCTTGGCGCCAAGGCGGTTGCCGGAGTAGGCGTTGGAGGTATGTTTACGTGGCTTTCGCAGGGACTTGCCTCGATGGCAAGGATGGGCGGTCAGGTACAGGTTGCACAGTGCATCGGACGCGGAGAGAAGCAAAAGGCGCATGGATTCGCGCAGACAGCGATGCAATTGGCGTTATTGATGGGAATCGCTTATGGAATCATTGTAGTGCTGTTTGCCCGTCCGCTGGTAGGATTTTTCCGGTTGCAGGATGCGGAAACACTGGGTGCCGCGTTGGATTACATCAGGATCGCGTGCGGATTCATCGTTTTTTCGTTTTTGTCTGTAACGCTAACCGGAATATATACGGCACAGGGAGATTCCAAGACTCCGTTTGTGGCAAATCTTTTTGGTTTAGCGGCGAATATGATCCTGGATCCGGTTTTGATTCTGGGACCGGGACCATTTCCGAGATTTGGGGCGGCAGGAGCCGCGATGGCAACTGTTTTGGCTCAGGTGATTGTTACCGGGATTATGCTGCTGGGAATTTTAGTGCAGAAGAAGGAAAATGTGCTGAAAGGACTCCGTTTGTTTGTTAAAATTCCGCTGGAATATGTGGAGGGAATCTGCAAAATCGGAATTCCCACGGCGCTTCAGGGTATGGCGTATTGTTTTATTTCCATGGTATTGACGCGCATGGTG
>ERZ791830.1944-NODE-1944-length-11098-cov-3.532283_pt1 | contig 11098 bp, 7 predicted proteins | sample MGYA00509945_ERZ791830 | MGnify/ENA primary metagenome ERZ791830 (study PRJEB30046, sample SAMN00792021) | human gut metagenome | study: EMG produced TPA metagenomics assembly of the A metagenome-wide association study of gut microbiota in type 2... | reverse complement strand
TCGCAGGGCGTCCTGCCGGTGTATAAGCATTTCCCCGGCCATGGCGACACCGCCGAGGACAGTCACAACGGCCTTGCCGTCACATATAAGACGCATGACGAGCTTGCCGCGTGTGAGTGGATCCCCTACAGCACGAACGACCTGACCGGCTGCGCCGTCATGGTCGGGCATATCGCCGCGCCGAACGTCACCGGCGAGCTCACGCCCGCAAGCCTTTCCGGTACGATGATCGCCGGATACCTCCGCGGCGAGCTGGGCTTCACGGGACTTGTCATTACGGACTCCATGGCGATGCACGGCGTGACCGACGCCTATTCGTCCGGCGACGCGGCGATCGCCGCGATCGAGGCGGGCGTTGATATCATCCTTATGCCGGAGGTGCTGTCCGAGGCGTTTGACGCCGTCGTTGCCGCCGTGGAAAACGGCACGATATCCGAAGCGCGCCTTAACGAGAGCGTTTACCGTGTGCTGCAGTACAAGCAGCTCTACGGCATATTCAATCCCTGAAAAAAGCGAAAGAGAGATGGATTGTTCCATCTCTCTTCTGCTATCTTTAAAGCGTTATTCTTTTCCCAGCCGGGCACGCAGATCGGTATTGTAGTCGTTAAAGAAGCGTATGGCTCCCGACAGTTCCTCCTCGGACAGAGAGCGGAAGAACAAAAGCTCGCGCTCCTCCCAGCCGCGGTGGCGCTCGCGGTGCGCGTCGAAAAGCTCCTGTCCGGCGTCGGTCAGCCGGTAAAAGATCTTCTGCCGGTTCGAGCCGAGCTGATACGGCTCCACCGCGTCCTTGTCCGAGAGCTTGCGCAGAATCTTGCTGATCGCGCCCTTCGTCATGCGCATTTCCCCGGCCAGCGCCGTGACGTTCGGCTGCTCCAGACGCCCAATGGCGTCAAGACAGTTCAGCTCGGAGTTATCATAGCCGGAGAGACTGTCACGGTTGTGCAGCTTGTCGGTCTCGTCCGAGAGGTTGGTGTATTCCAGTACAAGCTGCAAAAGCTCTTCGCTTCGATCCATCAGCGGCAGTTCCTTTCCCTTAAACTGCCTATATTTTATCCGTGATCTCCGCGCCTGTCAACAAAAGCGCTTGACAATTCTCCGAGGCCGTATATAATACAAATAACAACTTGTTTCCAAGGAAACAAACTATTCTGTAAAGAGAATAACCCAAATACCGGCGAGGGAAAGGGAAAGCTGCATGGAAAACGCAACATTTATCCTGAACGGCAGAGAGATCACGGCGGCATACGAGGGGCGCATGACGCTTTTGAAGTATCTCCGCAATGTGGAATGCATGAAGGGGAGCAAGGAAGGCTGCTCCACCGGTCACTGCGGCGCGTGCAGTGTGCTCATTGACGGTATCCTTGCCCGCTCATGCGTGACGGTTCTCAAAACGCTCGCCGGAAAGAGCGTGGAGACGATCGAAAATCTTCCGAACGACACGATGCTGCAGGTCATCCAGCGCTCGTTCCTCGACGCGGGCGCGGTGCAGTGCGGCTTCTGCACGCCGGGCATGATCATGGCAGCAAAGGCGCTGCTGTGCAAAACCGCGAACCCGACGGAAGAAGATATATACGACGACCTGAAGCACAACTACTGCCGCTGCACCGGCTATGTGAAGATCATCGAGGCGGTAAAGCTCGCCGCAGCGCGTCTGCGCGGCGAGGACGTGCCGCTTTCGGCCGTACAGGTGAACGACCCGACCGAGATCGTCACCGGCAAGGGACAGATCGTCCCGGAGATCGAGGGGCGCTTCGTCGGGCAGAGCGTCTGGGACGTGGACGGCCTTGCCAAAACCGCCGGAACGCTCAAATACTGCGACGATTACGAGGCCGATGAATTCGGCGAAGATACGATGCTCCACGGCGCGTTCGTTTTCGCGCCCGTGCCGCACGCGCGCATCAACGCGGTGGATTATTCCGCGGCGGAGTCCGCGCCCGGCGTTGCGCGCATCGTCACGCATAAGGACGTGCCGGGGCTCAACAAGATCGGCACATGGACGCCCGATCAGCCGGTGTTCTGCTCGGATGAGGTGCGTTTCCTCGGCGATTTTGTCGCCATGGTCGTCGCCGACACGCCGGAGCATGCCCGCGCCGCGGCGAAACTTGTGAAGATCGACTATACGGAGCTGCCCGGCATCTATACGATGGCGGAGGGCGTGAAGGCGGACAGCTACATCGTCCGTACCGGCCGCGAGACCGGCGACGTGGAAAAATGCAAGGCTGACCCGGAAATCGTAAAGGTGCGCGTATCGAAGGATATCGAGCCGCAGGACCATGTGTGCATGGAGCCGGTGAGCGCCATCGGGTACGCAAAGGATGGCAAAGTCACGGTGTACGCCTGCACGCAGGCGCCCTTTGAGGTGCGCCGGATGCTCGCCAAAAATCTCGCCATGGACGAGGAGAACATCCGCGTCGTGGCGACGCCGCTCGGCGGCGGCTTCGGCAAGAAATGCGACTCGTTCCTCGAAGCGCCCGCGGCGGTCGCGGCGCTCTGCTGCGATAAGCCTGTCAAGGTAACACTCACACGCCAGGAGGACATGATCGTCACGACCCGCCGCCACGGGTACCACACGGATTATGAGATCGGCTTCTCGAAGGTCGGCAGGTTCCGGTATCTCGACAGCTTCATGTTCTCTGACGGCGGCCCCTACGAGGCCGAGAGCTACGGTACGCTCATGACCGGCTGCCTGATGTCCGGCGGGCCGTACATCATCCCGAACGTCCGCGTGGACGCCCGCTGCATCCGCGATAACAATCTGCAGGGCGGCGCGTTCCGCGGCTACGGCATCAATCAGGCCGCGATCTCCATCGAAACGGCGCTCGACGAAATGGCGGAAAAGCTCGGCATCGACCCCTTCGAGCTGCGGCGGCGCAACGCCGTGTACCCGGGCAGCTGCTCCGTCGGCGGAGAACTGCTTGAGAGCAGCATGGGTATGCACGATACGATCGACCTGTGTGAAAAGGCGGTCAGGGAAGCGCTCAGGGAATACGAGGGGCAGTACCCGAACGGAACGAAGGTCCTCGGCTGGGGCGTGGCGTCCGGATTCAAAAACTCCGGTATCGGCAAGGGCATTTTCATTGACGACGGCGCGTGCAGGCTGACACTCGACGGTGACGGCAAGCTCCATATGATCGTCTCCGGCACGGACATGGGACAGGGCTTCCGCACCGCCATGGTGCAGATCGCGGCGGAAACGCTGCGCATGGATATGAAGGATATCGACATCGTCATCGGCGATACGGACATCACGATCCCGACCGGCGAGAGCGTGTCCGAGCGCCAGACGCTCTGCGACGGGCGCGCAGTGTACGAAGCGTGCCGCCTTCTGCAGAAGGAGCTGGAAGAGAACCCGCCGCAGCCGGGCGAGAGCCGGTACGCGGAATACTACTTCCGCGCGCCGGAGTGCTTCGCCATCGGAAATTTCAAGGGCGCGGAGGAGAAGGGCGTAAAGTACCGCAACTTCCCGGCCTACGCCTACGCAACGCAGGCGGCGATCGTCGAGGTGGATACCGCCACGGGCAAGGTAAAGCTCCTCAAGGTTGTCGCCGCGCACGATGTCGGCCGCGCGATCAATCCGCGCATTATTGAAGGACAGATGCAGGGCAGCGTATCGATGGGACAGGGATATGCGCTCACCGAGGGCCACCCGACAAAAAACGGCTACCCGGTTAAAAAGCTCTACGGGCAGATGGGGCTTCCGAAGGCGGAGGACACGCCGCGCTACAAGCTCATCCTCATCGAGGACCCGGAACCCATCGGGCCTTACGGCGCGAAGGGCGTGAGCGAGGTCGCCACCGTGCCGATCACCCCGGCAATTTTGAACGCCGTTTCCCGCGCTGTCGGCGTGCGCATCAATAAAGTCCCGGCCTCGCCGGAGGTCATTCTGGAGGCCATCCGCACCGGGAAATGCGATGTTCCCACCATGGCCGAGCGGGTCGCCGCTCTCGCGAAATAAGAGAAAATCCCGCAAGTATCGTATGGAACAGCACCCCATTCCTTAGTACAAGTATTTTATCGTACTTGTCTAACAAATGGGGTGCTGTTTACAGATCGGGAACCTGCGTCTTTCCGCTTCAAACGGAGAAAGAAGTCAGGATGCCTCGTCAAACTGGCTGTTATAGAGCTCAGCGTAGAAGCCGCCGCGCTGCATGAGCTCTTCGTGCGTGCCGCTTTCGACCACGTCACCGTCGCGCAGGACGAGGATCTTGTCCGCGTTTTTGATCGTGGACAGGCGGTGCGCGATCACAAAGCTGGTGCGGCCCTTCGTGAGCTCGTCCATGGCCCGCTGGATCAAAACTTCCGTGCGGGTATCGACGGAGGAGGTCGCCTCATCGAGGATCAGCATGGGCGCATTTTGGAGCATAGCGCGGGCAATGGTGAGAAGCTGCTTCTGCCCGGCGGAAATGCCGGCGCTCTCGGAGAGCACCGTATCGAACCCCTGCGGCAGCGAATGGATGAGCTTATCGAGTCCGCACGCGCGGCAGACCGCTTCGAGCTGTTCGTCGGTGATGCCCTCCATGTTGTACACAAGATTCTCCCGCACCGTTCCCTCAAAGAGCCAGGTGTCCTGCAAAACCATGCTGAAGAGACCGTGTACATCCTCCCGGCACATATCGGAGATGGGTACGCCGTCGATCGTTATGCTGCCGCTGTTGATCTCAAAGAACCGCATGAGAAGATTGACCATCGTTGTCTTGCCCGCACCGGTCGGTCCGACGATGGCGACCTTCTGTCCGGGGAGCACCTCGGCGGAAAAGTCCCGGATGATGATCTTGTCCGGGTCACTCGGATAGCTGAACCGGACGTGGTCAAAGCAGACCCTGCCGCGCACATCGGTGAGCTTCGCGGTCTTTTCGCTCTCGTCGGGCATCTCTTCGCTTTCGAGAAAATCGAAGATGCGGTGCGCGGAGGCGGAGGCGGTCTGCATGTTCGTCATGCCCTGCGCTATCTGCGTCAGCGGTGAGGTGAAAAGCCGGACATACAGAATGAACGAGACGATCACGCCGAACTCGATCGTACCGTTCATCGCGAGGATCGAGCCGAGAACGCACACCGCAACATAGGCGATGTTGCCGACAATGTTCATAAGCGGCTGCATCATGCCGGAGAGAAACTGCGATCTCCAGTTCGCGTCGTAAACGGCGGCGTTGAGCGTATCGAACTGCGCGCCGATCTTCCGCCCGGCGCGGCTGAGCCGCACGACTTCATGCCCGGAGTACATTTCCTCCACATACCCGTTCAGCGCGCCGAGACTTTTCTGCCGCGCGGCGAAATACCGCTGCGATCTGGACAGGATCAGCACCGTCAGCAGCATGCCGAGGATCGTCACGCCGATGGAGACGAGCGCGAGCCGCCACTCGGTGACGAACATCATAAGGAGACAGCCGACAAACTGCGTGGCCGCGCTGATGATCGTGGGCAGACTGTTCGTGAGTCCCTGCTGCAGGGTGGAAACGTCGTTTGTGATGCGGCTGAGAATGTCGCCCTGCGAGGTCGTGCCGAAATACTTCTGCGGCACGCGGTTGATCTTGGCGGAAAGCTCGCCGCGCATGCGGTAGGACATTTTCAGCGTGACGACAGACATCGTGTAGTGCTGGATAAAGCTGAAAACTGCACTGAGCACATAGATGACAGCAAGGAAAATGCCGACTTTGGCGATCGCCGCGAGATCGATGTTTCCGGTGAGGCCGTCCGACATCAGCGTGGCGATCCGGCCGATCTGGTTCGGCCCGAGGATCGTCATCACCGCGCTGAGCGCGGCGAGGATCAGCGCCAGGATGATGACGCCCATGTCCGAGCGCATATAGTCCGTAAGGCGCGGCACCGCGGAGCGGATGCCGCTTGCTTTATTGGTTCGTTTCATTTCCGTCCCTCCTTACGCGAGCTCCGCGGCGCTCAGCTGCGATGTTGCGATCTCGCGGTACACTTTGCAGAATTGCATAAGCTCGTCGTGCGTTCCCATGCCGACGATCTCGCCGCGGTCGAGAACGAGGATCTTTTCGGCGTGGCGGATCGTGCTGATGCGCTGGGCGACGATGATCTTCGTCACATCATGCAGCTCCCGGTTCAGACCCTCGCGCAGCTTCGCGTCCGTCCGGTAATCGAGCGCCGAGAACGAATCGTCAAAGACCAGAATTTCCGGCTTTCGCGCCAGCGCGCGGGCGATGGAAAGGCGCTGCTTCTGCCCGCCGGACACGTTGCGGCCGAGCTGCTCGATCTCGTAGTTCGTGCCATCCGGCAGCTTATCCACAAACTCCTTTGCCTGCGAAAGCGCAATGGCGCGCTCAAGGTTTTCGCTGTCGCTTCCGGCAGCGCTCTCGCCGAAGAGTACGTTGTCGCGCACCGTTCCCGAGAAGAGAACGGCCTTCTGCGTGACATAGCCGAGCTTATCGTAGAGCGCATCGAAGGAATAGTCCTTCACGTTCACGCCGTCGATGAGCACCGCGCCCTCCGTCGCATCGTAAAAGCGGGGGATGAGCTGGACGAGCGTTGTCTTGCCGCTGCCGGTCGCGCCGATGATCGCGAGCGTTTCGCCGCGGTTTACCTTGAAATCAATGTTCGTCAGCGCGTCTCCGGAGGCGTGGGGGTAGCGGAACGAAACGTTTCGGAACTCCACCGTTCCGGTCTCCGCGCCGGTTTGGACGCTGCCATCGCGGATGGAGGCTTTGCGGTCGAGCACCTCGTTGATGCGCTCCGCGGACACCTGCGCCTGCGGCAGCAGCATGAAGATCATGGCGAGCATCATGAACGACATGACGATATACGTCGCATACGTGCTGAATACGAGCACTTCGCTGAACATGGTAAGGCGCGCGGCCATGTCCGTTACGGCAATGCTGTTCACGAGCGCGGCGCCGACCCAGTAGATCGCAAGCGCCAGACCGTTCATTCCGAGCGACATCGACGGCTGCACCAGCGCAAAGAGCTTCTGGTTTTTCATCTGGAGATCCATCATGCCGCGGCTGGGACCGTCAAACTTTTCGTTCTGGAACTCCTCCGCGTTGAAGGCGTGTACCACGTTGATGCCGGTCAGATTTTCGCGCGCCACGCGGTTGATTTTATCCGTCATTTTCTGCACAAGACGGAAACGGGGAATGCACGAGCCCATAATGAGCAGTACCGTTGTGAACAGCACGACGACGAACGCCGCGGTCACGGCGGAGAGCTCCCAGCTCTTGCCGAGGATCTTGATGATTGCCCACACCGCCATGATGGGGGCCTTGATCATCATCTGGAGGCCCATGGCGATGATCATCTGAATTTGGGTGATGTCGTTCGTCGTGCGGGTGATAAGGCTCGGAATGGAAAAGTCCTGCATTTCCTCGCTGCCGATGTCCATCACATGGCGGAAGAGCTTTTCGCGCACCGCAAAGCTGAATCCGGACGCGGTTTTTGCGGCGAGAAAGCCGCACGCGATCGCAAGCACCGCGCTTGCCGCCGTGCAGCCGAGCATTTTGAGACCGACGGCGGCAATGTCCGCCGTTGTGCCGGACGTTTTGATCAGCATCGTGAGCTCCGTCATATAGTCCGGCAGACGAAGATCAAAATAGATCTGCACCACGACGAACACCAGACAGAGCAGCGCCATCTCCTTTTCCTTCCGGCGCATATTCTTTATTAGTTTCAGCATCGTTATCTCCTGTTCTCCGGGAAAAGTCCGTTTTTGCGGATGTCCTCTATGTTGTCGCCTATTGCTGACAGACAGCTGTGGAATACGGCAACATCCGCCTCCGACAGCCCGTCCACCAGCTTTTGCGCAAAGGCCTTCTGCAGCGCGCGTCCGCGCTCTACGACCTCCGCCGCCGCGTCCGTGCATACGAGCCGCGTTTTCCGGCGATCGCCGGGGACCTCCCGGCGCGAGAGAAGCCCCTCATTCACGAGCCGATCCACATGGACGGACACAATGCCGGATTTGAAGCCGCGGCACTGGCAGACGTCCTTCGCCGTGCCGCTCTCGGGATTGTTGGCGAAGAACATCAGAATATCGACCGCCATCGGCGGCAGGCCGGTATCCCGGCAGACCGGCTGCAATGCGGCATGGTACGCTTCAATAAACCGGTTCGCGTTGCGGAACATCTGCGAAGCGGTGAAATTCTGCTCTGGCATAAAAACCTCCAAGAATAGAAGCTCTAATATTAGAATATTTGCGATTATAATCTGCCGCACCCCGAAAGTCAACCGGCGGAGCGTAAACAATTTATGAACGTCTTGCGGACTCTCATGCAAACAAAAAAACCCCCGTGCAGGAAAACGGAGACCCTGCACAGGGGAGCTCAACCGCACGGAGGTGGGCAGACGGTACACTAAATCAGCCAGTACTTTGAAAGAAAGCAGCCGGGAATGACCACGATCAGGAAAAATGCCCAGCTGATAAGCGTAAAAACTTTCATAAACCTCCCGCCTTGCCCCGGGTAAGATCGCACATAAAGCCTGTAATTGATGACCGAGGCGAGGGAACCGATGACGGAGCACAGACCTGCCGTATCCACACCGTACAGAAGGGCGGCCAGATTATCGGTAAAAGGGTAAAGGACAATGGAAGCCGGTACGTTGGAGATGATCTGGCTCAAACCGATCCCCCAGAAATACTCGTGGCCGGCAACGGCGTTGGTAAGAAAGTGCGAGATCGTCTTGTTCGCAGTGATCTGCGATGAAAAGACAAAGAAACAGAAGAAGGTGACCAGCAGGACATAGTCCGTTTTCCTCAGTACGGCGCGGTCAAAAAGCAGAATAACGGCGAGAACGATCCCGGCGGCAGCCAGCCAATACGGTGTTCGGGAGACGACCGTTGCAACAGTCAGCGCAAACAGCCCAACGTAGATAATTCTGTGCTTTTTCCGTTCCGGCTTCCATGCTTCTCCGGAGCTTCCGAGCAAGGAGATCCTTTCGTGAGGATCCTTTCGGTACAAAAAGAAGATGAACCCGCCGAGAAGAATTGCGGAGGAGAGCCACAGCGGCAGCATATGAAGCATAAACTTTCCGGCGGAAATGCCGGACTGCTCAAACAGAAACAGGTTCTGCGGACTGCCAAAAGGGGTCAGCAAGGAACCGCGGATCGCCGCTATATTTTCCATTGAGATGACCGGCAGGATATACGGTTCTTTTTTTGCCGTACGGAAGAGAAGGATCGTCAGCGGCACGAAAACGATCAGCGATACATCGTTCGTCACGAACATGGAGGAAAAGAACACACCGAAAATTAAAAAGAACGAGATCCCGACCATGGAAGTGATCTTTTCGGAAAACCTCAAAACCGGCTGAAAAATGTTTTCTTTTTTGAAACCCTCCAGCACCGTCAGCATCATGAAAAGGATCGCCAGAGTGTGCCAGTCGATGCTCCTGAGCGTTTCAACGCCGGGTTTTGAAAGAAAGAGCGATAGACATGCCATCAAAACCGATATTGAGAGCATAAGCTCTTTTTTCAGCAGACAAAGTATCTTTCTCATAGTTGATCCGCCCGCTCTCATGATTTGTATGCAAAGAAAATGCCGGAGATCAAACCCGGCGCAGCGGGTTCGATTTGGAAAGGAAAAACAACACCATCGGTCGATCGGACACCGCTTGCGGCGGTTGATGACCTCATGGTGTTGTTTTGACGTGGTGGAGGCGAGGAGAGTTGAACTCCTGTCCGAAAACGCTTCAAAGGGAACTTCTCCGGGCGCAGACGCTTGTTTTGGGATTCTGCATCCCTGTTTCCCTCGTTACCGGCCAAACGTCAAGACGGCAAGTCGGGTAGCTTCATTATGCATGGCGCGCTCAAAGCTTTGCGCGCTCACGTCCGCCTCTCATCGACGCCCCGCTTCCGGGCCGAGGCACTCCCGGAGGGGACGGGTCACGGCTTAAGCCGCGGCCAGAGCAACGTTATCGTTGTTCTTTAATTTATAATTGCCCATTTTAAGGATGGTAGGCGCATCCGCCCGCTATTCCAATCTCCGCATCCCCGTCGAAACCGGTACGCCCCCGAATCGCCATCATTTCTGCGGAAATGATGGAACCGCCGCTTTGCGGCGAGGCGATTTCAAGGGGGAACCATGTTCCCCCTTGAGGACCCCTTCTTTTTGGAATAAGGAATAAATCCGAATAAACGGCTCCTTATTCCTTATTCTTTATTCTTTGGGACAAGGAAGATTCAGAAAATCTTTTCCTGTATCTTTTTATCTTTTCTTCGGCTCGGGGTATTCCTCGCCGAAGGTCTCCACGGTGACCTTTTTCATGACCTGCGGCTCCATGGGACGGTCGTTGCGGTCGGTGCGCGTGCCGGCGATCTGGTCAACGACCTCGATGCCCTCGGTGACGGCGCCGAACGCGGCGTACTGTCCGTCGAGATGCGGGGCGTCCTCATGCATGATGAAAAACTGGCTGCCGGCGCTGTTGGGGTACATGGAACGGGCCATGCTCAAAACGCCGCGCTTGTGCTTGAGATCGTTCTGGAAGCCGTTGCCGCGGAACTCGCCGTAAATGTGGTAGCCGGGGCCGCCCATGCCGGTGCCCTCCGGGTCGCCGCCCTGGATCATAAATCCGGGGATGACGCGGTGGAAGATCAGCCCGTCGTAAAAGCCCTTGTTGATGAGGGAGATGAAGTTGCGAACGCTCTCCGGCGCGATCTCGGGGTAAAGCTCGGCTTTGATAACACCGCCGTTTTCCATTTCGATGGTCACAACAGGATTCATTCTTTGAAATTCCTTTCTTTCATGGCGCGGTCCATGTCCCGCTTCGCGTTGCGCTCGGCGTCCGAATCGCGCTTGTCGTACAGCTTTTTGCCCTTGCAGAGACCGAGCTCCACCTTGACGCGGCTGTCTTTGAAGTACAGCGAGAGCGGCACGAGCGCCACGCCGTCCTGCGCCACGCGCTCGCCGAGCTTACGGATCTCCCGCTTGTGCATCAGCAGCCGCCGGATGCGCACCGGGTCGCGGTTGAAGATGTTGCCCTTTTCGTAAGGGCTCACATGCATCCCGCGCACGAAAAGCTCGCCTTCCCGGATCGTGCAGTAGCTGTCCTTCAGATTCACCTGCCCGGCACGGATGGATTTTACCTCCGTTCCGAACAGCTCGATGCCTGCTTCAAAGCGCTCCAGCACAAAGTAGTCGTGGAACGCCTT
>ERZ791830.1939-NODE-1939-length-11149-cov-3.879214_pt1 | contig 11149 bp, 7 predicted proteins | sample MGYA00509945_ERZ791830 | MGnify/ENA primary metagenome ERZ791830 (study PRJEB30046, sample SAMN00792021) | human gut metagenome | study: EMG produced TPA metagenomics assembly of the A metagenome-wide association study of gut microbiota in type 2... | reverse complement strand
GAGGTGCTGTCCGATGCCGACAAGCGGGCGCGGTATGACCAGTACGGTTTTGCCGGGGTTGACCCCAACTTCGGCGCAGGCGGCGCTGGCTACGGCGGCGCCGGCTTTGGCGGCTCCGGATTCGGCGGATTTGACGGCTTCGGCGACCTGGGAGACATTTTCGGCGAGTTCTTCGGCGGCGGCCGCAGCCGTGGCTCCCAGCAGAACGCGTCCCGCCGGGGCGAAAACGTCATGGCGCGGCTGGAGCTGACCTTCGAGGAAGCGGCCTTCGGCTGCGAAAAAGAGGTTGCTGCCCAGCGGATCGAGAACTGCCCCAACTGTAAGGGTACGGGCAGCGCTGACGGCGTGATCGAAACGTGCAGCCAGTGCCACGGCACCGGCCAGGTGCGTTCCGTGCAGAATTTTATGGGGATGCAGATGCAGTCCACCACCACCTGTCCCACCTGCGGCGGCCGGGGCAAGGTCATCAAGAACCCCTGCACCACCTGCCGGGGCAAGGGCAAGGTGCGCAAGACCAACCGGGTCAAGGTGAAGATTCCCGCCGGCGTGGACGCCGGACAGAGCGTCCGTGTCCGGGGCGAGGGCTGCGTTGGCGTGAACGGCGGCCCGAACGGCGATCTGCTGGTGGAAATTTCCATCCGGCGACACCCGATCTTCACCCGCAGCGGGACGGATGTCCTGTGCGAAGTCCCCATCACCTTCACCCAGGCGGCCTTGGGCGCCACCATTCAGGTGCCGACCCTGGACGGCAAGGTGGACTATGAAATTCCCGAAGGCACCCAGACCGGCCGGGAGTTCGTCCTGCGGGAGAAGGGCATTCCCGAGGTAGGCAACACCCGCCGCCGGGGCAATGAGCGCTTCACGGTGGTAGTAGAGACCCCCACCAGACTGACCAAGGAGCAGAAGGATCTTCTGCGCCAGCTGGACGGCAGCGTGGATCAGTCCCCCAAAAGGAAAAAATTTCTCAACAATCTGAAAGACTTTTTCGGTTGATCCGAAAAAAGGCAGGGCAGCCACTTGCGGCTGCCCTGCCTTTTGTGTATAATGAGGAAAAAAGGAACCTCTGAACAAATCGTCTGCGGCTGTGAGCGGATCTTTTCCGCCCACTCTTCGGTACCGAAAACGGGAAATACATACAGTATTCCGCCGTTTCCGGTACCTCGATTGGTCGAAAAATCTCTCGCTCACAGTTCTTGCCGATTTATTCAGAGATTCCCCAAAAAAGGAGGCTTCCACTATGAAACGCGAGGACTACATCAGCTGGGACGAATATTTTATGGGCATCGCCATGCTTGCGGCCAAACGCAGCAAGGATCCCAACACCCAGGTCGGCGCCTGCATCGTCTCCCAGGACAACATCATCATCTCCACCGGCTACAACGGTATGCCCAAGGGCTGTTCCGACGACGAGTACCCCTGGGAGCGGGACGGCGAGCAGACCAAGTACCCCTACGTCGTCCACGCGGAGCTGAACGCCGTGCTCAACGCCAACGGCCGGGATCTGCGGGGCAGCAAGCTGTACGTGGCGCTGTTCCCCTGCAACGAGTGCGCCAAAGCCATCATCCAGAGCGGCGTGAAGGAGGTCTACTACCTCTCGGACAAATACGCGGACAGCTTAGCGACCATGGCGTCCAAGCGGATGATGGATTCCGCCGGCGTCCGGTATATCCAAATGCGCACCGGGATCAAGTCCATTACGCTGGATTTTACTCCGGAGGAAGAGCGGCAGGACTGATAATACTATTTCTTCATAAAATGATTTCATCATTTTACTTAAGCCGTTTCACGGCAGACCGCCTTGGCGGCGGTAAGAAATGTATTGACTTCGTTTTTTAGCGGCAGTGGCCGCTGGCCGCAATCCTGCGGCCGAATAAAACGCTTTTAAGCGTTTTATTAAAAACTCGTATAAGAAACAAGATCTCCGGCTGCCATATGGCAGCCGGAGGCGTTTGCTTATTTTGCATCCCGGGGGGGAGCCTTTGGCTTCCCCGGCTTGCGGCGGTACTCGCCCTTGGCGTCGAAGTTTGCCATGGCGGTGAGGTTGATGGCAAGGGTGGCGATCAGAAGAAGAACCGCTTCCCATATAAGGCAGTTTACCGCGTTCCACACCATGTCCATCGTGTCCATGCGGCCGTAGCCGCCGGTGATGATGGCCATGATAATGGTGAGAATCAGACCCAGCCCGCCGAGGCATACCCCCGCAAGCCGCTGGGTGAACCGCCAGGCGCGGACGCTGCCCATGCCGAAATAACAGCGGTAGCCGAAGTAGTAGTTGGCCTCCTTCGGCGCGAGAAACAGATACGCCAGCCCCAGAATCAGCGTAATAATCGGGCCGATCATCACGGCGACCCGGCACACGCCCACCAGGCTCCCGAAAACCTTGCTCAGGTCAGGCAGCAGCGAGGCGGGGTCAAAGCCGTCCATCACGCTTTTGATGGAGGCAATGTCCAGGGTGCTTTCCGTGGCGGCGGTGATTTCAGTTGGGATTGTGCTCATTATTTTTCCTCCAGGAATTTGCTGATCTCCCGCATAAAGCTGCCCGCATCCTGGAACCGGTGGTAGATGGAGGCAAAGCGGATGTAGGCCACCTCGTCCAGGGGCTTCAGGCGCTCCATGACCATCTCGCCGATCTTGTCGGTGCTGATCTCCCGCTCCAGGGTGTTCTGGATGGTCTGCTCGATCTCGGTGGTGATGCGGTCGAGGTCCGTGACGTCCACTTTCCGCTTGTCAAAGGCGCGGATCATGGAATTGAGAATCTTGTTGCGGTCGAAGCCCTGACGGGAGCCGTCCCGCTTCACAACGATGATGGGCAGGCTCTCCACGATCTCATAGGTGGTGAACCGGCGCTGGCAACCCATACACTCCCGGCGGCGGCGGATGCTCAGACCGTCCTCCGAGTGGCGGGAATCCACGACCTTGCTTTCCTGGTCGCCGCAAAACGGACATTTCATGGGAAAAACACTCCCTTTTCTGGGGTGTATCTGAAAGCTGTCAAAACGCCCAATCAGCGGCTCTTTTTGCCCTGTGCCGCACCATTTTCCCTTGAAATACAGCAAGTATTCCTGCGGAAAAATGGCTTGCACATGGCAAAAATCCCTCGCTGTTGGTCATTTTGCCGGTTTTTGGATACACCCGAATATTATTCAGGATATTATAGCAGATATTAGCAGAACTGTCCAGTTTTTTTTCATCGACGGGGTTCGACGGGATTTGCTGTTGCCTTTTGCGCCGGTTTCGGTTAAAATGGGGACACCAAACTATCCGCAAAGGAGAACGAAATGTCTAAGAAAACGCTGCTTGCCCTGTGGGGCGGTTTGTTTATTTTGTGCGCGGGGCTGGGATTTATCCCCGGCTTTTCCCGGAATGTCAGCGCCGGGGCGCAGGCCGTGCTGACGGTGCTGTCCGTGGCGTTTTTCGCGCCGCCCGCATATCTGATTTATGCCGCGAAGAAGGAGAAGGACGCGCATACGCTGAAGCTGGTGCGCGGCATTTCGCTGCTGTCCCTGGGACTGACCCTGCTGGCGTTGGTGCTGAACGTGCTGTCCGCCATGGGGACGGTGACCATGGGAAACGCCTTGTTCGGCGTGCTGATCGTGGTGTCCAGCCCCATGGTTTGCAGCGGCTACTGGGCGCTGAGTTTGTTTCTCTGGGCGTGCCTTCTGATGGTCAGCCACTCGATGGTGAAGAAGGTTCTTAACTGAATCTTTACCACATATTGTGGATAAGGTTGATATTATACCGCAATATGTAGTGCATTAGCTCAAAAGCGGTAAAATGTCGAAAAATGGCTGTGCTATATTCCCGAATGGATAAAGGAACCTCTGATACAAACGGCAGATCGTTGACAGCTGGTTGAACACTATCCGCAGCCAATCCGGCGATGATTTTTCGGGGGTTCCGGGAGGAAACTCTGAAAAAATCGGGAGGGTTTGGTATGCTAAGGAAATTGGTAGCCGGAGGGCTGCTGTCAGTTATGTTGGCGGCAGCTCTCTTCTCATTGTTCCGGCTGCCCGTCGAAGCGGAAACGGTGTACCGGGAGATCACCGGTACGGAGGAGCTCACCGACGGACGGTATGTGCTGATAACGCCCCAGGACATCGCGCCGGGAACGCTGGCGGAAGAGGAGGGCGTGATTTCAGCGGTGGCACTCACCGCCGTCGGCGACACGGTCACGGATACCGCCGGCGGGGAATGGGACTTGACCGTCACGGAAAACGGGGTCATTCTGACGGACGCGCACGGCGTGTCCGTCGCACCCACGGAGGACGGCGCAAGCGGCATCACCGCAGGGGCATATGAATGGCAGGTTTTCTGGGAGGACGGATGCTTTTCCTTTCACGGTTTCAGCGGAGAGGCGCCGGTGACGCTGGTTTCCGATCTGCTTTCTGATTATGCCTTCCGCGCCTGCATGGATGTGGATATTGCGGATGCTTCGGATATCTACTTCGGCGGCTTTACACTGTATCGCTGCACGGAGGTGCAGGACGACGAACCCGGACAGGACAACCCGGGGCAAGACGAACAAGGGCAGGGCAATCCGGGGCAAGATGACCCCGGACAGGACGCCCCGGGTCAAGACAACCCCGGGCAGGGCAATCCGGGTCAAGACAAACCCGGACAGGACGACCCGAAGCCGGAGAAACCGAAACCGGGAGAAGCTGTGAAAACGTCACCCAAGGTGATGGTTTCGCCGGAGGGCGGCGAGATCGGCGCCGGGGAAGAGATCACCCTGACCTGTGAGGGGGAAAGCGCCGAGATTTATTTCGCGGTCTCCGCCGACGGGGTGAATTATCAGCCTGACAGGTTGTATACCGACCCGATCTGCTTTGAGAAGGACTTCGCCGCGGCGTACCTCAAGGCCTATTCCAAGGCGGAGGGCTGCGAACCCGGCGAGGTGACCCAAGCCGTTTTCACGGAGAAATTCACCCCGGATTGGAACGTATACTTTGGTCAGCTCCACGCCCACACCAACCTTTCCGACGGCACCGGGAGCGTGGAGGAAGCCTTTGACTATGCGTCAAAGGTGGAGAATCTGGACTTTTTCGCCGTCACCGACCACAGCGATTCCTTTGACAACGCCGACGCAGGCGAAATCGCCAAGGACGGCGCGGGCATCAGCACCGGATGGGCGGCAGGAAAACAGGCGGCGGCATCCGTGACGAACGAGGACTTTGTGGGGCTGTTCGGCTTTGAGATGACCTGGCCGGAGGACAAACAGCTGGGGCATATCTCCACCTTCAATACCCCCGGCTGGCAGACCCGGGATCAGGAAGATTTTGAAAACGTGCCAACGGCGCTGGAAAATTACTACAAGGCGCTGACCACCGTCCCCGGCTCCGTCAGCCAGTTCAACCATCCGGACACCATCCACGGGGATTTCGAGCGGTTCGACCACTACAGCCCCGAGTATGACGAGGCAATCTCCCTGCTGGAAATCGCCGGGGAGGACGGCGCGGTGGACTGCGAATATTATCATCTGGCGCTGGACAAGGGCTGGCACGTGGCGCCCACCAACAACCAGAATAACCACAATGGACAGTGGGGCGACGCGAGCCGTGCGCGCACCGTGATTCTGGCAGAGACGCTGACGGAGGAAGCGCTGTACGACGCCATGAAGAACCGCCGGGTCTACGCCACCCAGGACAGCGACCTCACCGTTTATTATGCGCTGAACGGCGCGGTCATGGGCAGCATGATTCCCAAATCGGAGGAAGCGGAAATCACCGTTTTCCTGAGTGACCTCACGGACGCGGCCGTCGGCAATGTGGAAGTGGTGGCCGACGGCGGGAAAGTGATTGACAGCGCCTATGTCGGAACGCCTTCGCAGGTGCTGGAACTGCCCGTGTCCGGCGGATACAACTACTACTATCTCCGTATCACCCAGCCGGACGGGGACGTGGCTGTAACCGCGCCCGTGTGGATGGACGGGTATGACGATATCGGCATCGGGAGCTTTACGTCGGACACGGACGCCCCTGCCCGGGACGAGGAGATCGGGCTGACGGTGACGCTGTTCAACGACGAGCCGGTGGATTTTGCTGTGGAATCCCTGTCCCTTTATGCCGACGACAAACTGGTCGAAACTGTCTCCAATCTGGAAAATGTGGCGGGCATGAGCACGCTGGACTGCACCTTCTACTACGCCCATCCGGAACCGGGTATGACGAAGTTCCGGGTCGTGGCGACCGGCAGCGTGAACGGAGAAAAGCGCACCTATGAGAAAACGCTGAGCCTGAGCTTCCATGTTCCGGAGCAGCACATTGTCGTGGATGATTCCCACGGCAAATCCGGCTTAGAGCAGCTGAATCGGCTGGCTGCCATCGCGGCGCAGGCGAAGATAACGGTTAAGCCTTTCTCGGAGAAAAACCCGAAAAACGGAGATATTCTGCTGATAACCGCCCCGGCGGAGCCGTTTGACGAGGCATTTGTGGAGAAAGTCAGGTCGTTTGCCGAAAACGGCGGCACGGTCATTCTCTGCGGCCAGTCGGATTTGGGCGACCTGAGCGGCCTGCACACCTCCGGCGAGCTGAACAGGCTGCTGGAAGCCATGGGCGCGACGGTGCGCCTGAACGACGACACCGCGTGGGACGAGGAAAACAATAGCGGTACGCGCGACGCGGTATCCGCCAATGTGTTCAACCCTGGCGGCGATTTGACAAAATCTCTGAAACCCGAGCAGACCTACACCCAGCGCGCCGGATGCACCGTAAATCCGGGAAGCGGGACTTGGCTGGTGAAAGGGCGCAGCACCACCCACGGCGTGGACGCGGACGGCGACGGACAGGACACCGGTGAAAACGCGGTGCTGCTTGCCTGTGAGGAACTGGCAAACGGCGGCAAGGTGTACGTCAGCGGCGGACTATTTCTGGCGGACGACGCCATGAAAGAACCGGACAATATCTGGAAGCGCGTCAGCGGAAATCAGGGGATCGCGGAAGCGCTGCTGAAAATTGAGCGGGCGGCGTATCCGGAGCTGGTCACCATCGGCGAAATGCGCTCCGGCAAGGACGGAGAGGTGTACCATATTCGTGGCTGGGCGACCTCCGGGACTTCCCGGCCGGGAAACAGTTTCTCCGATACCATTTATTTGCAGGACGATACCGGCGGCGTGGCGCTGGAGCCGTTTACGAAGGACAAAATCCAGGTCGGCACACCTATAGAGGCAGTCGGGCGGAAGGAAATCAGCAGCGGCAACGTGGTGCTGAAGATTATCGACTACGATAAGAAGCTGGACGAGCCGCTTTACAACTACACGCCGGAAACCACCCCGAACAAGACCGCCATGGACTACGAAGCAAACGGCGGCCGCCTGATGCAGGTGGAGGGAAAGGTGACGGACGTGACCCCCACCAACCGGGGCAAGGGCGTTGCCCGCATCACCCTGAAGGACGGAAACGGCGATTTTGCGGAAATTCTCATCGAGGAAGACATTGTATCCGGCGCGGACGGGGTGAACGACCTGGCCTCCCGGGTGAAAAAGGGGCGCACCGTGCGGGCGATCGGCATTCTCCATCTGGACAGCGACGGCACGCCGGTTCTCCGGGTGCGCAACTGCGACGAGGTGGTCTACGTGCTGCCTGTCCCGGTTTCCCTGGGTTCCCGCAGAAATCCCCGTACCGGCGACCTGATCTGGATTGCCGTGGGGGTGATGGCGCTGTCCGGAATCGGGCTTGCAGTGCTGTTGAATAAGAAGAAACGGTAAAAATAGTGCCGGGGGCGGTCAGCCCCCGGCATTCTTAATTTATACTGAACTCCAATTAAAATCTTTAAAAAAGATTTTAATTGCCTGAAGGGCATGGAGTTCATATGAGACTTGTTTTGTGATTTCTTTCCTTATAAATCACAAAACAGGCAGCGCCGTCAGGCGATGCCTTCCTGATTAAAATTAAGATTTTAATCAGGAAATAGTATTAAATGTGTATGTACTGCTTATTCAGCTTGTCCGCCTTGCAGAACAGGACGAAGCCTATGGCAAAGATAACGACCAACGTTCCCACGGCCACGTTTTCGTTTTGCAGCTCCAGCCCGAACACATGGAACGACTGCCCGTCGGTGAGCTGGCTGACCACGGCGATCAGGGTCGTACCCAGGAAGGACGCGCCCTTGCCGCAGATGTCCATGAGACCAAAGTATTCGCCGCTGCGCTCCGCCGGGATGATTTTCCCCAGATAGCTGCGGCTCAGCGCCTGAATGCCGCCCTGGAACATGCCCACCAGAACCGCCAGCACCCAGAACTGCCACTGGGACACCAGAAACACGGCGAAGAGGGTAATGCCGGTGTAGCAGAGAATGCAGATCTTAATGAGCAGCCCCGTGTCGTACTTGGCGGAGAACCGGCCGAAGGCGATGGAGCAGGGAAAGGCCACAAACTGGGTCAGCAGCAGTGCCAGCAGCAGCCCGGTGGTGTCCAGCCCCAGGGCGGTGCCGTAGGCCGTGGCCATGTCGATGATGGTGTAAACGCCGTCGATGAAGAAGAAAAAGGCCAGCAGGTACAGAAAAATATGCTTCTGCTGCCGAACCTCCCGGAAGGTGCGTCCCAGCTGTCGGAAGGTGGAGAAAACGGGGCTGCCGGTATGCTCCACGAAGGCGGTCTGACGGTAACGCTTCAGCAGCGGCTGGGTGCATACGAACCACCACCCGGCGGTGATCAGGAAAGAAACGACCATGGCCGTTCCCGTGCCGACGCCGATTTTGCCGCCGAACAGCACCAGAAGCAGGCAAAGAATGAAGGGAATCACGGAGCCGATGTAGCCGTAGGCGTAGCCCATGGAGGATACCGTGTCCATCCGCTCGTCGGTGGTGACCTCCGGGAGCATGGCGTCGTAGAACACCAGGCTGGAGGAATACCCCACCTTGGCCAGAACGAACACGATCAGAAACGCCAGCCATCCGCCCACGCCGCCCATGGCGGCGCAGCCGAGAACGCCCAGCAGCATACAGGCCATGAAAATGGGCTTTTTGAACCCCCGATGGTCGGCCAGCGTGCCGCAGATGGGGCCAATGATGGCCACCAGCAGCGTAGAGACGGAACCGGCATAGCCCCAGTAGGATAAGTACAGTGACTCGTTCAGCCCGCCGGTAGTCGCCAGAGCGTTGAAATAAATGGGAATCAGAGTCGAAACCAGCAGAATGAACGCGGAATTGCCGATGTCATAGAGAATCCAGCTCCGCTCCAATGCCGTGAGTTTGAGTTTTTTCACTTCTACCACTCCTTAAATTTTAACCGAAGGCCGGGGCGAAATCCTCACCCAGGGGTTCGCCGGTGCGCATGTATTCGTCTAGCTGGTTAAGCAAAACGGGGTAGCGCTTGAGGGCGCGGTTGTACAGCACCAGCATTTCGCTGTCCATCCACAGCCAGCGGTCGCTCCCCTGCTCCGGCATGAGCTGATCCTCAATGGCCGGGCTGCGGGTCAGGCGCAGCAGACGCTGGACGCGCTTGCGGTTCTTGCCCACCAGAAACCGGGTGGCGCGGGCCATGTTGCGGACGCAGGTGTTGACGTTCGCCGGGGTGGCGGGGGGATAAAAGAGGGCAACCGTGACGCACTCCCCCCGGGTCAGCCGCATGTGGGCGCTGCCGTCGTAGGTGTGGGGCAGAACGACGCCGTCGGCTTCCAGCAGATACCGGTCGAATTCCGATTCCAGCTCCACATGGCGGGCGCTGCCGTCTGCCTCCTTTTTCTCCACGTAAGGGTGGCACAGGGAGTCCAGGCAGTAATGCCCCAGAAGCCCCAGAAGATAGACCCGCCCGGCCTCGCTGCCCGCCTGGGCGCAGACCCGGGCGAAAAATTCCTGCCCGGACTGGGCGTGAAAGACACTGCCCAGCTGCCCCGGGGCGGTTTTGATCAGGGGGTTATAGTAAAAGAAAATATCCGGCCCGTGCAGACCCATATCGTAAAGCCGCCGGAACCGCTGGATACTTCGTCGGTCGCTGGGACACATCCCGGAGAGCAGCTGCTTTCCGAAGCGGTAATGGGCATAATTTGCTGGCATGATCGGTCACCTCGTTGTTTTTTTCTCACATTTTCTCATTCTACATGATAATTCGGCAAAAGAGAAGCACTTTTTTCAAAAATGCACTTCAAATTTCTGTAAACCCAAAACGTTGCAATGCTTACGGCACCGTGGTATAATGAGCAAAATTGCCATTTTTCGAGGTGCCGATATGGAAATACGCAAGCTTTACTATGAAGATTCTCACCTTTCCCGCTTTACATCGGAGGTGCTTTCCTGCACGCAGACCGCGGATGGGTGGGAGGTCACGCTGTCCGCTACCGCCTTTTATCCCGAGGGCGGCGGTCAGGCGGGGGACTCGGGAACCCTGAACGGCGTCCGGGTGCGCAGTACCCGGGAGCGGGCGGGGGCGGTGGTTCACCTGTGCGAAGCGCCCCTGGAAGTGGGCGCGACGGTCACGGGGGTGATCGACTACGACCTGCGCTTTGCGCGGATGCAGCAGCATTCCGGGGAGCATATCGTCTCCGGTATCCTGAACCGCCGCTACGGCTGCCACAATACCGGCTTCCACATGGGTGCGGACGTCATCACCATCGACTTTGACGGGGTGATTCCGCCTCAGGTGCTGCCGGAAATCGAAGGGGAGGCCAACGGGGCGGTGTGGCGGAATCTGCCCGTGGGGTGCCGGTATCCCAGCCCCGAAGAGCTGCCCGCCATCCCCTACCGCTCGAAAAAAGCCCTTGCCTGGCCGGTGCGGATCGTGGAGATTCCGGGCTACGACTGCTGCGCCTGCTGCGGCACCCACGTGGCGGCCACGGGGGAGATCGGGCTCATCAAGCTCTTAAGCGCGGTGAGCTTCCGGGGCGGCACCCGGATCGAGATGGCCTGCGGCGCCCAGGCGCTGGCGCTATTAAACGCGGCGTATGACCAGAACCGACAGGTTTCCCAGGCGTTTTCCGCGAAAATCACGGAGACCGGTGAAGCCGCCCGGCGGATGAACGAGCTGCTTTCGGCGCAGAAGTACCGCATGGCGGGGCTGGAAAAGCGGGTTTTTGCCGGGATTGCGGAAAGTTATGTTAACCAAGGAGACGTCCTGCACTTTGAAGAAGACTTAAGCGCCGATGGCGTCCGGGAGCTGGCGGACGCCATCGCGGACAGATGCGGCGGCACGGCGGCGGTATTCGGCGGCGGCGAGGGC
>ERZ791830.1938-NODE-1938-length-11161-cov-3.539348_pt1 | contig 11161 bp, 6 predicted proteins | sample MGYA00509945_ERZ791830 | MGnify/ENA primary metagenome ERZ791830 (study PRJEB30046, sample SAMN00792021) | human gut metagenome | study: EMG produced TPA metagenomics assembly of the A metagenome-wide association study of gut microbiota in type 2... | reverse complement strand
AGTGGACAGCGCCCAGATCATCTACACCGCAAACCTGACGCTGGAAAGCAAGGACTACGAAGCAGCCCGCAGCGCACTGGACAGCGCCCTTGCCGAGGCAGGCGGCTATCTGGAATCCAGCAGCGAGTACTCCCGCTCCGGTTCCAGCCGCTCCGTCAGCCTGACCTACCGGGTGCCGCAGGCCAGCTACCAGAGCTTTCTGGACGCTGTGGCCGCCGCCGGCAACGTGACCTACCGCAGCCAGCAGGCGGAGGACGTGACCGCCCAGTATATGGATGTGTCCGCGCGGCTTGCCAACCTACAGGCACAGCGCACCCGCCTGCAGCAGCTGCAGGCACAGGCCGAGGATCTTTCGGACCTGCTGCAGATCGAGGACTCCCTTACCGAGGTGCAGTCCCAGATCGAAAGCTGGCAGAGCCAGCTGGACTGGTACAGCGATCAGGTGCAGCAGTGCACCGTGTATATCGACCTGAACGAAGTGCAGACCTATACGCCTGCGGACGAGAGCTTTTTCTCCCGCATCGGCACCGCCTTTATCACCGGCTGGAGCAGCTTTGTGAACGGCCTGCAGCAGCTTGTAGTGGCACTGGCCTCCGTCTGGCCGCTGGCAGTGCTGGCGTGCGCCGCCGTTGCCGTGGCACTGGCATGGCGCAAAAAGCACCCGAAAAAGTGACCCCCGCCTTTGTCCAAACCACATAACAAAACGACCACCCCTGTCCCGCCGGGCTTCTGCTTCGGGAGACAGGGGTGGTTTTTGTATATTTTGCAGTGCTTATTACACGCCGGAATAGGCCGAGAAACCGCCGTCCACCGCCAGACAGATGCCGGTGATAAAGCCCGCCGCATCGTTGTTCAAAAGGAACAGCAGTGCGCCCACAAGGTCCTTCTCGCTGTCACCGAAGTGGCCCATGGGGGTGGCGGCAAGGATCTTTTTGGTGCGCTCGGTGGGGGTGCCGTCCTCGTTGAAGAGCAGCTTTGCGTTCTGCTCGCTGGCAAAAAAGCCCGGGGCAATGGCGTTGACCCGGATGCCCACCTTGCTGAAATGCACTGCCAGCCACTGGGTAAAGTTGGTCACCGCAGCCTTAGAGCCGGAGTAGGCGGGGATCTTGGTCAGGGGCAGATAGGCGTTCATGCTGGAAATGTTCAGGATGTTGCAGCCATCGCGGCCTACCATCTGCCGTGCAAAAGCCTGTGTGGGCAGCAACGTGCCGATGAAGTTCAGGTTGAACACCATCTCCACGCCGCTCTCGTCCAGATCAAAAAAGGTGACGGTGTCGCTTTCCAGATCGGCCATCTCAAAATATTCCTTGTCCGTATTGGCGCGGGCGTTGTTGCCGCCGGCACCGTTCACAAGGATATCACAGGGGCCAAGGTCTGCCAGCACATTCTCGGCTACCTGCAGGCAGTTGGCCTTGTTCATCACGTTGCAGGTGTAGCCCTTGGCGGTGCCGCCCTCGGCTTCGATCTCGTCCGCAAGCTCCTTGAGCTTATCCATGTTGCGGCCCAGCAGCGCCACCTTTGCGCCCGCCCGGGCCAGCGCCTTGGCAAAAATGGAGCACAGCGTGCCGCTTGCGCCGGTGACGACAGCCACCTTGCCGGTGAGATCGGTGTTCAGTACATTCTGTTTCATACAGCACCTCAGCTCTGATATTCTGCCGGCAGCTGGTCCATGGTCTGCCACTTGTCCATGGCTTCTTCCAGCTTCATGCCCTTGGCCACTGCATCGCGGCGGCAGGCATTGACAGCCTGAATTTCCTTCATCTTGGCACCGGTCAGGGTGTAGCCCTTCATGGCGATGAGGGTAGCCGCCCAAGCCACCATGGGGATGACACAGAACAGCACGATGACCACCCAATTCATGCCCGGAGTGTAAGGGTCATACTGGGTGGGCAGGCTCTGCAGGCCCACAAAGCTGACCGCAATGCCCACAACGGTAGCGGAAAGGCTGGACACCAGCTTGTCCACCAGGCTGAACAGGGTGCCCATGATGCCGGGGATGTAGTTGCCGCTGCGGTAGGTCTCGTAGTCGGAGCAGTCGGCCACCATGGGGATGGGCATATCGGCGGTGGCGTAGTACGCGCCGTAGCCGATGCCGAAGAAGGCGATGAACAGGATGGTGTACAGGTTCAGGGACAGGCCGTTCTCGCCCAGAATGGACAGGGTAAAGGCATCGCCGCGGCCCCAGAGCAGCAGCAGCACCAGCACGCCCACATAGCACACCAGCGCCACGGTAACGTACTTCATCAGGCTGGCCTTCTGGCCCTCCTTCTGGCTGGTACGGACGGTGAGCAGGAAGAAGGGCACACTGCACACATAGCCCAGCACCATCATGGGCAGGTACAGACCATCGTAGTTACCCATCATGCAGCCATACAGCATACACAGCACGGTGGTGTTGGTGGCGATGGAAAGTGCCAGCTTGCAGCCAGCACCGGCCACCATCAGCCGCTGCATGGGGTTATTGTTCTTGATGATCTGGATATACTCGCTTACCTTGATCTTCTCGGTCTTTTCGCCGCCGATGCCGAAGTACTTGGGCTGATCCTTTTCCCAGATGCCGATAACAGCCAGCAGGGTGAGCAGGATGGAGATCACGATGCCCACCGGAGCCAGCGTGCGGAAGAACCCGGCAGAGGCGTAGCCGCCCTCATAGTTCTTGGCAAGGATGGGGGCAAAGAACTGCATGGCGCCCATGCCCAGCAGGCTGCCCACGGTGTTGAAGATGGTAAACAGCGGACGCTGCTTGGGGTCGCTGGTCAGCACGGTCTGACCGGAGCGGGTGCAGCTGGTCTGGAAGGTGTAGCCGATGACCCACACGGCGTACAGAGCCACAAAGGCGGCATAGCGCAGCCCCATGGCGCTGGCGGGGATGAGCGGGGTGAGGCAGTACAGCACCAGAATGCTGGCCGCCATGATGAGGTTGCCGATGTTCAGGGTCAACAGTGCGATAGCGCACATGACAGCCAGCAGGCTGACAACGTCCTTCTTGCGGTTTGCCACTGCAATCGAAGCGCACACCAGCACCATAGCCAGCACGGCAAATGCAATCAGCTTGCCAAAGGAGTTCAGCGGGTTTGCAGTGTCCATCGTGTGGCATATGCTCATCACGATCGTGCCTGCGATGCCCAGGATCACTGCCACTGCGTCAGCATAAAACGCAGGGCCTTGTTTTTTGATAGCAGACATATTACTGAGCCTCGCTTTCTTCTTTCTTTTTGCGGCTGCTTACCGTGTACATTGCAAAGCTGCCAACCATCAGCACACCAGAAACTGCGATCAGTGCAATGTAAGCGCCACGCCACCAGGTCATGGTCTGCTTAATGCAGGTCGTGCTGTTATAGCGGTTCATCAGGTTGGAATTTGCCAATGCATACAGGATATTGTGAGTAGCCTGCTTGACTTTGCGCTGGAGATTTGCATCACCGTTCAGCATCGTTGCGCTGACCTTGGTGCCATCGTTCTGAGCAGCGAAAGTAGAGCAGTTTTCCAGCGTGGTGCTGCCATGGAAGCCGGAAATGCCGCGGGTATCAAAGCAGGTGACACCGGAGTTCAGCACTGCACCGTACAGATCGGTATCATCATAGATATCGGTCACGGCATAGCCCTTGAAGCCCCACTCGTTCATCAGGATCTCGGTCATCAGGCCGGTGCTGACGGTGCACTCCACACCGCCGATCTTGGAGAAAGAGGTCATCAGGCCACGCATACCTGCATCGTAGTCGTCGGTGTCGTACTTGGATGCCTCAAATGCGATCTGGTATGCACGCAGGTCAACTTCGCGGGCACGCTGTTCCGTCATATAGGGAGCAACGCCTGCACGGTTGGTCTCCTGGTCATTGAATGCATAATGCTTGGGAGCTGCGATCAGACCGTACTCCAGAGCGCCGATGGCAAATTCCATGGCAGCGTTGCCTGCGAGGACGGGATCCTCCGAATAGTATTCACCGTTGCGACCGTTGTAAGCCTGACGATGGGTATTCAGGCCGGGGCCCCACAGAATGGGAATACCAACAAACAGGGATTCCTCACCAACGAATTCGCCGACTTCCTTGTACAGATCCGGGTTGAAGGAGGAAGCCACAAGCGGTGCGCTTGCAAAGACGATGGGATACCAGTTGCCGTTCGGATCGTCCGCACTGATGTTCCAGGGGGCACCGGTGTCCTTGGAAGCGTTCAGATTGACATCGATGCCGTTTCCGGCATTCTCAGTCGCATAAGTCTCAATGGTGCCAATGGACTCAATGCCGGGGATGCTGGGGCCGCCAAAAGTTGCCATGTACTGTGCTTCTTCCAGCGTGATCTTGTCCAGCAGCTCATCCCACGCGGGATCGTCAAAGTTCTTGCCGTACATCTGGTAGAACATCAGATCGCTGTTCTTGCCCCACTGGATGTCCGAGGTATCATCGGTGGTGCTGATGGTGTAGTAGTTGCCGTTCAGGTCGCTGATCAGCTGCTCGCTGGTCAGGGTCATGCTGTCATAGGTCTTGGGGAAGGTGCCTGCCCAGTCCGCACGGGACAGGTAGGTGACCTCGCTATCCTGATAGTAGTTCCAGTCTGCATACGGCAGCTGGTTGGAGATCTTTGCACCGGTCTTGGAAATGGAGAACGCGGTCTTGGAGATCATGTTCTCGTCGATCTCCTGTGCAACTGCTGCGGCAGCGCTGCCAGTGCCAACCATCTTGGAGGCATCTGCGCCCTGAAGGGTCAGGATGTTGTTCAGTGCGTCATGTGCGCCGTTGCCCACTGCAAAGAAGTAGGTGCCGGGATCAAGGATGTAAGTGCCGGTGGTACCGTCGCCGTTGTCGTAGGTGGAATCGTAGCTTGCGATATACTCCATATCGACCTTGATCGGCATCACAACGGATTCGCCGGGCTGGAGGGTCGGGGTCTTGTCAAAGCCCAGCAGCTGGATCGCAGACTTTTCCACACCGCCCACGGTGTAAGGAGCCTGACCATAAATCTGGACAGGAGTCTTTGCGGCAACATTACCGGTGTTGGTCACCTTCACGTTGAAGGTCGCGTAGATGTTGGGTGCGCCCGTTTCATCATCGTAATCGATGCTGAACTCCGGCTGCCCCTGAAGCTCACGCTCAAAGGTGGTGTAGCTCAGACCATAGCCAAAGCCGTATGTCACCTCGTTGTCGTAGTTCCACTCGGTGGAGGACGCATAGGCACCCACCGGAGAAGCAGCGTTGCCCACGCCATTCACAACATCAGCATATCGAGTCTCATAGTAGCGGTAGCCGACATAGATTCCCTCAGCCTCGATGATGTAGTTCTGGGACTTTGCGCGGGTGACGACATCCTCTGCGTTGGTGTAGGTAAAGTTGCCCATGTTCTGCATTGCGGGAGCAGACATGTTATAGGTCGCGTAGATATCGGACATTGCGCCAGAGGGGCTGACACGACCGCACAGGATATCTGCCACGCCCAGCATACCATAGCAGCCGGGCAAACCGATCCACAGGATCGCATCAATATCGGGGTCATTCTTCAGGTCGCCGATCTCCACTGCGTTTGCGGTGTTGATCAGGACGATAACCTTATCACTTGCCTTCTTTGCAGTCTCGATCACTTCACGCTCGTTGGTGGTCAGTTCCAGCGGCTCAGAAGCGCCGGTGCCCTCTGCTACGCTGCCGGGCAGGTAGTCCTTGGATTCTGCAGTCGGGCGGCTGATCACAACGATCGCAGCATCGCCGTACTGCGCAAAGCTTGCCTCGTAATCGGGGTTCGTTGCTTCAACCTCTGCCAGAGACGGCTCCTGCGGATCGTAGTTTGCAAACGGGGTCTCATTCTCAGAATGCTGATAGGTCTCGTTCAGCTTGGCGTAGATGTCCACCATGGTGGGGTTGATATTGAAGCCTGCACCCTCAAACTCGAACTCATCGCCGTTCCACTCGCTCAGTGAAAGAGCGCGGGTAACTTCGCCGGTCTTATAGTTTGTGTTCAGGGTATAAGCGATGGTGTTATGGAAGTCCGTCTTGTTCTGGCTCAGCGCCTGCTCCAGGCTGATGTAAGGACCCTTTGCCTTCACGCCGAAGCTGGAGCCCAGCAGAGAAATATGAGAACGGATGCCCAGCAGAGTCACGTTGGAGCCGCTTGCAAGGGGCAGAGTGTTGTTCTCATTCTTCAGCAGAACAGCGCCCTCCACTGCCTGCTTGTGACCCAGATCAATTGCCTTCTGGATCAGGGCATGAGAGTTGCCGGTTCCGTCCGCATTCAGTACTTCAGCAGAGGGAGTGAACTTGTCATAAAGCGGGTCGTCAGCGGTATTTTCCGAGACGAACTTTTCACTCTGGGTGCCAAGGTTGGTGTCGATCGTCGCTTTATAGCCTTCCAAGATTGTGCCTGCCACACAGGACAGGGTGAACACAAAGGCAAACAGCGCAGAAAGACCGCGCCAAAGCGTTTTTCTTTTAGCCATGGTTTTCTCCTTTTCTTTTTGTGTTGTCCTTATCCTGCCGCACCAGACAGCCGTTTTCCGGTTCTGACTCCTCCTTTGGATTCAATTTCTTCAAAGTGCAAAACCGGTACTCAGACCCAGTTTGCACTCTTCGACTTGGTTTTTACCAGCTTGTAGCTGGGGTTCGGGGCCGCCACGCTGCGGAAGCAGGCGGTGTCGATGCAGTCGCCCGCAACGGCTTTCAGCTCCACCTTCCCGTGCAGCGGCACGCGGAACTTAAAGATATGCTCGCCGGTCTGTTCTGCCAGCTTTTTGCCGTCCACATACAGGGCAACAGTGTTCTGGTTGGAGTAGACCTTGACCTCGATCTCTTTCTCGGTGCGGTCGGTGAACCGCTTGGAGCAGATGTGAACAAAGTTTTCCTCGCTCCACCATGCTTTATAGAGGTAGAAGCTGTCCTTTTTGGTCTTTCGGTCAAAGGTGACCAGACCCTTGTGGTTCATGCCCGGCTCGCCGCCCTGATCCCGGGCGTCGGCTGCAAAGTCGAACATATTCCAGACGTGGGTCGCCCACAGCCACGGGTGACGGTCAAAGCACTTCAGCATGTACTCGTGGTACTTGGCCTGATACTCCTCGGTGTGGTCGCCCCGGCGGGGGTGGGCACTGTGGAGGTTGGGCATCCCCTCGGCACCGTACTCGGAAAAGCCCAGCGGACGGTTGGGGTACACCAGATGGAAAAAGTCCATCCACAGGTCATTCAAAAACAGCCCCGGCACATACCAGCCCAGATACAGGTTCCAGCTGACAAGATCGGTGATGTGCGCCACCGGGTTGAAGGGGCCGCACATGGCGTAGCAGGCCAGCGTAGTCAGGCGGGTGGGGTCCATCTTGTGGCACAGGTCGTTGAGCTCGTGGTGGTTATCCAGCATATCCGCCTTGTCCTTGGTGGAGATAGTGATTTCGTTGGACACGCCCCAGCAGACGATGGAGGGGTGGTTGTAGTTCTGGTAGATCAGCTCTTTCATCTGGCTGATGGTGTTTTCCCGGCCATTGGGCAGGTGCTCGGAGATATAGGGGATCTCTGCCCAGACCACCATGCCGTACTTATCGCACAGGTCGTAGAAATACTGGTCGTGCTGGTAGTGTGCCAGACGGACGGTGTTTGCACCCAGCTCTCGGATCAGCGCCATGTCCTCGTCGTGCATCTCCCGGGTGATGGCATTGCCCAGACCCTTGCGGTCCTGATGGCGGGATACGCCGTGGAGGGGGTAGGGCTTGCCGTTGAGGAAAAAGCCCTTCTTCGCATCCACCGAGAAGCTGCGCAGCCCCACCTTGGTGGTCACTTCGTCCACCGGCTTGCCGTCCTGCATCAAACGAACCACGCAGGTGTACAGGTAGGGGTCCTTCACGCCGTTCCACAGGTGGGGAGCATCCAGATGGAGGGACGCCTTTGCGCCCTCGCCCTTTGCAGCGATGCTGCCCTCGGCGTCCAGCAGCTCCACCGCAACCGTGCCCTCGCCTTCCACCAGCGTTTCCACCTGAATATCGGCGCTGCCCTCTTTCAGATCGGGGGTGATTTTCACGCCGTTGTCGCCAAAGTGACCCAATGCAATGTGGTTTTTGTTCACCACCAGCAGGCTCACATCCCGGTAGATGCCGCCGTAGAAGGTAAAGTCTGCTTTCTGGGGGTAGATGCGGTCGTTTACGCTGTTATCCACCCGTACCGTGAGCTGGTTTTCTGCCTGCAGCAGCCCCGTGACCTCTGCCCGAAAGGTGGAGTAGCCGCCGTCATGGGTGCAGAGCTGCTGACCGTTCAGCAGCACGGTGGCGCTGGCGTTGACGCCCGCAAACTGCAGCCAGACCTGCTGCTGTGCCGGGTCAAAGGCCGGTGCTGCAAAGCTGGTGCGGTAGGTGCAGGTACCCCGCCAGTAATCGTTACCGCCGTCCTGTCCATCCACGGCGTTCCAGGTGTGGGGCAGTGCTACGGCAGCGGTCACGCCGTCCGGGCCGGTAAACTGCCAGTCCTTCATAAGCTTTGCAATACTACGCATCCGATTCCTCCTGTTTTTTGCTGTGCGCCGGTAATTTTTTCGTTCTTTTTTCTTTCGTTGTTATTTTATCAAAGCGACCGCATTTCGCAAGATGCCCGCGAAAATCGGTCGTTTTGCGTGCGCATTCGGTTTTTCGCCTCCAAATGCAAACTGATATATTTGTGTATTTTTCACAAACAGATGTATCCAACAAACTATAAAAAGAAAGCCGCCGCAGTCCTTCCGTTTTCGGAAATACTGCGGCGGCTGCCGGTCTCTTAACTTATTTTTGCAGCGGAAAGATGATTTTTTCGCAAAGAACTCGCCCTGCTCTTCCAGGGTCAAAGTTCCTTTATATTTTTGCACGATGCGCCGTATCACCTTCAGCTCGTACTGTGCGGAGCGGTTTGCCCGCTGTTCCGGCGGGCGCAGCGGGCTGATGATATTCACCACCACAAAGCCCTGCCGCACGCAGACCAGCAGGTCGATGACCCGGCACTCCGGGCGGGCGGTCTGCACTGCACTTTCCACGGCGTGATCCAGTGCATTGGCAAACAGCGCGTACAAATCTCCTGCCTCAAAAAAGCCCAGACAGCTGCCGTTTGCCACAGCGTTCAGCTGGATGCCCCGGGACTCGCACAGCAGGCTCTTCTCGGTCAGCACCACATCCAGCACCTCGTTGCCGGTGTTGCGGTTTGCGTCATAAAGGCGGGCGGCGCGCTCTGCCTCCTCAATGCGCTCCGGCGGTACCGTTTCGGGAGCAAGTTTGCGGAGATTGGCGATCTGCACCTTCAGCTCATGGCAGCGCTTGTTGATCATCTGCACATTCTGCCGAGCGACCTGATACTGCTGGCGCTGGCGCTCGTACAGCAGATTCAGTGCATTCATCTCCTTTTCGATGGCGGATTTCTTGAACAACTCACTCTGAAAATACAGCAGGGTGATAAAATAGAGCTGCCCGATCAGAATGGTGGCTATAACGCTCCGCGGAAACTGTTCTGCGCGGAAATTGTCCAGCACCGCTGCCTGCACCATAAACAGGATGCCGATGAAGAACGAACTGAGCAGCTGCCGGGGGCCGATATGATACTCTCCTTTATAAGGCAGCTGCCGTGCCAGCAGGATGTACACTGCCGCAAAGAATACCGCCCCGGACAGCAATTGTACCAGAACCGCCCAAGGGGAAGCCATGTTCAGCGGGTGTCCATGCCGGGAAAATTGCAGCTCCAGAAAGCACCAGCTCTCGTAGGCGCACTGCGCGATGAGCAAGCTCCACACCGCACAGTACATGGCTCCTTTTTTATTGATATCCGTACACAGGTAGATCATTCCGCCCAGCAGCGCAAAAAAAGAAACATAGAGCACCAGCAGCAGAAGTTGCTGCTGCCACAGTGTTGTGGACTGTGCCAGCGGGTCCAGCAGTTGCGCCAGCAAAAGCAGCGGAAACAGCATCCCGCAGGCGCGCACCCAGAAGCGGGAGCGATGCCGCAAGGGCAGACAAAAGACCAGTGCTGCACCCCAGCGCAGCAGCGCCCGGAGCAGGCTGTTCAGCAGGGATGTGGTCACAGCACACCTCCCATATAGGACGCAACCGCCGTAAGAAAGGCCGTGTGCTGCCGCCGGCTGATCTCCAGCCGGTCGTTTTTTACAAGGGCAAAGTCGTTTTCAATGCCCTTCACATAGGCTAAGTTGACCAGATAGCACTGGTTGCAGCGGACAAAATGGTACTCGGCAAGCTGTTTTTCGGCGCTTTGCAGGCTGGCGCGCACCGCAAACTCCCCCTTGGCAGTATGGTAGTATAGCATCCGGCTGCGGGTCTCCAGATAATAGATATCCGCAGTATCCAGAAGCTGGATGCCGCCGCCTGCCAGCTGCAGCACCACCTGCCCGCCTCTGCGCCGCTGCACCCGCTGGATGGCGCGGGAGAGCTTTGTGCAGAACTGATAATAATTCACCGGCTTCAGCACATAATCCAGTGCGTCCACCTCGTACCCTCGGATGGCATACTGCGCCATGTTGGTCACAAAGACCAGCACCACCTCTGCATCCACCGCCCGGATGGCTTCGGCAGCGCCAAAGCCATCCAGCCGGGGCATCTCCACATCCATAAAAATGATGTCAAACCCCGGTGTATAGTGCTCTGCGATCTCAGAACCGTCTGCAATAAGACTGATCTCCACCTGTAATCCCTGTTCCCCGGCATATTGCCGCGTGAACCGGTTCAGGCATTCCCGTGTTTCCTCCTGATCCTCCACGATCGCGATCCTGAACATCCTGCCCCCACCTTCTTTCTGCGTCTGAGCGCCGTATCACTCTTTTTATTGAAACATACTTTTCTGTGAAATGCAATGGAAAACCTTGTTCAACACAGTACCGTTTTAAGACACTTATCATGGAGGGGCGACCAAGTTCGCACAAAGCGAACTTGATTGTGCAAAACAAAAGACAGGATACCATCGTCATGATGATACCCTGCCTTTGCTTGTCTACCGCTCTGCATACTCTCGTCGCAGAACTTGTCGGGGCGAAGCCCCTCCATCTGCTAACGCAGACCGTTCTGTTGCTCAAACACCCCACTGGGGTGTTTGTTGCTGTCGCAAACGCAAACCTCCGATAAACAAAAAACGTACCCGAACCCTTTTTCGTAAAGAATCGGGTTCGAGTACGAACTGAATGGTGGACGGTACAGGACTCGAACCTGTGACCTCCTGCACGTCAAGCAGATGCT
>ERZ791830.1935-NODE-1935-length-11171-cov-2.715275_pt1 | contig 11171 bp, 10 predicted proteins | sample MGYA00509945_ERZ791830 | MGnify/ENA primary metagenome ERZ791830 (study PRJEB30046, sample SAMN00792021) | human gut metagenome | study: EMG produced TPA metagenomics assembly of the A metagenome-wide association study of gut microbiota in type 2... | reverse complement strand
AGGCATCAAAGTCGGCGGCTTTTGACCCCGACATCATGTAAAGGAAAAGTCAAAATAATATCCAAATCAGTTGACATCCCTATGCCCCGGTGTTATGATTTCTTTGAACATCAGAAACGTAGGTAGAGGTTGCATTTTTCATAAGTAGGATGACGGATGTGTCAGGAACAGAGGAACTCATCAGAAAGGGAAAGATGCCGAAAGGATGAGAGCTCCTGAAGGCTCATTCTTGGGCATGACATTAAGAGTGGCATGACTGTCATCGCAAGATGGAGAGCTATCTGATTTATACAATGACGTATATTTTGGAACGGCGCATCTTGCCGTTTCTTTTATTGTTTCACCATTTTAAAGGAGGATAAAAAAGAATGGCAATTTTTAAAGGCGCAGGCGTAGCGATTGCTACACCAATGAAAGAAAATCTGGAAATTAATTTTGATAAGCTGGATGAGATGCTGGAAGAGCAGATCGCTGGCGGAACTGATGCGATCATCATCTGTGGAACAACCGGTGAATCCGCTACCATGACAGAAGCTGAACATGCTGAGACGATCCGCTTTGCTGTGGAACGCGTCAACCACCGTATTCCGGTTATTGCAGGAACTGGTTCTAATTGCACACGTACTGCCATTGAGCTTTCCAAAGAAGCAGAAAAAGACGGTGCTGACGGACTTCTTCTTGTAACCCCTTACTATAATAAAGCAACCCAGAATGGTCTCATCAACCACTATACTGCAATCTGTAATGAGGTTAAGATTCCTGCCATCCTCTACAATGTACCAAGCCGTACAGGATGTGGATTGCAGCCACAGACAATTGCAACACTGGTAAAAAATGTAGAAAATATCGTCGGTGTCAAGGAAGCTTCAGGAAATATCAGCAATGTAGCACAGATCATGCACTTATGCGACGGAAAGATCGATCTGTACTCAGGAAATGACGATCAGGTCGTACCGCTTCTTTCCTTAGGCGGACTTGGGGTCATCTCCGTACTTTCCAATGTAGCTCCGACTTATGTCCACGAGATGTGCTATAAATTCTTCTCAGGAGATATCGCAGGAAGCTGCAAGATGCAGTTGGATGCACTTCCACTCATTGATGCATTATTCTGTGAAGTGAATCCGATTCCTGTAAAGGCTGCCCTGAACATGATGGGAAAAGAAGTCGGAACGCTTCGTGCCCCATTGACAGAAATGGAAGATGCACATAAAGAAGTCCTCAGAAAAGCCATGGCTGATCTCGGACTGATTCAATAATCTTTCTACATGGATTTTTGAACTGAACTACTATAAAAGAGGATCTGTCGGTTGACAGATCCTCTTTTTGTATTTCTCATTTTCTGATAACAACAGGTCAGGTCATATCCTGGCAGCCCCGTAGCTTTGACTCATCCTTCTTGACTCATGCTCCTTGACTCATGCTCCTTGACTCTCGCTTCTAATGTGCAAACTGACTCTCATAAAGATGTCGGTAGAAGCCCCCCTGTTCAAGCAGACTTTCATGATTTCCCTGTTCGATCACCTTTCCATCTTTCATGACAAGGATCACATCTGCCTCCCGAATCGTAGACAGACGATGAGCAACAATAAACGTGGTTCTTCCTTCCATTAATTTAGCAAATGCCTGCTGAATTTTCAGCTCAGTTCTTGTATCAATGGATGAAGTTGCTTCATCCAGAATCAACATTGGCGGACGGCACAGCATGACTCTCGCAATACATAACAACTGCTTCTGTCCCTGTGACAGACCACCACCGTCTTCTGTGATCCATGTATCGTATCCCTTTGGAAGTCTGGAAATATAACTGTGGATGTGAGATGCTTTTGCAGCCTCAATGATCTCTTCCTCTGTCGCGTCCGGTCTTCCCATCGTAATATTCTCCCGGATTGTCCCTGTCTTAAGCCACGTATCCTGAAGAACCATACCATATCCTGCACGAAGACTTTTTCTCGTCACTTCCCGAATGTCAATATTTTCTACTTTGATCTGACCTCCCGTCACATCATAGAACCGCATCAGAAGATTGATCAGAGTCGTCTTGCCGCAGCCTGTCGGCCCGACGATCGCGATCTTTTGTCCCGGCTTCACATCCAGATTAAAATCTTCGATCAGCTTCTGCTCAGGAACATAAGAAAATGATACATCTTCGATCTTGACATTTCCATCAATGTCTTTCAGAACCACTGCCTGCTCCGGTTCCGAGATCTGTGGTTCTTCCTCAATCAGTTCAAACACTCTCTGAGCACATGCGATCGCATTCTGAAATTCCGTTACAACACCTGAAATTTCATTGAATGGCTTCGTATACTGGTTCGCATAACTTAAGAAACTCGACAACTGTCCTACTGTCAGAGATCCTCTCACCACCGCAAAGGCTCCGGTAATCCCGACTCCCGTATACACAAGACTGTTGATGAACCGGGTGGAAGGATTCGTAATCGAGGAAAAGAACGTTGCTCTTAACGATGCTCTGTTCAGTCTTTCATTGATCTCATCAAACCGTTCTGTTACGTCTTCCCCTCTGCCAAATGCCTGAACTACTTTCTGATTTCCGATCATTTCATCGATCAACCCGGTCTGTTCTCCTCTGGTTTCAGACTGGATCTTAAACATACTGAAGGTTCTCTTGGCGATAAAATTTGCCACGAAAAATGACAATGGAGTAATCAGTACAACAACTACCGTAATCTTTACATTCACCGAAAGCATAAAGCAGAACGTTCCAAGGATCGTTGCCACGCCTGTAAATAACTGCGTAAATCCCATCAGCAATCCATCTGAAAACTGATCCACATCTGCAATTACACGGCTGACAACTTCTCCATATGAATGTCCGTCAATATATTTCAATGGAAGGATCTCAATTTTATGAAATGCTTCATTTCTGATATCTCTTACGATCTGATATGTCATTTTATTGTTGCATACATTCATCAGCCACTGTGCCAGTGCCGTTACAAGCGTACAGATCCCGATCTGAACCATCACACGCAATACCCCCGGAAAATCTACATTTCCTCTGCTGACGATAAAGTCAACTGCATGACCTGTCAGCTTTGGGATATACAGGGTCAGAGCAACTGATACCGTTGCAAGTAAAATGGAGAAAATCAGAAAAATTCTGTATTTTCCTAACCGTTCAAATACTTTTTTCAGAGTTGCCCCCTGATTTACTTTTTTCTTATTATTTCCTGATCGATCAGCCATTTGCTACTTCCTCCTTCGGGAACTGTGAGTAATAGATTTCCTGATAAACCGGACATCCCGCAAGTAATTCTTCATGCGTACCGATTCCTGCAACTGCACCGTCATCCAGTACAATGATCTGATCTGCATACTGAATGGAAGAAGCTCGCTGGGACACGATAAAGACAGTCGGATTTTCTTTCATGTCATGGATCGCCATCCGCAATGCCGCATCTGTCGCGAAATCAAGTGCCGATGCACTGTCATCTAAAATCAGGATTTCCGGCCGGCGTACCAATGCTCTCGCAATCGTAAGCCTCTGCTTCTGTCCACCGGAAAGATTTCTTCCCCCCTGCTCGATTCCAAATTCAAGTCTTCCCACTTTATTATCAACAAATTCTTTTGCCTGAGAGATCATCAGTGCTTCGTCCATCTCCTCTTCCGTTGCATCTTCTTTTCCCCAACGCAGATTATCTGCAATCGTTCCTTTAAAAAGAACTGCTTTCTGAAGAACCATACCAATATGATCCCTTAAATTCCCGGTATCATATTCTTTGATATTTTTACCAAAGATCTTTATCTCCCCTTTTGTTGCGTCATAAAATCTCGGTATCATATTCACCAGTGAAGACTTTCCTGATCCCGTTCCTCCGATGATACCAATCGTCTGTCCTGCTTTTGCAGAGAAGGTAATATCTGAAAGTGATTCTCCTGCTGCCCCTTTGTAGGTCAGGGATACATGATCAAATTCCACTGCCGGAACAGCCGGGTTATCCACATTGACACCATCATTCCACAGAAGTTTTCCACTTTCCATAGATGGTTTTTCATCAAGAATGCTTTCGATCCGGTTTCCGCAGGCAACTGCCTTTGTGACAGAAATGATCAGATTTGCCAGTTTGACCAGCTCAATCAGGATCTGTGACATATAGTTCAGAAGAGCCACAACCTGTCCCTGGGTCAGATCTCCGATATTGACTCTCATCGCTCCGATATAGATCAGGACAATGATCGCACCATTGACGATCATATAGGTAAGTGGATTCATCAGGCCTGAAATCCGTCCAACAAACTTTTGTGCGTCGGTCAGCGTCTGATTTTCTTCCTCATAACGCTGAATCTCATCCTCTTCTTTATTAAACGCACGGATTACTCTCGCCCCTGTAAGATTCTCTCTGGTCGCAAGAAGCACGCTGTCCAAATTTGACTGTACCTTCTTATATAATGGCATCGTGACCAGCATGATTCCAAATACCACGACTGATAAAAGCGGAATTGTGACAACAAAAACCAGTGCGGCCTTTGTATCTACCGTAAATGCCATAATCATTGCACCAAATACAATAAAAGGAGACCGGAGAAACAGACGCAGTACCAGATTCACACCTGACTGCACCTGATTGATATCACTGGTTATCCTTGTGATCAGTGTCGATGTTCCCAATGTATCCATCTCTGTAAATGTAAACTTCTGGATATGTTCAAATAATGCATGCCGCACACCTGTCGCAAATCCAGAGGCTGCCTTTGCCGCAAAATACTGTGCTGTGATAGAGCAGACCAGCCCGATGATTCCCAGTGCGATCAACACAAAACACATCTTTACAATATAAGGTCTGTCTTTCTGTGCGATTCCCACATCGATCACTGCTGCCATAACCAGCGGCACAAAAAGTTCAAACGACGCCTCCAGCATCTTGAACAACGGAGCCAGTACTGACTCCTTCTTATAATCTTTCAAATGTACAAGTAACGATTTCATCCTTTTTTCTCTCCACCCTTTCCAAGAACCTGCATTTTTCTCCCTCTTAGTATATACCGGGAAACAGAAAAAATCGGGCTTTATTCAAGCCCGATCTGTTCAACCTGTCTGCTGATCCGCATCGCTTTTGCATATGCCATCAGACGTTCCGTAGAACGCTTATCATACTTCTTATACTTTTCAATGATCAGATCAAAAATTTCTTTTGGTATATCATTCTTAAATCTTACACAATCGCACACACTTCTGTCAATATCATATACCTTATAACTGCCATATTCCGTATTGAAAACTTTCTGATCTTCCTCAAATGCTTTCTCTGAAAAATAATGTCTGCATACATCAAAATTCATCTTCATCTTGTGACGGTCGCTTCTCTTCGTCGCGATCGATAAAACCTGCGGTTCCACATCAATGAGTCCCATATAATAACAGGCACTGTCTGCACAGATCACTGCATTTTCATTCACGCGGGCTACCTCTACCGCCTTATAATCTTCCGGCTTACCATACGCATCACTGTTCACCCAGTAATGACCATGTGCGATCTTTTCAAGCTTTTCCTCTGCCGTCAACAGACCGATCTGTCGATTCGTCAATCCCTCTTTCATCAGATCTTCTGTATCGATATATCCTTTATATTTTTCTGAAATATTCCTAACTTTGTCATAAATAATCTGTCTCATAGCTAATTTTCCTCACTTCATGTACGTAATACTCTAAAGATGTCCTCTTATAATGTAAGAATAATTTTCCCCATAATCCTCATTGAACGTATTGTAACATCAATTTATTTTTTTTACAAGGCATGGATTTACCATATTTCGCACTTATTTTTTAACTATTTTTTACAAGAAGTGTTATAATATTATAATGTCAGGGTCAAAAGATCTGAAACCACGTGTGCTTGCACACTGGTGGTAGAATGACCTTGAGCCCCTCCCTGATATGAGCATAAAAGTGGGGCGTAAGCACCATGATATGCGAATAGCGGGTAGGATTGTGGGAGTGCGTAGCACGAAACAATCCGTTGGCATCATTGTTGGGGGCTTTTGACCCCAACATCATATTATCAAAAATATCATTACTAGGAGGATTTTACTACAATGGACATAAAGGAGAAAATTCATTCATTATCAGAGGATCTGCTCAAAAATATTGAACGTCTTGTTGTAATCAATTCGCAGCTCGGTACACCGGCTGAAGGGATGCCGTTCGGTCCAGGACCGGCAAAGGCCTTAGATGAGGCTCTCAGCATCGCCAGAGAGCTTGGTTTTAAAACGGTTAATCTTGATCATTACTGCGGTTATGCCGAAATGGGGGAAGGAGATGATATCGTCGGTATTGCCGGACATCTCGACATTGTTCCTGCCGGAGGTGACTGGACTTATGATCCATTTGCCCTTACCCGCAAGGGAGATTATGTATATGGCCGTGGAACGACCGATGACAAAGGCCCTGTTCTCGAAGCACTCTATGCCATGAAACTGCTTCGGGATTCCGGTATCAGACTCAATAAAAGAGTTCGCCTGATCATGGGCTGCAATGAAGAAACTGGTTCAAGATGTATGCAGCATTATAATAAAGTAGCCGAAGAATTATCCTGTGGATTTACACCGGATGCCAATTTCCCCTGCATTCACGGAGAAAAAGGACAGGTGACCATGACAGCTCATTCCAAAAATACCCGGATCATCTCTATGAATGGAGGATTCGTCTTTAATGCAGTATGTGATTTTTGCACAACGGTTATTCCTGCCGAAGATGGATTAAAGGAAAAACTGGAAGCAGCATTCTCTGAATCAGGACTTATACAATATCATCTTCACGAATCCGATGGTCTCATCCAGATCGACGCAAAGGGAGTATCTGCTCATGCCAGTATGCCTGCTCTTGGTGTCAATGCAGCCGGAGTTACCTTTGCCTGCCTTGCAAAAGCCGGGTTTGAAGATGATTTTGTCAGATTTTATAACTCTCATATTGGAACTGCCTGTGATGGCTCCGGACTTGACCTGAAATTCCAGGATGCTTATGGAGATCTCACATTATGCAATGGTATTGTCAAGACAGAAAATGGAGAAATTTCCTGCACTATCGACATCCGCTTTCCTGTCACATTAAGCACAGAGCAGATCTGTACCATGTGTCAGAACAGACTGGAAGACTCGGATGGATACATCGAAATCCAGACTCTGACTGAACCATTATTCTTCCCAAGAGAATCTCCTTTGGTTGAAGCATTATACAAAGCCTATACCGATGTAACCGGAGATACAGCAAATGAACCACTCGTCATCGGTGGAGGAACTTACGCAAAATCGCTCAAAAATATCATTGCATTCGGTCCTGAAAAACCGGGGATGGATTATCATATCCACGGAGCAGATGAATTTCTTCTTGTCCCGGAAATGGAAGAAGCTGTTCTTATTTATATGGAAGCAATCAAAAATCTGCTCGCCATTTAACAAAGGCTCTATATTTCTGATCAACGGAGGCTGATTTATGTCTACAAAAGATTTAAAAGAAAAAGGAACTCATTTCCTTCTTCTGACGGGCAGCACATTACTCATGGCTGTCGGTACTTATTTTTTCAAATTTACCAATAACTTTACATTTGGCGGAATCACCGGTCTGGCAGTCCTTATTGCTAAAACCGGTGTAATGTCCGCCGGTGATTTCAACCTGATCGCAAGTATGATCCTTCTGCTCATCGGAATGATCATACTTGGCAGAAAATTTGCCGCAGAAACTGCTTATTGCAGCATCCTGCTTTCCGTCACGCTCTCTCTTCTGGAACGGATCTGTCCCATGACCCAGCCGCTGACGGATCAGCCTATGCTTGAATTATGCTTTGCGATCGCACTTCCCGCACTTGGATCTGCCGTTCTTTTTAATATTGGTTCGTCCAGTGGTGGAACCGACATTATTGCCATGATCCTGAAAAAATACTCCAGCTTTGATATTGGTCATGCTCTGCTTGCATCCGATATCCTGATCACGATTGCAGGTTTCTTCGTCTTCGACATTAAGACCGGTCTGTATTCTCTGCTAGGTCTGACGGTCCGGTCTTTTATGGTCGACAGCTTTATAGAAAGTCTGAATCTTTCCAAATATTTTAACGTTGTCTGCGATCACCCGGAAGTAATCTGCGATTTTATTGTACATACATTAAACCGAAGTGCCAGTGTATGCCATGCCAGAGGAGCTTATTCAGGTCAGGATAAATATATTATTTTGACAGCATTGAACCGTGCCCAGGCAGTGCAGTTGCGAAACTTTATCCGTCAGAATGAACCGACAGCATTTATCCTTATTTCCAATACAAGTGAGATCATCGGAAAAGGATTCCACAGTATCTGATCACTGGACTTTTTCCTTGATTTATGATAGGATAACACATATTTTTTTTACAGGAGGGAAAGACAGATTGAATAAAAAATTGAAAGTATTACTCTCGTACCTCGCAATTGTCCTCGGAGCATTGATGGCCAGTTTTTCTGTTGCCTGTATTCTGCTCCCCAATGATGCCATTGACTATGGGACTGCCGGTATTGCAATTCTTATCAGCAAAATGACCGGTTATTCACTTTCTCTTTGCGTTCTTTTTGTCTTTCTTCCTTTTCTGATCGCCGGCATTATCATGCTGGGAAAATATTTTTTTGCCAAGGCATTGATCGGATTTGCAGTCTATACACTTGGGCTTGCCTATTTTGAAAAAATCCCGTTTGAATTAAATACAGAACATTTTCTTGCAGTCGCATTTGGCGGTGCGATCCTTGGTATTGGGCTTTCCCTTATTCTAAGGAACGGAGGCTGTATTGACGGCTCTGAAATCTTCGCCAATATTGTTGTTCATCAGATTTACAACAAAACCGGAAAAGACTACAGTATTTCCTACATATTGATCGGATTTAATCTCATTGTATACCTTGCAGTCTTCGTACTCATCAACCGGGATTCCGCCATGCTGAGTCTTCTGGTATACATTATTGCCACAGCAATTATCGATCATTTTACAGATCATTTCGAAGCCATCAAGCAGATCACGATCATCACCAAAGACCCTGACAGAATTATCCGGCAGATCAAAGAAGACCTCAATAAGACCTGTACGATCATCCATTCTTCCGGTGTCATTGCCGGAGAAAATAAAACTCTGATCTGCTATGTAAATTACTTTGAACTTCAGAAAGTAAAGACAATTATCTCTGAAAATAAGGGAACTTTCAGTACTGTTTCCACAATTGAAGAGATTCTCAGATAGTCTTTTTATAATATGAAAGGATATTAATTATGAATATTACCGTTTATCTCGGAGCTTTTCCCGGAAATGATCCTTCCTTTGAACTTGCAGTAAAAGAACTCGGCACCTGGATCGGCAAAAGCCACAATGCACTCATCTATGGCGGTTCAAAATCCGGTCTTATGGGCTTGATCGCAGAATGCACCCTTCTTGCCGGAGGGGAAGTGACCGGTGTAGAACCACAATTTTTTATAGACAGTGAACTCCAGCACGATGGATTAACCAGGCTCATTGTCACACAAGATATGGAAGAGCGAAAAGCGAAAATGATCGAACTTGGGGATGCTTTTATTGCATTTCCCGGTGGAACAGGAACATTGGAAGAAATTGCAGAGATCATTTCAAAGGTATCCTTAAAACAGCTTGATGCCCCCTGTATCCTCTATAACCTGAACGGTTACTACGATCACCTGAAAGCTCTTCTCGCTCTTATGATCGAAAAGGGACTGTCTTCTGAAGAACGGCAGGAAGGAATCTTTTTTGCTGAGAACCTGGAAGAAATCCGGCAGATTCTCAGTGGGAAATGATCGTATTTTATCGTTTTTTGTATAGAACCAGCTCCGGGCTGGTTCTATCGGCTTCATATGTGCAAATAAGGATGAAATCCATACCTGCAAGAACACCAAAATACCTGTCTCCTTCAAATTCTGATTCTGACTGAATACCTAAATAAGTGGTCTGATCATCCAGAAATTTCACATTTCTTCCATTTGGCAGAGTATATTCAAGATTCACATACTTTCCGACAAGTGCATTTAACCTCGTGATCTCAGGCAGACCTTCTACATGGAGATCGTTAATTTCCTTCAGTAACTTTTTCTTAAATTTTTCAAATTCTCCATGATCACTGAGTTCATCATATCTCTTCCAATAATCCAGCTTTGGAAGCAGTTCCTTCATATAAGAACGAGCCTGTTCTTCTGTAAAATTATCCGTTACCATATTTTTAACGCAGACATTGATCAAATCCTCCATATCACTGTAAGTATATGTGCCATCCGCATAACACCACTTACAATAATCCTCATTGATCGATCCATCCTTGTCACGTCCTATCATCTCGTCATCTTCCAGTGGCATTCCACAACACTGGCAAATAAGCTTTCTTGGTGTACCTAAAAGTGTATTAATAGAAACATCAAACTCCTTTGATAAAAGTTTCAGAGTTTCTGTATTAGGAACTGTCTCACCATTCTCCCAACGGGACACCGCCTGCCTGGTAACCATTACTTTTCTCGCCAGTGCATCCTGAGATAAGCCCTTTTTCACCCGAAGCCCATAAATAATATCCTTTACTTCCATCGTATCCACCTCCGTTATTCGTTGTTATTATCATAACAGAATGAAGTCAGATGAGAAAGCAACTTGCGGTTGCTGAAGATCTTAATTGACCGAGCAGAGCGAGGGATGCTTCTTGAACGGAAGTTCAAGAAGATGGGTGATTCGACAATTTGAATTTGAACATTCATTAAAAGACGGCAAAAAGCTTGCCAAAGAAAAAATCCGAAACATAGAATCCAACATTGATTCTATGTTTCGGATTTTGTTCTTTCCTCTTGGAGTAATTTTTTACTTTTAAGGAAGACTTTTTTCTACGCAGAGTCCACCCGAGGATGTCAAGTCATTGTCACAAAATTCTTTCAGTATCATTCCCATCAATTCCTGTGCAACACTTTCTGATTTAATTCTTATCAGATTATCCCACACATCTACTTTTCCTAACAGATTCATTCCTCCATCTCTTACTTCATCTGTCATATTTTTATGCCCTACCTTTCTATTCTTTATATAAGGCCTTGTATTTTTCGCGATTATTCGTTGCCTTTTGACATAGGTAATTTCAATGTCTTAAGAATAATATTTTCTCGATAGCAGAAAAATATGTCAGTTCCCAATCTACTAAAGAAGTTTTTCCAATTT
>ERZ791830.1931-NODE-1931-length-11194-cov-2.106203_pt1 | contig 11194 bp, 17 predicted proteins | sample MGYA00509945_ERZ791830 | MGnify/ENA primary metagenome ERZ791830 (study PRJEB30046, sample SAMN00792021) | human gut metagenome | study: EMG produced TPA metagenomics assembly of the A metagenome-wide association study of gut microbiota in type 2... | reverse complement strand
ATATGGAAAATTTGGAAGATAGGAGGTAAAGATATGAGTGATATTCATATTATAGGAACGCTTTCTAGAGAAGATACCATTGAAGAGGCAGCTTTATATTATCTTAGACTTGGGTATTCTGTGTCGATGGTTAGAAAACAGCCAAATGAAAATAAAGAAAAGTTGATTATGTACTGCTTTAAAAATATTGAAGATTCAACTCGGATTGTAGCTGTTCCTCATAAAGACGGAACTTGTGGAGAAGGGACGCAATATGAAATAGCATACGCAAAATTTTTGGGAAAAAGAGTTGATATATGGAAAGGAGATCATAAATAAGAAATGATTAAATTAGAGCACGTAGTTCTGGCGAGTCCGGAGCAGATGGAGTTTATTATTGAGGGTATGCGAAATCCTATGAACTCATGGGATAAGAGTGACAGCCGAGTATGCAATTATATGTCTAAAGGATATTGCGATGCTTGCGAAAAACAGGATAATTGCGCGACATGTAGAGAGGAAACTGATTTTTATTTAGGAGGTATGGATGAAGAACTAATGCAGCGTCTGGCTAATGCTGGTACAGATCATAGAAAGTTTATGCGAATGATGCCGGTGTATGTTAGAATCACAGCACCTTTATATTGGTGGAAAGAATTTGATACTTACAAGGTTGGCACTGTTGCAAACTCTTGCAGTACTATGCATAAGATTCAGGAGAAAGAGTTTACACTGGAGGATTTTAGCTGTGAGCATTTGATTTCAGACTGGATCGGAGATAATAACGATGCTATCTGGTATAAAGACCCGCCTAAAAATGGATCGATTGAATGCCCGATAATATTTTCTCCTCTGGATGCTTTAAGAACCACTATTGGAGTATTAAATACGAACCGAGAAGCTTATCTTAAAACAAAAGACAAAAAGTTCTGGTGGCAGATGATTCAGCTTCTCCCGAGCAGCTATAATCAGACTCGTAATGTTATGATGAATTACGAGGTGCTGGCGAATATTTATAATTCTCGTAAGGATCATAAGCTGGATGAATGGCGAGAATTCTGTAAATGGATTGAGACTCTTCCATATTCTGAGTTGATTACTGGAGGTGCGGAATGAATGATAAGTATATAAGCATTATCACCAACTTTGGATGTCACTATACCTGTCCATATTGCATCGTTAAGAATAACAACCTAGATATTCCTAGAACAACAATTAATGGTTTGGACTCATTGTGGCTCGAAATTGTAAGGAATCAGTGTAATTGGGTTTCTTTATCTGGAGGTGGAGACCCATTATGGCATTATAGTGAACACAAGGACTGGTATGATAAATTTTTTGAAATTACAGAAGATTTAAACATAGAACTTCATACGAGTTTACCTAATGTTGCTGGAGCACCATATGATGCATTTGACAGGGTAGTGTACCACTTACATAGCTTAGAGCAGTTATACAGTATCAAACGACAAAATTGTGCAATCGTCAGGGTTGTGTTTGTAGTGACCGAGAATTTTACAGAAGATCTTATTAATCGTATAGCTGTATTTTGTGCGAATTCAGATGATATTGACGAGCTTAGTTTCAGACAGATGGTAGATAATCGTTATCAAGAGACCTATTACTGTTACGAATATTTAAAAGCTGGTCATAAAAAATTGTGGTGGTATATAGAGCAGAATGATTACAATTTATATTACTGCCAGAATAAAGTCTATACAGAATATAAGAACATTGGAAGATAGGAGACAAGTATTAATGCTGAAGTGGTTAAGAAAGATATTTCATAAGAAGCCAGATCCGTGTGATGGATGTGATATGGCTATGCTTACAAGTTGGATTTCCTGTGATACTTGCGTAGATGGATGTAATAAGCGGAAAGCTACAGAAAAAGAACTTGACGATTTTATGAAATATAGAGGAAGTCTTATGGGTAAGGAGTGATATTTTGACAGTTATAGTAAAAGACTACTGGAAGTCTCATATCAATGCTGTAATTTATGGATATTGTGTTTGTGGGCGAGAGGTACAGCACTCAGCTAAGAAGATTGATGAAAAGTGCCCCTTATGCGGAGCAACTCTTGAGTGGAATTTATCAGATAAGAAATTATGGCATAACGGAAAGGAGAATGAAACAATATGACACATGATAAGTATGATACTGATATTTTAAAAACTCTAAAGTCTATAAAAGAGTTCCTAAATTCATTACATAGAAAAAATGTTCAACGGGAGGATGCGGGATGTTAGCAAAGATTTTTGGTGTTTGTGTAGCACTACTTATTATATTTGTAGTGGTACCGTCATTCGCCATTGGATTAGTTATATGGTGGAATTTTGTTCACTACATATTCTTCGAGCCAAGTAGAAATGAACACGGCGAAATTGATGAGTGCATCGGCTGTAATATTGAGGATTGTTATGATATTCATGGTGATGGTACAAACAAGAAATGTAAATGGAAAAATTTAATCGATAAGGAAGCGGAGGAAATGAAAGATGACAATTAACGAGTTACTACCTATTTTAATACTGTTGTTTGTGGTGTTTATTTTAGTATACACACTTACAACTAGAGTTTTAGAAAGTTTTGAATATGAGTCAAAGATGGAGACGCTTGGTAAAGTTTCAAAAGCTTTGATAGACAAAGGTGTATTGATTGATTATAAGAGCTTTACGGAATTACTGGACTTAGAAAAGGAAAATAAGAAATAGCAAATTAAGGAGAAGTAAATGCGTATGATTAGTGGGTTCGGTTACAGAAATCCAGAAGGTTATCCGGACCCAACTGCGTATAGTGCAATAAATAATGTAGAGAAAACACCTGTAGAAAACAAAACATCACCAGAAGATGAAGAACGTTTTCACAAGCTTTTAAATACTATATTTACTATATGTGAGTTGGCTGGATTTCATATCGAAGGAAGAATTGCTATAAAAGACTGTAAAACAGGTAAAATTTGGAGGTAACTATATGAAAATATGTAAAGTAAGACCAGATCGCTCGACCTGTTCCGCTTGTTTAGCTACTCAGGAAATGTGTAACGTGGTAGATGATTGTAGCAAATGTAAATTAAATACTGATACTTATGAATTATTGCAGATTGGAGCTGGATTTTTGGGCGTAGATTACGCAATGGTTCAAAAAGATGGAAAAATCACCAAAGTGTCATTAAGTCGTATTTATGATGTAAAGGAGGCTTTATAATGGATATGGAATATTATGATATTTTACAGACATTATGTGATGTGTGGAAAAAAGTTAAGGAGGTTATGAGGAAATTTGCCGAACGATTAAGGGAACTTTTCGGAAGCTTATCTAAAGTCGTTGAGCCAGGAAAGCCTATAAAGATGACAGATTATCAATGCCATAGGGACTTTTACGTTCGTGCAGAGTATACATATATTCCAATATTCCGCAGAAATATGCCGTATCACAGAAGAAATTTTTAAGATTTGGAGGTAAATTTGCAGGTGGATAAGCGTGGAAGACCGCCTAGAGACGACGGAGAAGTAAAAAATAAGCAGTATAGATTGCGTTTGTCGGACAGTGAGGAGTCGATTTTAGATGAATTATCGACTGAATATGGTATGCCAAAGGCTGAAATTCTAAGAAGAGGACTAAGAATGCAGCATAATTTACTGAGACATACCGGGTAAATTGATAAAAATTGGTTGAATTCTTGGATATCCATTTAATCATTTTTGGTCATTTTCTACCCACTTTTGAAAAAATAAAAACGGGCAAAGACTGAAAAATTTGGGCAAAAGTGCGAAAAATATTTAGTGGATATCCAACTTTGGTCAAAAATTTGGGTTTTCTGCCCACTTTTTAAAACGTTTTTGTCCATAGACCGAATGTCCGCAAACCCAGTATTTATGCGGGTTCCGAGTTCTTGGATATCCAACTTTGGTCAAAAACCCACTTTTTTTTCAACTCTAATGCGAAGAAAAAGTTTAATAAATATATATAATTAGCAAAAATTTTTGGGTTTTTGTCCAAGAAGGTAGTTCCAACTCAAGAAGTGACTTTAAATTTAATTTCAGCTATGGTATAATTTAAGAGCCACACAATCATATATTGCTAAACGTTTAAGGGAATGACTTTGGTAAAAAGTGTATTCTCTCTTTACTTGTACCCTTAGACGGAAAGCAAGATTGTGTGGCAACAATGGGAGATGCCTTTTTCGGTGCGTCTCTCAAATGGGGCGCACTTTTTATTTTGCGTTTCCATATTGATATTCTGGATATATGGAGGAGCAAGTGTTATGGCATCTAATAATAAATCAAACAAAAACTATGCTGGTGTTCTCGGGGCAATAGGAGCTGTGGCAGGATTAGTTCAAGCAGCATCACCAATGGTTGAAAAAGCAATGGATAAATCTAAAGATAAATCTGATAAAACTGATATTAAAGTTATAATTCCAGATTTATATCGTAAAGACTTTCCGATAGATTTGGATCAAGCAAAAATATTATTATCTGATAGCGGATTGAAATATTCCGAAAGTAAGATGGTCGTTAAAGAAGCAGATAAGAAATATAAGGACTGTTTTAATTTTCAAGTTATCGCTTCAAGTCCTAAGCAGGGCACATCTGTAAATCAAGGAACGACTGTATATTTAAAATACATAACTCAAGAAGTGATTGATGCCAGTATAAAAATTTTTGAAGATGAAGAAAAAGCCAAAGCTGAACTTAAAGAACAGAAAGCAATAGAGAAACAGGAACGTAGAGACCACAGAAAAGAAAAAGTTTCAGAAGTAACTGATAAGGCAAGAAACACAATCAGTCATGTATTTAAGAAAGGAGAGCTTAAAGATGAGTAAGAATAGAAAGAAGCGTGGTACTGCCGGATTGATTTTGGATTTGGTACTGACCATTTGCACTGGCGATCTTTGGTTAATATGGATACTGATAAGGTATCTGAGAAATAATAGCTAAATATATTTTTGAGACAGAGATGCGTAATTGTGTCTCTGTTTTTTTATACTCTTTTTTTGCGCGCGAAAAATACATTCCCTTTTATGAGGAGAGAGGTAAAATATGCATTTTTAACAGCATTCACTTTCTCTTTTGATATTTGTGAAAGGAGCTTACAAAATGTTAGAAAACAAATTCCAGGCTAATTTAATTAAAGAGCTTAAGAGGCTTTTTCCTGGATGCATCGTTATGAAGAATGATGCGAGCTATATTCAAGGTATTCCAGACTTGCTTATTCTTTACAATGATAAGTGGGCTTCTTTGGAATGTAAGAAAAGCGCGTCGGCTAGTAAACAGCCTAATCAAGAATATTATGTGGATCAAATGAACAGGATGTCTTTTTCCCGTTTTATTTGTCCGGAGAACAAGGAGGAAGTGCTATATGAACTTCAACAATCATTCCAATCTTGAGGGGCAACATGCTTTTCTTGGAGCTAGTAAATATCATTGGATTAATTACAGCGAAGATAAAGTTGCCGATGCCTATTCAAAATTTCTTGCTACTCAGAAAGGTACTGTATTGCACGCATTTGCTGCACAGTGTATTTCTTTGGGACAGAAATTACCAAAATCACAAAAAACTTTGAATATGTATGTTAATGATGCCATTGGTTATAAGATGACACCAGAACAGACATTATTCTATTCTGAAAACTGCTTTGGAACAGCAGACTCAATTTCATACAGGTCTGGATTGCTCAGAATTCATGATTTGAAAACAGGAGTAATTCCGGCACACATGGAGCAGCTTATGATTTATGCCGCTCTTTTTTGTTTGGAATATAAAGTAAAACCCGCTGATATTGATATGGAATTAAGAATTTATCAGAACAACGAAGTTCTGTATCATAATCCGACAGCAGAGGATATCGTTCCAATTATGGATAAAATTATCACCTTTGATAAGGTTATAAGAAAAATAAAAGAACAGGAGGGTTAATCAATGAATCGAATAGCTAAAGTATTATTTCAAATTTCAGATGATATGCTTATGCATTACGGTGTTGCCAGAAGATCTGGTCGATATCCATGGGGTTCTGGAGATAACCCTTATCAGCATAGTGGAGACTTTCTGAGCCGTGTGCAGTCTTTGAAAAAGTATGGTATGAGCGAAACAGATATTGCTAAGATTATGGGACTTACAACAACTCAGCTTAGAACACAAATGAGTCTCGCTAAAGATGAAAGAAGAGCAGTGCAGGTTGCAACAGCCAAAGACCTTCGAGAAAAGGGTTACAGTTTGAATGAAATTGCAGATAAGATGGGATTTGCAAATGACTCATCTGTAAGGTCTTTATTGAATGAAAATTCTGAAGCCAGAATGAACCAGGCGAAAGCTACAGCTGATGTTCTTAGAAAACTTATTGATGAAAAAGGTATGATTGATGTCGGTACCGGAGTTGAAAGAGAGCTTGGAGTTTCGAAAGAGAAACTTAACCAGGCTCTTTATATTTTGGAAATGGAAGGTTATCCGATTTATGGAGGCGGAGTTCCACAGGTTACTAATCCTGGAAAGCAGACAAATATAAAAGTAATCTGTCCACCAGGAACAGAGCATAAAGATATTTACAATTATGAGGATGTACATTCTGTAAAGGATTACATTTCTTATGATGGTGGTGAGTCTTTTAGAAAAGGTTTTGAATATCCTTCAAGTATGGACTCTAATCGACTTGCTATCAGATATAAAGAAGATGGCGGTATTAACAAAGATGGTGTTATAGAAATTCGTAGAGGAGTCCAGGATTTATCATTAGGCGATTCGCATTACGCACAGGTTCGAATAATGGTAGATGGAAAGAAATATCTAAAGGGAATGGCTGTCTATTCTGATGATATGCCAGATGGAGTTGATGTTATTTTCAATACCAATAAATCAAAATCAGTTCCTAAAATGGAAGTTCTTAAGGATATTAAGAATGACCCGGATAATCCTTTTGGTTCTTTGATAAAGGAACATGGCGGTCAAAGTTATTATGATGATCCAAAAGGAAAGTATACAGACCCCGTAACTGGAAAGAAACAGAGTTTGTCTTTAATCAATAAGAGAGCCGAAGAAGGAGATTGGGGCGAATGGAGTAAAACACTTCCATCTCAGTTCTTATCAAAACAGAGTCTATCTCTTATTAAAAAACAGTTGGGTCTAGCAACGGCAGATAAGCAATCTGAATTTGATGAGATTTGTTCATTAACCAATCCTACAGTAAAGAAAACTTTATTGAAATCTTTTGCTGATGATTGTGATTCAGCTGCTGTACATTTGCAGGCTGCGGCATTACCAAGACAGAAATATCAGGTAATACTTCCATTGACAACCATTAAAGATAATGAGGTTTATGCACCAAACTATAAAGATGGTGAAACAGTTGCCTTAATTCGTTATCCTCATGGAGGAACTTTCGAGATACCAATTTTGAAAGTAAATAATAAGTTAGCTGAAGGAAAGAGTGTTCTTGGTAATACTCCGGCTGATGCCATTGGTATCAATAAAAAGAATGCTGATAGATTGTCTGGAGCTGACTTTGATGGTGATACCGTAATGGTAATACCTTGTAATTCTTCAAAGAGCAAAGTAAAAATTACTTCTACACATTCTTTAAAAGGATTAGAGGATTTTGATACAAAGGATGCATATGGTCCAGATTCTAGTAAACCTGTAAAAGTAGATTCTAAAGGAAAAGAATACTACACCAGAAATGGTAGAACATACCAAAGGATGACAAATACTCAGACTGAAATGGGTAAGATTTCTAACCTTATTACAGATATGACTTTGAAGGGTGCTACTGAACCAGAATTAGCAAAAGCTGTTCGTCATAGTATGGTTGTTATTGATGCTCAAAAACATAAGCTTGATTATAAGCAGAGTGAAATTGATAATGACATTGCAACTTTGAAGAAGAAATACCAAGGTACAACAGATTCAAATGGTCACTATCATGAAGGCGCGTCTACTCTTATCTCAAGAGCAAAATCTGAAACTTCTGTATTAAAGAGAAAAGGAAGCCCTACTATCAATGAAGATGGTTCTCTCAGTTACAAAGAAGTTAAAGAGACATACACTGACAAAGATGGAAAAATAAAAATTCGTACTCAGAAGAGTACAAAGATGGCTGAAGTTAAGGATGCAAGAGAATTATCATCCGGCACCCCACAGGAAGAAGCGTATGCAAAATATGCAAATTCTATGAAGTCTTTAGCAAATCAAGCAAGAAGAGAAATGGTTAATACTGGAAAGATTGCCTATTCTGCTTCCGCAAAAGCAACCTATCAGTCTGAAGTAGACTCCCTTATGGGAAAATTAAATGTTGCTTTAATGAACGCCCCTCGTGAAAGACAAGCCCAGACTATTGCCAATGCAGAGGTTCAATCTAAGAAAAGAGACAACCCAGATATGACAAAGGCTGAAATTAAGAAGGCGAGTCAGCAGGCTCTATCGAAAGCCCGCAATTCTGTAGGAGCTAAGAGAACTTCTATAGATATAACTGATAAGGAATGGGAGGCTATACAGGCTGGTGCTATCAGTGAGAACAAGCTAACACAGATACTAAACAATACTAACATTGATGTTGTCAGACAAAAGGCTACTCCTCGTGCCACAACATCACTCAGTACAGCTAAACAGGGTAGAATTTCAGCTCTATCTGCATCTGGCTACAGTACATCTGAAATAGCAGAAGCTTTAGGGGTATCTACTTCAACTGTATCTAAGTATCTGAATGGAAAGGAGTGAACATAGAGAATGGATGTAACTAAGTGTGCATTGACTACAATTGACAACCCTTATGATCCGTTCGACCAGTTCACCGAATGGATGCTATATGACGAGGAGAAAGGCTATCACTCGACATCGTATCTTGGTCGTATCGCAAGGACATCGGATGAGCTATCGGATGAAGAGAATGACAAAGAGATCGAAAGAGCGATAGACGAAATCATCAAATATGATTTTAGAAACATATACAAGAAAGTGAAGAAAACACTAAAAATCACGCAGACTGCCTAAGGGTATAGGGGGGGTGTCTAAAAAACATACCCCCACCCATATCGCGGCGGTCTCTATTTTTTCCCCAGAGGGAAATTTTTGAAAAATGTTCTGACATATCAGCAGGGTTTTAAAGGGTTTATAGGATTATTACTGAGCGGTGGCTGGCTCATCTTTAAAGGTTGTCTCCTTTCATATACAAGAGTGTAGTAATAGTCTCTGTAAACTCTTTAAAACCCTGCTGAAACTTTATATAAAGTGTGCAGAAATTACTTAAAAGGAGGCGGTAACTATGAGGAAAGTTAAGCCAGACTCATCTTCTGATACTGCCAGTCAGCGAATGCGACCAGCAATCACACCAGAAGCAAGACAGAAACAGATGATTTCTCTTGCAACTGATTGTGCTGAGGATTTAATGAGGTCTGGTAAGGCACCATCGCAGATAATTGTTCATTATTTAAAGCTCGGAACAAAGCAGGCAGAGCTTGAAATAAAAAGAGCAGAAAAAGATTTAGCTCTAATAGATGCTAAAACAAAAAGTATTCAATCTTCAGAGCAGGCAGAGGAATTATACAAAAATGCTCTTGACGCTTTCAGAGGATATAGTGGACAAGATATACAAACGGAGAGTGATGAATATGAGTGGGATGATTAAAACATATACAGAGCTTAACCGTTTACCGACATTTCAAGAAAGATTTGAATATTTGAAATTAGATGGTTCTGTCGGAATAGAGACATTTGGATTTGACAGATATTCGAATCAAATTTTTTATAACTCAAATGAGTGGAAAAGGCTTAGAAATGAAATTATTGTCAGAGATAAAGGATGTGATTTAGCATGTGAGGGATATGAAATTCAAGGAAATATTATTATCCATCATATGAACCCAATTACACCAGAAGACATTATTAATAGAAATGATGATCTTCTTAATCCTGAGTATCTGATATCAACAGTATTGAATACTCACAATGCTATACATTATGGTGATTCTAGCTTATTGCCACATGTGCCTGTAGAGAGAAGAAAAAACGATATGTGTCCATGGAGACATTAGAAGGAGGTTACTTATGAGTGAGGAAAGAAAAGAAAATCAGTCAGTGCAGACAGTATCTGTTACCAAGTCATCAGTAGATGCAGCAGATACTAATACAAAGAATGAGGATGTTAAAATTCTTGGCATTGTTGAAAGTTGTGGACATCTGAGAATACGAAAAGAACCAAACAAAGAATCGGATGTTGTAGCGACAATTCCTGTTGGTACAATGGTAGAACTTGTAAATGATGAAGTTATTGATGGCTTCTATGCTGTTCATACAGAAGTAGGAGATGGCTATTGTATGGCTGAGTTTATTCAGGTTACTCGACCTGAAAAGGAGTGATTATATGGCAGCAGAGAGAATGAATGACAGTATATTAACATCTGTGAAAAAAATGTTAGGTTTGTCAGAAGAGTATGACGCATTTGATTTAGACATTATAACACATATTAATTCTGTATTCACAATTTTGACGCAGATTGGGGTAGGTCCTGGCAATGGATTTATGATTGAAGATAAAACTCCTGTATGGACAGATTTTATACAGGATAGTGGAATTTATCAACTTGTAAAATCCTATATGGTATTAAAAGTTCGATTGCTATTCGATCCACCGATGAGCTCTGCTGTATTAGAATGTTATAAAACCCAAGTAAACGAATACGAGTGGAGATTAAAAACAATGGCTGAAAACCAGGAGGTGAACAATCAAAATGAATAATGAAATTAAACACCATGGTATTAAGGGTATGAGATGGGGAGTGCGTCGCTATCAGAGCAAAGATGGTTCCTTAACTTCTGCTGGAAGAAAAAGACAGTCTGACGGTAGCGGAGAAAAGAAAGCCATATCATCTAGCACAAAGAAAAAGATTGCCGTAGCGGCAGTAAGTACAGCAACAATTGCAGCGGCAGCATATTATGTTCATAAGAATCCTGAAAAAATTGGACAGGCAATGTCAAAGTTTAAAGGAGTGAAGATGAAAGATCTTAGTCAGAAAGCAGCTGATAAGGGCAGGGAATATGTTAAGAATGCTGTGAAAGGTGCTAAGGATGGAGTAGAAGAAGCAACTAAAGAAGCACCTAAGAAAGCTGCAAAAGCAGTTGTTGCTGGCATTATCATGAACCAGACCAAAAAGGCTCTTGATTCAGCGGTAGGAAAGGAAGAAAGTGCAAAAATATTCCAGGCAAATGATAATAAAAAAA
>ERZ791830.1919-NODE-1919-length-11253-cov-3.567691_pt1 | contig 11253 bp, 14 predicted proteins | sample MGYA00509945_ERZ791830 | MGnify/ENA primary metagenome ERZ791830 (study PRJEB30046, sample SAMN00792021) | human gut metagenome | study: EMG produced TPA metagenomics assembly of the A metagenome-wide association study of gut microbiota in type 2... | reverse complement strand
CGGCGGGAGACCGGTGCGCGGCGGAGCTGGGGCAGTATGGGATGCTGCCCACGGACATGCTCGGCGCCCTTCCGCGACTTATGAAATAAGGCGGGGTTTCTTTGAAAAAATTCGCGGCGGCTGTGGCGGTGCTTGTGTTTCTCACCGGGTGTTCCGGCGGGTCAAAGGAGATGCAGCGGGGGCTTGACCTCCGCTCGGAGCTGCTGAAGGCTTCCGAGTGCCGGTTTTCCTGCGAAATCACGGCGGACTATTCGGACAAAGTGTACAACTTTTCCATGGACTGCCAGTGCGACCCCCAGGGCAATCTGACCTTCGCGGTCACGGCGCCCGAAACGATTGCGGGTATCACCGGCAAGGTATCCGATGGCGGGGGAAAGCTGACCTTCGACGACACGGCGCTGCAATTCGATTTGATGGCGGAGGATCAGGTGACCCCCGTCAGCGCCCCGTGGATATTGATGAAAACCCTGCGAAGCGGCTATATCACCTCAGCCGGGATGGACGGCGGGCGTCTGCGGCTGACCGTTGACGACAGCTACGAGGACGACGCGCTCCATCTGGACATCTGGCTGGGGGAGGACGATCGCCCGGAAAACACCGAAATTCTCTACAAGGAACGGCGCATTCTGTCATTGAAGGTCACAAATTTTGAAATTGTGTAGCTTTTTGGAAAAACCGTGCATAGGATATTTTACCAGCGCGGCCGTATAAATCCGGTAATGGCGTGGGAGAATAGAATCACCGCGTTACATATGGATTCATCCGGTAGCGTGGGTATTGATGCACGGAGAGTGAACACTATGACGGAACCATCAGTCAAGCGGGGCGACATATTTTATGCCGACCTGTCGCCGGTCGTGGGCAGCGAGCAGGGGGGTACCCGGCCTGTTCTGATCGTGCAGAACGACACCGGAAACCGCCATTCCCCCACGGTCATTGCGGCGGCCATCACCAGCCAGACGGGAAAAGCCCGGCTTCCCACCCATATCAACATTGCGGGGGGAAGCGTGGGCTTAAGCAAGGATTCCATCATCCTTCTGGAGCAGATCAGAACCATCGACAAGCGCCGCCTGCGGGAGCACATGGGGCATCTGGACGAAAACCAGATGGCGCAGGTGGACGACGCCATTGCCGTCAGCTTCGGCCTTCCCGGCGGCGGACGGGCAACATGATTCATAACGAAGCCCCCTGCGGCATAGAATGCGGCAGGGGGCGTTGCATTTGGAAGAAAATTACGCTGTGTATTTTGGAAACCGTCCGGTGGGAAAGGTGCAGGTGACAAGGCAGGGGCTTTACTATCGTTTCCTGTGCCGCTGCCAGCTGACCGGGGACGTGATGTGCAGACTCTGGGTGAGCTGCGGAGACAAGCGGGAGAGCCTGGGGCTGGTGGTGCCGACGGACGGCGGCTTCGGGCTGAACACCTCGCTGCCGGTCAAGCGGCTGGGGGAGGGAGAGTTGAATTTTTCGCTTCTGCCCAAACATGACAAGCCCGCCGGGACATTTATCCCCATTTCCCCGGAGGAACCCTTTGCCTACATAGAGCGCTTGAAAAAAAGCTATCTGGTTCGGAAGGGAGAGCAGGTGGGAATCGAGATTTCGGAATGAAAAATGGCAGGAACTTTCTTTCGTTCCTGCCATTTTTACGTTATAGCTCGATTTCCAGTCCCACCGGGCAGTGGTCGGAGCCCAGGATGTCCGAATAGATGGGGGTGGCGGTGATTTTGTCCGCAATGCGGTCGGGGACGAGGAAATAGTCAATGCGCCAGCCTGCATTGTTCGCCCGGGCATTGAACATGTAGCTCCACCAGGTGTAGGCACCGGTGGCGTCCGGATGGAGGCGGCGGAAGGAGTCGGTGAACCCGGCGTCCAGAAGCCGCCCGAAGCTCTCCCGCTCCTCGTCGGAGAAGCCCGCGTTGCCCCGATTGGAGGCGGGATTTTTCAGGTCAATCTCCTTATGGGCGACGTTCAGGTCGCCGCAGGCGATGACAGGCTTGCGCTTATCCAGCTCGCTGAGATAGGCCCGAAAGGCTTCGTCCCATTTTAACCGGTGGTCAATGCGGGCAAGCCCCCGCTGGGCGTTGGGGGTGTAGCAGGTGACGAGGAAAAAACCGGGATATTCCAGCGTAATGAGCCGCCCCTCGGTATCCAGCTCCGGCTGTCCAAGACCGTAGCGCACGGAGACGGGGGCTTGCTTTGCGAAGATGGCCGTGCCGGAATAGCCCTTTTTCTCGGCGTAGTTCCAGTATTGGCTGTAGCCCTCCAGGGGAAGGGTGAGCTGTCCCGCTTGCAGCTTCGTCTCCTGCAAGCAGAAAAAGTCGGCGTCCAGGGCGGTGAAGGCGTCCAGAAAGCCCTTGCCCACACAGGCGCGCAGGCCGTTTGTATTCCAGGAAATGAATTTCATTTGGTTTCCTCCGTTGTGGAAGCGGTGCTGTCGTCAATGAGGGTCAGGCTGTCCCGGCGCATGGTGACGCTCCGGCTGCCGCTGGTGATGACGACCTCGTCCCCGCCGGTGATGGACAGAGTGGTCATGGTCAGGCAGGCACAGGCAAGGGTGAATTCCGTGTCCGTCACGGACTGGGCGGTGTCCGTCAGTTCCAGCGTGACGGTGCCATTTTCCCGGCTGACCCCAAGAAGCCGCGTACCCCGTGGCAGGGGAGAAACCAGCTCGTCGCTGGACGGGCCGATCAGGTACAGGGAGAGAAGATAGCGCAGATCGTTCGTGTGGCCGGAGGCCTCCCGCTGCTCACTGGAGATTACACCGTCCTCTGTGCCGTACCGGTATTCCCGCCGGGGATAGTAAAAGGTGACGGGGTTCTTCATCAGCTCGCCGGAACAGCCGGGCAGAAACAGGCAAAGACAGAGAAGAAGACAGAAAAACCGCTTCATGACTTATCCACCTCCGTGTCAAAGGCGGGGAAGGTAACGGTAAAGACGGAACCCTTGCCCACCGTGCTGGAAACGGCGATCTCGCCCCGGTTGCGCTGGACGATGGTGCGGACGATGGCAAGTCCCAGCCCGCTGCCGCCGCTTTTCCGGGAACGGGCTTTATCCACCCGGTAAAACCGCTCGAAAATGTGCTCCAGCGCGTCCTCGGGAATGCCCATGCCCGTATCGCTGACGGTGAGCACCGCGTTGTCCTCCTGACGGCCAAGATGCACCGTCAGCGTTCCGCCGGGCAGATTGTATTTGATGCCGTTTTCCATCAGGTTGAAGACGATCTGATACAGGTCGTCTTCCAGAATCAGGACGGGGGTGTCCTCGTCCAGCTCCAGGCAGAAGGTCACACCCGACCAGCTGGCGTTCGTCCGAAGCATCTTCGCCACCCGCTGCACCGTGGGCGCCATATAGATGATCTCGCTCTCCTGGGGCTGGGGGGTTTCGGCTCTGGTGAGGGAGAGTAGCTTGGCGGTCATGCGGTTCAGGCGGTCGGCCTCGTTGCCGATGTCCGCTACAAATTCCTTCACCGTGTCCATGTCCATGTTGTTCTGCAAAATGGAATCGGTGAGCAGCTTGATGGAGGCGAGGGGCGTTTTCAGCTCGTGGGAAGCGTCGGAAACGAACTGACTGCGCTTGCGCTCGGAGGTTTGCAGCCGCTCCGTCAGGTCGTTGAATTCCTCCCCCAGCACGGTCAGCTCGTCGCTGCCGCCCATGTCCACCTTGTGGGAATAATCCCCCTCCCGGATAATGCGCATGGAGGCCATGATCCGGTTCAGACGCCGGGAAAAGGCGTTGGAAAAGGCGATGGAAAAGGCGGCGACAATGATTTCCAGCATCAGGGTGATGCGAAGCAGGGTCTGCTGCAAGGATTTGATCAGCGCGCCCTGGGTGGTATCGTACTCCGTCATGTATACGCAGCCCACCACGGTGCCATAGTAGACGATGGGGGTCGCCGCCCGGGAATCGGTGATGCCGTCGTGGTACGTCCAGGTAAAGACGTTGTTCCCCTCGGGCGCCTGTTTGCTGACGGTGAGCGCCTGCAAAACCTCCGGAAGCAGGACATAGGTACCCACGGAAGCGCCGCTGCTGTCGTACAGCGCCGCGCCGCTGTGGTCGGTGACCACAAGCCGCGTGACCTTCAGGCTTTCCAGCTGGTTGACGATGCCGGTGACGGTGGAGCTGTTCAGCACCTCCAGAGTGGAAATTTCGTCGGAGGCCAGCAGACATTTTTCAATCATGGAGGCTTCCTTGCTCTGGTAGAACAGCTTATGGCTGATGCCGGAGCAGTAGATATTCAGAAAAATCAGCACGACCAGCGTGGTGACCACATAGGTCATGGCATACCGGAACTGGGTGTTGCCGTAGCCCCGAAAAACGGTTTTTTTATTTGCGGAAATAATAGCCAACGCCCCACTTCGTTAAAATGTATTTCGGTTCCGCCGGATTTTCCTCCAGCTTCTCCCGCAGACGGCGGATGTGTACGTCCACGGTGCGGATGTCGCTGCGGTATTCGTATGCCCAGATGGTGTCCAGCAGCGCTTCCCGGGAATAGACCCGGTTGGGATTGCGCATGAGAAATTCGATGACGTCGAATTCCTTGGCGGTCAGATCGGCCAGCTGGCCGTTCCGGTAGGCGTTCCGGGCGTCCAAATCCAGGGTGATGGTGCCGATGGTCAGGCTGTTTCCCGCGGCCTTTTCCTCGGTGCGTCCGGCGCGGCGCAGCAGGGCACGGATTCTCGCTTTCAGCTCCAGAATGTTGAAGGGCTTCGTCAGGTAATCGTCCGCCCCGTGGTCAAAGCCGATGAGCTTGTCCATGTCGTCGCCCTTGGCGGTGAGCATGATGATTGGCACGTCGGAAAATTCCCGGATTTTGGCGCAGGCGGAAAGCCCGTCCATGTTGGGCATCATCACGTCCAGCACCACCAGGTCCGGGTGCTGAGCCTGCACCGCCTGGACGGCTTCCAGACCGTCGCTGCCGGTGATGACCTCGTAGCCCTCGTTCTGCAAATTGAAGCGAATGCCCTTTACCAGAAGGGCTTCGTCGTCCACAACTAAGATTTTCATTTTCATCCTCCAACTGTGATAAGGTCAAGTATGGCGTCCAATCGCTTTTCTCCGATGCCATCCACATTCTTAAGCTCGTCGGTGGAAAGAAAGCTACCGTTTTCCTCCCGGTAGGCGATGATGCGGTTAGCAAGAACCTCCCCAATGCCGGGAAGCGCCGTGAGCTGCTCTGCGTCCGCCCGGTTGATGTCGATGGGGAAGGTGACGGCCACGGTCTCCGGGGTGGTCGGCTCCGGACAGGTGGTCTGGGGCGGGAGCGTCTGCATAGCGGCGGGAACGGACAGCTCCACGCTGCCGTGACTGCCGTTTCTGCCCAGAAAGAAGCCCAGGGTGAAGACGGCAAAAAGAAGGGTTACGGCGACAAGAATGCTGAGCCGCGGTTTTTTCATGGGAATCTGCCTCCCGGATTGACTAGAGGGGGAAAAGCTGTTATAATATCTCCATCATTATACACGACTTTTCACCGCCGGACAAGTCCGGCGAAGAAATATTGAGGGGAAAATATGAAAAAATTGAGATTGTTAAGCTTGCTTCTGTGTGTGGCGCTCCTCTGTCAGACGGCGATTCCGGCATCTGCCGCGGAAACCGTCGCGTCTACCCAGGAAACGCAGCCCGTCGAGCAGCAGACTGCCCAGATTCCCTTCGGCCAGGTCTGCATTGAAAACGGCTGCCGCACCCTGAACGGTATGCGCCCTCTGGCGGGAAGCGACAGCCGGCTGGATACGGCGGTGGCGGCCTTCGCCTTTGAGACGAATACCGAGACGGTCATCTACTCCTACAATCCCGACACCAAGCTGCCCACCGGTACCCTTGCCAAGATGGTCACGGCGCTGGTGGCAATCGAAAACAGCAACCTGGACGATATCGTCACCTGCTCGGAAGGCATCCAGTCCAAGGTGCCGGGAAGCAGTCTGAAACTGAGTCCCAACCTGAAAAGCGGCGAGCAGCTGACCGTGAACGATCTGCTGCACGGACTGCTGATGATCGGCGCCAACGACGCCGCCGTGGCGCTGGCGGAGCATGTGGCGGGTACCACCGAGCGCTTCAAGGAAATGATGAACGCCCGGGTCAAGCAGATGGGCTGTGTCACCACGGAGTTCGGCAACATCTCCGGCCTGGATACGGCGACGTCCTACACCACCGCCAGGGAAATGGTGAAGATCACCATGGAAGTGACCAAAAACGAGACTTTCGCGGAGATTTTCAAGACGGCGACCTATAAGATCCCCGCGACAAACTTGGTCGAGAAGGAGCGCCCTCTTACCACGACGAACTATTTGGTCGACAACCACATTGTTCCCCAGTTCATGAGTACCCGCTATACCGGCGGCCTTGCCAGCTACACGGAAAACTCCGGGGCAGGCGTTGCCTGTACCGCGGAATACAACAATATGCGCGTCGTGTTCGTGGTCATGGGCGCTACCCGTAAAACCAACGAGGAAACCGGTACGGTGGAGTCCTACGGTAACTTTGAAGAAGTGACCGAGCTTGCCAATTACGTTTTCAACAATTACAAGGTCAACCGGATAATTTACGACGGCATGGCGGTGAACCAGTGGCCGGTGTCCGGCGGCGAATGCCAGGTGGTGGGACAGTCTTTCACGGATGTGGATACTGTGGTTCCCGCCAGTGTGCAGATGAAAAATTACGTCATGAACTATACCGTGGAGGGCGGCGGCATGACCGCGCCCATCAAGAAGGACGATAAGATCGCCACGATGGAGGTCTGGTATCAGAATTCCTGCGTCACGGAGGTGGAGCTGTACGCCATGGCGGACGTCCGGGCGACGGGGGACACCGGCGTGTCCATCCGCTCCAACGGAGAGAAGGACGGCGTCGGCGGCTCCGGCGTGCTGTCCACCATCGGAACCATCTGCGTGATCGGTCTTGGGCTTGTGGGCGCGTATCTGGCCTTCAATTCCTTTATGCGCTCCCGCATCCGCGCCCAGCGCCGCCGGAGACGGGCAGAACGCAGGAGGAGCCGGTAACGATGCTGAACTGGGACGGACTGAAAAGCGTCTGCGCCGACTGCACCCGCTGCGGCCTGTGCGAGACGAGACATAACGTGGTGTTCGGCGTGGGGAATGAGGACGCGGACATCATGTTCGTGGGAGAAGGCCCCGGGGAACAGGAGGACTTGAAGGGGCAGCCCTTTGTTGGCCCGGCGGGAAAGCTGCTGGACGATATGCTGTGCATCATCGACCTGAGCCGGGAGACGAACTGCTATATTGCCAACATCGTCAAGTGCCGCCCACCCCACAACCGTGACCCCCTGGAAACGGAGCAGGACGCCTGCATCGGCTATCTGCGCAATCAGGTGGCGCTGGTAAAGCCGAAGATCATCGTCTGTCTTGGGCGCATCGCCGCCAAGCGGCTGATCGACGCGGACTACCGCATTACGAGGCAGCACGGCCAGTGGGTGGAACGGAACGGCGTCTGGATGACGGCGATATACCACCCGTCGGCGCTGCTGCGGGATGTATCCAAGCGCCCGGAGACCTTTGATGATCTGCTCGCCATCCGGGCAAAAATCCGGGAAATAGATGCAAATATGTGAAAAATCCGCTGTTTTCGTTTCCGAAAACAGCGGATTCTGCTCGTTAACAAACGGAATCGTTGCTGCCTTATGAAGAAATTGCATTATGGCTGCCGGTGACGGAAAACTCTACCCACTCGGCGATGTTCGTGGCATGGTCGCCGATGCGCTCAAAGTATTTGGCGATCATCAGCAGGTCAAGGGCGTATTCTCCCTCGGCGGGGTTCTTGGCGATCATATCGATCAGACCGCTCTTGATCCGGGTGAAGTAGTTGTCCACCACGTCGTCGTGCATCTGCACGGCCTTGGCGAGATATACGTCCTGCTTGACGTAGGCGTCCACGCTGTCCGTAACCATGGCAATGGTCTCCTTTGCCATTTCCCGGATCTTGGGGTATTCTTCATGGGGATGGGCGATCATGCAGGGGATGATCTCCACAATGTCTTCCGCCTGATCTCCAATACGCTCCATGTCTGTGATCATTTTCAGCGCGGCGGAGACGGCACGCAGGTCCCGCGCCACCGGCTGTTGGCGCAGGAGCAGACGCATACAGATGGTCTCGATGGTGCGCTCCTCTTCGTCGATCTTCGCGCCGACCTTGGAGACCTTCTCCCCCAGCTCTTTCGTGTAGGAACCCAGCGCCTGCGTGGCAAGGGAGATGATCTTCTCGCACAGGGAACCCATTTCCGTCAGTTCCTGATTCAGCAGCAGAAGCTGCTCTTCAAATAATTCCCGCATTATCCGAACCTCCCCGTGATGTAGTCTTCTGTCCGTTTGTCCAGCGGCTGAGAGAAAATCTGTTCCGTTCCGCCGAATTCCACCAGCTCGCCCAACAGGAAGAACGCGGTGTAATCGGAGATACGGACAGCTTGCTGCATGTTGTGGGTAACGATGACGATGGTATAGTTTTTCTTGAGAGACGCGGCCAGCTCCTCGATTTTCAAGGTGGAAATGGGGTCGAGGGCGGAGGTCGGCTCGTCCATCAGAAGTACCTTCGGCTCCACCGCCAAGGCTCTTGCGATGCACAGCCGCTGCTGCTGGCCGCCGGAAAGACCCAGAGCATTCTTTTTCAGCCGGTCTTTTACCTCGTCCCAGATGGCGGCGTCCCGGAGGGAGCGCTCCACGATCTCGTCCAGCTTGGCCGTGTTGTGAATGCCATGGGTGCGGGGGCCGTAGGCGATGTTGTCGTAAATGCTCATGGGGAAGGGGTTGGGCTTCTGGAACACCATGCCCACTTCCTTGCGCAGGTTGTTGACCTCTGCCTGAAAAATGTCCTTGCCCTCGTAGCGCACGTCTCCCGTGATCCTCACGCCGGGGATCAGATCATTCATACGGTTCAGGGTTTTTAAGAATGTGGATTTGCCGCAGCCGGAGGGGCCGATGAGGGCGGTGATGCTGTGCTCCGGGACGGCGATGTTAATGGATTTCAGTGCCTGGGTATCCCCGTACCAGAGGCACAGATTTTTCGCGGTAATCATGTCAGCCAATTCGATTCTTCCTCCCATAATACTTACTTACCAGAGACGCGGACAGGTTAATGAGAAATGCCAGCACCATCAGAATGGCAGCAATGGCAAAGGCGACTCCGAATTCTCCCTGCTCCTTGGCGTAGACGTACAGGGCAACTGTCAATGTCGCGCCCGCGCTGTTTCTCGCAGCCCAGAAGCCGCCCAACACATGGGCAAATCCGGCGGTGAACAGCAGCGCGGCAGACTCACCCAGAATGCGGCCGATGGAAAGGATGCAGCCGGTGACGATTCCGTCCACGCAGTTGGGAAGCACCACCGTGCGGATGACCCGCCACTTTCCCGCGCCCAGACCGAAGGCACCCTCCCGGTAGCTCTGGGGCACGGTTTTCAGGCTTTCCTGCGTGTTGCGCATGATGGTGGGCAGGTTCATGATGACCAGGGTCAGCGCGCCTGCCAGCAGGGAAGTGCCCATATTGTTGGAAAACAGCAGCATACCCACAAGACCGTAGATGATGGAGGGAATGCCGGAGAGAGTCTCGGCGGCGTACTCGATGACGGCAACGACCTGGGCGTACTCCGTCAGGTAGATCGCCGCGCCAACGCCAAGGGGAAGCGCCAGAATCAGTGTGTAGATGATGATGTACAGGGTATTGAGAATGTCCGGCAGAATGCCGATGCGGTCGGCAAGGTAGCTGGGCTTGGTGCTGAGCAGCTCCCATGTGATGTTGGGAATGCCCTTCGCCAGAACGTAGACCATGAGAAACAGGGTCAGTCCGGCGGTCAGCGCGGTGGCAAGATACATCCCGCCCCGAACCGTCCAGAGAAACAGCTTTCGTTTTTTGGAAATCATTTTGCTTTGTCTCCCTTCAGGAAGAAATTCAGAGCGGCGTTGATGAGCATGATGAACAGGAACAGCACCAGCGCGATGGAGAACAGCGCCTGCTTTTGCAGGCCGCTGGAATAGGACATTTCGCTTGCCACGGCGGTGGTGAGGAAGCGGACGCTCTGAAACAGGGAAGTGGGCATATTGGGGACGTTGCCTGCCACCATCATGACGGCCATGGCCTCGCCGATGGCTCTGCCCACGCCCAGCACTACGGCGGCGGCAATGCCGCTTTTGGCGGCGGGGACGGAGACACGGAAGTAGGTCTCCTCAGGCGTCGCGCCCAGCGCAAGGGAAGCGTCCTCGTATTCCTTCGGCACCGCTTCCAATGCGGTGACGGACATCTTGATGATGGAGGGCAGAATCATCACGGCCAGGACGATGATGGCGGCGAACAGGCTGGAGCCGTCGGGAATGTGGAAGAGCTTCCGCAGTCCCGGCACCAGCACCATCATGCCGACAAGGCCGTAAACCACGGAGGGGATGCCCGCCAGCATGGAGACTGCCTGCTCCATAAAACGTTTGACGGGCTTTGGCGCCATTTTCGCCAGATACACCGCCGTCAGGAATCCGATGGGTACGCCGATGATGACAGCCCCGGCGGTTCCGTAGACGCTGGTGAGAATGAAGGGGAGAATGCCGTATTCCGGCTGCGCCGCCGTGGACGCCCATTTCTTGCCGAACAGGAACTGTAACAGGCCGATCTGACGAATGGCGGGAATTCCGGAAATAATTAAGTATATGGTGATCAGAAGCACGCAGCCCACGGTGATCAGTCCGAGAATCAGGAAAATACCGTGGACGACGGCCTCAAAAATGTTTGATTTATGTTTCATGTTATCAGCCTTTCGAGAAGGTTTACCATTTTGCCGAATTGAAAAGTTGGCTCCCCCGTGTGGGGGAGCCGGTGCTCGTTTGCTTAGCCGTTGGCGGGAACCACACCGGAAGCGGTGATGATGTCATTGGCCTGACCCTTGGTGGCGTAGTCGAAGAACGCCTGAGCAACGGGGCTGAGCTCAACGCCTTCCTTGGTGACCAGCACGAAGGGACGCTGGATGAGGTAGGTGCCGTCCTTGACGGTCTCCTCGGTGGGAGTCACGCCCGCGACCTTCAGAGCTTTGACGGAATCCTTGACGGAGGCGAGAGAGGCGTAGCCGATGGCGTCGGGGTTCTGCGCGACTGCGGTGATGACGTCGCCGGTGGAGGTCAGCTCCTGACGGTACTGGCACTTGTCAACGGTCTCGGTCAGTTCCTCGAAGCCGCTGCGGGTGCCGGAGCCGGCTTCACGGCCGACCAGAACGATCTCAGCGTCAGCGCCGCCGACCTCGGACCAGTTGGTGATCTCGCCGGTGTAGATCTTGGC